>Ga0272447_1000907_pt1 | contig 20303 bp, 16 predicted proteins | sample YNPCB0133_FD_194589 | JGI IMG/M metagenome (GOLD analysis project Ga0272447, IMG submission 194589) | Hot spring microbial mat communities from Yellowstone National Park, WY, United States - YNP-CB-013-3 | ecosystem: Environmental > Aquatic > Thermal springs > Hot (42-90C) > Sediment | place... | reverse complement strand
CCGGAGCGAGCGCCAAGGCCCTTGTCCGCTCGCGCTTCTTCTCCCACAGCCCCGTCATACCTTTCCACACCGTCCGACACGCCGCTTTCCCCCCTGCAGCCTAGTTGCCTAAATCCAGGACACACCCGTTGGGGAATTTTCACCGTTCCCAAACCGGTCAATAGTGTAAGATTTGACCCTATCCGAGTACCGCCTACCTTTAGAATCTAGAGTATATGCTGCTTTCACAAGGCTGTGGAAGCGCCAAAGAGAGAAGTATAGGGAGATAGATACCATATGCGCCTAGAACTACCGGTCATTCCACTGCGAAATACCGTCATCCTCCCGCACACCACCACCCCGGTGGATGTGGGTCGCGCAAAAAGCAAGCGCGCGGTTGAAGAAGCAATGGGGGCCGACCGGTTGATCTTTCTGGTTACACAGCGCGACCCGGAGGTTGACGACCCCTCCCCCGATGACCTTTATGTGTGGGGCGTGCAGGCCGTGGTGAAGCAAGCCATGCGCCTTCCTGATGGCACCTTGCAGGTTATGGTGGAGGCTCGAGCGCGAGCTGAGATCAGGGAATACATACCTGGTCCTTACCTGCGGGCCCGCGGCCGGTTGTTCACAGAAAGCCCGCCTACTGATGACTCAATTGTGCGGGTTTTGGTCGAGGAGATCAAAGACTCTTTCGATAAATACGTAGCAAACCACAAATCATTACGGCTTGACCGTTACCAGCTAGAAGCGGTCAGAGGCACCAATGACCCGGCTGTTCTGGCCGACACCATCACCTACCACGCCACCTGGACGGTACCGGAGAAGCAGGAAATCCTCGAGCTAACCGAAATTGAGGCCCGTCTCAAAAAGGTGCTACAGCTGCTTAGCCGCGACCTCGAGCGCTTCGAGTTGGACAAGCGCGTAGCTCAGCGGGTTAAAGAGCAGATGGATACCAATCAGCGCGAGTACTACTTGCGCGAGCAGATGAAGGCCATTCAGAAAGAACTCGGCGGCGAAGATGCCTTGGGCGACCTCGAGGCCTTGCGCAAGAAGATCGAGGAAGTAGGGATGCCCGAAGCGGTCAAGACCAAGGCCCTCAAAGAGCTGGATCGGCTCGAGCGTATGCAGCAGGGTAGCCCCGAGGCTACCGTAGCCCGCACCTACTTGGACTGGCTCACCGAGGTGCCCTGGAGCAAGGCCGACCCCGAGGTACTGGACATCGCCCACACCCGCCGAATTTTGGACGAAGACCACTACGGCCTGAAAGATGTCAAGGAGCGCATCCTGGAGTACCTAGCGGTGCGGCAGCTCACCCAGGGGCTGGAGGTGCGTAATAAGGCGCCCATCCTGCTGCTGGTAGGGCCACCAGGGGTCGGCAAGACCTCCCTGGGCCGCTCTATTGCCCGCAGCATGAACCGCAAGTTCCACCGCATTAGCCTGGGTGGTGTGCGTGACGAGGCCGAAATACGCGGCCACCGCCGTACCTACATCGGGGCCATGCCGGGAAAGCTGATCCACGCCATGAAGCAGGTGGGGGTGATCAACCCGGTCATCCTGCTGGACGAAATTGACAAGATGAGCTCGGATTGGCGCGGTGACCCTGCCAGCGCCATGCTGGAGGTGCTGGATCCCGAACAAAACAACACCTTTACCGACCACTACCTCGACGTCCCCTACGACCTATCCAAAGTCTTCTTCATCACCACCGCCAACACCCTACAAACCATTCCCCGGCCCTTGCTCGACCGCATGGAGGTCATCGAGATACCTGGCTACACCAACATGGAGAAGCAGGCCATTGCCCGGCAATACCTCTGGCCTAAACAGGCTAAGGAATCGGGCATGGAAGGCAAGATAGAGGTTACCGACGCCGCCATTCTGCGGGTGATCTCCGAGTACACCCGAGAGGCTGGTGTACGCGGCCTCGAGCGCGAACTGGGCAAGATTGCCCGTAAGGGGGCTAAGCTTTGGCTCGAGAAGGCCTGGGAGGGTCTACGCGTGATCGACGCTTCGGACCTGCCTAGCTACCTGGGCATACCCCGCTTCCGACCCGATAAGGCCGAAACCGAGCCCCAGGTCGGTACAGCCCAGGGCCTGGCCTGGACGCCCGTAGGTGGCACCTTGCTGACCATTGAAGTAGCCGCCGTGCCGGGCAGTGGCAAGCTGAAGCTCACGGGTCAGTTGGGCGAGGTGATGAAGGAGTCAGCCCAGGCCGCCCTGACTTATCTGCGGGCCCACAGCCGAGAGTACGGCCTGCCGGAAGACTTCCACAACAAAGTAGACCTTCACATACACGTACCCGATGGTGCCACCCCTAAGGACGGCCCCAGCGCAGGCATCACCATGGCCACCGCCATCGCCAGTGCTCTGAGCCGTCGCCCAGCCCGTATGGACATCGCCATGACCGGCGAGGTCAGCCTGCGCGGCAAGGTAATGCCCATCGGCGGTGTAAAGGAGAAGCTGCTGGCTGCCCACCAGGCTGGTATTCACAAGGTTGTACTGCCCAAGGACAACGAACCCCAGCTCGAGGAACTGCCCAAGGAAGTGCTGGAAGGGCTGGAGATCAAACTGGTCGAGGACGTGGGCGAGGTGCTGGAGTACCTATTGCTGCCCGAGCCGGTCATGCCCCCTGTGGTGCAGCCTAGCGAAAACCGCCAGCAGCCCGGGGCCTAACCCAGCCGGGCCCACACTCCGCAAGAGCCTTCTCATCCCTGCGAACCTAAGGGCTCGAGCCCTACTCTAACGGAGGACATCCCCCCCGATTTGCCTTCTTTCTAGGACCCCCGCCTAAAGCGCAGGGAGTGAGAAATCGAAAGATCATCCTGCGCTGATCTGAGCTTATTTGCCCCACTGTCATTTGCTGTGGGGAGCTAATCCTTCATTCACCCCGCCAGAAAGGACAGATGTACTTCCTACCTTTCCCTAAGATGGGTTACGTAGATGAGGAGGATTAGGGTATGAAGGAAAAACCCGTAGGTGCCTTAGGTGTCGTAGTTATCCTCGCAGTCGTGATCCTCGTCTTCTGGTTTGGGGTATTGGCGGTCTTTCTCGCTAGGGGGTAGCCTTGACCGAGCGCGAAGCCCAACTCAAGAAAGCCCTTCTGGCTTACGAGAAGAAGTGGATCGCCTTCTCCGTCTTCACCGTTCTCCTCTTCATAGCCATCATCGCCTTCACCCTGGCCAACCACGGCCTCCGGGGGGTGATCCCCGTGGGCCAGCTAGAGCGGGTAGATCCCACCAAGGTCCGCACCGAGGGCCCCTGGGCCGACCCCACCCAAACAGTGATCCAGACTGGGCCCAGGCAGTACACCGTTCACATCCTGGCCTTCTCCTTCGGGTACCAGCCCAACCCCATCGTGGTCCCCAAGGGAGCGGAGATCGTCTTCAGGGTCACCAGTCCCGATGTGATCCACGGCTTCCATATTGAAGGCACCAACATCAACGTGGAGGTCCTGCCCGGCGAGGTGACTACGGTCCGCTACACCTTCCAAAGGGCCGGGGAGTACCGGATCATCTGCAACCAGTACTGCGGGATAGGGCACCACCTCATGTTCGGGAAGATTGTGGTGGAGGAATAAGATGGCGGCGAAACCTTTTCTAGTCTACGTGGAAAGCCCCGAGAAGAAGCTCACCCTCTACTACCTGGTCCTGGGCTTCGTGGCCCTTTTGGTGGGAAGCCTCTTCGGCCCCTTCCAGGCCCTGAACTACGGGAACGTGGACGCATACCCCCTGCTAAAGCGCCTCCTTCCCTTCGTCCAGTCCTACTACCAGGGCCTAACCCTGCACGGGGTCTTGAACGCCATCGTCTTTACCCAGCTTTTGGCTATGGCGGTCATGTTCTACCTTCCCGCCCGGGAGCTTAGGGCCTATGGGGTCCGCCCCAACCTCACCTGGGGATGGGTGGCCTGGTGGATGGCCTTCCTGGGCCTCCTGGTGGCTGCCTTGCCCCTTTTGGCCAACGAGGCCACCGTCCTCTACACCTTCTACCCCCCCTTGAAGGGGCACTGGGCCTTCTACGTGGGGGCCACGGTCTTCGTGGCCGCCAGCCTGGTGGTGGGCCTTTTGGTCATCGGCATGTGGTTTCGCTTTAGGAAGCTCCACCCCGAGCGCATCACCCCCTTAGCTACCTACATGGCGGTTACCTTCTGGCTCATGTGGCTCCTGGCCTCCTTGGGGCTGGTGGTGGAAAGCTTCTTCCTGCTCATCCCTTGGTCCCTGGGCCTTACCCAGGGGGTAGACCCCCTTCTGGCCCGAACCCTCTTCTGGTACACTGGCCACCCCATCGTCTACTTCTGGCTCCTTCCCGCCTACGCCATCCTCTACCTGGTCCTGCCCAGGCTGGCAGGGGGCAAGCTCATCTCCGATCCCCTGGCCCGGGTGGTCTTCCTCCTCTTCCTCCTCTTCTCCGTGCCCGTAGGCTTCCACCACCAGTATGCCGACCCTGGAATCAGCCCCACTTGGAAGTTCATCCATGCGGTCCTTACCCTCTTCGTGGCTGTGCCCAGCCTGATCACCGCTTTCACCGTAGCCGCTAGCTTAGAGCTGGCCGGGCGGATGCAAGGAGGAAAGGGCCTTTTCGGCTGGATCCGCACCCTGCCCTGGGACAACCCTGCCTTTGTGGCCCCGGTGCTGGGCCTCATCGCCTTCATCCCTGGCGGAGCAGGCGGCATTGTGAACGCCAGCTACACCCTGAACTATGTGGTCCACAACACCGCCTGGGTGCCCGGCCACTTCCACCTCCAGGTGGGCACCCTGGTGACCATGACCATGATGGGGACGGTCTTCTGGCTGGTGCCCCAGCTCACGGGCAAACCCCTTACCGAGGGCATCCGCCGGGCGGGGCTCGCGGGGGTGTGGCTCTGGTTCATAGGTATGATGGTCATGGCGGTGGGGCTACACTGGCAGGGCCTCCTCAACGTACCCCGTCGCGCCTACATCTCCCAGACCCCGGAGGCTTACACCCATGCAGCAGGGCCCATGGTTTTTAACATCCTATCGGGGATCATCCTACTCCTGGCCATCGTCCTCTTCTTCTACGCCCTCTTCGCCCTCCTGTTCAAGGGGGAAAGACGGGCAGAAGTGAGCGCCCAGGAGGTGCCCTTCGCCGAGGTTCTCTCTGATGGCGGAAACACCCCAACCATGCGTCTTCTGGACCGGATATGGTTCTGGTTCGCTTTGGCCGTCCTCTTGGTGGTTCTGGCCTATGGACCCACCCTGGTGCAACTCTTCGGCAACCTGAACCTGGTACCTGGCTGGCGGCTCTGGTAGCGGGCTGAAGACCTCAAGGGCTAGGGACACCTGGCCCTTGAGGTTTATCTTGGGGTGGGGAAGATTGGAGCTGTGAGCTTTGTTTCTGGCAAAGGTTTTCCCTGGATTGCAGGCCTTTCCCTCCTGCCTTTTCTCCTCCAGTTCCTGGGCCTGGGGCTTTCGGACAAGCTGGGCCAGGGCCTTTGCGGGAACGCTCTTCTCGTTTCCGAGGTCGAGGCCGTGCACTACGGCCTGGTCTCCGAGTACTACCTCTATGGGCAGCTCTTCCTCATCCTCCTGGCCCTCAAGGTCACCTACGCCCTGGGGCTCATGGCCCTTCGGCTGGTATACCCGGAAAAAGACCCCCCCTCCGCCCTCCTGCTGCGGCGGGTAGGTGTGGGGTTGTCCCTAACCTGCCTCGCACTCTTTCTTCTCACCCGTTACTTTCCCCTTCCCTTTTTCACCCCTTTGGGCCTCGCTCTCCTCTCTCCCGCTCCCCTGGACCCCCTTTCCCTACTCATGGTTCTGCCCGAACCTTTTCTCCTCTGGATTCTCCTCAGATCCCGCTGAGGTTCTCACCCCCAATCAACACTGCCCCCCTCGAGCTGCGGGGTCTTGGGAAATCCTAATCACTTCAAGACTTCATCCAGGGCCAATAGCTTCACACAAGGCCCCGCGCAACCCCTCTCAGATAAAGGCCTCCGAGCTGGTTCTTGCCATGGCAAAACTGAACTGGCTTCCTGGGCCCGAACTTTTTAGTGGGGAGGTTGCCTACCGAGTAGACACTGGTATACTTCCTGCGGAGAAGGTATACCAAAGCACGTGGCATGCTTACATAGGAGGTTAGATGGCCCTGATCGCAGTTCCTAAAGAGACCGCCCCGGGTGAACGCCGGGTAGCGCTAACACCTGAGGTGGTGGGGCGTTTGTGCAGAGAAGGCTGGGGGGTGCGGCTCGAGGCCGGTGCGGGCACCCAGGCCTATTACAGTGACGAGGCTTACCGCAACGAGGGGGCCGAGGTGGTCACCAGGGATCGACTCTTCCATGGTGCCCAGGTAATATTTACCGTTCAACCCCTGGAGGAATCCGACCTGGCCCAGCTCGAGCCCAACACCATTGTGGCGGGGCTGATGTACCCCCACCGCAACCCGCAACGGGTGCAAGCCATGGCCAAGGGCAAGATTTCCGCTCTGGCCATGGAGCTGGTACCCCGCATCACCCGCGCCCAGGGCATGGACGTACTGTCTTCCCAAGCCACGGTAGCCGGATACATGGCGGCCCTAATTGCAGCCCGCGAAAGCAGCCGCTTTTTTCCCATGCTCACCACCGCCGCTGGCACCATCCGCCCAGCTAAGGTGATGGTCATGGGGGTAGGGGTAGCAGGCTTGCAGGCCATCGCCACGGCGCGCCGCCTGGGGGCTAACGTCTGGGCCTATGACGTGCGCAAAGCCGCTGCCGAGCAGGCCTTGTCGCTAGGGGCTAAGGTGATCGAGCTGCCCATCAGCGCCGAGGGTGAAGGGGGTTACGCCCGTGAGCTCACCGAAGAAGAGAAGAAACTCCAGCACGAGGCCCTGGCCAAAGAGGTAGGCGGCATGGATGCGGTGATCACCACTGCCCAGGTTCCGGGTCGCAGAGCACCCATCCTCGTCACTAAGGACATGGTAGAGCGCATGAACCCCGGCGCAGTGATTGTGGATCTGGCCGCTGAGTCCGGTGGCAACTGCGAGCTAACCCGGCCAGGAGAGACCCTCGAGGTGCGGGGCGTCAAGGTGGTGGGGCCTTTGAACCTACCCAGCGCACTCCCCGTGCATGCCAGCGAGATGTATGCCAAGAACCTCTATAACCTATCTAAGCTCCTTATCAAAGACGGTCAGCTTGCACCCGACTGGGACGACGAAATTCTGGCAGGGGCACTTCTGACCCATCAAGGCGAAATCACCCATGCGCCCACCCGGGCGCTGGTGGGAGGTGTGTGATGGACCCAACCTGGGCTGCGCTGTATATCTTTTTGTTGGCGGCTTTTACTGGATACGAAGTGATTAGTCGGGTACCGGTAATTCTGCACACTCCCCTGATGTCCGGCTCCAACTTTATCCATGGAATTGTGGTGGTAGGGGCCATGGTGGTGCTGGGTCACGCCGAGACCCCCCTAGAACGAGCCATTGGCTTTTTCGGAGTAGTGCTGGGGGCAGCCAATGCGGCGGGAGGCTACGCCGTGACCGAGCGGATGCTGGAGATGTTCGAACGGAAGCCGAAGGGGGGTCAAAAGCCTAGGGCAGGCGAGCAGTAGAGGACCACTTTACCCTCGGTCTTCTGCCCTTGCGAGCAGTTATGGAGAACTTCGTCGAGCTTACCTACTTCGTTACGGCCCTCCTTTTCATCCTGGGCCTGAAACGCATGTCCTCACCTAACACCGCCCGCAGCGGGGTGATCTGGGCAGGGGTAGCCATGGTGGCAGCCACCCTGGTCACCTTTTTTATCCCCGGCCTACACAACCAGGGCCTGATGATTCTAGCTATTGCCATCGGTACGGTGGTGGCCTGGATTGCTGCTAAGCGGGTACAGATGACCGATATGCCCCAGATGGTGGCCATCTACAACGGGATGGGTGGTGGGGCTGCCGGGGCCATCGCGGCGGTTGAGCTTTTGCGGGGAGAGTTCGCAGAGGCCCAGGGGCTCAAGTTCCTGGCCATCCTGGGTGCGCTTATAGGTTCGGTTTCCTTCACTGGCAGCCTAATCGCCTTTGCCAAACTCCAGGGCCTGATGTCGAGCCGGCCCATCCAGTTCCCGACTCAGAAGCCGGTCAATGCGGCGGTGGGGGTGGGGGCTCTGCTGCTAGCCCTGCTGGTGCTCTTCACCCAGTCGGGCCCGCTCATCCTGGTCTTCTTTCTGCTGGCTTTGGGTTTTGGGGTGCTGATGACCCTGCCGATTGGCGGGGGCGATATGCCCGTGGTGATCTCGCTCTACAACGCTCTTACTGGGCTAGCGGTGGGCTTCGAAGGCTTTGCCATCGGTAACGCTGCCCTTATCGTGGCTGGCACAGTGGTGGGAGCCGCCGGCACCCTGCTCACCTTACTGATGGCCAAAGCCATGAACCGCAGCCTGTGGAGCGTGCTGGTGGGCGGTTTTGGCATGGAACAGGACAGCGGCGAGGTGAAGGGCAACCTCAAGCCGATTGACCTCGAGGACGCCGCGGTCATGCTAGCCTACGCCTCCAAGGTGATTTTTGTACCGGGCTACGGCATGGCGGTAGCCCAGGCCCAGCACAAGCTGCGCGAGCTGGCAGACGTGCTCGAGGCCAAGGGTATCGAGGTCAAGTTTGCCATTCACCCAGTGGCAGGCCGTATGCCGGGCCACATGAACGTCTTGCTGGCCGAGGCCGGGGTGGCCTACGAGAAGCTTTACGATCTGGAAGACATCAACCCCGAGTTCCCTCAAGCCGATGTGGCAGTGGTCATTGGGGCCAACGACGTGGTCAATCCCGCTGCCCGGCGCAAGGGTTCACCCTTGTATGGCATGCCCATACTGGAAGTGGATAAGGCTAAAAACGCCATAGTGGTCAAGCGAGGCCAGGGCAGAGGTTTTGCTGGGGTAGAAAACGAACTGTTTTACACCGACAACACCCGCATGCTCTATGGCGATGCCCAAAACGTACTGGGACAGCTGGTTCAGTCCCTCAAAAAACTTTGATGCCTGCGGAGCAGGTCACATGAGCCCCACCCGCAGTGCTCCGTCAAGTGCAAGAAAAGCTCATCGTTAGGCACCTCGAGGCCAGCACCTTCGGGCGGGGGCTGGTCCCAGCTAGCAGATCCCTGTGTTGACCGGCCCATGCAGGCAAATAGCGGTTAGGATATACCTGTGGTAGAGAAGCCTTCCAGCTGGTCACACCTGCTCATAGGCTATGGCGAGGACGCTCACCGCTTGGCAGAGGGGCGCGAATTGTGGCTGGGGGGCGTGCAGATCGAAAGCGACCGGGGTGCCGTAGCGCACTCTGACGGAGACGTTCTCTTGCACGCTATTTCCGATGCCTTACTTTCGGCTTTTGCTCTGGGCGACATCGGCAGCTACTTCCCCGACAACGACCCCAAGTGGAAGGGCCTCGAAAGCCGGATAATCCTTGAGCTGGTGTTGCAAAAAGTGCGGGATAGTGGCTATCGGCTGAGCCAGCTATCGGCAGTGGTGGTGCTCGACTGGCCCAGGCTGGGCCCCCACCGCGCAGCCATCCAACAACAGCTAGCTCTCCTCACCGGTTTGCCTGAAAAACGGGTGGGCCTGACCTTCAAGACCTCCGAAGGCCTAGCCCCCGAACACGCCCAATGCCGGGCAGTGGTCTACCTCGAGCCGCTGGAAAAGCAAGGCGATAGCTAGCTGCCCCTCAGCTAAACGTCTTTCAAAACCGGCAGCAAACTGCATGGAGAGAACAAGGTTTGAAGGATGGCTGTGCTTGCCCTAGAGGCCCCAAGGATGCTAGCCTACTCAAGGCATTTTGCTAAGGCGCTTTCTGCGGATTGCGATGTCTCAGGAGGTACCGTAGAAGACCACAGTTCTGCTCGAGGGTGTTACCCGGTGTACTATCCACCGAGCAATCCTCGACAAACCGTGCGGCTGCGGAACCCCCTTACCGTATTCGGCCCGCGAAAACCGAAGGAGGCCACGTATGCACAACAGCGAAACTTTAGTTGGCCTGGAGAATCTGAAAAACGCCCTTCGCGAAAGCAATGCCTTTAGGGTTAAAGCTGCGCTGGAGGAACTCTACCCGGCACAGATCTTAGAGCATTGGGCCGAGTTCACCTCTGAGCACCGCCGGGCCATCCTCACGCTGCTATCTCCAGCCGAGGCAGCAGAGGTATTCAGCCACCTCGAGGAAGCCGAGCAGGCCGAACTTCTAGAAGCCCTGCCACCTTGGCGGGTCAAGGAGCTACTGGAAGAGCTCTCCCTTGACGACCTGACCGATACCATCAAAGCGGTCGAGGAGGAAAAGAGCCCTGAGGCTGCCGAAGCCCTTCTACGCCAACTAGACCCCAAGACCCGGGCCGAGGTGGAAGAGCTGGCCGAGTATGAGGCAGATGAAGCCGGTGGCATCATGACCTCAGAGTACATCGCAGTGCGGGACAACATGCGGGTCGAGGAGGTATTCCGCTTCCTCCGGCGCGAGGCTCCTGATGCCGAGCAGATTTACGTGATTTACGTGGTGGATGCAGACGAACATCTGCAGGGGGTGCTCACCCTGCGTGACCTGATCGTGGCAGATCCCAAAACCCGCGTCTCGGAGATCATGAACCCCGACGTGATCTATGTGCGTGACGACACCGACCAGGAAGAGGTGGCCCAGCTGATGGCCGACTACAACTTCACGGTGTTGCCGGTGGTGGACGAAGAAAAAAAACTGGTGGGAATCGTAACCATTGATGACGTGGTAGACGTAATTGAAGAGGAGGCCACCGAAGACATCTACCGCCTGGGCGCAGTGGAGTCTCCTGAAGTGGTGTACAGCAAGTCGAGTGTATGGACGCTTTGGAGCGCCCGGGTACGTTGGTTGATTATTCTGATTGTGACCGGCAGCATCACCAGCACCATTTTGCAGGGCTTTGAGTCGGTGCTCGAGGCCGTCACCGCGCTGGCCTTTTATGTGCCGGTGCTGGTAGGAACTGGGGGCAATACCGGAAATCAGTCCAGCACCCTAATTGTGCGAGCGCTGGCCACCCGCGACGTGTCTGTAGGTGACTGGCTGCGCATCGCTCGTAAGGAGCTGGGCGTAGGTACGCTGCTTGGACTGACCCTGGCCTGCCTGCTGGGCGTCAAGGTGCTGATAGACGGGCATGCACAACTGCTGGGGGTGGTGGGCGTTTCGCTGGCCCTAGTGGTACTGCTGGCCAACGTGGTGGGTGCCATGCTGCCTTTGCTGTTGCGGCGAATGCGGCTTGATCCTGCCCTTATCTCCAACCCTTTGATCGCCACTGTTACCGACGTAACTGGGCTGGTGGTCTACCTAAGCGTGGCCCGCTGGTTGCTGGAACTGTAAAGACCCAACTTCCAGGCCTTCACACAGACCTCAGAACCCCCTAGGCAAGATACGGCCTACCCCCGGAAAAACCCTAAATCCCGACAGAGATACTTGATTTTTTATCCACCACTTGATAGCGTTGAGGATGCGGTTGCTGCTGGACGAGGCACGCTGTCCAGACGCCCAGTAAAGGGCGGCAACCCCAACACCCGGTTGTTTTTCGACTGCTCCATTCTGACACCCCTATGCTAAACCCCAACCCTATGCTTTCCAGCCCGGCCCGGCCTGTCCCTAAACCCCTGTTGGCTATGGCTTGGCTGGTGGGTTCAGCGGTGATGTTGCCGATGCTGTACCTGGTGCTGCGGGCCGCCGAAGCTGAGCCTCAGCAACTTGCCGAGATCGTGCTGCGGGAGCGCAACCTACAACTGCTGGTCAATACCCTAGCGCTACTGGTGGGAGTAGTTGCACTCACAACAGTGCTTGCCCTCCCGCTGGCCTGGATCACCAGCCGTACCGACCTGCGGGGTAAGCGCTTTTGGACAGTTTTGTTGGTGCTGCCGCTGGCAGTACCAGGATATGTGGGGGTGTTTGGGTTCTTTGGGGCCACCGGGGCCAACGGTTGGCTGGAAGGCCTGCTGGGCTTTCCCTGGCCCCGGCCTACGGGCTACTTAGGGGCCTTGGGGGTGCTGACCCTTCTTACCTATCCGTACCTGTTTTTGAATCTGCGGGCCGCACTTCTGGGACTGGATGCGGGCCTCGAGGAGTCCGCCCGCAGCCTGGGCTACAGGGGCCTCGAGGTCTTCTGGCGGGTGGTGCTACCGCAGCTTCGACCCGCATTGTATGCCGGATGGCTTCTCGTCGGGCTGCACGTGCTGGGCGACTTTGGGGTGGTAAGCCTGGTGCGCTTCGAGACTTTCAGCTATGCCATCTACCTGCAATACTCAGCCTCCTTCGACCGGATATATGCGGCCTGGCTCTCGCTTATGCTCATTGGGCTTACCGGAAGCTTGCTCTGGCTCGAGGCCCGCCAGCTCAAAAACCTCTCCCTGAGCCGGGTGGGCCTAGGAAGCGCAAGGCAGCCCCAACCGGTGAAGCTAGGGATCTGGCGGCTGCCCGCAATAGCCCTGATGGGTATTCCTATCGTGGGGGCATTGCTGGTACCGCTCACCTCCATTGCATACTGGCTGAGACAGAATCCCAGCGCCCATACAAACGCTCTGGGCAACCTCTTGGAAGCCTTGCAAAACTCGGTTCAGGCTGCTGCTCCTGCAGCCGTGCTGGCTACCTGTCTGGCCCTACCCCTGGCCTACCTGGGGGTGCGCTACCCTAGTAGGCTTTCGCGCCTTCTAGAGCGCGCCGCTTACATTGGCTACGCCACACCCCCGCTGGCCTTTGCCCTGGCCCTTATCTTCTTCAGCCTGCGCGGGGTGCCCTTACTTTACCAAACCCTAGCCTTGCTCGTCCTAGCCTATGCCCTACACTTCCTAGCCGAGGCCATTGGCCCCATCCGCAGCGCCCTTTACCAGGCCCCACCCCGGCTTGAAGAAGCTGCCCGCAGCCTGGGCTACAACGCCCTGCAGGCCTTCCTTCGGGCCACCTTCCCCCTACTTAGACAGGGCATGCTGGCCAGTATGGCACTGGTATTTTTATCGGCAGTAAAGGAACTTCCCCTCACCTTCTTGCTGGCGCCAGCAGGATACTCTACCCTTTCGACGCGCATCTGGGGCTACACTTCGGAGGCCATGTTTGCCGAGGCAGCCCCCCATGCCCTCCTGATCGTGCTGTTTTCAGCCGCACTGGTGGGCCTTTTGCTCTCCCAGGAACGACGATGAGATCGCATAGCGCCGCGCACCTCTCCACCAAGGTTGAGGCCCGTACCCCCCTCCTGCAGGTGCAGGGCTTGACCAAACGCTTTCATCCGAGTCTACCCCCTGTGGTGTTAGAGGTGGGTTTTGCGGTAGGGCAGGCCGAGGTGTTCGCCCTGCTGGGGCCCTCGGGCTGCGGAAAAACCACCACCTTACGCCTGATCGCTGGCTTTGAACAACCCGACAGCGGCCAGGTCTGGTTGGATGGCCGGGAAATCACCCACCAACCCCCAGAGCGGCGGGGCATCGGCTTTGTTTTCCAGGATTATGCCCTATTTCCCCATCTAAGCGTATTTGAGAACGTGGCCTTTGGTCTGCGCCACCTGCGGAGCAAAGAGCGGCAGGCCCGCGCGCTCGAGGTGCTGGGCCTGGTTGGCCTGACTGTTTTTAAAGACCGCAAGCCCGGCGAGCTCTCAGGGGGACAGCAGCAGCGGGTGGCCCTGGCCCGCGCCATCGCCCCTGGGCCTAAGCTGGTGCTGCTCGACGAGCCCTTTAGCAGCCTAGACGCCGCCCTACGCCAGTCCACCCGCAACGAGGTGCGGGCGTTGCTAAAGCAGTCAGGCATAGGAGCCATCCTGGTCACCCACGACCAGGAAGAGGCCCTATCCTTTGCCGACCGGCTGGCCGTAATGCGGGGCGGGCAGCTCGAGCAGGTAGGTACTCCAGAGGAGGTTTACCACCGTCCCCGCACCCCCTTTGTGGCCCAGTTTCTAGGCCGCACCAACCTGATTCCGGGGGAAGCCCGGGGCCGCGAAGCCGAAACACCCCTGGGGCGCATTTTACTTATTGAAGAAGCCTATGGCCCGGTGCTGTTATCCTTGCGTCCCGAAGGTCTTGGCCTAGCCCTCCCCCTAGGGCACCTGGGCATAGACGGGAGGCAGCTCGAGGGCACCGTGCTCGCCCGCGAGTTTAAAGGCCACGACATGACCTACCGCATCCAGCTTGGCAACCGCGAGCTTATTGTTCAGGAAAGCCCAGAAAGCCCCTTTTATCCAGGAGATAAGGTACGGGTGCTGGTGCGTTCCAAAGCGGTGGTGGTAGGGCGAGGTAGGTGACCCACCAATGCATGGCGGGCGCAATCGGGCAGCGTGGGCAGTTTTCCCCTTAACACACCCCAGGTAAAATATCGTCTGCCTTGGAAGTACGCCAGCATGCCGAAAATAGCAAGCTCAGGCGCATCCTACTTATCGTAGAATACGATGGCAGTGGCTTTTCCGGCCTGCAAACGCAAGCACGTGGTGAGCGCACGGTTCAACAAGAGCTCGAGGCCGCCCTCAGCAAAATTCCTGGCGCAAAACCCAAAATCTGGCCCTGTGGCCGAACCGATGCTGGGGTACACGCGTTGGCCATGCCGATGCACTACAACACCGAAGACCGCATCCCTACGGAAAAAATCCCCTACGCCCTCAACAGCTTGCTGCCCCCAGATATCCGGGTTCTCCAGGCCCAAGAAGTACCCCTGAGCTTTCACGCCCGCAAAAGCTGTCACTGGCGCGAATACCGCTACCGCATCCTGCAGCGCCGCATGCCTTCAGCCCTGGAGCGCCACCGCGCCTGGTGGATCCCACACTCCCTCAACCTGATCCCCATGCGCCATGCGCTGGAATTCCTGCTTGGAAGACACGACTTCCGCGCTTTTGCGGTAAAGGAAGAGCGCTCTTGTGTGAGGGAAATCTATCGCACCCATCTTGAGATCTGGCCTCATGAGGATGGGCAGGAAATCTGGCTCGAGTTCGTGGGGTCAGGCTTTTTGCGCGGTCAGGTGCGTAGCATGGTGGGTACCCTGGTGGAGGTGGGGCTGGGCAAACGGGACTCGAGTTCCATAACCACCCTGCTAAAAAATGGCAGCCGCAAGGATGCCGGTCCTACCGCTCCAGCCCACGGCTTGTACTTTGTACGTGCTGGCTACCAGCCTTGGCGCCAATAAAGCCTTAGGTACAAGCGCACTGCCTCCACAGGGGCTCTGGAGATATCCACGCCTAAGCGCAGCAGATCATTCCAGTTATAAGCCGCCCCAATCAGCAGCTTACGCGGCTGCAACAACCAGGCTCGCCAGCGGTCTTCAGGCAGAAAGGGGCTGTCTTCCGCCAGATACCCCCACTCGGGGTTCCACCACAGCAGCAGCTCGAGGCGACCGCGATCCAGCAGCTGCAACCAGACTCGCTTTTCAGCATCGTAGGGGTAAGGTAAAAACCGAGCCAAAGCCAGCGGCAGAGACACCGCGCTCCAAAATCCTCTGTCCAACTGCCAGAAAAACTCGACCTCCTGCCCAGCCAGCCCCAGCCTTGGGTTGAGGGCTACAGAAAGGAGCGCCGCTCTTTGTGTGCGAACGATTTCCACAAAAGCCCCGGCTTGAAAGATGCCGGCCTGGCCCCCCAAAAAGGCCCGTCCTCCTGCAAGACCCGCACTGGGCAGGTAGGCTATATCCACCGCTAGCCGCGGCTGCTCGGCGGGCCGATAGCGCACAAACAATCCCCACAACCCATCCCGGCCCATTAGGGTTTCATCCCAAGGACCGCTATAATTGCGGCGCTTGCCGATACTGAACCCTAACTCTCCTAGATTCGCCTCCGCATAAGCCTCCAGGAGTCCCAGTTGCGCTGCTGCTTCGTACCACAACCCCAGGTCAGCCCGCATCTCGAGAGCCTCCCACTGGATCTGGGCTTGTAGGCGACCACCCAAGGCCAAGTTTGCTTGAGTAGGCTGACTCGAGGGCAGTAAAGTCCACTGCAGCAGCCCAGAAGGGCGCAAGCAGAGCACCTTCTTTTCAGGAAACCAACAAGCCCATGAAAGCCGAAAACCCTGGTTGTCCTGTGCAAAAGCAAGCTGAGTCAAGATCCACAAACCAGCGAGCAAAACACACGCTCTTGCACCGTACCGAACCTTCCAAACATTGTCCAAGATCCACGCAAGCGCAGCCCTTCGGCCATGGCCAGTCCATCCCCCATAGGCTTTGGCTAGAAGCTGAAAGGCTTTTTTGTGAACTTTGCTAGGCAACACGGGCCTGTGGACTCCGCCTTACAGCCGACTGCGCGGGTCGAGCGCATCCCGTAGCCCATCACCCAGATAGTTGAAGGCCAGCACCGTGATGAAGATCATAAATCCTGGGGCTAGGGCCAGCCAGGGTGCGGTAAAGATGTATTCCTGGGCGTTGTTGAGCATATTGCCCCAGGTGGCTATGGGCGGCTGAATGCCAAAGCCCAAGAAGGAGAGGGCGGCCTCGGTCAGGATGGCTCCGCCCACGGCCAGGGTAGCATTCACAATCAGGGGTGCAAGGGCATTGGGCACCAGGTGGCGGAACATGATGCGGACATCCCCAGCCCCCATGGCCTGGGCAGCGGTGGTGAAATCTTGCTCGCGCAGGCTCAGCACCGCACCACGGATCAAGCGGCCCGTACCGATCCAGCCAAACAGCACGATGATGGTGATGATAATGAAAACCGAAGCAGACTCCCCAAATACGCTCTGGGCCCACTGTCCCACCGCACCCCGGGTATCTCGCAGCAGCGCGGAGAGCACCAGCAGCAAAGGCAGCTCCGGGATGGTCAGCATGAAGTCCATAAAACGCGAAATTATCGCGTCCAGATCAACCTTGCCTTGACCGAAAAGACCCCATGCTGCAATAACCAGAACTAAGCCCCACATCAGCAACAAGCCCAGCAAGGAAAGCACATTATTAAGGGTGAGGGTGCCTGAAAACAGCGCCCGTACGTTATCACCAGAGAGCGCCCAGGCTAGGTCAGCTGCCAGGAAGAGCAGCCCATACAGCAGCACCCAGGCGGTCACGCGCCACAGAGCAAACGGCCAGGGTTTCCAGCCATCCGCAGCCTTTGCAAAAGGGCCCACATATAAGCGAAGGGGTCGGCCCGAGAAGTACCCGGCAAGGACTCCCAGGGTGGTTCCCAGTAGGGCCGCTGCGAAGGCCGCTACAAAACCCACCAGAAGCGATATGCGTGCGCCATAGATGATGCGCGATAAGACGTCGCGCCCCAGCTCATCGGTACCCAGCCAGTGCTCCTTGGAGGGACCTCGGAAGTAGAAGTCGGCCAAGTTTTCACCTGTAGGTTGGGCAGTGGGGCTGTAAGGGGCAATCCAGGGGGCGAAAATAGCCATCAAGATCAAGGTGATCACCACCCCCAGCGAAACCATGGCCGCCTTGTGCTTGCGGAAGCGGCGCCAAGCCAGCGCCCAGGTGGACTGGGATTTCTTTAGGGAAACATTTGCAACAGCAGCCATAAAGCCCCCTAACTATAGCGGATACGGGGATCTACCACCGCGTACATCAGGTCAGCCAACAGGTTGAAAAGCGCCGTGAGCAAGGCCAGAAAAGCCAGCGCTGCCATCGCCACGTTGTAGTCTTTTTCAACCAAGGAGTCAAAAATGGCCCGCCCCATGCCAGGATAGGAGAAGATGGTCTCGGTAATTACCGCTCCGCCAAACACCCCAGGAATGGCCAGGCCTACCAGCGTAATGATGGGGATCAAGGCGTTACGTAAGGCGTGCTTGTAGAGAACAATGCGCTCACTCAAGCCCTTGGCCCTGGCGGTACGTACATAGTCCTGGTTCAAAACCTCGAGCAAACTAGCCCGCATGTAGCGCGTCCAGGCGGCCATCTGGATGGTCGAGAGAGCCAGTACCGGCAAGACCAGCTTGAAGGCCCAGTCCCCAACAAACTGTAAGAAGGTAATCTCACCCCTGAGCACCTGCACCCACTGGAAGTCGGAAACGCTTTGTACAGGGAACTGAGGGAACCACGACACCCGCTCAGGTATCCAGACGGCAAACAAGAACAAGAGCAGTATCCCCAGAAAGAAAATTGGCATGGAAAAGCCCACAAACGAGAAGAAAGTGATCACGTAGTCAGCCCAGCTGTACTGCCGCACCGCCGAAAATACGCCTACCGGAATGGCAACCAGCAAGGCCAGGATCAGGGCCACGCCCGACAGAACGAGCGTGCGTGGCAAACGCTCCATAAAGACAATCTGTCCAGCCGGCGTAGCATAGGTGCGGGACTGGCCAAAATCCCCTTGAATCGCCCGCCCCAACCACTTGAAATAGCGCACATATATGGGCTGATCGAGGCCGTAGGCCCGGCGCAGTTGCTCCAGCTGCTCAGCCGTAATCCTGGGGTTTTGCTGGCGTAGTTCATCCAGCGGATCTCCGGGCTGCAAGGCCAACAGGGTGAAAATCACTACAGAGGCTGCAAAGAGTAGAGGGATCATTTGCAGCAGTCGGCGAACCGTATAAGTAAACACGCCCTACATAATACCTTTTCGGCAAGCCTTTTGTATGCGTGCCCTGGTGTGAAAAGCCCCTTCATTCCCTCATGGAGCAGGCTAGAGAGGCCCAATTCCACCTTCACAATTAGGCCCCTTATCCACCTTCTGGTGGATGTTTCTCGGCGTAAAAAAGCCCGTCCAAGGAGGGACGGGCTATGCCTTACCTGATGGGCTGGCCATACCTGGCCTGATCGTAAACCTTTTGTGCACCCCTGGATTGCCAGCCTATCAACCAAGGTTCAATGGTGGGGTAAGCCGAGCTGGCAAAGGTAGAAGAAACGTAGTTCAGCAAACCCACTCGGAAAACCCGTGCGTCAGACTGAAAGTACAGGGGGATCATGGCCACTTCCTCGGCCCAGATCTCTTGCATGCGCGCAAAGAGTTGTTTACGGCGGTTTACATCGAACTCTGTTACCGCTTGGTTGCGCAGACGGTCGAACTCCTCGTTGCACCAGCCCCCAAAGTTAAGCCCACGGAAGCCATTTTCACGGGTGGGCACATACACCATCCTGCCTTCCTCGTCTCGGCAAGCCGAGCGCACCCCATCATCGGCCTGACCCATGCTGAAAGCGAAGTGTAAGAAGCCGGTCCAGGTACCCTCCTGAGCCCTCGAGCGGTACTGCGCCCCTAAAACCACCGCGCTGGGAGCGTTGTTGATGCGAACAGCAATTCCCACCTGGCGGTAGTTCTCGGCCACAAACTGCTGGATGCGCTCACGCACCTGGTTGCCTGCAGTGGTAACCCACTCGATCTCAAAGCGCACGGTGCGTCCTTCTACGTTGCGCTGCAAAATGCCATCCGGACCAGGACGCCAGCCTAGTTCAGCCAAGAGCTGGCGGGCCCGCTCGGGATTGTAGGGGTACTTGGCGACATTTGGGTTGTACATGGGGTTCTTCGGCGAAACCCAGGTTGAGGCGACCGTATAAAGCCCGTCAAAAAAAGCCTTGGTGATGCCCTCACGGTTCATAGCGTAGACCAGGGCCTGGCGGGTTTTGACGTTATCAAGCATCAGATCACGCACCCGCTGCAGGTTGGTGAACTGGTTGATCTCTATGTGCTCGAAGAAGGGGGTTTCCACTGCCCATATCTCGAAGCGGCCCGGCGCGCGGCTGGTAAGCTGCCTACTGCGCCCTTGATCAAAGGTAATGGAGACGCTCGAGGTGGCGTCAATCCCGCCGCCCAGAATGGCCACTAAGAGCGAGTTGGTGTTTTGAATGATGCGGTAAATTACCCGTTGCACGTACTTGTCCTCGCCTCCTGGAGGTTTGATCCAGAAGCGGGGGTTACGCTGTAGCTCAATGGTGCTACCTGGCACCCAGCGGGTCAGGGTGAAAGGCCCTGAGTACACCATGCGTCCGCTGTTTAGGAACTGGGGGTTGGAAAACTGAGTAAAGAAGTTGCGGAAAATTTCGGCCTGTCGTGCGGTATCGCTGGTCTGGGCCGCTGCTGCTTTAGCCCTATCCCACTCTGAGCGCATGATGTGGCTAGGCGCGTAGTACACCTGGTTGACATCCAGGTCGTAGAAGTAGGCTGGCTCTAGAATCACTGTGAAGTTACGGGCATCCCGCACCCGAAGGGTGGCCCGATCGAAAAAGTCTATGGCGGTAGAGGGCACCCCTTTAGTTTTGCCCATCTCGAAGAAAAGGGCTACGTCCTCGGTGCTGATGGGCCGCCCGTCCGACCAGACCGCATCGGGCCGGATGGTGTAATCGAGCTCGAGGCGACGCACCCCTGGACGCACGGTGCTAAAGCGCAGGCGGTTGTTCTGGGTTGTGGGCACCTCCGTCACTACCACCGGTATCACATTTAGATCGCGGGTGGTCTGCACAATGGGAGCGAACAAAAAGTTTTCAATTTCAAACTTTATGGACTGATTGGAGATGGCGTTAACCACATCTCCTACTAAAGCCCGCGGCTCCTGGGCTGCCCCG
>Ga0272447_1000906_pt1 | contig 20332 bp, 20 predicted proteins | sample YNPCB0133_FD_194589 | JGI IMG/M metagenome (GOLD analysis project Ga0272447, IMG submission 194589) | Hot spring microbial mat communities from Yellowstone National Park, WY, United States - YNP-CB-013-3 | ecosystem: Environmental > Aquatic > Thermal springs > Hot (42-90C) > Sediment | place... | reverse complement strand
CGGGCTCGCTGTATACATCTCTCTCACTACCAGGCCTTGTCAGCATCCTCGCTATGTTATCAGCTATATCCATGAATCCTCCCACCCTTCTTACTAGGTAGCTGGCAAAAGGCTTCTTCCTACCCCTGTATTTGAGGTGCAGTATGTAGCGGCCTAACTCAGCACACCATTTAAACCAGTCTACACAGAACCAGTCAGTATCCAGCTCAACCTGAACAACCCCATCACCAAACTCTAGGTCTGCTGTAAGAAGATGTTTAACAAAAGAAAATCTAATGGATTTGAGGTCTGACGAGCCGTTGTTCAACTCTATGGTAATGTAGGCGGGCCCTGTGAGAGACATGCCTCTTCTGACTGCTACCCACCTAGAGATGGAAGAACCCTCCACCAATCCACACCTACCTACAAGACACCATAACCATACCTTTTTCCACGAGCTTTGATGTTAGGAGTTCTACGGCCCTGACGAAGCCGGCTATCGAAGTGTCGGGGGTAAGCAGATGTATGTCGCCATCGATGCTGAATATAACATACTTTTCACCTATGGTGGTTGGGGTTATCTCTTTACCAGTTCCATACACAACAAGCCATAGGGCCTTCTTCCTGTTCTTACGCTCAAACACGTAAATCATCCTATAACACTCATCAGGTATACTGTACTTGTTCAAGGCACCTACCCTCCTGTATACGTGCAGCCTGTATCCAGCAAGAATATACGCCCTATAGTCGGGGAAGATCCCGACAAACCTTATGGGAATACCGTAATTCTGGAGTAACCCAGCTAGATATTCATGGTCCTCAGAATCCCAGTAGCTTTTAAGCAGGTCTACCAAACCATACACCAAAACAACCACCTACAAACCAAAACTTATACATCTTAGGATGGTGCTGCACTTTCACGCTACTCTCTCCACAAAAATACCGGCTAAAACAGGTATAGTATTGTGGGTTGGCTGGGTGACTGGGTTAGAGACTACTACGAGGAGCGGGGATACTCAGGCGAGGCCCTTGAGAGGGCTGTTGAGGATGCTTTAGACGGCACACGCGACCCATCGGTAAAGCCTGCGGTCTTCAGGGTTAAGGTTACTGAGGAGGCGTTCAAGATAAGCCCGTACAACACAAGGTATGCCTCCGGTACAAGCCTCAAAACTGTTGCAGATACAATAGATGAGAGAACTAGGAGAAACATTAGACAAATACTTCTACACCCAATAATTGTCAGGCCTGCTGAGAGATATGGTACGTGGTATGTTGTTGCCGGTGTTAGGAGGGCCGCTGCACTAATAGGAGAATACGCCCACATAAGAGTATACATACCAAGGGATTGGAGGGAGGAAGCACTCCTAAGCATATACGAGAACATTGTTAGGATGGAGCTAGATGAGCTGGGACTTCTGTTAGTTGCGGAGAGGGCTGAAAGACTCGGAGTAAAGGACGAGATGGTCAAGCTACTAGACGAGAAGACAGCAAAGCTGCTGGAGGAGATGAGGAAGCCGGGAACGCTTGAGCCTCCTAAGGTTGAGCCCCTATGGGAGCCGACACCCCCGCAAGGCAGGCCTTCCGGGAAAGCATCCAAACAACAGAAAACAACCGAAGTAAAATGCCCTATATGCGGGGAGCCGTTGAAACCTGTCTGCGCGAGGTGCGGAGCCCCTGTACAGTGAACTATACAGGATGAAGGCCGCAATATACAAGACACCGGAAACCTTAACGGAGCTTCTAAGGCTTGTAAGTAGAGGAAAACACAACTCACACATTACATCAGAGATGGATAACGCATACGTTGACGCCCTAGCGGCTATTGCATCAGGTGAACCGCCAGAAAGCAGAGAAGGCCTAGAGGCCTTGAAGATTTTTCTAAATAAGCAGCACCCCCTCTCAAACCCGGAGAACGTAGCTAGGGCCGTTATTCTAGGCTCCCCACAACTGGCAGACGAAATAATAATGAAAGGATACGTAAACGCTGCACCAGCTGTAAGGGAGCATATCAACTCACTGGTAGGTAAGGGATTGGATGAAGGGTTAATGAAGCTATACAGGGGGAGGATGGAGACTGTTTTCAAAGCCCCCGGACTGGTCTTAGCGGGTGATGGTAGTAGGCCCAGCCCAGAAACCCTCAAATCGGAGGGCTATAGCGAAAGACCCGAAACAGCATACATCCCGCAGTACAGGAACATGTCTGACGAGAGGCTTTACAGGCTTGTAGAAGGTGTCTACAGGCCTACACAGCTAGGCCCGTTAGACCCTCCAGAGAACATGCTCGCCAAGATCATGGCAGCCACAATAATAAGGTCTATACTGGAAAACCGCTACACAATGGTTGCATACACAGCAGCCGACATTCTATCAGGAGAAGGACCTATGACGGTCTTCGGCCCAGTAAAAACCCCTCTCCTAACACACAGCGGCCCAACAGCTAACATATGGAGAGCCATAGACATAGTGGATAAGTTCTTCAGAGCAGCGGGACATAGGCCCAAGAAAACCTACCTACCAAAATACTTCGAGAAGATATTGTCTGTTGTAAAGCTTGGTGAGAGGCTTGTTGGGAGGAGGCTGGATATCTACGACCTTAGAGGCTTCTACGAGGCCGCAGGAGAAGACATACTGGGAAAGGTCAGGGAGGACATCAAATCAATTGAGAGGGGTGGTGGTGTGGAAAACGCCCACCTACTGGTTGAGAGGCAGCCAAGCCCCTACAACCCCCTACAACACCTACACATCTACCTAAACATAACCCCATACCTAACATCACAGCAACTACACCTACTAGAAGATATAGCTACATCGATAGCAACACTAACAATAACACCCACTATAAGAAGAGGGTCCACAGACAGGATTGAATATATGAGGCTGAAGCTGAGGCAGGCAAAAGAGACAGTCAGGATACTAACCATATGCCTAATACCAGTTCAAGCATACATACCCACAGGCGGTCCAAGAGGCCTAGACAGATTATCATGGGCCCTCATAGCCAACCTAACAACCACACCACAACACTAAGAATACAGCCGAACCCTGCCTACTATATGAAGATACCCTAGGTTATTGGGGGTAACAGACACCCCCGAAAAAAGCATCCTCTGTTATAGGTAACAGACCCCCCTCAAAATCGCCCTGTCTGTTACCGGTAACAGACATCCCTGAAAACGGCTATGTCTGTTACCTTGCAACATCGTATATAAACAGGGAGAGTAGTGTGAAAGTGCTCCACCGGGTTAAGATGGTTAAACATTGCCGTGAAACAGCATAGCCTGACATGAAAATGGATGGGAGAAAGATGGCTTCAAAGGGGCTCAGCACACCGATCCTGTACCTAATCATATTGGTCGTCAGCGTGGCCCTGACGATAGTGGCTACATCTATGGCGGGCGGATTCCTCTTCGGATGGGGGACTGCGGCCAAGGTGACCATTGAACGCGTCGACATCCTAGTAAACCCGGTAACTAACAATGGTTTCATAACGGTAGACGTGAGGAACAGCGGTGGTGCGCGGCTAACTAGCTGCGATGTCCAGCTACTAGACCAAAGTGGTGGTCAGATAACAGCTACTTGGAACCCGGCAACAACAGACATCAACCCTGGGCAGGTGACCAGCTTCTCAGCAAACGGCGTAGCAGACCTCCAGAGCGGCACCCTCTACATAGCTGTCGTAACCTGCGACGGCCCGGGTGGAACAGACAACGTCATCGACAAGAAATCAGCCGTAGCCCACATATAAGAGGCGGTAGACATGAACACAAACACATCCCTATTTTTTACCCCCTTGGTTAGGAAGAGAAAGGCTCTCAGCCAACCGGTAGCCGCCATAATACTTGTAGTCATCGTGACCTCGCTGGCCCTCATAGTAGGAGTACTGACTATGGCTAGGATAGGTGTATTCGCTAGGTCGGAGAGTATAAGGGTTATTGAGGCCCAGGCCTACCTCCAGGGAACATGTGTATACGTTAACGCGAAGGTGAAGAACGATGGTAGCACTACTATAAACGGTGTCACTGCGACAGCTAGGTTCGGAACAAACACAGCATCGATCGGCAACATAGGAACACTACAGCCTGGTGCTGAAGCATCAGCGTCAAACTGCGTAACAGGCCTTGGAGCAGGAAGGGGAGACCTAATAGTAGTAGAGGCATCAGGGACTGGCTCCGGCGGAACTGTGAGACACTCGACAAGCGTCCCAGTGGTGTAGCATGAGCCCCAAACCCCTATTTCTTACACATTCACGTAGAGGTCTGAGCGAGGTCGTAGCGGCCGTAATCCTCACTCTTGTATCCCTTGTAGCTATAGCTGTGGCTTTCGCCACAGGAATGTTAAGGGTCGCACCGGCCGCGACCTCTACAGGACTCCTAGTCTCAGCCCACCTAGAGCCCTTCGGAGGTGGAGGGCTTCTGGAGGTAACCGTGTACAATGTGGGTAAGGAGCCTGTGACGCTTACGCAGCTAAGGATGCTCAGCGGCTCGAGCGTCGTATGGTCGGCCAGCGTTAACCAGGACCTCAAGCCCTCAACGGGCTTTAGCAATACCTACGTAATATCCTCCGGAGTGGCCTCCGGAATAGTGTATGTCGTTGAGGCTAGGGCGAACACACAGAGAACCCCTCCAACCACCATCATAGGTAGCACGGAGGTGTTTATGAGATGAGGCGGAATATACTGGGTATATCGCAGGGAGCTGCTTCAATCGTAGCCCTAGCGGCCACAGCCATCATAGTGGCCATCGCATTATCAGCCCATCTACCCAACCTATACTTTGTGCAGGCAGCTGGCTCCCAGGAGGCGGGGAAGGCCGAGAAGCTGGCAGGAGTAAGGCTCAGCCTAGTTGCTGTCCTAGAGGACGGGACCGCAATACTTGCCAATGATGGCTCGGACCCCGTAACGATAGAGAGGCTATACACATCGAACGGTGTCGTCAATCTCGCTTCACCGGTAACTATACAGCCAGGGCAGAAAGCCTCCATACGCTTAGGCGGTCAGCCGGATGCGCTCGCTGTAGGCCTTGCCGGCGGTGGCATAGTAGTCCTCAAGGAGAAGCCCGGTGTAGAGTTTGCGACAAGAACTACACAGCCTACAACCACCACTACATCCCGGACGACGACAGCCTCAACAGTGACCTCGACGACAACAGTACACTCCACAGCCTACACACCGTTTATAGTAACCTCCACCCATGCTTCTTTACGGACGACCCACATCGTTACGACAACATATACAACGGCATACTACTATTGGTGTAACCCACCATGCTACAGAACCTACGTCTATACTTATCCAGCTTACAGGTATGTTGAGGGTAGCGGAACCCTGACCACTATACCTGTTGCCAGATTGGAGACAGCATTAGTTATAGTGAGGACATCCACAACTACATCGCTAAACACACAGGCATCACCCCCAACCCTCTGGTACATAACCTACGTGATAACAACACAGCCCAGCGTAACAACGGTAACGACGATTACCACAGCAACAGTAACCCTATACACATACACAGCGACATACTACTTTACTACAGTAGCCTACTACTCAACCTACATAACCCAACCAATAACAACCATCGGAACCACAACAGCTACCGCAACAGCCACAGTAACAAACACACACCTCGTAACCACCACAACAACGATACGGTGAGCAGGCATGGTGCGGAAACGTCTAAAGAGTTGTGGCGTTTCAACCGCAGCAGCCGCGATAGCAGCTCTGGCCGTAGTTACCGCAGTCTCCTACACGGCCATAGCCATGCTCCTACCAAGAATGCTTATGGCCGCATACTCCTCCACCGGGAGGGCTTCCCAAGCAGAGGAAGACATAGCGGTCAGGCTCAGCACAGTATACCATGTCCAGCCAGCCCTCGTAGTAAGCAACGATGGAACAACACCAATCAGAATAACCAAGATATACATAGGTTCGGACTCTTACCCGGCAGACATCACGATAAACCCCGGGGAAAAGCGGACGCTCCCAATAGCAGTAGGAGTAGGGCAGAAAGTAGCGGTGGAGGTTGAGGGCTGGGGTGTAGTAGTCCTCCAGACCGTGGGAAGTACAGATGGCGGGTTTGACAGGCTAAAGGGCTCCACGGGTCCAGCGCTACCATACCTGAGATGCTCCACTGTAACATTACCGCAATGCACACGCCTATGAGGTGATGATGCTTGAATGCGGCTAGGTTTAGTAGGGGGCTGGCTGCTGTTGCCGCAACAATCGGGATACTAGCCATGTCAGTAACGGCCCTCTACCTAGCCGCATTCCTAGCATCCCAGAACAGGGCGGCTGAGCAGGCGGGACAGGAGGCTAAGGTCGGCCAAGCCCCCAAGGTCCCCGAGTTCTTAAGCAGTTACGTCTACAACTTCAGCCTATGCAACCTTCTAGCCGAAAGGCTTGCACCTCTTCCTTGGACGCTTCTGGTTGTTAATACGGGAAACATACCTGTAGAGGTTGACAGCGTAGTTGTTAGCATTGGCAGCAACATAGTCTTCCAGAGGACGGGTAAGTGGCAACTATACCCGGGACATTACTTGGTTGCAGACATCTCATCTATACCGGGAAACCCGGCCCTACACAACGCCGTAGTCCAAGTACACACTTCTAGGGGAGGGTTCTTCATAGGCGGCTACGGGGTGCCCAGCCCAGAGTCTGTTGTGGTCATAGGCTCTGACGGGGGGTGTATAGAGCCGTGAAACCTAGCTGGAGGAAGGCCGTTTCAGCCGCCGTATCGGTAGCGATGCTCCTGCCTGTAGCAGCCCTAGTCTCCACACTCCTACTGGGCGTTATTATGCAGACCGAGATGTCTAGAAGGGCCGCGGCGAACGCCGCAGACTTGAAGGCAGAGGAGGCTAAGAAGCTCCTAAGGGTAACAATACTCAGAGGCCCATCTAACGAGAGCCTAGTAAACATCTACGCGGCGGGAAAGCTGCCAATTCAGGTAGATTATCTAATCGCTGAAGGCTACGATGGGAGCGTAATCGCCGAGAGGAACGGGATAATATTGGTGTTAAGGCCGGGTGATAATGTAACCGTCACTCCGGGCTGGCTCGACCCCGGCCTAGAAGGCTACAACAACGACTTCTGGAGGATGAGGAGGGAGGTGAGGTCGCTTATACTTCACACCTCTGACGGGAACACGTTCTACGCAAGCTGGGGGCCGTGGAACAAGGAGTTTGTAGCCACTATAGCGAGGTGATTAAAATAATGTTCAAAGCCCTTAACGGGAAAGGAGTTTCCACCGCCCTGGCCACAACAGCTATTATACTTGTTCTTGTAATGAGTCTAACCTGGATGGCTTACACAGTCGTCCTTAACGCAAGGCAGCAGGCCCAGGCCGCGGAGAGGGCTGAGAGCATAGCCCTCAAGGCGAAGGAGCTGATAAGGGTGTATGTCTGGCTTGACCCCGCCCAGCAAACTAATGGACAATACCTAAACCTCACAAGGATAAGCTTCGTTGGCTCGTGGAGCGGTGAGACAACGATAAACGGGCTTTTCGTGGTCTACAGGGACGGCAGCTCAAGGATGCTGAACCTGAACATAAAGCTGGGGGCCGGTGAAGAGAAGACCTACCTCCCCTCAGAGCTGGGCATAATGGGGCTGGACAACTACGACGCCTTCAGGAGAGCCGTCAAATACATACAGGCCCACACAAGCCTTGGAAACGACTTCGTAAGCCTCTGGGGGAGACCTGACAAACCAGCAATATACATAGTAACAACCACAAACACCGGGACAACTACGACAACTACAACCCCGCCAACCACCACAACAACCACATCCACGACAACACCGCCCACAACAACTACCACGACGACAACAACACCGCCGACCACTACAACAACTACAGGCCCAACGACATCCACCGTTACATCAACGGTCACCCGGACGGTTACATCCACCCTAACCTCCACATCGACGGCTTACTACTCAACCAGATGCACGGTCACTACATGGGTGGGCGCACAGACGACGACAACAAGGACGGTTACATCAACGGTAACGTATTGGGGGACTTACACATCGACGATCACCCATACAACAACAGTTACCTCTACTTCCACATCGACCACATGGGTTACGTCAACCGTAACCAGCACAGCCACCTCCGTCTCCACGGTGTGGACCACCACCACAAGCACCTACTGGGTGACAACTACGAGAACATCGACAATCACCTCCACGATAACGACTACCAGAACGGTTACTGTGACCTACGATGACCAGTATGTTGGCCCATCTCTTGAGCCTATAGACGCGGCCTTATCTGAGAAACCATGTTGGGTTAGAATCATGGTGGTAAGCGGGTCTGGCGGGCCTAGACAGCCAAGCATGCCGCCGAGCGGGCAGACCTCCCCGGAGATGCTTCTGGCATTCATCGGACTCATGTTCTACGGCTCGTATGGGAGGAAGGTGCCTGTTCGGAGGCTTGTCTCCGTGTTTTTCAGCCCGCCCGGTCTGGCTGTATTGCTGGTCATTATGGTTTTCATGGTGGGGCCGGTGATGGAGGCTGCAGCCCAGACCGCCACAACAACGGTAACGACTACAGTAACCTCAACTTCCTACGTTACTTCAACAGCTACAACCACGCAAACTGTCTGCACCGCAACCAGCACTGTGACCAGCACAACGACCGGGACGATAACGGTCACCTCGACGGTCTACGTTACGACCACAACAGGCCCGACCACATACGTAACCTCCACGGTCACAGTGACTTCAACAGCCTACACAACGAGAACGAGCACCTACTACACGACAACGTATACGACCAGGACAATCACATCGACCTCAACGTGGACCTCCACGGTAACGTCTACATTTACAACGATAGTTTGGGTTACAACTACAATTACGAGAACGGCAACAACCACAAGTAGAAGTTATAGGTGCTATCCATGGTGCTCTCCCGGAACCGGTCTCTGCGCCTGCGGCCCTGTGTGAGGTGAACGCCGTGGTAAGGGCTAAACCGCTCCTAGCCGTCCTCGCCGTTGCTGCCGTCCTACTCTTCCTCCACCTTTACAGGCCCGAGATTGCCGGCGGCGTGCCGGAGCAGAGCGTGGAGGCGGGGTTAAGAAGCCTTGGATACGAGCGTTGCGGAACCTACACCTTAAGCCCGGGGGATGGTGTTGTGACGCTCTCTAAGGTCTTCAACGGCGAGGTGAAGTGCTTCATCATAGTGAAGAGACCGGGTGAGGGCTACATGTTTAAGGATCCTAGGGCAACCCTAGCCGTTGAGCCGCCGTCGGAGAAGACGGTCTATAGGTACTCGCTGGAGGCAAGGTTCTTCTACCTGCTCGGAATGCTCTCAAAAGACGAGGACATTAAGCCATTCAGCAAATGGGGTGCCGGGGCCCTCAACAGAACCACGCGGCCGCCACCGCCGAATGAGGCAAGAGCAGCCAACGACGACATCTACGTAGCTTTCTCCTACAAGCCTGAAAAAGACGGATTCCCCGTCAAGCTAACGCTCACCGTCATGGCCGATGTCATCGAGGGAAGGGCGCCACCACCCTTCTCCCTACTGGAGAGAATGGTCCAAAGCCTCAACAGGGTGCTGGAAATGGCCTTGAGCGGGGAGCTGGCCGAGCTATCTAGAGCACCCCCTCCGCCGTACAATAAGACGGCTGCCCAGCTCGGCACAAAAGACATCAAAGTCCTCATGACCTACATGGGTTATGATCTATGCGGCGAGTTCACGGCCAAGGACAGTGAAGAGATACAGAGGATTGAGTATGAGATAGAGATCGATCCCAACGAGGGAAAGGCATGCTACATACTCATACACCCACCGTCTGGAAGGAAAGCATTCCTAATACTACGTAATGAACATCATGTAACGTCCACAGACAACGAGCGGTTCATGGAGTATATAGCTAAGATGTATGATGTGGGGCTCCATGGACAGGGATTTTTCTCCACACCTTACACTTTCGTAAGTGCGTTTGACGTGTTGGAGCTTGGGAGGATAAGATCGGAAACCGATGTTGTTAAACCTTACTCCGAAAGGTCCGACCCTGGATCGTCGATCGGTTTAGAGCCTTCCGAATGGGTAGACAATTCCCCCATCCTGATATACTTCGCGTATAAAGGAGACACCGAAACCTTTGGTGAACCTCTGAGGTTTAAGCTGAGGGCGTACACACTCGTCGAGTTCCGAATCATCCCAGCAAAGGAATTCGTCAGGGTGGACTAGCCATGCTACGCTCGCTCACACTTGCACTCCTGCTCTTCTTCCCTACATCCGCGTTGGCCGGCTACGCCACCAGCCCTCCCACATTGATACCCACCGGCCTGTTCCATAGGGAGATTGGCGTGGTTAATGTCTGCCCCGCTTCCGAGCTGGTACGCGATGTGGAGAAGTCTGTAGGCGAGTGGAATACTGCAATAGAATTCTTCTCTGTCAGGTTCGGCTGGCTGGAACTCCTAGGCCTGAGACTTGAGGTCGCCAAAACAGGTTGCGATTCATTCGTCGTCATCGGTAAAATACCAGAGGGAATGAATGGTATGACATTACCGGCCAGAGACGACAGCAATAGAACCGTATTCGTTATAATCGTCTCCGACACACTCCCGCCGGAGAGAAGGGCTGGAGTCATTACACATGAGCTGATCCACGTCTTAGGGTTGCTCGACGGATACTCACCCAGAGCCCCATTCAAGCCAGCGACCGACAACTCAGGGCTGGGTCGGGTCACAAGCCACGACATCTACGCCCTCTACGCAAAATACGTTAAGGGTGTAGACGGCGTATCAGTCAGCGTACCACGATACATCCCATATATGACCGTTGACATGCCCCTCCCCGACGTAGCCTCAGCGGTAGTATCAGCACTAGCCGCGTTCATGGTTGATCGTAAGCTAAGGAGGGGGAGGGTGTGAAAGCGTTGGTTAAGCAGGATAGCGTAGTCAAATGGCTCGGAACCAAGAAGGCCCTACTCATTTTACCATTGGCATTCCTGGTGGCGCGGCTAGCACTTATACCCGTAATACAGCCCGAGAGGGCCGCAATAGAATGCATTGAGCTACCATACGATGGGTGCGGGTTCGCCTTCGACGAAGCCCACTACATCCCCGCTGTAAGGAAGATGCTTTACCGGGGCGAAGTAGTCAACCCGGAACACCCGCCTCTCTCAAAGCTGCTGATAATGGCTGGAATCAGGCTTCTGGGGGATAACCCGTGGGGCTGGAGGGTTCCCGGAACCCTTCTCTCCGCTGTCATAGTCCTTCTGGTGGGCCTGATAGCGTACAGGGTCTCTAGGGATGTGAAGCTTGCGATGGTCTCCCAGACATTTGCCGTTACCGATGTAACATTCTTCAATGTATCCGGGTTAGCCATCCTAGACCCGCCCTTCCTGACGTTCACGCTACTCTCCCTATACTTCCTGCTTGAGAAGAGGATGGGCCTGGCCGGGCTGTTTATGGGCTTGGCTATGCTGTCCAAGACCTCGGCCTTCATAGCCCTGCTTGCGGTAGTGGCGGTAGATGCTCTGCACTCCTATGTAAAGTCACATGACTTGGATGCCGCCGTTACAACAGCCAAGAACTCAGTTATACAGATTGGGATGCCCGCTCTAGCAGTATTCTTGGTCGGCCTAGGCGCCTTCGACGTAGCTACCGGAGCCTTCCCAACACCACTACACCACCTATCCTTCATGCTAGACTACCACTCAAACCTCAGGTACTTCGACCCAAGACAGGTAGAGCTACCCCTTTCATGGATAATCCCACCAATCTCTAGAGGCCCTGCACCATACTTCGTTGTGACGGTAGAACCGATCAGAGTGCATACTGTTGCCTTCTGGGGGGTGTCCTCACCTCTGTGGTGGAGCATCTGGCTACTGATACCATTAGCATACTACAGGGTCAAACGATATATTGCAACGAAGGAAAGTGTGGAGAACCCCGACCCGCACACAGCCCTGCTGGCATGGTCGGCAACCAGTATGGGGTTATTCGCCTTCCTAGCCTACATCCTGAAGAGATGGGTCTACAGCTTTTACTTCCTACAGGTCTCATTAATCATGGCGGCGTTATTGCCGGCGGTGCTGAAGTCGGAGAAGCATGACACACTCCTTTCAATACTACTGGTTGCCCAGATAATCTGGTTTCTTATGTTCCTCCCTGTCAAGCCTCTCTGGCTGATAGAAACTCTCACAGGCCTTGGTCTAGGTGAGGTGCCGTGGGTCTAGTTGGTAAAATTTTGGGCTTTAAAACACCTTTTGCAGCCTTTATCGTATCGGCCCTAGCAGCTCTTATACTTTCATTGATGGTTAAGCCTTTGGATGTCTACAGGGCCGTAATAACGAATCCGTTCGGGTTAGTTCTGGTCGGCAGGACTATGATGGCCTACACGTTGGTCTATCCCGCTACCGGGAGCGAGTACCTAGCGCTAGCTTCAGCCGTCCTCTTCAACAACTCGATGAGCCTTATGGCGGTCTTGCTCGCACCCCTAGCCGTACACGCCGCCTATACCTACAGGCTAAGGTTTAGGAAGAAAACAGTACTAGCTAGAGTCCTGCTGCTAAACCCCGGATGGAGGTTCTGCCAGCATACGATAGCGGGGCTGTCCATGTTTTACACCGCATTCCTAGGCCTAGCGATGGTTACCATGCTCATCCTTGAGGGACCCAAGCTCTTCATGCCCCTGGAGGCGGCCTACGTTCTGGCGGCCGCAACAACAGTCTACAAGGCCTCAAGAGAGGACGCCGACAACATCATCTCCAGCTACCGTAGAGCCGTGAAGAAGGTCCTACCGCCAATAATGGTGTTAATTGTTGTCTCAGCGCTGGTGGAGGCTTATGAGATCGTTTAAACTCCTATTGAAATTGTGGCCGACATCGGCCGGGTATTTAAGTGAAGGTGGGGTGAAAACACCAAACATCCCAACTCATGTAGGTGGACGAAGTGGTACCCAGACAGCTACCGGACGGTTCTGGAAATGCCTGCTTGGATTCTCAGGGCTAGCCAAGTCCCTAGCTGTCGGGGCATCAGACATCTTAGTGAAGATGGTGGTGTGGGGGGTTGGATAAGGCCGCATATCTTACAGCTCTTCTAGCATTTGGGTCGCTTCTTGCAGGCTACATGACAGGCATCATAGTTCAATCGATAACCGGTATGGGTTTTGCCACAGCTCTTGTGGCCTTCGTCCAAGCAGCCTCTAAGGCGACGGAGATCACTCCAAAAGCCTCCATAGTACCTAACGTGCCGCAACAAGCGGAGGAACTGTCGGCATCGATTGAGCAGGCCGTCAAGGGGAGTCCAGAGCCTCCTGAGAGGCCGAGGCCCGTATTCCTAGCAGCGGCTATATTAGCACTCAACCTGAGACCTCTCTCCCTCATACCAGCAATCCACTCCGTCCTACCTTTCTCGATGCTCTTGGAGGGTAGGGGTAGGCTTAAGGTCTTGGGGAAGAGGCATGAGGACTTCATAATAGCATCAGCCCTAGCACCACTAATAATTAACGGCTACGCGGTAGGTGGCTCGGTCTCAGAATACCCTATAACAGCACCGGTACTGGTTATGGATATACTGCCTCTTGCTATTGTGTCGTATGTTGCGTCTAAAGCGCTCCTGCTACCGTTGAGGGGTTTGGATAGGCTAGGGGAGGCATATAAAGGGGCTCACGGCATCTTCACATTCTCGCTTATGCTGCTATCGGTGGCCGCTGCCTACGAAGCACACGTCCTGTATTTTGGTGGTGAGTATGGAGGCTGAGATGGTTAGGTGTCGGGGTTGCGGGGCTGAGAACGAGGCTGTTGCGGAGTTTTGCGTCGAATGTGGCAGGAAGCTTAAGGTGTCTAAGCGGATTGAGGAGAAGAAGGTGAGGCGTGCTGTAAAGGCTAAGAGGGTTAAAGATGAGGAGGGGATGGCAGAGAGCATACTGAAGGCCCTCCAGCAGTTCCTACTAACCAACCTACCGGTGCCACAGCCCCTTAAGGAGCCGGATGACGCGTCTAAGGCCGAGACCATCGCAAAGTACCAGGTTGGTCTGGCTACAGTACGTATAGCTAAGCTAGGTGTTAAAGGCCTCTATCTGGTTACGGAGCCTGAGATAACCGCGGAGGGCAAGCTCGCATACGCCCTAACACTTGACAGCCTGTTCAGGGAGAGTAGGCTGCCGGCCGTTGAGATGGTTAGACAGCCTATGCGGGTTGGTAGAGAGATGGAGAGGCCTGAGGCACAGATCATAGATAGTATGATAACCTCGATTATTGAGGGGCAGCTTGCTAGGATAGGTGTTGACCCTAACCCTGACAGGGTGTTGGAGGTCAAGTACTATGTTAACAGGAATGTCTTTGGGTATGGTCCTGTGGATGTTCCAGTTAATGACCCTGCCGTGGAGGACATCTCCTGCGTAGGCCCTAGGATACCAGTCATGATAGCCCACAGGGACTACGGACACCTACACTACCTAACAAGCAACATATTCTTCGGCAGCGATGACGAGGTAAACGACTTCATGAACAGGCACGCCCACAGGGCTAACACAGTTATGACACTGCACAAGCCATACGCAGACTTCCCGCTTACAGACGGTTCAAGGTTCGCAGGGATACTTGGGAGGGAGCTGTCGGCGTTTGGACCTACATTCACTATAAGGAAGTGGCCTACAGACCCGTGGAGTCTTCCAAGGCTTGTCCAGTTGAAGATGCTGACACCGCTAATGGCGGCCTACACGTGGTTTGCTTTGGAGAATAAGGCTTTGATTGGTATTGCTGGTCCTACGGCCTCAGGTAAGACAAGCCTCTTCACAGCCCTCCTAACATGCCTAGAACCAAACTCCAAGATAATAACGATAGAGGACACATTCGAGATAAACATACCACACAAACACTGGCTACCACTTACAGGCAGGAGGTCAGCCATGATAGCTGCTGGACAGCTTGAGATAAGCGAGTCGGAGCTAATAGACATAGCGATGAGGATGCGCCCTGACTTCCTAGTAATAGGAGAGGTAAGAAAGGATGAATCAGTATACTACCTCCTGAAATCAGCTTTCACAGGCCATGGTGGTAGGTTTACATTCCACGCAGGCTCACCATCAGAGTTCTACTCACGACTAGCCCTCATGCTGAAGAAGACAGGCATGAGCGAGGCAATGCTAACATTCCTGTGGGGATGCGTCATAACAAGCTTCCAGGACACCCCTAAGGGGAGGGCTAGGAGGGTTGTATCAATAGCTGAGATACTCCCAAACCCATCGAAGCCTGAGGGCATGGAAGTCATAGACATATTCAGGTACAGAGCTTCAGATGACAGCTTCACCCCAGAAGACCCATACGAGGTGGTTGAGAAGTCTCCCAAGCTAAAATGGTATATGAAGGCTACGGGCTTCGACGAAGAACATATCGTAAGACAGCTAGATTACAGGGTTCAGGCGGTTGAGGATGGTGTAAGGCTGGGGATGAACAGCACAGCATTCCACAACTATGTAGCCGAGGCGAAGACAAAATGGACATAAAGAAAACATACTGGTTCATAGCACTAGCTATAGCCATCCTCTGGGCTGTTTTCTCAGCTCTGCCGGGAATAGTCATCGGATTAGGCCGGTTAGGGCTTCTGGAACTACTACCAGCCCCCTCTGTGATTGTTGCAACAATTATAGGGTCAAGCATTAGTGGAAGGTTTTCTGAAAAGCTGTTACCATGGGCTACTGGGCTCTGTGAGAAGGCCCAGGTGAAGAGGATACCTTTGGACGTTGCAGAGGAGTTCGGGACTCATATAAGCATGAGCATAGCTATATCATCCGCGTTCATCGCAACAGCAGTCCCCGCCCTCTTGAGTATGGGTTTCGGGCCGCATATGTTTCTGCTTGCTCTGGCGGCTGTACCAATTATTCCTGCCGCTGTAAACCATCTTTCATGGAGTAACAAGGTTTCCGAGAGGAAGGAAAGAACAGACTGGGAGCTTCCCTTCTTCACTGTATACGCCACTATTCTAGCCCACTGCGGGCTTACCCTCTACGCATCCATGAAGATGCTGACAAAGACAGGTAGTAGGCTTTTCAGGCAGATGATGTCTGAGTCAGAGGATGTTGAGAGGCTTGCGGAGTTAACGGGTAGGGGTGTTGTTGAGAGTCTTGAGGCCCATGCCTCAAATCACCCCCATGAAGGGTTCCAGAGCCTAATCTACTCCACCACAAGCGTATGGAGGATGGGAGGTTCTTTGGTATCTACTCTCGAGGACAGGGCTACAGAGTTTCTTAAAGCTCTTGAGGAGAGGTATGACAGGTTCGCAACCCTAGTAGCGGCAGTAATGGAGGCATTCATAATACTTCTACTCCTACTACCTATGGGCCTGGTACTAACTGCTGTAACAAGCCCTGGTCAGAGCGGTGCGATAATAGCCGTCATGACGTTGGGAGTTATACCAAGCACAGGCCTTATGATGTACTTCTTCGTCAGGTCAAAGTCTCCAAGACACCTAGACGACATAAAACCAAGACCACTGGACATAGCGTTATCGATAGCTTTTGCCTCAGCAGCGATACCGCCGCTCTTACTAATAGGTGCACCTATGACACTCCTATTTACAGTTCCAACAGCAATTGGAAGCCTATCCTTCTGGCTTAGGATGAGGGGTTTGGTTAGGGAGTTGAGGGAGTCTGATACCGAGGCTAGGAGATGGCTTAAGGACGTGACTGAGTATAGGAGGCTTGGAAACCCTCCATCAACGGCTATAATGAAGACAGCAAACCACAGGTATAGGCGCAGCTTCAAGAAGGTTCTAGACCATATTATAAGCAGGATGAGTATGGGTCTGACTATCTGGGAGGCTGGGGCCGGTGTCGCTAGGAGCTGGCTACTCAGAATGAGCCTATACCTACTGCATGCGATAAACCTGAGCGGGGGAGGCTCACCTTTTTTGATGGATAAGCTAGTCGAGCTGTTGAGGAGCTACAACCTTGCCAGGGAGAAGGCGGCCGGAAGAATCTCACCATTCAAATATCTGGCTATAGCTATGCCGCTTATAACCGCGATAACGATAGGTATGGTTCTTCCGATAGCCAACCTAGGAGGAATATTCCAGACATCTGAGGTTGGTGGGGCCGTGGCTGGTACTGGTGGTGGAAACCTGCCGCTGGCATCCGTCACACCAGAGGAGATGCTCGCAATGGCAGATGCGGGCATGGTCATGATAGCCGTTGGTGGATTGTTCTACATGATGATAGTCAACAGGGCTGTAGACGGACATCCATACAACACCTGGAGGATAGCATTGGTCATGGCAGTAACAGCAGCCTCATACTACTTAATGGTACCAGTAGGGAACATAATGCTCTCAATCTTCAAGTATAGGTGAATAAAATGAAGACTGCTATAGCCATCCTAATAGTTTTCATGACCCTGCTCCCAGCATTAGCCCAAGAAGAGTATGCTGTGAAGCTCTCTGCAACACCGCCCGAATGCGCCGCAGCGCTCATCGGTTCTGGGAGCTACAGGCAAGGCTCACAGGCCACAATAGAGGTTAGGGTCTCGACTGAGTGTAAGTTTGTTGAGTGGAGGATTAAGGGCGGAGGACTGCCTGATAGTGTTTCCGCCAACCCATTCACCTTCTACGTCTTTGGAGACATTGAAGCTGAGGCCATATTGCAGAAGCTCTACAGGGATAACGGAACCACTATCGAGAGGTTCTATGTAGCCTTCGCCTCAAACATAACGTCTAGGGCCTATACACCATCCAAACCTAAGATAGTGATTTATGGGGAAGAGGTAAACATCTACACACCTCAGGAAGTTTTGGATGGTGATTACAGGTATGTCTTCCTTTACTGGAGTGGGCCTGAAGGGTTTAGGATAGACACGCCATCGGCAACTATAAAGGTAAACAAGAGCATGACGCTGGTAGCAAACTACTACACCTTCAAGAAGTTCCTAGACGAATACTACCCAATACACATATTCGTAAAACCAAGCTATCCTGATGTAGAACTATCTGACGGAAGGATTGAGAGGGCCGTAGCACTAATTGTGAAGGGTTACAACGTAACTATCCCATTACAGCCTGTCCCAGAACCCCTCATTAAGCTTGTCGAGCCAGTCTACGAGATATACGTCCCCTACATTATTGCCGTAAACAGCCCACACCCTGTAGACATCACATTAAACGGTCAGAAACTCACTGTAGGCTCCTCAATCAAGCTATTGGGTAAAGAAGGCAGCACGATATCCGTAGAGGCTCCAAGCAGGTATGGTAGGCTCAAGCTAGATAGATATGAGGTGGGTGGAAGGCCTAGCGTTGGGTCTGGAGGGAAGTCAGGGCTAATAGTAGCCCAGCTAACCAAGCCACTAAGCATCCTGATAACATACACTGAGATACCTTACGCCTTCCTGATGGATGTGCCTCTTGTAGGTGGGTTAGCCTACAGCTTAACCGAAACAGGATACAGCATACTATCCATCCTCATCACAGACCTAGACACAATCCCATACCCGGTTGCCATGGCCCTCCCGCTAGCACTCATAGCTACCCCCGGAGCTGGAATAACCTACGCAGTTAGAAACATATCTAGAAAAGGGGTGAGAGGTAGTCTCAGGATATCTGTTAGGAGAGGTGCATACAGAAGGCTGGCGGCGCTTGTTGAGGAAAAAAGCCAAGCACCTATAATCGAAGCATTCCAGAACATTCCGTCCGACAGCAGGTTTCAGGCACCTGTGGAGCTAGGCGAGAGGCTTACACGAGTAGAATCAATGATGCAGGCTGAAACCACCTCAGAGACGACCTTACAAGAGGAAGCGGCCCCAGAGGAGGAGCTTCCGCTTGATGATGTGAAGGAGCTTGAGAGCTGTGTAGCGGAGGGTAGGGTTGGTAGGTTCAGGTCATCTCTACTACAGCTAACCGAGGTAGGTGATGAGCTGTTCACAGCAATACAGGCTGGAAGGGTTAGGCTGGAGAAGGACGGTACACCGCTTGTCTACTCGGCTGAGGTTGCTAGGCTTGCTGAAAGGGTTTCCGCGATGCCTTCAGGGCTTATAACAGTCTCGGGTGGGGAGAGGCTTCTAAGGGAGAGGTTTGTTGAAGCTGCGCTGGCAAAGGCTGGTAGGAGGTGGGTTAGGGCCCCGCAGAACCTCATCCTCCCGCCAGACGTAAACACCACCGTATCAATGCTTAAGAAGCTGGCTAAGGGAGCTGATGTAGTAGTTGTAGATGGGCCGGTCTCAAAGGCTCTGGCTCAGGCAGCCTTCCAAGCCAAGCTCCTAATTGTTTCATCATTGGATAAGGGAGGTGATGTTGATCTACCGCCTCTATCAGATAGGCTACTACCCGGAATAATAGCTTGGCTGCTGTTTGAGAGGGATGTATTGAGGCGTCTGGACTACCAGACCTTCAAGGAGTTGGTTAGAGTGGCTAAATGTTTCAGGGGTTTGGATACGGCATCGGCTTATGCTGAAATGCTTGATGAAGGGCTCTCCCCAGGGGAGGCGGTAGAACAGCTCTGGTCTAGGGAGTTTACGGCAGTATTCCCCGGATTCGAGTCAAAGATAGCAGTTAGGATAGTTGAGTCTGGCCTAAGCTATGGTGAGGCTAGAGACCTGTACATAACCTCTTACAGGCAGGTGATGGCTGGGGGAGACCCGCAGGCCTCTTGGAGGAGGTTCTTGGGAAAGCTGGAGAAACTAGGGGTGAGAGTAGGCAATGCAGGCTAAGGCCTATGCAATTATTATGGCTATAATAACTCTAGCGGTCTTAGTCGGTTTAACAGCCCCAGAAGCACGTTCGGATATAACCGTTACAGTTGAGTTCAGCGGTATGGAATGTGTAGAAGTGGCAGCTATCACACCCTATCCTGGGAAGCTCCAACTTACTGGTCAACGTATCTATACTGTTTCTGTTGGAAACCTAACTTCTGGTGATGTGGTTAGTCTTGAGGTTGTGATATCTGATCTTAAGAGGTGTAGGGTGGAGAGTGTATCTGGTGCGCTTGCATGGTTCATCGACAGGGATAAGCTATATGCAAACATAATGCTTAAGGAAGGAGAGAACAAGGTATATGTAAAATTCTCCTACACGCCCCCTAAGAGGATCTATGCCACTGTGAATGTTACAAACCCTGAGTGCGTGGCGGAGCTTACCGCAAACGCCCCAGTCGACAGGGCCTCAGGCGGATGGGTCGTAGGCCCGTGGACGGATGGTGATATGGCTGAGCTTTCGGCCACACCGTCTGATGGATGCTATATTGGTGGTTGGATGAGTGGTGTGAAGGCTCTTACAACCAGTAGTTTTTACAGCTTCCAAGCATCGGAGAACATTACGCTTACTCTCTCCGCTGAGAGGCGTGGTACAATGCCCCCACCAAGCCTAATAGACTTCTCCATAGTATCTGTTAGGGCCACTGGTCCCGGGAAGGTA
>Ga0272447_1000904_pt1 | contig 20371 bp, 23 predicted proteins | sample YNPCB0133_FD_194589 | JGI IMG/M metagenome (GOLD analysis project Ga0272447, IMG submission 194589) | Hot spring microbial mat communities from Yellowstone National Park, WY, United States - YNP-CB-013-3 | ecosystem: Environmental > Aquatic > Thermal springs > Hot (42-90C) > Sediment | place... | reverse complement strand
GAGCCGGGGCGCGGCGCGGCGGGACGGGGGTGCGGCGCGCCGCTACGGACGCGCGGCGCGGTTGACGGTCGCCGCGACGAGCAGCGTCGCCGCAACGACGGCGGCGTTGCGTTCGGCGACGGCGGCGGCGAGGGCGGCGCGCACCGCAGCGCTGCCGCCGGACGCCGGCGCTGCGTCATCAACGCCGAGCCGCGCCGCCAGCGCCGCCAGCGCGTCCGCCAGGTTCCGGCGGACCGTCGGCGTCGCGTCGAGGATCAGCGCGGCGCCGACGGCGCACAGCGCCGCAATCGCCGCAGCGTCGGCGTTCGACGCGCCGTCCGATTCGCGGTCGGCGGCATGCAGCGCCGCCGCGCACAGCGCGCGGTGCGCTGCGTGTGCAACGTCGCGCGGCGATGCGACGTCGTCCAGATCGCGCAGGTCGCGCGCCAGCGCCGCCAGCGTCTGCGCCGGCGCGATCCGGACGCGCACGATGGTTCCCGTGACGTTCGCAGGCATAGGCATGGTCCTTTCGGTGCAACGCGCCGCCTCCAATGCGGCGGCGCCAGGCATGGCGGGGACCGCCCCCGCCCCCCCCTATTCTGCCATCCCCGCCCCCGGCGGCGCATCCCATGCGCCGCACGCCCCGGCGCCGTCGGAATCCACGCGGGCGCAGGACGCGCGGCGCCCGGCAGCGCCGCGATGATGGGAGGCATGGAAATCTTGACAGGTCTGATCGCCATGATCGCCCCGATCGCAGACGCGATCGGGGTGATCACGGCGGTGTTCGCCCTGTGGGGGTGGGCGAACACCGTCGTCCTGAAGCGACAGATCGCCGACGCCGAGCGTCGGCGATCTGCCGCCATCCGCGTCGTGCTGAAAAGCCCGACGCGGGAGACTGAACTTCCGCTCGCAATGGTGCGGGCGGACCTATCCCGAGCGGAGCTGCTCGGGCGTGTTGGAATGCTCCCCCTTACGCCTGCGTCCGCGCAGGCGCAGGGGGGACGCTTCCGCCTCCGGGCGCTGGGCCGCCCGGAGTTTCTCGTCACGCTCGCCGCCGTCCAGCGCGGCGAGCGTGATGAGCTGGTCATCTCCGCCGACGAGGCGGAGATCGACCAATTTGACCTGAGCGCGGCGGCGTAGCCGCGCTCAGGTCGCCCCCCGCTCCCACGCCCGCCCCGGCGCGGCTGCGTCCCCCGCCTGCGGGCGGCGACGCGGCGCGTCGGGGCGGCGGCAGTGCGCCGTCATGGTCACGTCATCGCGCTCGCGCCGGTGCGCTGATTCGTCCGCGTCGCGTCGCCGCCGTCCGGCGACAAGGCGGCGCGCAAGGTCCGGCGAATCGATGCGCGCGACCGGCCGGTCGCGGATGCACAGCGTCCGTCCGCCGACATCCACGGCGCGGGCGCGGCGATGAGCGCCGCGCCGTGTGCGCCGGCGCCGTTCCGTTGCGTCCCGTCCCGCCGGCAGCCGCCGGAGATGATCGGCGACGTCAGCGGGAGCGACCGCCGGCGCCTGCTGCGTGACGGCGATCGACCGTCGTCGTGCAACGACGCAGCGCATGCGCCGGCGCTGCCGGCAACGCCGAATCGGTGCATCGTCGCTCCCCGCGTCGCCCCCGGCGGCGGCGGCGGCGGAGCGGCGGGACCGGCGCGCAAAAACGAACCCCCCGACGCGCACGCATGCGCGCCGGGGGGGCGGGGGCTAGGCCCCTACTTTTTTTCGGTCTTCTCTTTCTTCTTCATGGGGGTGACCCGGGCCTCCCAGGCAAGGGATAACTTGACGGCCCGGAAGTCGGGGTCGTTCTCCAAAACGTTGCGGAGACGGGAGACGATCCCGTCCGCGTCCGATTCGATCTTGGCCAACTTCGAGATCAGCTGACCGCGGACATCCTCGTCCTTGGTCGCCTCTATTCCCCTCCGAAGCTGTTCAGCGTCAACCCGGAGGCGCGCGAGCGCCTCGAGTTGATTCTCGATCCGGCGTGCCCTGGTGGGGTTAATCGACCGGGATCCGGAGCGCAGCGCGTCAACCAACGTCTTTTCGTCGACGGTCTGCGCGACCGCGACGCGCTGCTCGGCGAGGTCGGAGCCGAGCTTCGCGCACCGCCTCTCGGCGTCGCGACGCGCTTCGCTCTCCTTCTTCGCGCGCTCCTCAGCGTCGCGCCGCGCTTCGATCTCCTTACGGGCGCGCTCCTGCGCCCTTGCCCGCGCCGCCGCCTCGCGCTGCGCGCGTTCTTCGGCTTCCTGGCGCGCGCGCGCTTCCGCTTCCCGTGCTTCCGCCTCGCGCTGCGCGCGTTCTTCGGCTTCCTGGCGCGCGCGCGCTTCCGCTTCCCGTGCTTCCGCCTCGCGCTGCGCGCGTTCTTCGGCTTCCTGGCGCGCGCGCGCTTCCGCTTCCCGCGCGGCTGCTTCCCGCCACGCCCGCCATACGGCGGCCGTGGCGACAGCCAGCGCCACAGCTGCGATCAACTCCATTTTTTCCTCCTTGCTGCCCCCCCGCCTTTCGGCGAGCGGGGCGTTTCAATACTTATTCCTATGCCCTCAGCATAGCGCGCGGCGGCGGCGGCGACATCGGCGACGACCGCCGACCGTGCGGCGCGGCGCGGATCAATGCGCCGACGGCGCGGCAGCGCCGGACGCGGCGGCGCAATGATCCGGCGCGGGGCGACGCGCCCCCATCCCCGCACGCGGCGGGGGATGGGGGCGGGAACGGTCGGGAGCGGCGCCTCTCGGCGCGCCGGGAGCGCCTGCGCCGCCCCAGGAGGCGCGATTCAGGGGCGACCCGACCCGGACATCGGGATGGCGCGGTTCCGTCGGTCCTGGGGCGTCCGGCGCGGTCCCGGCGGCGCGGATCGGCGCTCCCGGCGCGTCCGGCGCGGCGTCCGCCGCGCCGCCCGGCGGCGCGCCCGACCGTCGCGCGGACGATGATGCGCGACGAATCGCCGGGCGACGCTGCGCCCGCCGCCGACGCCGCGCGGCGGGATGCCGGACGGGTCGCCGACGGCGACATGGAACCTCCAGGGTGCGCCGGGCGGAATGACGACGCGCCGCAGCGCGCCGCCGCCGGCGTCGCGCGCGGCGCGCACGTGGAACCCGACGTCGCCATGCAGCGCCGGCGGCGCGCGGACGCCGCGAAGCGCGCGGCGTCCGCCGCGGTGACCGGAACGATGTCCGGCGCATGCAGCGCCCCGGCACGGACCGGCGCCGCGCGCCATGCCCCCCGGCGCTGCGCCGGGACGGTCGGGATTCGTTGCCAGCCGCGCCGCCGCCGCCGGCGGCGGCGGCGGCATGCCGCGCATGCGCGTCCCTCCGTTGCAATCGTTCCCGATTCCACGCCGGCGCGCGGGGACGCCGCCGATCTCGCCCATGGCGCATGATGCCGCCCCCCGAAGCAGGTGGAACCATGAAGCCGTGACGGAACGCCTTCCCCCCCCGAAGGGGGGGGGCGATCCGTTTGCGTATCAGCCCCGCCTGCCGCAGGCGGGCGGGGTTTCGGAGACAAGAACGCGCCCGGCTCTGCGGAGTCGGGCGCGTTCACGTTTCCGGCGCATCCGCGCCGCCGGCCGCAGCGGGCGGCGCTGTTCTCAACGACGGACCGGCAGGGGGGACGGCATCCGGCCCCGCCCGTCCGTCCAACGCCCCGGCCCCGCCCGTCCGCCCGGCGCCGGCGCCCGCGCGCCGCATCCTGCAGCAGTGCGGATGCGGCGCGCGGGCGCATGCGGGATCATCACGCTGCAACGCATCTTCCCCCCCCTCATGTGGGGGAGGGGCCGCGCGCCGGGGAGGGGCGCGCGGCGATGGGCCCCCTGCCGTATGGCAGGGGGGAGGGGCCTCCGGGGACCCCGCCCGACCCTGTTGGGTCGGGCGGACCCCGCCCCCGTCCGCCGAAGGCGGACGGGGGACGCCGGGGGGGAAACCCCCCGGCGGGGATGCGTTGAAGTCCCCCCCGGTTCCGCGGACCGGGGGGGGCGCTGTTTTAAGGGGGGATCATCCCCCCGACGCGGCGGCGACGGCGCGCAGGACGGCGGCGCAGGTCGCCGGGTCGGGGGAATGAACCGGCAGGGGGGTATGCCAGGAGACGCCCGCCTCCCCGGCAGGCGGGCGCCGCGGGGCGCGCAGGGCGCCCGGGCGGGCGGATGTCCCGTCGGCGAAGACGGCGCGGGGGATGCCGTCGGGGTCGATGGCGACGGCGACGGGATCATCGGGATCGGCGCACCGCAGCAGCGCAACGCCGTCGGGAGTGCGCCAGCGCACGTCGGCGACGCCGACGAGCGCGCCGTCATCGGCGACGGCGGCGCGGAAGGCGACGCACACGCCGGGATGCGCCGGCGTCCCGGCGATCTGGAATGGCGCGGCGGGGAGGTCGTGCAGGCGCCCGTCAGGGGTCTGGACGCGCCAGGGAAACGGCGCGCGCCAGGCGACGCCGACGACGGTCGCCGTGACCGGGACGGTCGGGGCGAACGTCGGGTCGGGGGCGGCGCGCCGTCCGGGACGGACGCGCGCGGCGGCGACGGCGGCGCGCGCGGCGGCGAGCAGACGGGCGGCGTCGGTGCGCAGCGCCGCCGTCAGGCGCGCGGCGCGGGGATCGGCGGGCGGCAGCAGGCGCAGCGCCGCCAGGCGCAGGGCGTCATCGGCGTCCGGGTCGGCCAAGACGGCGGCGATGACCGGCGCGGCGGCATCGGCGTCGAGGAACGGCAGCAGCGCGGCGGCGGCGGCGCGGGATGCCGCGTCGCCCGCCGTCAGCGCCGCCAGGAGCGCCGCGGGCAATCCGGGCCAGACCGGCGCGCCCGGCAGCGCCGCGCGGCGCCAGACGGCGGGCAGCAGCGCCAGCGTCGCCGGATCGACCGGGTCGGCGGGCAGGGGGGCCAGTCCCTGGGCGGCGGCGGCGATGGCCAACGCCAGGCGCAGCGCCCGTCCGCCGCCGGACGATGCCGGACGCGCCCATGCCGTCGCCGCGTCCCAGACGTCCCGCACCATGGCGCGCGCGTCCGCCGCGATCGCCGCCAGGCGCAGCAGCAGCGCCGCATGCATCGGATGCGGCGGACGCCGCCGCACCGCCGCACTGATCTGCGCCGCGGCGGACGCCGCCGCCGCCGGATCGACGATGGCCAGCGCCGCCACGACCGTCGGCGCCATGGCGACGGCGGCGGCGCCGCCGTCCGTGGCATCATCCAGCGCCCGCCAGCGCCGCCAGGCGTCGCGCGCCGCCGCATGCCCGTGCGCCGGACTCAGCGCCGGCGCCGCCAGCGCCTGCATGCGCAGCACGGCGTCCGGCCACGCCGCCAGCGCCCGCGCCATGGCATCGAGCAGCGCGGTCGGGTCGGGCAGCAGCGGCGCGCATGCCGCGGCGGCGACGGCGGCGTCGTGCGGGTCGCGCAGCAGGCGCGGCAACGCGGCCAGCCGGTCGCCGTCGGCATGGCGCGCCAGCGCCGTCGCCAGCGCCCGCAGCGCCGCCGCGCGCGGTGATGGCGGCGCCGCCCCCGCCGGCATGACCGGCGGCGGCAGGCGGCGATCATTGCAGAGCGCCGGGAGGAGATCGGCGGCGCGCAGCAGGTCGGCGCCGCGCAGGTGCGCCAGGATGACCGGCAGCGCCTCCCACGGCGCCAGGTCGGGAACGGTCGCCCAGGCGGAGGCATGCGGGTCGGCGGCGGCGGTCTGCGCCGTCGCTGCGATGACCTGCAGCAGCGCGGCGGCGGCGCATGCGGCGTCCGCCGCATCCAGCGCCGGCAGGAGCGCCGCATGCGCCGCCACGGTCGTCCAGCCGGCATCGTCCGGCGGACCGGGGGGCGGCAGCGCCCGCTGCACCGGCGCCGCCTGCGCCGGCGTCAGATGCGCCGCCAGCAGCCGCAGCGCATCCACGTGGGGCCGGCGCGCCGCCTGGCGCGCAAGGACGGCAGCGGCAGGCATCGGGGACTCCCTCAACACGACGGAATGCGCACGACCAGCGGCAGGGGGGGCAGCAGCGCCGCGCCGAGCAGCAGCGTCGCCAGCGCCGTCAGCGCCAGACGCGGCGGCGGCGGCGTGAGGGCGTCGGCGGGCAGGACCGGCATGCGCACGACGGCGCCGATCACGCCCCACACCGCCCAGCCGGGCCAGATCAGGACGCCGCACGCCAGCAGCGCGCCGCTGCTGATCGTTGCGACGACGACGCTGCCGCGTTCGCCCAGCAGCGCCGTCGCCAGATGCCGCCCGTCCAGGTGGGCGACCGGCAGCAGGTTAAGCGCCGTCAGCAACAGCCCCAGCCATGCGGCGAACGCCAGCGGGTGGAGCATGACGTCCATGCCGTCGGACGGCAGCATGCGTCCGAAGAGTCCGACCTTGAGCGCCGCATAGATCAGTCCGGTCCCTTCCTGGATGATCTCCTGGTCGGTCGGGCAGGGAAGGACGGCGGACAGACGCAGCCCGATGATCAGCAGCGGCAGCGCCAGCGCCGCGCCCGCCAGCGGTCCGGCGGCGGCCATGCGCAGCAGCGCCGCGCGGTCGCGCGGCAGGGTGCGCAGCGTGCAGACGGCGCCGAGCGTGCCGAACGGCGGCAGCGGGAAGGGGATGGCGTAGGGACCGCCGAGGTCGATGCCGCTGCGCCGCGCCGCCCAGAGATGCCCGGCTTCGTGGACGCCCAGGATCGCCAGGATTGCGGCGGCGTGGATCAGCGCCGCATCCCAGCGCCGATAGAGCAGCCAGCCGGACCCGCCGACGCTGAGGACGGTCAGCAGCGCCAGCGCCGCCGCCAGGCGCCAGCAGCGCCGCGGGAGGGGGGGCGTCGGCGCGGCCAGCAGGATCGCCCGTCCGCCGGGCGCCGTCCGCAGCAGCGCCGTCATTCCGTGCCGCGCCAGCGCCGCCTGCGCCGTCGCCAGCGCCTCCGGCGGCGCCGTGCGCAGCCGCCCGCGCCAGCGCCAGACCGCGCCGTGGCGGGCGTCCTCCACGGTCGCCGCCTCAACCTCCATGACCGCCGACGGGTCCCACGGCGGCGTCGGGTCGTGCATCCGCTGCATCCGCTCCTCCCCTGCGTCTCCCGGCGGCGGGCGCCGCCGCGCGCCATCCATCATCCGCCGCCGCGCCGCGCCGCGCGTCGGCAGCGCTGCACGACCTCCCCGCCGCGCAAAAAAACGCCCCCCGCCGTTTCCGGCGGGGGGCGCTCGCATCGAAATAAAGAATAATAATGTAGTAGATGGGCGAGAAGTAAATGTTTCAGTATCCTTCTGCGGATCGGCGGCGCGCCTGCGCCGTCTATGCTGATGATACCACAGCGCCGGCGTCGTGTCAAGCGGCGCGGCGGGCGGACGGGACGACGCGGCGGCGGCATGGAACCGGCCAACCCGACGGCCGTCGCCGCACGCGCGACCGTCCGGCGCATGCCTCCCGGCGCCGCGCGGACGCCGGCGGCATGCGGCGGATCGCGCGATGCCTGCGTTTGGGCTGGGCGCGCCCGGGTGCGGTAGCATCACAGCGACCGTTCTCGGCCAACAGGGCATGACGAGGAGACGCTGACCGATGAACGCCCCTGTGAACGCTGACCGCCGGCGCCGGTCGCGCCTGCCGCCCCCGGCGCGCCGCCTGCCGCCGCCGCGCCCCCGGCGCGGCGGACGGATGCTCCTGGTCATCCTGCTGGCGCTGTCCGGCGCGGCGGCGACCGGGAGTCCGCCGCCGCCCGCCGGGACGATCACGCTGCGGGCATGGACGAACGTCGCCTCGCTTCCTTTCCCGCCGGCGGGGGAGACGGGAACGGCGCCGCCCGCGCTTCCCCCCGGCGACGGCCATTCCGTGCTGGGACCGCCCACGCTGACCGCTGCGCAGATCGACCGCATTCTGGAGGCATGGGGATCGCCCGCCGCCGGGACCGGCGCCGCCTGGATCGCCTACGGCATGCAGTACGGCATCGACCCCGCCTACGCCCTGGCGTTCTTCATCCATGAGTCGGGCGCCGGAACCGCCCCCGGCTGGGCCGGGCGCAAACCCGACGGCGGCACGACGCACAACATCGGCAATATCATCTGCGCCGGGTATCGGCGGTGTTACGGGCGCTTCCGCGACTATGCGAGCTGGGAGGAAGGGATCGCGGACTGGTATCGCCTGATCGCCGTCGAGTATGTGGCGTGGCGCGGCGTCCACACCGTCGAGGAGATCGTCCCGATCTACGCGCCGGCGGTCGAAAACAATGTTTCGGCATACATCGACGCCGTCAACCGCCTGGTCGCCGAATGGCGCGCAGCGCACGCACGATCATGGGACTGAGCCGGACCCCGATTCTCCTGCTGATCCCGCTGATCCCGGCGCCGCCCGCCCTGCGGCGCCGATGACGACGCGCCGGCGGGCGCACGCGCCCGCCGGCGCGTTCCGGAATCACGCACAGAACGCCGGGCCGTCGCCGGTCCCTGCAGCGCTTGCCAGCGCCAGCGCCGCCGCCGTCGCCCGGGCGATGGCGGCGGCGATCTCGCCGCCGACGATGGCGGCGCGGATGACGCCCTGGTCGATGGCGACGCCATGCGCGGCGCCAAGGGCGGCGATCTGCGCCGCCGTCAACGGCGGCTTGCCGACTCCCGGACGACCCACAGGTCCAGGAGGTCGCCGTCCGGCAGGCGCAGCCCGGTGCGGATGCGCTCGGCGATCTCATTCATGGTCGTTCTCCTTCAGCGCGCCGCCGCCGACCGGCGCGTCGCCGTCGGCATCCGTCCACACCTGCGGCGCGGCCAGGCGCACGCGTGCGTTGGCAATCGCCTGCTGCTGCGCGTAGCGCAGCGGCATCGCCGCGCTGCGCCAGCCGCCCGCCTCCATCACCGCCGCCAGGTCGCTGCCGGCGGCGAACGCCAGCGTGGTCCAGTGGTGGCGGCAGTCGTGGGGACTCAGCCCCGCAACCCCGGCGCGCGCTCCCAGCGCGCCGACGCGCTTGCGCGCCCCGCGCACGCCCAGCGGCGCATGCGGGATCAGCGTCCCGTCGCGCCGGGTGCGCCAGAAGAGCGCCCCGTCCGCGTCGCCGCGCCAGCGCAGATACGCCCGCAGCGCCACCTGCGCGTCGTTGGTGAGCAGCAGGCGCTGCACGCGGTCGACCTTGCGCCGCGTCACCTGCAGCAGCCCGCGCTCCAGGTCCACGTCCGCCCGCTCCAGATCGGCGACTTCGCCGATCCGCAGCCCCAGGTCGAGCAGCAGCGCCAGCAGCGCCGCGTCGCGCGCCCCTTGCGGCGTGCGCAGGTCCTGGCGCTTCAGGCGCACGGCGGCGTCGACCGGGATCAGGAGCGGCGCGGCTTTCTTGGGACTGCGGCGCGTCACCGGACGGGCGGCGGCGCGCCGCCGTCCCTGCCGTCCGCCGAGCCCGCGCACGCTGCGCAGCAGCCCCGGCAGGTCCGCCGGCAGCGCCCCCGCCGCCGCCGCCTGCGTCAGATAGGCGCGCACGGTCGCCAGACGGCGGTTGATGCTGGCAAGCGCATACCCCTCGCCGAGCAGCCACTCGACGAATCCGGCGACCAGCCCGACGCTCACCCCGCGCCAGGCGTCGATGTCCTCCGCCAGGCGCGCCGGGTCCGGCGGCGGCGTCACGCCCACGGCGGCGAGATAGCGCACCCATGTCGCCAGGTCCGCCGCGTGCGCCCGCAGCGTGGACGGGGCCAGCCCGGCGCGATAGCGCGCCAGGGCGCTGGCGGCGGCGGCGGCGGCGGCGGCGCGGGACGCCGCCGCCAGCGCCGCCGCTGCATCCGGGTCGGGCGCCGTCGGCAGCGCCGACGGCGCCGGGATCAGGTCATCCATCGGGCGCTCCATCGGGCGCTCCTTTCGTTTCGTCAGGATCGCCCGATTCTACCGCGCCGCCGCGCGCGCCGATCAGGTCGTCGAGCAGGCGCAGCAGACCGTCCGTGCGCTGCGCCAGCTCCGCCTGCCGCATGCGCAGCCGCGCGGCCAGCGCCGGCAGCGATTCGCCCGCCGCCGCGCGCGGCGGCGACGGCGGATACAGCTGCCATGCGCCGGCAGGCGCGCCGCCGGCGGCGTCTCCCGGCGTGCGCCAGAGGATCAGCGGCGATTCCGCCGCGTCATCTCCGCTCAGCGCCGTCAGCGGCGCCTCAGTCGCGGCATCATCCCACGCGGCGCGGCGCGCCGGCGGCGGACGCCGCGCCGCGCCACGCCGACCGCCGACTCCGGCGGCGCCGCCCACGTGATCGGCGACTCCGGCATGGGTGCGCCGACCACCAACACGAGCGTCGCCGCGTCGGTCGCCGGCGCAAATACTCTGGACGGCAGCGCCAGCACGGCCCGCAGCCGCCCCGATTCCGCCAGCCGCCGCCGCAGCGTGGCGGCGGCCCCGCTCCAAAAGGCGAACCCGACCGGCATGATGACGACGGCGCGGTCATCCGCGTCCATGCGGTCGAGGATGCGCGCCAGGATCGCCGTCGCATGCTGAAACGGCGGGTTCGCCAGCGTCACGCCGCCCGCGCCGTCCGGCGCCGGCGCCGGCGCGTCGCCGACCCGGATGCGGCAGCGCACGCCCAGCAGCGCCATGATCAGCCCCGCCGCCGCGCGCTGCGCGCGCGCAGCGCGACGCCGGCGAACGTCGGCATCGTCCCCGCCGCGCGCGCCTCCTGCGCCGCCGCGACCAGCAGCGCGCCGTCGCCGCACGTCGGGTCGACGACCGTGACGCCGCTGCGCAGCGGCTGCGCCAGGCGCGCCAGCAGCCGTGCGATGGGCGGCGGCGTCGGATATTCGTCGGCATGGCGCGCGCAGCGCCCGAATCGTTGAGCAGCGCCGCATGCGCCGCTCCCAGCGCATGCGCCAGGGCCGCGGCGTCCGGCGGCGCGTCCGGCAGCGCGCGCCATGCCGCGCGCAGCGCCGCCGCGCATGGATACGCGCGCGGGAGCGGCGCCAGTCCGCCGCGCGCTGCCGGACGCACCGCATCCGGCGCGTGCGGACCGGCGCCGAGGTCCGCCAGCAGCGCCGCCAGCGCCGCCGCCGCATCCGGCGCCGCCTCCCAGGCGACCGCGGTTCGCCCCGCCGCCCACGGCGGCGGGACGTCCCGCCAGCGCCGCAGCGCCGCCAGCCAGACGACCAGCGCAAAGCGCTGCGGCGGGTCGTCCCACGGCCCATGCCGTTGGAGCAGCGCCGCCTGCGCCGCCGTCAGCGCCCGCTCCCACGCCGCCGCTGCATCCGCCGCCGACGGTTCCGCCGACCGTTCCGCCGGCGCCGCCGTCGCCGACCGTTCCGCCGCGCCCGGCGCAGCACGCGCCGCCGCCGTCGCCGCCGCGCCCGGCGCGTTCGCCGGATCCGGCGAACGCGGCGGGCGCGGCGTCCATCTCCTCCAGCGCGTCCCACAACCGCGTCAGGCGCCGCGGAGTCGGACGCGGCGGGCGCGGCGTCCATCTCCTCCAGCGCGTCCCACAACCGCGTCAGGCGCCACGGAGTCGGACGCGCCGCCGCGCGTCCCCGGCGTCGCCGGGGGCGCGTCGCGTTGTCCGTCCATGCTCCGGCGCTCCGGGCGCGCCGCCGCGCAGCGCCTGGATGACGCCATCGGCGTCATCCAGGCGCGCGACGCTGACCTCGACATCGGCGTCGTCGCCGAGCGCCGCGCCGGGCGCGGCGGCGACGGCGGCGCCGGCGGACTCGACCCGCGCGCGGACGGCGGCGGACAACCCGCCGGTCCACACCGCAGCGCGGGCGCGCCATGGCCCGCGCCACGGCGCGGCGGGGTCGTCCGGCGGATCATCCCGGAACGCCCACGTCACCGCCACGCGCACCGGGCGCGCGGCGGGCGGCAGAGCGCCGAACACGGCGCGCCGCGCGGTCACGATCGCCGGCGCGCGATGGCGGACGCGCCGGCGCTTCAGCGAAGGGAGGGAGCAATGCGACGACTCACGGAATCATGCATGCGGGCGGCTGAGCGGGCGCGCCTGCGCCCGTTCTTCATGGCGAGCGTCCTGGCAGCGTATTGCCGGATGCACGATCGGAGCGCCGACGCGTTGGCGCGGTTGCTGGGGCGTTCACCGGACGATGTCGTGCGCCGCGCGCTCGGTCGCCGTCCCATCGCCCGATCGCCGACATTCCTCGGCGCTATCGATCATCTGGCGCGTCGGTTCGCCATTCCAGGCGAACGGTTGATCCCGATCATCCGCGACGTCGACGCGCTCCCGGCGCCCCGCGATCCCGGCGACGCCGGGGAGGAGCGGCGCTGAAAGCGGTGATCGCATGCCCGGATGCGCCGGGGAGGTGATCGGCGCGGACGCGGGCTCCCCCGCCCCAACCGCGTCCGGCGCGCCCCCGCCCGCCGCCGCCGGTCCAATCAGATGCGCCGTCGCGTCCAGGGCCGCCGCGTCCGCCCAGGGCGGACGCGGCGCGCCCAGCAGCGCCAGCAGCGCCAGCGCCGTCAGCGGCGCCAGCAGAAACCCGTTGCGCCCATGCCCGACGGCCGCGATGACCCGCCCGCCGCCGGCGGCGTCCGCGCAGACGGTGATCGGCGGCGCGCCGCCGCTGCGCCGGGGACGCACGCCGGTGAGCAGCGCCTGCCGCTCGCCCCAGCGCCCCAGCAGCGCCGCCGCCTGCGCATGCAGCGCCGCCGCCGCGTCCCACAGCGGCAGCGTCTCCCCGGCGCCGTCGACCGCCCAATCGCCGGTCGCCCACACCCCGCGTCCGTCCGCCGCCGGGGTGAGACTGACTCCGTCGCCGCACAGCGGACGGTCCAGCGTCACCCCGCCCAGGTGCAGCGCCAGTCCGGCCTGCCCGCGCAGCGCCGATGCCGCCCCGCCCGCCAGCGCGCCGCTGCCCATCCCGGCGGCGACGATGACGACGGCGGCATGCAGCGCCGCGCCGTCGGCGCACTGCACCGCAACGCCGGCGGCGGTGCGGCGCAGCGCCGTCGCCGTCGCCCGGCGCACCGCCCCGCCGTGGCGCTGCAGCGCGTCCCGCAGCCGCGTCAGGTGCCACGCGCCGGGCGTCCATCCCCCGACGACCGTGCGGTCGGTTCCGCCGCGCCGCACCGTCGCCCCCGCCATGCGCAGCAGCGGCGTCTCCCCGACCAGCGCCGCCAGCCACGCATCCCATGCCGGCCACAGCCGCCAGGACGCGTGCGCCGCCCGCCCGATGCGCGCCGCCGCCAGGCGCCCCGTCGGCGGCAGCAGCAGCGCCGGCGCGCACCCCGACGCCCCCGCGCCCTCCCCGCCGTCCGCCGCCAGCAGCAGCGGCGCATACCCCGCCGCCGCCAGCGCCACGGCGCTGCTCAACCCGATGACCCCCCCGCCGATGATGATCACATCCGCCGCCGCCATGCGCCGCCTCCGCCCGTCATCATCCATCCGCTGCGCCGCCCGGCATGGTACCATGCCCCCCGCGCGTCCGGCTGTGGACGCCGCCGACTCGTCGATCGCCGATGCAGAAAGGAGACCCATGACCCACGCCCTTGCCCGCACCCACGCCCGCGCCCGCCGCGCCGCCTCCCGCGCCGCAGCGTTCCTGCACCGCCAGGGCGACGCCGCCAGCGCCGCCAGCGCCGCCGCAGAGGCGGCGCAGATCGCCGCCATCCTGGTGCGCCAGACGGCGGCGCTGGCGTGGCGCTGCGCCGACCGCCCCGGCGTCGCCGACGCCGTCGCCCTGGCGGAATCCGCCGCGACCCTCGCCGCCGACGCCGCCGCCGACGCCGCCGCTGACGCCGCATCCGCCGCATCCGCCGCCGCGGCCCGCGCGGCGGACGCCGCATCCGCCGACGCCGCATCCGCCGCCGCTGCGCCGCACGTCGCCGCCGGCATCGCCGCCGGCATCGCCGCCGCCGCCCTGGAGATCGTCTGCACCGCCGCCGATGTCGTGCAGCATGCGGCGGACGCCGCCCCCCACGGCGGCGCCCGCCGCCGCCGCGCCCCGCTGCGCCGGAGAACGTCCCCATGAGCGCTGCATGGATCGCCCCCCGCCGCCCGACCGCTGCGGCGCGACATGCGCCGCCTGGACCGTGCGCCGCAGCGCGGGCGGCGGGGGGGCGGCGCGTCTGCGCCGCGCCCGCCGCCATCCTCCCCGCCGACCGCTCCCTGACCGCGCTTGGATGCGCCGCCTGGACGCCGAACGAGCGCGACCCGTTCGCCATCGCGCGGCGCCGCGCCGCCGCCGCGCCGCCGGCATGACGCCGCTGCGCGCGCGGCGTCCGCCGCCGCCGCCGCCCCCCACGCGCCATCCGCCGACGGCGGGCGCGCATGCGCCGGCGCCGGGCTGCGCCCGCGCAGCGCGGACCGGACCGCCCCCATCCCCTCCCCGCACGCGGACGCCCCCCCGCGCCCCCCGCAGGGGGTTCCCCGCACGCGAGGGGTTTGGGGGAGCGGGGTCCGCCGTCGCCGCGCTCGTCACGGACGCTATCCTGAAGGGAAAAACAAGCCGCCGTCATCCGACGGCGGAGGAGGGCCATCATGGAAGAAGAATATCCGGGGGCGACGGTGCGTCGCCCCCGTATCGGCCATCCGCTGAACATACCGGCGGATGACGAGGAGCATGCGCCGCTGCGCCGCGCGCGGCGCATCATTGAGCCCGCCGCCCCCCCAGTCCCCCCCGCACGCGGGGGAGACTGGGGGAGGTTCCCCGCCGGCGGGGGGCTTGGGGAGGCTCCCCGCACGCAGAACGCGCCGGCGGCGCCGTGGGCGGAACCGGCGGCGACGGCGGCGCCGGGCGACTCCGTCTCCATCCCGGATGGAGTCGCGATCGTGGACGCCAACCGACGCGGAGGCGGAGGCGGGGTCGAGGCGGTCGTCGCCGTCGCTGCGACGCTGGCGCATCTTGCGCCCGGCGTCGTCCGCCTCACGATCCGCCCGCTTGGGCGGGTCGGCGCGCCGATCGACCTGTTTTCCATCGGTCGCGTCATCCTGAACGCGCACGCGACCGGGGGGGACGGAGTCGAACTCACGATCATCGAGCGCAGCCGGCGCGACGCCCGCACCGTGGCGGGCGTCGCGCCGGCCCACACCCTGCAAGGGGAGTGGGCATGGGACGCCGACGCCGCCGCGTTTGCGCTGGCGCGCGGCACGATGGCATGGGCGTGCGCGGCGCCGAACACGGCGCGCCGCATCCCGTTCATCATCGCGCGGGCGCTGGCGGCGGCGATTGACGCCGGCGACCCGTCTATGGACGGCGTCGCCGTCCAGGTCGGCCGCATCGGCAGCGCCGTCTGGCGACCGGCGGCCCATGGGCTGCCGGTCGCGCTGACCGCCCGCCAGGCATGGGGCATGTCATGGCCCCATGACTGGGACACCTACCGGGCGGCGCTCGATGCGGCAAGCGAGGAGCTGCGCCCCGTCTCCTGGGAAGAGGAGACGTGGCTGCTGGCGCCCCAAGCGAACGATCCGCGCATCCTGGAGGTCAAGGAGCGCGGGTCGTGCGCCTGGATGCGCGTCGACGGCGAACCGGAGATCACGGTTCGCCTGTCGCGCAATGCGCGCACCGTCCTCGTCGCGCGCGGGCTGCTGCCCGCCCGCGACGAGGCGGCATCATGACGACGCGCCGCCGCCCGCTGTGCGGGCGGCGGCGCTATCGTTGGTTCATGCGCATTGGACGGATGTCCAACACTCGTACCGGAGCATGGCCATGACCATCACGCGCCGCCTGCTGAACGCGCTGCTCTCTGCCGTCGCCGCCGGCCTGATCGCCGCGCTGGTCGGCGCAGGAGTCGTCGGGTGCATCGAGGCGCCGCCGCGCGCGCCCGCGCCGCCGACCGTCCTGATCATCACCCTGACTCCATCCGCCCGCGCCCGCCTGATCACGCCGGACGCGCCCGATCCGACGAACACCGGCCTGCCGTCGCTCGACCGCCTCAACCGCGCCTGGCGGGTCACGCACATGACGCCGGTCTTCCCCGACGTCGATCCCGCCGATCCGGTCGCACAGCGCCACGGGCTGACCGCCGTCTACCGCCTGACGGCCCCCCCGATCCCGCTCCCGCGCATGATGGCGCGCGCCTACGCCGCCGATCCGCACGTGGAATCGGTCGAGATTCCCGGCGACATCGCCATCCCATGACCGCACGGACGCGCCCAGGACCGCGCCAGCCGCCCCAGGACCGACGGAACCGCGCCATCCCGATGTTCGGGTCGGGTCGCCCCCGCAGCGCGCCTCCTGGGGCGGCTGGCGCGGTCCAGGACGGGCGGCGCGGCGCCATCCCGACCTCCGGGTCGGGTCGCCCCTGAATCGCGCCTCCTGGGGCGGCTGGCGCGGGAATGGCGGGCGCGGCGGACGCCGACGGATCAATCGGCGCCGATGGCCGCCGTCGGCGCTGCCGGCGCCGTCGGCGTGAGCGCCGGCGCCGCTGTTGGCATGGGCGTCGGCGGATACGCCGGCGATTCCATGGCATCCGGGGGAACGATGCTCAGCGCCGTCGCATCGGCGCCGTCGGCGATAATCACCGCCGCCGGCGCATCAAGCAGCGGCGACCACGGCGCCGTCAGCGTGATCCGCTCCGGGATGCCCGGGTCCAGCGTGATCGATGGCGCCGTCGCCTCCACGTATCGCCCGGAGGCATCCACGATCCAGGCGGTTCGCGGCCAGGGGCGGCTGTTCGCCTGGCGGTTGACGACATCCGCCGTGATCGCCACGGTCGTCCCGCAGCGCATCCCCGCCGCCCATGCCGCCCGTTCTCCCGGCAGCGCCGCCACGCGCGTGAGTTCCCAATCCCGCCAGACCGCCGACCGCACCGCCGCCCGATCCAGCGCACGCACCGCCAGCGGCGGCGCATCCGCCGCCATCCACGCGCCCGACGCCGACGCCGGGACGGACGCCCCCGGCGTCGGCGTCCGCGCGAGCGCCGCCGCCAGCGCCCCCGGCGTCGGCGTCCGCGTGCGCGCCGCCGCCGGCGAGGGCGGCGCGGGCGTCAGCGCGAGCGCCAGGCGCACCCGCGCTGACCCGTCGGGGAGACGAATCTGCAGCATCCACGCATCCGGCGGCGCATCGTCCGCCGGCAGCGTAAACAGCGCCAGCGCCCGCACCGGCATGCGCGGCGGCACGGTCACGCCGCGCGCCGCGGCGCCGCCCACGAGGGTCTCGACCTCGCCGAACGCCGGCATGCCCCCCTCCGGACATGCCGCCGCCGCCGCCGCTTGCAGCAGCGGATGCCCGCCGACGCCGCCGTCCGGCGCCAGGTCGAGGTAGCGCCGGTCGGACGACAACAGCGTGAGCGTCTGCGCCTGCCGCAGCCACTCCCACCGCAGGCTGCGATCCGCGCGCGTGTTCACCGCCGCCAGGTCAATGAGCACGCTCCGCCGTCCGACCGGCGCGCCATACTCCGGCGGCAGATCGGCCGCCCAGGCGTGGACGACCGCCACCTGCCAGTCCCCGACCAGCGTCGTCAGCGCCGCATCGCGCGGCGCCAGCGCCGCCATCACGGCCGTCGACGTCGCCCGCACCGCATCAAGCGCCGGCGTGACGTCCGGCGTCGGCGTGGCGCGCGGCGCGAGCGGCCACCCCCCCGGCGCCGCCGGCGGCGCCGCCATCGGCGGCGCCGGAGCGGGCGTCGCTCCCTGCCGTCCTGCGCCGCCGCCGCACCCGGCCAGCAGCGCAACGACCGCCAGCAGCGCCGGCAGCGCCCGCCGCCGGCGCACCCCCCAGCGCCACACGGTTCGCATCTGCATCATTCCTGCTCCTCCGGCGACAATGGCGCGGCGCGCGGTCGCTGCCGCACGCCGCGCCGTCGGCGTCATCATCCCTCACGTCCGATTGCGCCGCGTCCCCCAACAGCGCGTGAACTGCGCGCGGAAGGGACAATCGGCGCAGTCGGCGCGCGTCGCCGCGCCGAGCGTCCGCATGAACGGGTAGCCGAAGGCGTACCCGTAGGCGTAGACGGCGCGCGTCACCGACGCGACCGACTCCGCCCGCCATGCGCCGGCCCAGCGCCGCAGCGCCGCCGCCGCGTCCGCCTCGGCGACCCCCAGCTCCCGGAGCATGGACGCCAGCGCCATGATCTCCGGGTTGCTGCCGCCCGGCGGCGGCGGGCGCCGCGCCAGCCGCGCCGCGCACACCGGCAGGTCGCCGCCGATGGCCGCCCGCAGCGCCGCCTCCCCGTCGCCCGCCGCCGCACCCCCCAGTTCGGGAGGGCGGCGGGGAGGTCGGGGGGGCGGGGTTTCACCGCGCGCCGCCCAGTGCGCCGCCGCCGCCGCCTCCGCCGCCGCCAGCGCCGTCGCATAGGCGTCGGCGAGCGCCGGACAGACGACCGGGCGCGGCCCCGCCGCTGCGCGCGGCCCCGCCGCCGCCAGCGCGCGGATGCGCTCCATCCCGCCCGCCAGCTCGTCCGGCGTCAGCGGGATTTTCCACCGCCCGTCGCGGCGCGGCGCGTTCAGCCGCCGGATCAGACGCCGCCGGGTGAAGAACGACGCCCCGCTGCGCGCCAGCCAGCGGTCCAGCGCCGCGTCGTCATCCAGCGGCGGCGGGACATGCCCGGTCGCATCCGCCAGCGCCTGCCGCCAGACCCGACGGTCGTCCGCCGTCGCCTGGCGCACCCCGGTCGGCGCGTCCAGCGTGACCAGGCGCATCTCCGCCCGCCACGCCGTCGCCAGCGCCTTCGCCGCCGCCGTCGCCTCCGGCGACGCCCAGCCGCCGAGCAGCGGCGCCGGCAGCGCGAGGTGAAACCCCGCCCCGCCGGTGTAGGCGATGCCGACCGCCTCCGGCGGCAGCCGGTAGACGCGCTCCAGATGCGCCAGCAGCGCCAGCGCCTCCCGGCGCGCATGCTCGACGTCCAGCCAGTCGGCGTGGGCGTCGAAATCGAGGGTGAGGTCCACCACGTGGACCTCGCCGCGGACCGGGCGCGCCGCCGCAAAGCGCTGCATGGAGACGCGCTCCTCGCAGCGCGGCGGCGGCAGCGCCGTCGCGTCGATGCGCCGCCACCGCGACCGGCCGATCTGCCGGTCGCGGTAGCGGTACACGCGGAGGTCAGCGCGCTCCATCGCGCGCCTCCTCCGCCCGCCGCCGCGCGCGCTCCCGCAGGAACGCGCGCCGCGCCGCCGCCGCCTCGCGCCAGCCCGCCGCCAGCAGCGGCAGCTCGGCGCCGACGCGCCGCAGGCGGCGGCGCGGGCGCGCGCGCCCGCGCCAGATCGCCCCGACCACGACCGCGGCCAGCAGCCACGGCCAGATCGGGATGCCGGCGCCCGGCAGCGCCATCGCGGGAGATGGCGGCGGCGCGGGCGGCCATGACGCCGCGACCGCCGCCGCCGCCGGCGGCGCGTCGGCGCGGCGCCGCGCATCGATCCCGGCGGCGCCAATCGCCGCCGGGCCGTCCAGCGGCGCGGCGCTCAGAATCCAGAGCGCCGCGCCCAGCGCGACGACGGTCAGCATCGCGCTGACCATCGTCGCGAGGCGTCCTGATCGCCCGCTCCCCGACAGCGCCGTTTCCAGCGCGTCGAGGAGCAGGCGTATGATCATATGCATGCCTCCTCCTGCCGCCCCCCCGTGCGGGGGGGGGTCGGCGTCTGTCCCATCCGACGCATGCACCATAGCGCCGCCCGCCGCTATGCACACGCCCGCCCCGGCGATCGCCGGGGCGGGCGTGTGCGTGTCCGTCTTCCTCCTTCGTGTCCGTTGCCGGGCGATGCGCCGGGCGGCTACGGCCCGATGGCGGGGCCGCGCAGCCCATCATCGATGGACCGGAACACCCCCTCGATCCGCTCACCGAGGGCGGTGAGGACGCCGATCACGACGACGCTGATCAACACCAGGATCAGCGCGTACTCCACCAGCCCCTGTCCGGCCTCGGCGCGGCGTCCGACCTCGCGGGCGAACAATGCGCGAACCATGCTCCCTCCTTCTGCAGGATGGGCGACGCCTCCGCCGCCCATCGTGACTCTCTCCGACCCGGACCGGCGGCGCCATCAACAGCCGTCATGGAGCGCGCCGCCGGTCGTTGATCGCCGCGCGCCCGCCGCACAGCCGACTCCCGTCCCAGCCTCCTTGCAGCGGCGGCGCTCAGAATCCAGAGCGCCGCGCCCAGCGCGACGACGGTCAGCATCGCGCTGACCGTCGTCGCAACGGGTGATCTGCGCCTCCTCCCCGACAGCGCCGTTTCCGGCGCATCGAGGAGGAGGCGCATGATACGGTGCATGCCTCCTCCTGCCGCCCCCCCGTGCGGGGGGTCGGCGTCGTTCCGTCCACGCATGCACCACAGCGCCGCCCGCCGCTATGCACACGCCCGCTCCGGCGATCGCCGGAGCGGGCGTGTGCGTGTCCGTCTTCCTCCTTCGTGTCCGTTCCCGTGCGCGGCGGGGGCGGCTACCGCCCGGCGGCGCCGCCAAGTCCGTCGTAGATCGACTGGAACACCCCCTCGATCCGCTGACCGAGGAGGGTGAGGATGCCGATCACGACGACGCTGATCAACACCAGGATCAGCGCGTACTCCACCAGCCCCTGTCCGGGCTCCGCGCCGCGTCCGTCCTCACGAGCGAAAAATGCACGAACCACGTTCTCCCTCCTTCTGCAGGATGGGC
>Ga0272447_1000903_pt1 | contig 20417 bp, 24 predicted proteins | sample YNPCB0133_FD_194589 | JGI IMG/M metagenome (GOLD analysis project Ga0272447, IMG submission 194589) | Hot spring microbial mat communities from Yellowstone National Park, WY, United States - YNP-CB-013-3 | ecosystem: Environmental > Aquatic > Thermal springs > Hot (42-90C) > Sediment | place... | reverse complement strand
TAGCGGGCCGTAGGCCTTGAGGGGGTGTGTTGGGAGCTATCTCAGTCTGATAAACTAAGGCCAAGGTTAAGAAATGATAACTTTATGAACGTGCTGGTTGTCGGGGCAACAGGAACCCTGGGCCGTCAGGTAGTGCGGCGGGCTATTGAGGAGGGCCATCAAGTCACCTGTCTGGTGCGAAACCCGGCTAAGGCTGCTTTCCTAAGCGAATGGGGGGCCCACCTCAAAGTGGGGAACCTGCTGCAGCCAAGCACGCTCCGAGAGGCCATGGAGGGTGTTGAGGCGGTGATTGACTGTGCCAGCGTGCGACCAACCGACACGCTCACCACCCGCCAGGTGGATTGGGATGGCAAGGTCGCTTTAATCAACGCCGCTCGGGCCGCCCAAGTGGGGCACTTTATCTTTTTCTCCATCATGGGCGCTCAGCACGAATACCCCAATGTGCCCCTGATGAACTTTAAGCACCACATTGAGAAGTATCTGGTCGGATCCCAGATGCCCTACACCATTTTTCGCCTGGCGGGCTTCATGCAGGGGCTGATTGGCCAGTACGCCATCCCCATTTTGGAAGAGCAAATCGTTTGGGTAACCAGCGAGAGCGTTCCCACGGCCTACCTCGACACCCTAGACGCAGCCCGGTTCGCGGTGCGGGCCCTCAGCCTCGAAGCAGCCAAGAGACAGATCTTTCCCTTGGTGGGGCCCAGGGCTTGGACTTCCCAAGAGGTCATTGCCCTGTGCGAGCAGCTTTCTGGCAAAAAGGCCAAGGTCAGGACCATACCCCTGGGCCTGTTGCGGGGAGCGCGCAAGGTAGCCCAGTTCTTTCAGTGGAGCTGGAACATTGCCGACCGGCTGGCGTTTGTGGAGGTGATTGCCGCCGGAGAGCCAATGCACGCTGACATGACACCGGTGTGCGAAGCCCTAGGCATTGAACTGGCTTCCCTGACCTCCCTCGAGGACTTCCTCGCAGACTACTTCCAGAGGATGTTGAAACGGATTCGCGAGCTGAAGGTTAAACAACCCAAGAAGGTCAAGACGCCTTTCTAAGGGAAACTGCAGCCGAGGCGGGAGTAGAGCGTAAACTGGATAGCGGGCTAGCCTTTTTCTCAACTCCAGCTTTTCCCGATGAGCGAGACGGTTGTCACCTCCCCAGGAGCAGCTGTTGCCCAGCCCGAGCCAGCCATTGCCGTTGCTGGCCTAAGCAAAACCTACCGCACCGGCTTTTGGCTAACCAAGGTGGTCACCCCTCTTAAGGATTTTTCGCTAACCGTGGCCCGCGGTGAAACCTTTGGGCTACTAGGGCCCAACGGAGCTGGCAAAACCACCACGATCAAGTGTCTGCTGGGCATTGTCGAGCCCACCAGCGGCAGGGGCACGCTCTTGGGCAAACCCCTGGGGGATCGCTCCATCAAGCAGCGGGTGGGCTATCTGCCGGAGAACCCCTATTTTTACGACTACCTGACCGCTTGGGAGTTTCTCCATTTTGCTGGCAAGGTGTTTCGCCTCTCGGACAGCCTCCTCAAGGAGCGGATCCCGCAGCTGCTGGAGCTGGTGGGGCTTTCTATGGATACAGCCCGCAAGAAGCCAATGCGCACCTACTCCAAGGGCATGCTGCAGCGCACGGGCATGGCCCAAGCCCTGATCAACGACCCAGAGCTGGTGTTTCTGGATGAGCCGATGTCGGGCCTGGATCCCATGGGCCGCTACCAGATGCGGGAGATCATCCTGTCTCTCAAGCAGCAGGGCAAAACGGTATTCTTCAACAGCCACATCCTGGGGGATGTGGAGGTGATCTGCAGCCGCATCGGCCTCATGGTCGGCGGCAAGTTGGTGCAGCAGGGAACATTGGACGAGCTGCTGGGCCAGAGTAAGAGCTACCGCGTGCAAGGGCACGGCGGCGCCGTAGAGCAGTTCCGCGACTGCCTTGAGCACTTCTCCATCCAAGGATCCCATTGGTCAGGGGAATGGAGCGGATCCCTGCCGGAGCTGCTCAATCTCCTAAACCAGGCGGGGGCGGTGGTAACCGATGTGCATTGGCAACGGCAGTCCCTAGAGGAGTTCTTTGTCGAGCAAGTGCGGGCCATTGAAGGGGATCGGCCACTCTCTGCCTGACCTGGCCCAGGTGTTTTGGAACGTCATTTCTACCGACTACGTCCTGCCTCAGCGATGACAGCGCGGTAGTACTCCTCTAGCTGCTGCGTGGCTGCGGACCAGCTCCAGCGCTCGGCCTCCTGGCGGGCCTGTTGCCGGAAAAGTTGCCGCTGGTCGGCCCTCTCCAACAGTTGCCGTGTGGCCTGAACAAAGTCGCTGTCGGAGTCGGGATCAAAGAGAAAGCCGTTGCGGCCGCTGTCCACCACATCGGTAATGCCGCCGCAGCGGGGGGCGATCACCGGACAGCCGGCAGCCATGGCCTCCAACAAAACCAGCCCCAACGTCTCGGTGCGGGAGGGAAACACAAATAGATCGGCAGAAGCAAAGGCCGCCGCCAGCTCTTGCCCCTGCAAGTAGCCCGTAAACACCACGTCATAGCCAGCAAAATGCTGTTCCAGGGATCGCCGCTCCGGTCCATCCCCGACAATAGCCAGACGCGCCTGCGGGATCTGCTCCAGGAGCACCCGGATCCGCCCCACCTCTTTTTCTGCGGAGAGCCGACCCACGTAGAGCAACAGCGGCCGCTCTGGCTGCCCTGCGCTAAGGCGAGCCCGCATCTCTGGACTGGCGGCCCGGGGATGGAAGAGCTCCGTATCCACTCCTCGCTGCCACAGGTGAACTCGCTCGATGCCGTGGGCAGTGAGCTCCTGCATCATGGCCGTCGAGGTACAGAGGTTGAGCCGCGCCAGATTGTGCCCCAGCCTGAGGAGGCTCCACAAAACCCCCTCCAGAAAGCCCAGCCCATAGTGCTTCAGGTACTTTGGCAAATGGGTGTGGTAGGAGGCCACCAGGGGGATCCTCAGGGTCTGACTGTAGTAGAGGCCCCCCAGACCCAAAACCGCTGGGTTGACCACGTGGATGACATCCGGTCGAAAACGGCTAAGCAGCCTGCCAATGGCCGGGCCGGGAGCAGCCAGCTTCAACTCTGGGTACAAAGGCAAGGGGAAGCCGGGGATCCCGTAAACCCGTGCCCGCGCAAACCGCCTGGGTGCTCCCTGAGGGGCAACAATCAGCACCGAGTTGCCGCGGGCCGTTAGGTGGCGCACCGTATGGCAAAGCCGGGTAACAATGCCATCCACCTTGGGCAAGAACGTCTCTGTAAACAGAGCTATGCGCATCGGGGATCCCAAGCCTACTGCTCCCACCCGTCGGACAGCGTCTTCGACGACTCTTAGGATGAGTGTTGCACAAAATGGCAACGCAACAACGGCTTGGGCACCCCCTCTAGCGGGACAGGCTAGCAGCAGGGCTGGCTGGCTGGATCTGGCCCAGGGCTGGGTCTTGGCCCAGAGTATCTGCCAACGTTTTGCTCACAGATAGCAGCATGGCCGCCAAAGCCAGACCAATGACATCTCTCCACATTGTCCGCTCCCACACTCCTCACGCCCCTTACTGTAGCGGCGGCTTTTGCGGCCGGGCAGTGATGGGCAACGGATTTTTGGGTGATAGCAATCACTGCCAAAATTGCGGCTTTGCCCCTTTTGGCTAGTCGCGGAAGGCCAGTTGCAAGCTGCTTATCAGCACAACCAAAGAAAACACCGCCATCACCCCTCCCCAGAACCAGTAGGGCAAAAACAAATTTTGGGCTATCTGGCTGGAGTCGGAGAGGATCAGCCGCCCGTTGATGACAGCACCCTCCATAAAGAGATAGTCAACCTGGTGATAGGTGCTCACACAGGCCTGCACCCCCAGAAATTGCAGGACAAAGCCCCGCAACCAAGGGGAAGCCCAGCAAGCTACCGCCAGGATGCCCAAACCCATGGCGGGGAGGAGCAAGAGGCCAAAGGGAGAACGCACCCAGAGCAGCGTCGAGAGCAACAGCAGGGATCCCAAAAACACCAACCCCAGCCAAGCTGTGCTGCGGCGGCGGGAAGCGAGGATGAACAGAGCCCCAGCCAGCGGCGGACCCATCGGCCCAGCGGCGGCCACCAAAGCCCGCCCCACCCGTCCTAAAAACAGCTCGCCACTGTAGATAGCTAGCCCCGAGCCATCAGGATAGATCTCCAGACGATGAAACTCTCCCCCCAACAGCAGCGCCGTCAGCCCGTGGCCCATCTCATGAAACCAGGTGGCCAACAGGGTAAAGGGATAGAGGAGGTAATTGCCCCCGGGAAACCGCCAGAGCAAGACCGTCAGCCCTGCAGCAGCCACCAGCCAAATCACGCTGTGCCGGTCAGGTTTTTCGGAAGGGGAAGAAGGCATAGAGGGAGAGGAGACTTGCCAAAAAAGAGTCTAGAACACCTAGCCCCCTAGACGCCTGCTAGCGGTGCAGAGTTTCAAGCCATTGAGTCTTGCCAAGCCTCAACTGGGGGAAGAGAACGCCGGGGATCTGCCTTATAAAGAGAGACGGGCTCCGCCTTGCCCTTGACCTCAAACCCATCTGAACGGGGACCTGCGATTAGGCTAACCCGAGAAGCTGCCGGCAGAGGAATTTAGATGAAGGTATTGCTAACCAACGACGATGGCATTGAGGCAGCAGGGCTGGCGCACCTCAGGCTAGCTCTCAGCGCTCTCGTTGCCGAGGAAAACTGCTGGATTGTGGCCCCCCACCAGCCGATTTCTGGCTGTAGCCACCAAGTCACGACGGGGCGGCCCTTCCGCGCCTGGGCCCGTGGCACGCGCACCTTTGCTGTAGAGGGATCCCCTGCCGACTGTGTGCGGGTGGCCTTGTTTAAGCTTGCCCCTTCCGTGGATTGGGTGCTTTCTGGCATCAACGAGGGAGGGAATCTGGGAACGGATGTGTACCTGTCCGGCACGGTGGCAGCGGTGCGGGAAGCGGCGCTGCGGGGGATCCGGGGAATTGCCATCTCCCAGTATCGGGCAGGAAGCCAACCCATCGATTGGGAGCAAGCGCAGCGGTGGACGCGGGAGATCTTGGCAGAGCTGATGGAGCAACCCTTACCTAGAGGCGCCTTTTGGAACGTGAACTTGCCCCACCTGCCGCCTGGATCCCCTTTGCCGGAGCGAGTTTACTGTCCCCTCTGCACGCAGCCGCTGCCGCTCGATTACGCCGTGGAAGCAGAGGGAGAAGGCTTGGAGTTGCTGTGGTTCCGCTACCAGGGGCGCTACGCAGAGCGCGCTCGCGATCCCCAAACCGACACCGATGTCTGCTTCTCCGGTCGGGTAGCCATCACCCAGGTGCACCTGACCTCAGGAGCTCCCCGGTGAGGGAGTGAGGTTGCGGGCGATGGTTCTCAGCCGCTGCAGCCGCAGCGCCGTCAGGATGTCAGAGGGATCCAGCTTCAGGGTTTGTTCCAGAGCCTCTGCCAAGTGTCGGGCTGCCTCCTGACGGGTATAGCCGCGGAACTGGGCGCGGCGCAGGGCAAATTCATCGGCATCGAAAGGGGCGCTCTCGCGATGGAGGCTTTGCCAGATCTGTCGAACGGAGAGGGCCGTAATGCCCCCCGCTAGAAGAGCAGAAAAGGGGTGTTGCAGAGAGAGCTCCACCAGGGTGGTGATGCCCCCAAACAGCGCCAGCGATTGGTAAAACCCTGGCTGCAGCCAGTTGCGATGGCTAAGCCAGCCCACCTCCCGCAAAAACAGGAGATCTCGGTGCGGCTGCGGGATCCCTTGCCACCGGCGAAAGTCAATGGCAATGGTGCCCTGGGGCTGCCAGGGAGCCTGGCGGCGAGAAACCAGCAGCCTCTCGCCCCCCGAGTGAGGAACAACTTTGATCCAAGCTCGGAAGGAAGCGGGGAGCAGATCCCGCAAGCGTTCAATTTCTTCTTTTTGAAAGGTTTCCAAGGACTGGAAGTCTAGGCCACTAGTCATACTTACGTGCGCTGATTCTTGAACCCCCTCTCTAGCCTAGCGGCAGCAGGGGTGGCGTGAGGCTTGGCAAGCGAACGTCCTGGCTCCTGCGGCTTTAAGCTGAGAAGAAAAGCCCAGCCTGGATTGAACCATGCCGTGGTCAGCTCAGCCAGAGCCGCCGGCAGGGATCCTTTACACCTATGCGTTTTTGCCAACGCCGGGGGCATCCCTGTGCCAATTCATCCAGCAAACCCCTGGCATGCAGCAGCCACTGCAGGTGTTCTCCCCGCCGGGGGGCCGCATTGCCGCCGCTATTGAGCCCCTACCCAACCCAGCGGCACTCCAAGCTTCGGACGAGGTACTCCTGCGTTCGGCTCTGCGCCATGACGAGGTGATCTGCCGGCTGTTTGCCCAGACACCCCTTCTGCCTCTTCGCTTTGGCACATGTTTTCTCTCGGCCGAAAAGCTGAGAGCCCACTTGTTAACCCAGCAGGCGGAGTACGAACAGGCGCTAGCTGCTCTCGGGAAAAGAGCCGAGTATTGCCTCAAAGGCAGGGCTCACACCCCGCTTCCTGGGGATCCCCCGCCCGCCCCCAGTGGAACGGCCTACCTGCTAGCCCGCAAGCAGGCCTACCTGCAACAGCGCCAGGCCCAGGAGCAACAACAGCAGGAGCTAGCCGTGCTGCAGCAGCTCTGGCCCCCCAACTGGCCTGTGCAGAGGGGGGATCCCCAGTCAGGAGAAGTGCTGCGGCTATACTTTTTACTCACTCCCGCCGAACGGGAAGTTGCCGCCCAGCTCACCCAAACCTGGCTGGCGGAGCACCCCCACTGGCAATTGGACTGGAGTCCTCCCTTGCCCCCTTATCACTTCGTGGATGTCCTGCGGGATCTTTCTAGGTAGGCCCAGGCTGCTGGCCTGCTGCGGAGTCCTACCTGCAGCTTCTGACTCCACTGACCGCCAATGACCCTTCCCAGCGGCTCTCCTCAGACCAAGCCCTCGCCCACGCCCCGGACGGCCCAGCCGGATCCCGTCCTCATCCTCGGGGCCGGCCTCATGGGGCGCCTGTTGGCTGCCAGCCTGCTCGAAGACGGCCATCGGGTGCACCTGGTGGAAGCAGCCCCGGCCACCGCCCCAGAAAGCAGCGCCGCCCATTTTGCCGCGGCCATGCTCGCTCCTTTGGCTGAGTCGGTCATCACCGAAGCCAGCGTGGTGGCCCAGGGGTACTACGCCCTCTCCCGCTGGCCCGCCCTGCTAGCCAGCCTGCCAGAGCCCGTTTTCTTTCAGCAGGAGGGCACCTTGATCCTCTGGCACCGTCAAGATGCTGGGGAAGCCAAGCGCTTCTCCAACTTGCTGGCCGCGGTGAGAGAACGCCTCCCCCATCTTCCCCGCCCCCAGCCGCTCGATGCCCAGGCCCTGGCTGAACTGGAGCCCTCGCTGGCCGGCCGATTTAGCCAGGGTCTCTATCTTCCCCAGGAGGGTCAACTAGACAACCGCCAACTGCTGTCGGCTACGCTGGCCAAGCTGCGGCAGCACGGGGTGGAGGTGGAGTGGGGATCCTCTTGGGATCTCGAGCGAGCGCGGGCCTGGCAGCAGCAAACCGGCGGCTGGGTTTTGGACTGCCGTGGTCTGGGAGCCCAAAAAGAATGGGGCGGGCAGAAACCGCTGCGGGGAGTGCGGGGGGAGGTGGTGCGTTTGTATGCTCCAGAAGTTTCGCTGCGGCGCCCAACGCGGCTATTACACCCTCGCTATCCCATCTACATTGCTCCTAAGCCAGGGCACCTATTCGTGGTGGGAGCCACTGAAATTGAATCCGAGGATCGCTCGCCCGTGAGCGTCCGCTCGGCTTTGGAGTTGCTCAGCGCCGCCTACACGGTTCACCCTGCCTTTGCCGAAGCGCGTATCCTAGAATTAGGCAGCCAATGCCGTCCCACCCTAGCAGACAACTTGCCGGCAGTGGTGGAGCCATCCCCACGCCTGTTGCAGATTAACGGCCTCTATCGCCACGGTTTTCTCATTGCTCCGGCCCTTCACGACGCCGTCCTGGAGTACCTTCACCACGGCAGTTGCCGCCTAGCCCAGCAGTTGGGGATCCCCTTTCAAGTGCAGGCTGCCTCGTTTCCCCAGGAGTCTCTGTCGCCATGCGGGTCTTGATCAACCAGAAGCCTTACGATTTGCCGGAGGGCGCAACTTTGGCCGAGGCCATCGCCCAGGTGGAGGTCTGTGGCCCCTTTGCAGTGGCGGTTAACCTAGAGTTTGTGCCGCGCGCCCGCTACGAGCAAACCCGTCTGCAAGAGGGCGACCAGGTCGAGATCCTTGTGCCGGCTGCCGGGGGCTAGGGCATAGGTGCCTTCCTCTTTGTCCTAAACTCTGTCCCAGCGATGTCCACTCTTCTTGAGCTTTCCCCTTCAATCCAGGCCGATGAGGATCCCTTGGTGCTCTACGGCCAGGCTCTGCCCAGCCGGCTGATGCTGGGGACAGCCCGCTACCCTTCGCCGGCTATTTTGGAACAGGCGGTGGCGCGGGCGCAGCCCTGTCTGTTGACGGTTTCCCTGCGGCGCCAGGGTGCCCTAGGGCCAGAGGCCTCTCAGGGGTTTTGGGCCCTACTGCAGAAGCTGGGGATCCCACTTTTGCCCAACACCGCCGGCTGCCACAGCGTGCAAGAGGTGATAACGACAGCGGAGATGGCCCGAGAGGTGTTTGGCACCGACTGGATCAAGCTGGAGCTGATTGGCGATGACTACACCCTGCAGCCGGATCCGGTGCAACTGCCCGTTGCCGCTGCCGAGCTGGTTCGGCGGGGGTTTAAGGTCTTGCCGTATAGCACCGACGACCTAGTGCTCTGCCAGCGGCTCTTGGATGCCGGCTGCGAGGTGGTCATGCCCTGGGCTGCTCCCATCGGCACGGGCAAAGGCCCCCTCAACCCCTACAACCTGCGCCTGCTGCGGGAGCGGATCGAGGCGCCGCTAATTGTGGATGCCGGCCTAGGCTTGCCCTCCCACGCTTGCCAGGTCATGGAGTGGGGCTTCGATGGGGTCCTGCTCAATACAGCAGTGGCCCTAGCCCGGGATCCGGTGGCGATGGCCGAGGCTTTCGCGGCAGCGGTGCGTGCAGGCCGCCAAGCCTACCTAGCGGGGGCAATGGCTCCGCAGGAAACACCCCAGCCCAGCACGCCTGTTCTGGGCACTCCCTTCTGGCACCAGGGTTAACTGCTCTATCCAATCAAGCAACAGGCTTTTGCGCCTGGATGACCTGCAGGGCTCCTCCAGCGTGCAGGGTTTGCCGGACGGCCTGCCAGCCCTGGTGCTGCAGGTACTGGGGCAAGTCCAGCTTGAGGAAGTGCCAGGCAGTCTCGGTCTCAAACAGGGCTAGAAACAGGGCCAGTCCAGGCCAAAGGAGGGGCTGCCGGGGCGCGTGCAAATCGAGAAGTAAAAGCCTTCCCCCTGGCTTGAGCACCCGCCAGACTTCGCGCAGCGCTTGTTCGAGGTCGGGGAAGGTCAACTCGTGCAGGGCCAAGCTGGTGTGTACCCAGTCAAAGCTGCTGGCGGGAAAGGGCAGATCCTGGGCAAAGGCTTCCACAAATTCAACGTTGGGTAGGCGCTGGCGGGCTGCTGCCAGGGCTTTGGGTGAGGCATCCACGCCGACCACGTTTTGACATAGCTCGGCCAGAAGCGGTGTCACTTCCGCCGGCCCACAGCAGAGATCCAACACCCGATCCTGAGGTTGGATGGGGATCCCTTGCAGGGGCAAGCGCCGCAGCCGAGCATATCCCCCCACTGCCAGGGCCGCCGCGCGGCTAATGCTGCGGTAAAGCCAGGGAAAGCGGTAGCTCCAGTCGCGGAGGAAGGTGGCCATAGAGGCTTCTCCTACCCCACTAGCGGGATCTCCCAGCGTCACTGGCCGCCAAGCTGAGGGGAGTTGCTCCTTGCTCTGGACAGACTAGAGGTCAAGATCCCACAGCGGGAAGAATCCCACCAGCAGCTCCACAATCAGCAAAGCCGGCAACAGGTTGGCCACCCGCAGGCGCGCTAGGCCAAGCAGGTTAATGCCAATACCTAGGATGAGGATCCCACCGGTGGCCTCCAAGGCCGCAAGCAGGTCTGGACGCAGCAGGGGCTGCAGTTGTCGGGCTAGCAAGGCCACTCCTCCCTGAACCAGGAGCACCGGCAGGGCGGAAAACAGTGTACCCCAGCCCAGGCTGGCGGTAAAAGCCAGGGTGGCTATGCCATCCAGGGCAGCTTTGACCAGGAGCAGCGAGGGATCCCCCAAGCCATCCTGGATGGATCCCAGCAGCGTCATGGGCCCAACCAAAAAGAGAATGCTGGGGGCCACGAAGGCGCAAGCAATGGGGCTAGGGCCCAGCCAGCGGCTCACCTGCTTTTCTAAAGCTTGTCCCAGCCGCTCAAAGGCAGCCTCGAGATCGCTCCATTCCCCCAGCCAAGCTCCCCCGATCAAGGCCAGCAAGACCGTGACTGCCTGGGCGGCGCTGCTGAGGGTAAGGGCCATCTGCATCCCCAGAACCAACACCAGCAAGCCCATAGCTTGGAGCAGGGTTTGGCTGATGCGCTCCGGCAAACGACGGCCTAGTGCCCAGCCAAGGCCGCTGCCCAAGAGGATAGCGAGGGCATTGACGAGGGTGCCAGTGCCAGGGGTAGCCATAAAACGTTCTCGCCGGCCAGCCTGAATTATAAGTCTCCCTCGAAATCTTCTCCAGGCCGACAGGGAAGCACCTGGGCAGACTGGCCGTTTCTGCTGCCAATCCTGGCTATACTGGGGACATGCTCACAGAGGTGGGCTTTTACTCCACTGCAATTCATGGGTTTTTGGAAAGGCCTGTTTGGGTCAGCAGGGGCTGCCACCGCCAAAGCGTCAACGCAAACGGCTACACCTGCCCCTCGCCAGGAGACGGTGGCGGTGGGGGGGGAGACTATTGTCTTTAGCCTGGATCCCAACGTAGATGTGTACGAGCTGGAAGAGCTTTGCGATGCAGTAGGGTGGTCGCGTCGCCCCATCCACAAAGTTAGGAAAGCTCTGCAGCACAGTTTTTTGGTGGTCTCGATGTGGCAGCAGCGGGGCAGCTACCGACGTCTCATTGGCTTTGCCCGCGCCACCTCGGACCATGCCTTCAACGCCACCATTTGGGATGTAGTGGTCCATCCTGAGTTTCAGGGCCGGGGGCTGGGCAGGCGGCTGATGGAAAAGGTCATTCAGGAGCTGCGCGCCCAGGACATCAGCAACATCACCCTCTTTGCCGACCGGGAAGTGGTCAGCTTCTACGAGCGGCTTGGCTTTACGGCCGACCCTGAGGGGATCAAGGGCATGTTTTGGTACCCGCGCTAGCCCATGGCTCCCCTGCCCACAGTGATCTTGCCGGGTTATCTGGCGGGCGCCTCGGAGTACGAGCCTTTGCGCCGGGAGCTGGAGAAGCGTGGCTATCCAGCGCGAGTGGTACCGCTGCGGGTAGCCAGTTGGCTGCCCACCCTGGGAGGAAGGCCGGTCACGCCTATCTTGCGGGCTCTCCAGGCCACTGTCCGACGTACCCAGGCCGAGTTTGGAGCTGAGCAGGTGAACTTGGTGGCCCACTCCGCTGGCGGCTGGATTGCCCGCATCTACCTGGGATCGGTGCCCTACGGAGGTCAGGTCTGGCAGGGGCGGGATCACGTGGCCACCCTGATTAGCCTGGGATCCCCTCACACCAGCCGGGAGCGCTGGACAAGGCGCAACCTGGACTTTGTGAACACCCACTACCCAGGCGCCTTCTGGCCTCAGGTCAAGTACGTGTGCGTGGCTGGCAAGGCCATCCAAGGACGGCGCGTGGGCTGGGGATCCCTGTGGCGGCGAGAGCACTACCTCAGCTGGCTAGCCTACAACAGCTACCGGCTCACTGCCGGCCAGGGAGAACTCTGGGGAGATGGCATCACTCCCATCGAGGCAGCCCATCTGCCGGGAGCTATCAACCTCACCCTTCCCAATTGCTACCACTCGGGCCGCGGCGCGCGATGCTGGTATGGTTCGCCAGAGGTAGTCGAGAGTTGGATTGCTTACTTGGCCTAGCTGCTGGATCTTGGGGGATCGGCAGTGGAGCTGTCGGGCAGGGAAGCCGCCGACTGGCGACGTTCCTGTTGACGCCGGGCCGCTTTTACCATCTCCTCGAGAGCAGCGCGCGCCTGCTTCAGGCGGTCCAAGCTGCTGCGGTAGAGCTCCAGGTCTTTTTTCACCCTCTCTGGCGAGAAAGGCAGCTTCCTAATCACCTCCTCCAGAAAGCGGCGGCTGCGCTCTTCGGGATCCTTATAGAGGGAGGCAGCTACTGCCTCGTAGGCCGTGTAGAGGCCAACGGCCAAAACTCGGCTGTAGGCATAGGGAGGCTGGGTCATGCGCTGCAAGATGGCCTTTAGCCCCCCCACATCCTCCGCCTCTGGTTTGAGGCAGAGCAGGTTGTAGCGCTGCTGGGGATCCCCACTGCGCAGGAGCTCCAGCAGGTCACGGGCATTCCTGCGCACCACCTCCGGCTTGAGGTGGAGAGCCTTACAGAGGGCGTTGAAGATGACCTCGCGCTGCTCAGGAGAAGGGTAAGTCTCCATCAGCCCGTTGTAGAGGGTAACCAGCCCCAGGGCAAAAAAGGGATCGTAGACAAAGGCGCTGTTGACCGTGGCTAGGTGCAGCTCCACCAGCAACTCTTCCACCACCCGGCGATAGGCGGGGTGAATAGGGCGAGGGTAGGCGCTCAAAAAAGCCGCTTTGGTGGCCGAAAAGGTGCGGACAGGATTCACAGGCAAAGAAAGAGAGCGGGAGGAAAACTTATAATATTCTCCCTCGGAGCGACCCCGCGGGCAAGCCAGGCTCTAGGTTGCCGTGGGGTGGGAGGGTTAGCGATATGGCAGCTACAGAGGGAACCATTGTCGTCAAAATCGGCACCTCCAGCTTGACGGATCCGCAGACGGGCTCCCTGCGCCTTTCCGTGTTGGGGCCCCTGGTGGAGGTGCTGACGCGGCTGCGCAACCAGGGCTATGCGGTAATCCTGGTCTCCTCCGGGGCGGTGGGGATAGGCTGTGCCCGCCTGGGCTTGCGCCAACGGCCGACGGCAATTGCGGAAAAGCAGGCGGTGGCGGCGGTGGGTCAGGGACGGCTGATTCGCCTGTACGACGATCTCTTCTCTGCTCTCAACCAACCCATTGCCCAGGTGCTGCTCACCCGAGGCGACTTCGTGGAGCGCAGCCGCTACGTCAATGCCAATCGCACCTTCACCCAACTGCTGCAGATGGGGGTTATCCCCATCGTCAACGAAAACGACACGGTGGCGGTGGAGGAGCTGAAGTTTGGCGACAACGACTCCCTCTCTGCCCTGGTGGCGAGCATGGTGCAGGCCAAGTGGCTGATCCTCCTCACCGATGTGGACAGGCTCTACTCCGCTGATCCCCACCGCGATCCCTCCGCCGAGCCCATCGAGCGGGTGGAGCACGGCATGCCTTTGCGGGTGAAGGCGGAAGCCCACGGCAACAGTGGCTGGGGCACCGGCGGCATGGCCACCAAGCTCGCTGCGGCTCAAATCGCCACCGCTGCCGGCGTGACGGTCGTGATCACCAACGGCAAACGGCCCGACCAGATCCCAGCCATCTTAGCCGGCGAGCCCATTGGCACCCGCTTTGAGCCCGCTCCTCAGCCGGTTAGCGCCCGCAAGCGGTGGATTGCCTACGGCCTTATCCCCGAGGGATCCCTGACCTTGGATGAGGGAGCCGTGCGGGCAATCTGTGAGCAGGGGCGCTCGCTGCTGCCAGCGGGGATTACCGACGTTTCTGGCGACTTTGAGGCGGGGGCTGCCGTGCGCCTGTGCGATCCCAGCGGGCGAGAGGTGGGGCGGGGCCTAGTCAACTACAGCGCCGAGGAACTGCGGCGGATCAAAGGCAAGAAAACTGCTGAAATCCCCTACATCTTGGGCTACGAGGGAGTCGATACCGCTGTCCATCGGGATAACCTGGTCCTGCTGGAGTGACACTCAGTCGCCGGGCTTGACCACCCACTCCACAGGGGTTTTGGTGGGATCCGGCAATTGCAGCGAAAACAGCCCCGCCATCAAAATCAACAGGGTGGAAAACCAGAGGCAGCCCTCCAATCCGTAGAACTGGAAGACAAGCCCCGAAGTTACCGTCCCCAGCAGCCGCCCGCCGGAATTAGCCATGTAATAAAAGCCCACATTGAGGGCTACGTCGTCGTCTCCCGTGTAGGCCAGCACCAGGTAGGAATGCACTGCCGAATTGAAGGCAAAGACGATCCCGAACAGGATCAAGCCGCCGGTGATCACCAGCTCCGGTGCCAGCCCGGCCATGAAGGCGGTGGCAATGATGGCCGGCACTGCGGTCAAGGTAAACGTCCAGATTTGGATAGTGCGGGCCTTGGGCGCGCGGCCCGGGCGACCCCCTCCCAACAGCTGCGGCGCCAGAAACTGGATGATCCCATAGCCGATGACCCAGATGGCCATGTAGCTGCCCACCTGCATGAAGGTCCAGCCCAGGCTGTCGTAGAGAAACACGGGCAGGGCCACCACAAACCACACATCCCGCGACCCGAACAGGAAAAAGCGGGCTGCTGAGAGAAGGTTGATCTCGCGGCTTTTGGAAAACAGGCGTTTGAAGGGGATCTTCGCCTTAACCTTGCCCATGTCTGCCGGCAGCAGCGCCCCCGAACAGAAGATCAACGCCAGCGCCCCCGCCTGCACGAAGTTGGCCATGCGGAAGCCCATGGGATCGCCGTAGATCTCGGTGAAGATCTGCAGCAGGGCCGCTCCCACAAAGAACCCCACCCCCTTGAGGGCGTTTTTGGATCCCGTCAGCATGGCCACCCAGCGGAAGAGGCGGGATTCAGCCTCCCTGGGCACCACCAGGCGGATGGCGCTCTTGGAGCTCATCTTGGTGAGATCTTTGGCGATCCCGGCTAGGGCTTGGGCCGTCATCACATAGGCCACCTGGCCCCAGACCGGCCACTGCAGGTTGATCACCCCCAGCATCACCAGGCCAAAGATCTGAATGGCAATGCCGCCGTAGAGGGTCAGCCGCAGGCCAAAGAGGGATCCAATCCAGCCGCCCAGGAAGTTGGTGATCACCCCGAAGATCTCGTAGAAGAGGAACAGCATGGCAATCTGAATCGGGGTGAAGCCCAACTTGTGGAAGTGGAGCAGCACCAACATGCGGATGGCGCCGTCGGTGATGGTAAAACCCCAGTAGGCAGCGGTTACCAGGGCGTAGTTGCGCACAGCAGCAGCCTGGGCGCTTGAGGCAGCAGTCATGGGCAGGTCTCCAAAGGACTTACAGACTAAGGGCCACCTTGCGGGCCAATTCCGCCATGCGGTTGGCGTAGCCCCATTCGTTGTCGTACCAGGCCAGAACCTTTACCTGGGTGCCGTCCACCACCAGGGTTGAGAGGGCATCCACAATGCTGGAGCGGGGATCTCCCTTGAAATCCACGGAAACCAAGGGCAACTCCTCATAGCCTAGGATGCCCTTGAGTTCGCCCTCGGCTGCCGTTTTTAAGAGACGATTAACCTCTTCCACGGTGGTAGGCCGCCTCACCTCAAACACGGCGTCGGTCAAAGAGGCATTCAGCAGGGGCACGCGCACCGCAATGCCGTTGAGCTTGCCATTTAACTCGGGGTAGATAAGGCCAATGGCTGTGGCAGAACCGGTGGTGGTAGGCACCAAGGAGAGCAAAGCCGAGCGGGCTCGCCGCAGATCCTTGTGGGGAGCATCCACCAGCGTTTGAGTGTTGGTAACAGCGTGGACGGTGGTGATCACCCCGTGCAGGATGCCGATCCCCTCGTGGATGACTTTCACCAAGGGGGCCAAGCAGTTGGTGGTGCAGGAGGCGGCGGTGAGCAGGTGGTGGCGGGACGGGTCGTAGAGGTGGTCGTTGACGCCCATGACAATGTTGAGGGCCTCTTTGTCCTCGACAGGGGCAGCCACAATGACCTTGCGCACCCCGGCCTTGAAGTAGGCCTCCAGCCCTGCGGCTTTCACAAACTTCCCTGAACACTCCAGCACCAGGTCGATCCCCAACTCAGCCCAGGGCACTTCGCCAGGAGATTTGCACTCGCTAAAGGTCAGGATTTTGTCCTGGATGCGCAACTTCTGGTCGGATCCCTCGATGTCGAGGTTCCAGCGGCCCTGCACCGAGTCGAACTTAAGCAAGTGAGCTGCGGCAGCAGGCCCGCCCTTGATCTCGTTGATGTGGGCAAACTCCAGCTCCGGCCAACCCCAAGCTGCCCGCAGCACCAAGCGTCCAATGCGGCCAAAACCATTGATGCCTACCCGCGCCGCCATCCCCCTCTCCTCCCAACTTGCAGCCACGGAGAACCTCGCCCAGAGTTTATCAGAAGCACCCCTGCATTTCAAGTTGGGAAGCTGGGCAAGAGTCCACTAGCAGCAGCGTGTACTTTAGGTTCCTACAGTCCAGGTGTTGCCATACTCAATCTGCTCCGGGGTGAGGCTGTCGATCTGGACCCCCATGGCCTTGAGCTTAAGGCGGGCAATGGCCTCATCCACCTCAGGAGGGATGGGGTGCAGCCCTGGAGCCAGCCGACCCCGGTTTTTCACCAGGTACTCGCAGGCCAGCGCCTGGTTGGCAAAGCTCATGTCCATAACGCTAGCCGGGTGGCCTTCGGCAGCAGCTAGGTTGATGAGCCGGCCCTCTCCCAGCACGAATACCGATTTGCCCGATTGAAGACGGTACTCTTCCACGAAGGGGCGTACTGTCTGCCGGGAAACGGCTCGCTCCTGCAGGGCCCCTAGGTCAATCTCGATATCGAAGTGGCCGGCGTTACAGACCATTGCCCCATCCTTCATGGCGTCGAAGTGCTCGCCGCGGAGGACATGCTTGTTGCCCGTGACGGTGATGAACAGATCCCCCAGGGGGGCAGCCTCGGCCATGGGCAGAACGCGAAAGCCGTCCATGACCGCTTCCAGGGCCCGCACCGGGTTGACCTCGGTCACGATGACCTGGGATCCCATGCCTCGGGCTCGCATCGCCACTCCCCTGCCGCACCAGCCATAGCCGGCCACCACCACCGTCTTCCCGGCCAGGAGAAGGTTGGTACAGCGCAGAACCCCGTCTAGGGTGGATTGGCCAGTGCCGTAGCGGTTGTCAAACAGGTGTTTGGTTGCAGCGTCGTTAACGGTCATCACCGGGAAGCTGAGCACCCCTGCTTTAAGCATGGCCCGCAGACGCACCAAGCCGGTGGTGGTCTCCTCCGTGGTGCCGATGAGCTCGGAGAGCTGCTCCTGCCGATGCTGCACCAGCTCCGCCGTCACATCGCCGCCGTCGTCGATGATGAGGTTGGGGCGGTGATCCAGGGCAATCTGGACATGGCGGCGGTAGGTTTCCACATCCTCCCCCTTGATGGCGAAGACTGAGAGGCCGTAGTCGGCCACCAGGCTAGCGGCCACATCGTCTTGGGTGGAAAGAGGGTTGCTGGCAATGAGGACGCTCTCGGCTCCACCCGCCTGCAGGGTCAAGGCCAGATTGGCAGTTTCGGTGGTGACATGACAGCAGGCTACTAGACGCAGGCCAGCCAAGGGCTTTTCTTGGGCAAAGCGCTCCCGAATCTGGGCCAGCACCGGCATCTCCCGCGCCGCCCACTGAATCCGCTGCTTGCCCAAGGGAGCAAGGCTCAGATCCTTGACTTCATGCTTAGGTAGAGACAGAGTAGCACTGCTCATGAGAAGACTCCAGACAGGGAGAGGCCGTTCCAATGTCGCCAAGATGGAGACCCGCATGTCCACAAGCCTGAACTATTCTCCCACAAGGGAGCCCTTTTCGGCGCTGGGTCTGGATGTGGGCGATCGCCGCATTGGTGTCGCCGGCTCCGATGGACTGGGGCTATTGGCCACTGGCCTGGGGGTGATCCAGCGCCGTTCCCTTGCAGAAGATATCGCCCAAGTGCAGGCGTGGATTCGCCGCCGCCAGGCCACTGTGGTGGTGGTTGGGATCCCTCTTTTGGCCGATGGCTCGGTGGGATCCCAAGCCCGCAAGGTGCAGCGCTTTGTGCAGGCTCTCCAGGCGGCTGTGGATTTACCCATAGAGACAGTTAACGAGTACCTAAGCACCGTGCAGGCGGAGTGGGATCTGCGCCAGGCAGGGATACCCGCCAAAGCCCAGAAGGGTTTAATCGATCAGCAGTCGGCGGCCGTGATTTTACAAACTTGGCTGGATGAGCGGCGCTACCGCTCCACCTCAAAGGCTCCCTGCCGATAGTCGGCCAAAGCGTAGCCACCACCAGGCCGATATTCCACCAGGGCCACATCGAAGCGGCAGGCTGCTTCCACTAACTGGGGATGCTGGCTTAGGAACGCCTGGGCAGCTCGGATCAAGCGCTGCTGTTTCCGGGTCCCAACTGCCAAAAGTCCGCCCTGATCCCAGCCCTGGCCGCGGCGGGTTTTAACTTCCACAAAAACCAGCAGCCCTGCCTTGTAGGCCACCAGATCCACCTCCCCCCACTGGCAGCGCCACCGCCGGGCCAGGATCTGCCAGCCTTGCCCTTCCAGGTACCGCTGCACGCAGGCCTCCCCGGCACTACCGGCCTCTCGGGGAGCGGTGTGCTTGCGCCTAGTGGGCAGAGCCGTTGCCATGATACTTGTCAGTGTCGTAGAAGCCGTTGCGGGTGCCAAAGTAGAAGCTTGCCAAAGAGAGGATCAGGGCAACCGCCACCAAGATCGATTTTGCCTCCACGCGGTTTTCTCCCACCTTTGTCCTCAGCCATGATAGCTTGCTCCGCCTTACCCCCTACCAGTTGAGGCAGAATGGGAGGAGCGTCGCTACTGCTTTTTGCCTCTCAAGCTTACCGTTTTCCTGCAGCCTCCTATGTCTTCCACGCCCTCTATGCCAACTGCTTCCAGCAAGCCTCGCCTCCTCTTGGGCCTGCGGGCCGACGAGTTTCGCCATCCAGTGGATCTGCAAGCCACCCGCTCTCTGCAGCAACTGCCGGGCCTAGGCCTGCTAATTCAAAACTTGCTTGGCTCCACGGCGGGGGAGATGTTTTACCTGGATAACATTGCCTCCAGTATCCAAATCAACGAGCAGCAGTTGCCGGAAGTTTACCAGCTTTTGGTTCAAGCCTGCCGCATTTTGGATCTGGAGGTGCCCCAGCTCTACGTGCGGCAAAACCCTGTGCCCAACGCCTACACTTTTGCCATGCAGGGGAAAAAGCCTTTTATTGTCTTGCACAGCTCCCTGCTGGATTTGCTAGAGCCAAAGGAACTGCAAGCTGTCATTGCCCATGAACTGGGCCATCTCAAATGCAACCACGGCGTCTATCTGACGATGGCCAACCTTCTCGTGCTCTCCACCAGCTTGCTCCCCTTTGGCGGCCTGTTCTACCGCGCCCTCCAGGATCAACTGCTGCACTGGCTGCGCTGTGCTGAGTTTACCTGCGACCGGGCAGCGCTGCTGGTTACCCAGGACGCCAGAACCGTAATCTCAGTGCTGATGAAGCTGTGCGGCGGCTCGCCGCAGTTGGCCGCCAAGCTCAACGTGGATGCCTTTCTGGAACAGGCCCGCACCTACGAGGAGCTGGATAGCGATCTCTGGCAACTGGAGCTCAAGCAACTCCAAACCCTTGGCCGTACCCATCCGTTGCCGGTGCTGCGAGCCCGAGAGATCGAGCGCTGGTTCCGCAGTAACACCTATCAGCAAATCCTGGAGCGGCACGGCGTTCCCGCGTTCTAGAAACCAGGATGGCTCTTCTCGAAGCGCCGCTTGGCCCGCCGCTGATCTTGGGAGAGGTTCTTCTGGATTGCTTCCCTGACGGGGTGGTGCTGGGGGGAGCCGCTTTGAATGTGGCCTGGAACCTCAAGGGACTGGGGTTGGATCCCCTCCTGATTAGCCGCATTGGCCAGGATGAGGCAGCGGAACAGGTGTTGAGGGCGCTGCGGCGGCAGGGGCTACGTCTAGAGGGGCTGCAGCGGGATCCGGCTCACCCCACCGGTCAAGTCCAGGTCACCCTCGACAGAGAGGGAATCCCAACCTTTGCCATCCTGCCGGAGCAGGCCTATGACTTCATCGAGCTGGATCCAGCTGTCCTTAGGGCCTTCCAGCCCAGCCTCCTCTACCGGGGTAGTCTGGCCGCACGGCAAGAGTCAGCCCACCGCCATTTCCAGGAGGCCATCCTGGCTTTAGGCTGTCCGGTGTTTTTGGACCTCAACTTGCGGGATCCCTGGTGGCACCCAGGCCCCATCCGGGAGATGCTGCGCACCTGCACTTGGCTGAAGCTCAACCAGGCGGAGCTAGAGCAAGTGGTTCAGCTGGAAGGGATCCCTGGCGGGGAGGTGGTGGAGCAGGGGCAGCTCTTGCGGGCGCAGTTGGGCCTCAAGGGCTTGTTCCTAACTTTGGGGGCGGCAGGGGCGTTCTTGTTTACGGCTGAGAGGGTGTATTGGGCGGAGGCGGTGCCAGCGCTACGGCTGGTGGATACAGTAGGGGCAGGGGATGGGTTTAGCGCTGTGGCCATCCTAGGCCTGCTGCGAAGGTGGCCAGAAGCAGT
>Ga0272447_1000901_pt1 | contig 20426 bp, 23 predicted proteins | sample YNPCB0133_FD_194589 | JGI IMG/M metagenome (GOLD analysis project Ga0272447, IMG submission 194589) | Hot spring microbial mat communities from Yellowstone National Park, WY, United States - YNP-CB-013-3 | ecosystem: Environmental > Aquatic > Thermal springs > Hot (42-90C) > Sediment | place... | reverse complement strand
TAGTCCTGTGCGAGAGAAGGGCCCCCACCAGGACTTTGAACGGGCTCTCGTCCGAGACATGTAGAGGCTTCAACGTCTCGGGGTAGCGGTCGAAAAGTATCTGCAGGACCTTCTCAAAAACCGCCGCGTCCAACAAAAAACACAAAACATACTCCACAAATAAACCCTACCCAAACACCTACTGAGATTTCAAATCCTCTCGCTGGGTTCAATGAAAATGTTTCTCCTGCATTGTGGAGAAGAATATGGAAACATTCAGCCGGAACTTAGAGAGGAAGGGGAGAGGCTCGGGAGACAATAAGATTTGTCAAATCACCTACAGGTATAGGCGGCGCAGAGCGGCTATGTGCTTTCTGAAACCATGTGTTGAACCCTTAATAGATGCTGCTGAAAGAGGTGCAGTGAGGTACAGGTATTGAATTTATTTTCAAAAACATTAGCTAGGGGATTAGCTAGGGGTGTTTTTTGGTTTTCTCTCATCATTGCTGTTTTGCTTGTTCAGACTAATTGGTCGTATTTTCTAGGTGTAGGGCCGGAAATCGCGGCAAAGTTTGATGCTTTGATTTACATGTTGAGCTCTAATCAGTTTTTCATGTCAATTCTTGGGATAAACTTCATGCTTACTCTGGTGGCAATCGGATTTTATTCAACCAATAACCGTTTAGTAAGATTACAAAATAACTACTTAGAAATTAACGGTTACACTAGCTGTTCCGAGAAATCGCTAAACAATTTTACGTATGAAAACTACAATGATGCCTTGATTGGATTAGCCTCAACTCGCGCAAAGCATGCGGTTGACCTTTTAGGCATAGCAGCATTAACCTTTATTGCAATACCTGCGGCTCCAGCAATATTTTCTACATACGAGCTTGCTCTACACGGCTTGAAGGTTAGTTGGGTGGTTAGCCTACCACATTTAGTGCTGCAGAACGTGGGCTTGTTAAGTATGTCCAAAAAGGACTTTAACATCACACCATCTGAAATCAGCAAAGAAAACCTGGCCCACAAAAGCGTTATTTTCGTCCTACCGACCAGCGGTAAAAACATTGACACTGTTAAACAGTCAGCCAACTCGGTTCTAAACTGGGCACAACTTGTAAAGAACATGTATGGTCTCGCCTGCCATCTAGAGCAGTGGGTTGTTTGCGAGGAAAAGGACTATCTGCAGCAGACCGACCGGTACGCGCAGATAGAGAGTCACGGTTCCAGAATTATAGTAGTGCCGGCAAACTATTCCACGTCAAACAACACGCCATACAAGGCCAGGGCTCTCCAATACACATTAGAGCTAATGAAGAATGAGGGTCTAGTTGGTTCAAGCACATGGATATACCATCAAGATGATGAGACCATGGTCGGTGAGGACACAATACTTGGTGTGATGGATTATGTCTCAGCTGCCCGGCCGGATAACCTCTACGCCGTCGGCATAATTCTCTACCCCAACAGCTGGAAAGGCACACCCGTCAGAGCACAGGAATGCTCAAGAAGCTATGACGACCTAAGACTCATCTACACCACAAAAACACGCGGTTTGCTGGCCTTCGGCCACCATGGCTCACACCTACTTGTGCGAAGCGATGTAGAATACGGAATAGGCTGGGATTTCGGGAATGTAAAAGCCGAGGACTGGATTTTTGGCTTGATGCTCTGGCAAAAGCACAACCCTAACGGGTCGGTTTTAAAAGGTTTTGCATACGAAAAACCTCCCTTCACAGCCTCAGACCTGCTTAAGCAAAGACGTAGATGGATGGTTGGTGCAGGACAGGTTGTATTCCGCAAAGACATTAAACTGAGATATAGACTGACCGCACTATATGGCATCTTGAGCTGGCTGTCAGCACTACCCTCCCTCCTAGCTTTCACGTTATCTATCGCACATCCAACCGGGGGGCTGTTTCAATGGTCTGGTTTCATAACGGGTTTTACATGGTTTTCGATGTACAAATATGTCTCAAACGGGTATTCGCTGAACAGGCGCTATATCGAGTTAGAAGGTGGAGGGTTTGGCCCAAGACTTCATTTAGCTGCATCCATCGCTGTGGGTTTGTTCCTCGACAGCCTCTCACCTTGGTACGCTTTATTCAGCAGAAGCAAAGGATTTGAAGTTATAAAGAAAGAGGAGTAGTGGTCTAGTTTTGAAAAAACACACCATACTAACCCTGACACTACTGACGCTGCTCTCACTCGCCGTTACAGCAGGTCAAAGTGTCGAAGATTCTTGTATAGATTTTTCCACACCCTACGACCAAAACTTCAAATGGTATAACACAAACGGTAGCTTACCCGAATATCATGGCGACCACTATCTATTTTCCGGCGGAAAAACAGCAAACGCATATCAAGACGCCGTCTCTAGAAAATCAATTAAGGTAGGTTCGGCTTTCGCCCTCTCGGTTAGGCTTGAAGTCTCATTCAACACAAGAACACCAACAGACAGGGACGAGTTCGCTGTTTTTGTCACAGATGACACAAAAGTTTTTACCGGTGATGAGTTTGGCTTCGTCCTAAGGCAGGGCTCCTTGGTTTTAAACGGCTATATACAGTCACCGCGAACACGGGAATATTTTAAGGAATTCAGGCTGGACAGGCTAGAACCCGGCGTGTCAAAAACCTATGTTTTGAAGGCGGTGTACTCTGAGGTTGAAGGAGAGGGGTTGGTTAGGTTTTTTGTAAACGATATTTTGGTGGCCAGCCATGCTTACCCAATAGTATCTGGTAAAGACTTCTACCTTGTGTTAAGTATGAAAAAGCTAAGCGCTCCACAACATGATACATCCGAAAACAGGGTGAAGATTTACTCTGCATGCATCGTTAACCTTCAACACCAGCCTACAGACATCCACAAAAACACTGTAACGCAACAAGGCACTGACGTAATAGTCCTGCTTAACACTTTGATGGTTATATTATTAGCGGCCATGCTCGCGGGCCTCGCATTTTTTTACGTTAAGACATCTAAGAAACTGGGGAAACCCATTATGGGGTGCACGCCATCTTTAAAAGAAGGGATTACGGGGTTTCCATGACTTGAGTACAAAACCTGCTGAACTAGGTTCCCTGAAGGAGGGTCATAACATCGTCATCGACGGCGAGCCATGCAGGATTGTGGAGGTTGAGAAGAGCAAGCCCGGGAAGCATGGCTCGGCGAAGGTGAGGCTGGTTGCTATAGGCATCTTCGACGAGGTGAAGCGCAGCCTTGTCGGGCCCGCCGACAACAGGGTTGAGGTCCCCATCGTGGATAAGAGGAGTGGGCAGGTCGTCGCAATCTCCTCCGACACAGTCTCGGTCATGGACAACGAAAACCTCCAGATAGTCGAGGTCCCTCTGCCTAAGGACGAGGGGTTGAGGGCAAAGATAGAGCCAGGTGTGTCGGTCGAATACTGGAGCATAATGGGCCGCTATATGCTAGTTAACGTAAAGTCCTAGAGCGGTCTAGGACCAGCAGCTTATAGAGGTAGCCGTCTATAACCGCCTTCAGGCTGGCCTCGACTATGTTGCGTGAAACCCCCGTAGTAGCCCACCTGTTTCCATCGTCCGCAAACTCGATGAAGACACGGACAGCGGCCGCCGTCGCGTCTTTCGCATCAATGACAGATACCTTGTAGTTGATTAGCTGTGTAGAGGAGAGCTGCGGATATTTTTTAAGCACTGCAGCCCTGACGGCCGAGTCGAGGGCGTGAACCGGGCCAACCCCCTCAGCAGTCTCGGTCACAGCCTCGTTGTCTATGTCCATCGAGACAACAGCTCTCGAGGTTACGCGTCCAGCGTCCAAAACCTCCACCCACCAGGTCCTAACCTTAATCCTCTCAACATCCATGCCCACAGCCTTGAGAATGAGGAGCGAAACTGTGGCGTCGGCGGGCTCAAAGTGGTAGCCCTGAGCCTCAAGCCTCTTTATCTCATCCAGTATGCTGGAGGCCTGCTCTTTAGTCAGCGACAAACCAAGCTTCGCGGCCTGGTTTACGAGCGCCGCCCTCCCCGCCAGCTCAGAGACAGAGAGAGCCCTCTCCATCCCCAGCAGCGACGGGTCCACATGCTCATAGGTCCTAGGGTTCTTCAGCATCGCATCAATATGTACGCCCCCCTTGTGGGCGAAGGCGTTCACACCGAAAAACGGATAGCCCGGGCTCAACGGAATACCGGACACCTCGGAGACATAGTAAGCGAGCTCCTTGAGCTTTTTCAATCCTTCAGGGTTCTTCAAGACCTTGAAATTCATTTTGAGGGCTAGGTTGGGTATTATCTGTGTTAGGTCAGCGTTGCCACATCTCTCCCCCAGCCCCACCATCGTCCCCTGAACATGCCGAACCCCCTCCAAGACGGCTGCAAGGCTGTTGGCAACGGCCAGGCCGCAGTCATTGTGTGTATGTATCCCAAGCCGGCCGTCGACCTCGCGTCTAACAGTCCTAACTATCTCGCTCACCTGGTTGGGCAGTGTTCCGCCGTTTGTGTCGCACAGAACTATTGTCCCCGCACCTGCCTGTCGAGCCCTTCGCAGAACCTCCAGAGCATAGCCGGGGTCTTCCTTGAAGCCGTCGAAGAAATGCTCTGCGTCGAATACAACCTCAACTCCGTGCTCCCTGAAAAACTCCACTGTATCAGAGACCATGTCGAGGTTTTCCTCAAGGCTGCAGCGGAGAACCTCCCGCACATGAAGCGTCCACGACTTTCCGAAGATGATGGCGACAGGGACATCAGCATCCAGTATGGCGTTCAACGACGGGTCCTGCGAAGGCCTCACACCGACCCGCCGCGTGCTACCGAAGGCGCCCAGCCTGCTGTGGGTGAACGAGAGCCTCTTAACAGCTTTGAAAAACTCCTCATCCTTCGGGTTGGAGCCAGGCCAGCCGCCCTCAATAATGTCGACACCGACTTCGTCGAGTTTCTGAGCTATCGTAAGCTTATCGTGCAGGGTGAAGGTTACACCTCTAGTCTGGGCGCCGTCGCGGAGAGTCGTGTCAAGAACTTCAACGTAATCGATTCAACCACCCCTGCAGGGGATGTGCCGACCATCCTGCATTTAAACCTATACCAGCCCCACAACCTCTACGAAAAAAGCGACAGCCTACAACAGAAAATGCCGGTGAAGCCAGCATACAGCGAGGCCTGCAATGGGTCTGAAGACCCGCCAAAAAGCTGTGAATAAGGTTATTTCTCTACAAGCTCCGCCTCGTGAACTATGAGGTATCCGTAGTAACCTTTCCAGACCTTCTCAACGCGTTTTGGGTGTAGCCGTTTTCTGAAAATGGGGCAGTCTAGGACGAGTGTCTCCATCTCCCCGCCCTCACCTGCGGGGTGGACATCGTACCTCTGCTTCAGGATGTCAAGCTCCCGAACCGCATCCTCGTCGATAACCCGTCCAAGCCATTCCTCCCCCAAGCCAGCCGCTGCAACGGCCACAACCATAACCCGAAACCCCTCGGAGACTATTTCTCTGAGTAGCTGTCCTGGCTCCCGACCCCAGAGCGGTGAGACAAGCTTGAGGCCGTGTTTCTCAGCAGCTTTCTCCATTCTGTTGCGTTGGTAGCTGCTGGCAAGCGCCCCTGTCAAAAGCCCGTCAACCCTCCCAGAAACCTCGCCCAAAGCCCTGTCCAAGGTCTCCTCCTCACCGCCCTCCACAGGCACAAGCAACTGCCTCAAACCCATCGACTCGGCTTGAAGAGGGGTTAGGTGTATGTTGGGGTAGTGGAAGAGGTAGCTGTCAACGGACTTGGGGATGAATGTCAGAAGAACCTCAACACTATGACCCATACGTCCCGCCGAGTATATCGCGTATGTCGAGTCCTTCCCGCCGGAGAAAAGCGCTGCCAGCCTCATCCACATACGCCTGCTAAGCCCTAAATTTATCCACTTGCCGAGACCAACACATGCATAGAGAGTTGTGTGAAAGTGGATGGGGCGGCATCCTTTTCGTCCGGCGGCCGGACAAATAAGATTCCGCTTTGAGGCATCGTTGACCCATCTGTGTTTACTTCTCAGTGGAGACTTTGGCCTTGATGAGCCCCTTGGCAACCTCGTCCTCCAAGATCTTGACACCGTATTCCTCTAATATGCCCTTCATCGCCTCGTAAACGCATTGGGTTGACTCCACTCTGCTGCCGGCGCCTACGAGCACGAGTTCGTATTGTTTTCCTGCGATGTAGCGGGCTTCAAGCTTTTTCAGCGGGAAGAAGCGGCCTACTGTGCGGGCCAGCTGGAGCAGTTCTTCAAAGCTCTCTGTATGGACTTTGAGGTATTTTGCGACATCCCTTCCCAGCTGCTTGAACTTTTTCAGGATAAGCTCCCTGTCACGGGCGTAAAGCTCTGCTATTATGGTGTCCATGAAGTCTGATGGGAGGACGACGGCGTCCAGGTCCCGTAGAATCAGATAGGCTGTCAGCAGGTTTTTGAGGTCCTGTATCTCGAGGTTTTCCCTGATAAGCTCTAGAGAGGTTTTAAGTATCTGGTTTGTAAGGGAATAAAGAGTCATATGCTTTTCTTCAGCAAGTTTTGAAAGCGCCTCCGCTATCTCGGCGTCGACCGCCAAAGACGCCCGAACCATGCGTATACAAACCCCGGTAGGGATATAAATGTATGTATACATGTGCATCGACGTACAAAGAAACAGCCTGCCGCTATCCGCTATCTTCTGTGGAATATTTTCCTGAAGAACAGCACAGCCAGCCCAGACAGGACGACTATTGCTAGGAGGTTTAGCATTGGGGTGTTTGTCGTGAGGGGTGTGCTGAAGATTTTCAGCTCTTGAGGTCTCACAGCGTATATGTAGAGTGCGTGATCCCCTGCCACAGCAATAGTGGCTAAGCTCCAAGCAAAGACAAAGCCAGCTGACATCATTAACCCCACGACCCATGCTAGGAAAACGCTCTTCAACGAGAAGATTGAGGGTGGGCGTGTTGCCAGCTTCCTGACCCCACCCACCTCCCATGCAGGAACCGGTGGAAAGAGCTTGGTGAAAACAAAGACCACAAGGGCCAGCCCGGTGAAGGAACCTAACGTCAGCAACACCTCGGTAAGGGTGGGTATGTAGTATGGGGTTGCTGACTGGACTGTGGAGAGTCTCAGCTCATTCAACAGACCGGGTACAACTATCAAGACCCTCTTCACCCACATTGCAGGCAGTACAACCGCGGCCATCACCATCGGGCCTTTGACCCTATCTGGGTCGTAGACAATCTGTAGCCCGTAATGTGACTTTGGACAGATGGACCCCCTGTTGATCGGGTGTAGTGGATTGCCCTCGATTTTTACGGCACGTCCTGAAACAACGCGGACAGCTATACCGCAGCCGGCCGGGCATTGGAGACATGTCGAAGCCACGTAACCGTCCTCAGGATACTGGTAGCTATAACCGGTGTGTAAAACGTTTTCTTGTACGCTTAGAAGTGTGTCGCGCGGCAGTTTAATGAGAGAGCCTACAGCTGCCGCGGTTCCGACAGCAGCTAAGGCCGTTAGGAAGTCACGGCGGTTGAAGAGACTTAAATGTATACATTTATCTGCAGTGGTATAAATTCAAGTTCATAAAGTTTATCAAACGCTGTTGTGAACTTTAAGCTGGATGGGTTTCCAGTCGCTGGGTGTCTGGCGTGTCCCTGAGGTTAGGGGTAGGCTTGACTGGTATTTCAGAGTGGCTGTTAACGAGATGCCTGCAAAGTATCTGGTCTGCAGGAGGGTTGAGGCGCCGCCCGACTTCCGTGAGATGGGTGAGGATGAGCTGTGGCGTTTACATGAGAAGCTCTCGGAAGGCTTCCACAAATTGTTAGAACAGGTGAAGAAGGGGTCCCTTGAGCTGGCTGAGCTGCCGGCCTTCAGGGACAGCTTTCTAAGCGTTAAGGTGGAGCTGGTTAAGCGGATGGTCAGGCACTGCAACTTCTGCAGATGGAACTGCAGGGTAGACAGGTCAAACCCCACCAAACTGGGCACATGCCAGCTCGACACAACCTCACGCGTCTCAACATATTTTCACCACCGTGGCGAGGAACTACCCATAAGAGGCACCCAGGGAAGCGGAACAATATTCTTCACATCATGTAACATGCGCTGCGTCTTCTGCCTCCACCCATACACAGTCATATTGACGGATAAGGGGCTATACACGATAGAGGAGATTTTCGAGGCTTCGGGAAATGAGCTACAGTATTGCGGGGGATTTGTCAGGTTCCCAAATAATCTACACACCTACAGCTACGACGGAAGAAAGGTAAGAGTGGTGAAAGTTTTTAAACACCATTACAACGGTGACTTGCTAAAAATCGAGGCTTCACACGCTCCGCCGATAAAGGTGACTCCATCACATGAAATGGTCGTATACGACAGTCGAGGCAGGGTTGTGAAGAAGCCAGCTAAGGCCCTTTCCCATACGCATAAACTGGTAATCCCATTTCCAAGAGTGGAGAAAAAAGCCACAGCAACCATGGATGCTGAGCAAATTCTAGAGCCGGTCGCCGATAGTACACGTCACATAGTAGATGTAAATTCTGATTCACAGCTCCAGGCTCTACTCTTGTCGGAGAAAAATATGCAGGTAAAGAGGATGAAACAGCAGGTGTTGTATTATCTCAAAGATAATCAAGCTAGTGTGGCTGCAAGATCTTTGAGTAAGGCAAAAAATGTAAGAAATTATGTAGCTGTCCCAATTCAGAGGATAGAGCGGGTAAGCTACTCGGGGCCTGTCTATAACCTGGAGGTTGAAGACGAAAGCCATACTTATACCGCCAACTGCCTTGCGGTTGGAAACTGCCAGAACAGCGACATTTCCCATGACAAGGATAACGGTGTTGTTTTTACGCCTCAGAGGCTTGCTTGGTCTATGTGGCAGCTTAGGATGGAGGGCTGCCATAACATTAACTTGGTGGGCGGTGAACCGACCATACACCTGCACACAATTGTCCAGGCAATAGACATGCTGAAGTTCTTCAGGGAGTTCGATGCCGAGGCATGGTCTGCTAAAGCCGACGCATACATACCCTATAGGCTGGACCCGCGAAACGCAAGCTACAGGGGGGAGTTCAACACGCCGATACTCTGGAATAGCAACATGTACATGAGCCTTGAGACTTTGAGGATTTTGAGGGAGCTCGTGGATATCTGGCTGCCTGACTTCAAGTTCGGAAACAACAAATGCGCCATAAGGCTCTCCAGGACCCCGTGGTACTTTGAGACGGTCGCGGAAAACCATCGGCTGATCTACGGCTGGGGTGAGGACATAGTTATACGCCACCTCATTATGCCTGGACATGTGGAGTGCTGCACAAAACCCGTTTTGAAATGGATTGCGGAAAACATGCCCGAGGTGCCTGTGAACGTAATGGACCAGTACCACCCCGACGCCTACTGCAACCCCGCCGACCCAAGATTCGACAAAAGATACGTGGACATGGCGAGGTATCCAACCCGTGAAGAGATCCTCGAAGCCTACAGATACGCGGAGCGCCTCGGGCTAAACTTCGGGGAAATAACTTTCGAGAGAAGCCTTAGGGGTTTTAGGCCTTAGCCTTTTTATCCAGCGCCTAAAGCTTTGGGAGACATGTACAGGGTCAGCGTCATACACGGGGACGGCATAGGGCCGTACATCGTGGACAAGGCTCTCGGTCTTCTGACCTGGCTGGGGGATGTGGCCGGGTTTAGGATGGAATTTGTCGAAACACCTGCGGGCGACAGGGTGCTGGATGAAACAGGTCATGCCCTCCCCGACGATTCCCTCAGAAAAATCGCGTCCAGCGACGCCTGTCTTAAAGGCCCCGTGGGTGAGACAGCCCGCGACGTAATCGTCTTCCTGAGACAGAGGCTGGACCTTTACGCAAACATCAGACCGTTCAAAAACCTACCCGGGGTAAGGAGTAAGTGGCAGGGCGTCGACCTAGTTATCGTCAGGGAAAATACCGAGGACCTGTATAAATCTGTGGAGGATGTGGGGGTGGACCATGCTGTCGCAATGCTTGTCATAACGCGTCGTTCGACGGAGAGAATTGCCCGTGTTGGTTTTGAGATGGCCGCAGGAAGAAGGAGGAAGCTCACGGTTGTGCATAAGGGGAATGTAGTCAGAGCCTACAAGTATTTCCGCGATGTATGTATGGAGGTTGCCGCAGGCTACCCTGAGGTTGAGGTGTCAGAGATGTATGTCGATAACGCAGCATACCAGCTTGTGGTCAACCCCCAAAGCTTTGATGTCTTGCTGACCCCAAACATGTTCGGCGACATATTAAGCGATCAGGCGGCTGGTGTAGTGGGGACAATAGGCGTAGCGGGGTCGGCCAACATCGGTGACCGCTTCGGGCTGTTTGAGCCCGTACACGGCTCCGCCCCCGGCCTCAACCCCGAGCAAGCTAATCCTACTGCACAGCTTCTGGCGGCGAAGATGATGCTTGAATGGCTGGGCAAAGCTAGGAATGATTCCAAGCTGGTGAGGGCTGCAAACATCTTGGAGAGGTCGGTCGAAGCCGTGCTGTCGGATGGAAAGGTTCTTACACCAGACCTAGGCGGCAGCGCTACATGCGGTATGTTTGTTGAAGCGGTTAAAAGCAAGATAGCTGCTTTCCTTTAACGGGATGTTGAGAGGCGTCTTCAAAGCTCCGGCAAGCTCGGCGAACATAGGCCCCGGCTATGACATATTCTCGCTCGCCCTTGCCCGCCCATATCTCAGGCTTGAGTTGAGCGTGGGAGATGGGTCTGGGATACACGTCGAGAACACTGGGAAGTATGGGGCTCAGCTCCACCAGGACCCCTGCAAACACGCCGGGGCTGTGGCGGCCTCAAACCTTCTAAAACATCTTGGGCTGGAGAAGAGGGTTGAGCTCATCTTCGAGGCCAACATACCTCCGCGAAAAGGTTTGGGTGCAAGCGGCGCGGAGGCCGCTGCGGCGGTCTATGGGTTGAGCACGTTGTTGGGCCTAAAATTTACTAAGGCAGAGCTTGTCAGGTTTGCTGCGTCGGCGGAGCCCGGCGGCCATGCCGACAACGTCTCCGCATCCCTTCTAGGAGGCTTTGTAATACTTCTCCAGAACAACGGCGGCCCCGAAGCTGTGCGGATAACGCCGCCAGAGGACCTTGGAATGATAGTAGTAGTCCCCGACTTTGAGAAGGAGTCTACTGCGGCTGCGAGAAAGGCTCTCCCCGAAATGTTAGAGGTACGGAGACATGTTGCGGTGGCTTCGAGGACGGCTGTTGCTGCCGCCGCCCTAGCCCTCTCTGATCTGGACCTTTTCCTCAAAGCGGTGTATCTCGACCCGTTTGTGGAGGTCGCGCGGGCCACAGCCGGCGTTTACGGCCCATGGCTTGACGAGGAGAAACTAGTGGAGGAGAAACAACGCCTATTCAAGCTCTACCATGTAGCTGAGGTGATCAGCGGAGCTGGGCCGTCACGGCTTCTTCTATACAAGAAATCTGAAAACAGGGGGGATAATGGGGGAAGACCTGTGGACGAAGCCCTTCAGGAGGTTTTGGAGGGGGTGGAGGCTGGAGGCGGCAGGGTTTTGGAGGTTTTTGAAACCGTCGCCGACCTCTATGGCTGTACACCAATATAGTCGCCACAGCTGGTTGCGGAAACACTTTTTAACTCATCTGTGCAGGTGGCCTTCGTCTGATGAACCCTGACTATAGACGGTATGTTGACAACGAGTATAAGGACCACAGGGTTTACATGGCGTTGGCGGGGGTTGAGAGGAATGGGCCGCGGCGCAAGACGCTTGAGAAGCTGGCTGATGTTGAGGGTAGGCATTACAGGTTCTGGCTCCTCCACATACCTGGGCATAAACCAAGCGTATCTGGTGCTTACATCAGGTTAATGGTTTTGCTGAGGATGCTTCTTGGGGTCACCTTCGTCGTCAAGCTTTTGGAAAACCATGAGAAAAAGACTCTGGAGCAGTACAAGCAACTTGTTTTAGACGAGGCTTTTGACAATAATTCACGGGATGCCCTAAACAAAATAATCGAGGAGGAGGGCGAGATTGAGAAGAAGCTTGTTTCAAGCATCGACGAGGCGGTTGTGAGATATCTGGGGTTTATGATGCTGGGTGTTGCGGACGCCATAGTTGAGCTTACGGGTGTGCAGGCCGGGTTTCTGGGCGTAACTGATTCGCCTTTGGTAGCTGGGATAGCCGGCCTCATTGTAGGGGTTGCGGCGGCGATATCGATGGGTGCTGCATCATATCTTCAGGCGAGGCAGGGGATGTCGGAAAAACCCGGCGTATCGGGAGTTGTGACGGGGCTGCTTTACATGTTAACAGTAATCGCCCTAGCATCACCCTACTTCATCATCAAGGACATCTTCACAGCCTTCGCATCAGCCATAACTCTTGCTCTTCTACTCATAGCCCTCCTAACCTTCTACACATCAGTGATACAGGAAAGAAGCTTCCGCAACGAGTATTTGCTGAACGTCTCGATACTATTGGTTGTCGCTTTTGGCACATTCTTTCTCGGAAAGCTGTTGGGAGCCTACTTCGGGGTAGGGTCGCTGCTCCCAGCCTAGGATTTGACGGCCTCGAATACTTTAGGAAGCTGGTTCACCGTAGGTATGGCTGCGTCGACACCGTTCTCTATGAAGAAATCAGCCAAGTCCTCAGATTCTCCGAAGACACCGACGAAAAGCATGCGTGGGTCTGTTTCACGCGCCCTCCTCCACATTAAGAAATCCTCGGCCGAATTACCTATGTAGGCTATGTTCCCTTCGGCCGACAGCTTTTCAGCCGCAAGCCTAAGCGACCAAGGCGAGGGCTTCTCCACCTCCTGCCTCAGGCCCGGCTCCCTGTTAACTATGTCTGATATGAAGACGCACGCATCCCTGATAAAGTAGTCCGAGAGATCCGAGAGGGTCTTCCATGTCTCCCAAGAACCCCGGCCCGTGCTCATACCCATCCTTAACCCTAGTCCTTTAAGCGCTTCAAGCGTCTCCCGCACAACTATGGGCTTTTCATGTTTGAGGCTACCCTCGAAGTTGAAAAACGGCCCCCTCCCCCTAACATGTGCTATGGTGTCTGAACCGAAGAACACCTCGTCGAAGACTGTGGCGAGAATGCTTTCGCCGAAAACTCCCGGGTATTTCAGTAGGGCCTTAAGCCGCCTGCTGAATTCACCGTTAAACCCTAGGCTTTTCTCAACCTCCTCAAGCGACATCGCCGTAGCCGTGAGAGGGGCCACAAACTTTTCAAGCCCCCTGAAGATCTCGACAACCCTGCCCTCATCAACATCCCTAAACCCAGCGTAATTAGATACTGTGGCGGCGAACTCCTCAACGGTCGAAGACTTAATCACACCAAACCTCTCACCTAGGTCAACCCCAAGCTCCTCTGCTGCTTTGTGCAGAAACCATTCCACAAGGATGTAGACTGTGTCGCAGTCGTTGTTAAAACTGCCCACCCTCCTGACAGCGTAGATTGTCTCCACCGGCACCATCTGGGGAGCAAGCCTTAACCCGGTAAGCTGCGACGCAATATAGGAGACCACGTCCCTTATTGCCACGTCGTAGGAGGTTTTCTCATCTATCAGCACGCCGTCGCAGTCAAAGATTACGCCCCCCACGTCAGAAAGCAGGTCGAGAGAGCTGAACCTAATGTATAGACTGGAATGCCCTGTCCTCAGGCTAAGATACTCCCTTATCTTGCTCAACCCGAAACCGGCATTGTTGGGTGAAGTTTTAAAGATAAATCTTTTAAACACCGGGGGTGAGGTCTGCGCATGACAGGTGTTAGAAAGGTAAGGTGGGATGATGTCCGCTGGGATGTCTTGAATGAGAGGGGGATGAGGAGGATTGTTACGGGGGAGAGGGTCATGCTGGCGATGTTCAGCTTCAAGAAGGGTGCCGCCGTCCCTCTCCACAAACATGTAAGCGAACAGATATCGATGGTCTTGAAGGGGTTGGTGAGGTTTACGATGGAGGACGGCTCAACCCACGAAGTTGGGGCCGGGGAGGTGTTCATAATCCCGTCCAACGTAGGCCATGCGGCTGAGGTGCTTGAAGACACTCAGGTAATAGATGTCTTCTCACCCCCTAGGGAGGACTGGCTGCGTGGAGACGACGCCTACCTCCGACGCTAGGGTATCCACTCACGCATCAGCCGCCAGTGCCATTCGTCGGATTCCTCGATGACTTCGTAAAGCTCTGTCTCCAGAGATATTTTGACGGCTAGAATATGGTAGCACATCGGTTTCTCATGGCTCATTACACGGAAGAAAAAATCTTCGCATGAGCAGTAGCCTACCGAAGGCAGAACTATGTAGTCCCGCGTCCTCCCGACAACTATCCACCTAACCCTGTTGCTTGGCTTGAAGATATATTTCTTGACCCGTTTCTCCTTCACGCAGTCATACGCCTCTGCGAAAAGTGCGGGGTTCTCCCTCTCAAGCCTCGCAAGCTCCTCGTTCACACCAGCTCCCTTAACCCAGCCAAGCTACCTAAAACTGTTCCATCCAGAGAGATCACATCTGCCGCCTCTAGGTTGAAAGCACCCGAGTTGAGGATCGGGCCCCTCACCAGCCTGGACATCGCCAAATCGGTTATAGAACGGCCCTGTAACGCGTTGTTGAAGCTGGGCATTATCAGAAGCGTTATCTTACCGGCTGGGCCGGACCATCCGCCGCCGTAGAGCGCCCTATACAGCTTCCTACGCTCACCCCTCATCCTAAGCCACACCCTCACACGCAGCCCCGACTCACCTGAGCCTATTCTAAGTACGGGATGGAGGTGGCCGGTGACAAGAAACCTGGTCTTCAGGAGTGATTCGTCTGGCTTGACGTGTCCGTGGGTCAGGCCCACCTCCTCCTCTAAAACCAGCCCCCTAGCAGGTGCAACAGATGCAAAATCTTTCACAACATCCTCCAGCCTGCCGTCATGGTTACCAGGGATTATGACGATGTCTTCGAAAACCTCCTTCATCCTCCGCAGCTGTCTGGGTATGAGCTCTGTCTCGAGGGTCGAGGGCCCCGTTACGTTGTGCTTAAAGTCGCCGACCACAACAAGCCTGCGAGCACCTGTTCCACGGCCGAGGGCGCAAAGTTCGTCAACCAATCGATGGCTCTGAAGCGGTACACGTATACCTTTTCCACGAAGCTCCTCCTCAAACCCTAGATGCAGGTCTGCGACGACAAGAGTCCTCACGTCCTCTCCGAGGAGAAGTGCTGGCTGGTTATCCACAAGCCTCAAAAAACAAGCACTACCTCCTCGTTATTTCAGCAAGCTTCTCCGGCAGATAGTCCGTAACTATGTACTCCAGCCCATATCTGCTTAAGGCCTCAAGCTCAGCCTTCCTCTTCGTTTTCTTGAATACATTTATCTCACGTTTCCACGGGTCTGCCACGTATCTCGGGTCCTTCTCCAGCTCCGCAACACGCCTGACATCCTCCTCGTTAAACTTCATGGCTGGAAGCCTATACTTTGATATGTCGGATGCATATAGTCCTGCCCAGACTCCGTCCGGTACGTTCAGCTCCCTCACATGGGCGGAGAGGGCGCTGCCGAAGATGATGACGCTGGCTATGTGCATTCCCCAGGGGTCTGCGTCGGTGAAGATGTAGACAGGGAGGTTCAGTTCCTGGTTAAGCCTTCTGACGAATTTACGTGTAGCCCTAGGGGCCTGCCCAGCCGTATGGACTACAACCGCCTTATACTTCTGCGGCACATTCTCCTCCAAAAACCTCTGGTATATGGCGCCCTTCTCCACAACAAACACCTGCTCCGCCTGACATCTCACAAAAGATGCCGTGGTCATCGCAGGCCCTATCATCGCTCCGTCAGGTATGGTGGTTAAGTCAAGCCTCCTCCCCTCATAGCCCGGCACATTGTACTCGATGACGAGGGGGCCGAAAACACTCGACCTCTCCTCGGGATATATGTTGAAGTCCTCCCTGACGGAGCCGACAAGTGTTTCAAGCTCTGTCACGGCCTCATCGCTCTCCTGCTGGTCCTCAAAATCGACTTCGTAGCCGAGTGCGTTGTAGAAGGCGTCCCTAAGTGTGCTGGTCTTACGGGATGTTATAAGCTGGGTTGCGAACATGGCCATCCAGCAAAGCTGGGCCATAGGTCTCAGGTGCTTGATGTTTCGGGCCGTCCTCACGACATGTTTTGGTCCTAGAACGTACTGCCTCAGCTCAGGGCTGTACTCTATGTTTGTGGTTGTGCGTGAGGGTATCTCGAGCTGCGGGAACTCACCTCTCTCAAGAAACCCGACAATGGAGGCCGCAATCTTCCTAATACGTTCTAAAACAGTCTCCTGACCGGCTGGCTGAACCCGCTTTTTCTGGAAGCTCCTACCCTTTTTCACCACCTAGTGTGGCTGCACGGCCTCTTTATAGGTTACTTATATGTTTCTTTTCTTCTTTCTTGGTGAAGTCCTTGAACGTATATGGTCGTAAGGACATACACCCTCCTCAATAGGGAAGAAGCATTGGCATTTAGCGCAGTAACTCTATCCCTCCAAGTATTTGGCCCGACCTCTTACCTACTGGGTATAGGGATTTTTCATTTTCTTTATAGAAGAGTTCCATTTTCGCTTCATTAGATAGTTTGAAAACGGCTGTTAACAGGCGGGATAATCCGAGATTAACCTCACGCATTAACCAGATGTATCGTAGTTTGTTCATACTTCTTCCTTCCGAGAAGTCTTTGGATCTATTTTCTCTATTGCTTTTATTATCTCCACTAACCTATCTACTGATACTAGCCTCCTATATTCCTCTAGCTCTTCTAGATTTCTTAGTCCTCTCCTCTTTGTAGGCACTCCGTCTGGGCCTACAGGGTTTATCTCCACAAGTACTGATGCAGGCCTTCCCTAACACCATGGACTGTAGAACCGGCTGCAACAGTTACAGCTAGCCGGGCCAGCGGACACCGCAAGCCTTCATGACGTCCTCAAGATAAGCAGTAGCCGAGTGTTTTCTCAGCCGACATACAACTCGGCTTTGTAGATACTCAAAGTTTTAGCCGAGTCCTCTCTAGGCTAACGCTTATATGCATGTTTTCCATCAGCCGACAAAGTTCTCAGCCGACAGAACACTCAGCCGAGTAATCACTCGGCTACTGCCTATATACCAGTCTTCTACAGACTGTTTTAGGTGGGCCTGCTTTGCTTATAAAGCGGGGTGGGTCCACCGGGGGAGGTGGAAGCCCTCCCACCACCCGGATTAACCGATGAATAGTGAGGGGGTCTCCCTGTGGCGGGGGAGGCTCAATGGCGGTTCTTGACCGCCAAAATATCCGGGTGGGGGTGCAGAGGAACGCCTTCAGGACCGCAGCCTAGCAAATACAATCAAAGGAACCGTGGGTCTCAAAGGGCCTGGCATACGCCACGCCGGGCTGAGGCCTCCGCCAGAACCCAACATTGGGTTGAAGAGAGGCTATATGCTCGGGATAGAAGAAAAACTACTAAAAAGCTGAAACCCAACTCCCTTCAGAGCCTTAACAGGCTCCCACCCCACAAACGACTAATGGGGTGGCGGAGAGGTGGGTTTGGCTTCAGGGCCTGACCTGGGGTGGCCCCGGGTCCGCGGGTTGCTGGGGTTGCCCCGGCTCCCGCGCATCCCCTCCGTTGTGGAGCCGCCCTTGGTGTCTGTGGGGTTGCCCCGCGGACGCCAGGCTGGGGTGGCCCCAGCCATCCACATCGGTTTACGGGGATGGGCTCAACAGGGCCGAGGCCCGGAGACATCTACTTTCTCATGTGTAGCGGGGTGGCCCCGCAAAACATAGAGAGATAGATGCCCTTCCGGGGACGAAAACATCAGACAACGACAAAAAACCTCCATCCCCTCAAACACAAACCCCGATAGGAGGCCCTCCCGTCAATCTCCGGCGGGAGGTGTTATATCCTACTGTCGGGGATTATGTGTTATGGGTCTTGGGCCTCCCGGGAAAGCCATGGCTGAAATAGTCGTGGCGGCTCCTGCTCCCGGGAGCCTAAACAATACTAATTCGATTAAGGGAGTGGAGGGTGGTGGGTGCCTTCCATCCTCCGACAAGGCCCAGGCACCCGAGGGGAAGGGGGTTAATAGATTTTTCTGCGACGTTCATCGAAGGGCTAAGAACGGTGAGGGGTACAGGGTAACATTCACAACAGACGGTGTAACATTCAGGCATGTGGACAGCTTAGAAGACATTCCCGCAAAATCCGGTGACAAGATATACATCGATATACTACCATTAAACCATACCGATGATGCAATAGAGCTTCTAAGACGTGGTGTGGAGCTCTACTGCCTACGGCGGTTAACGCTAATAGAGAAAAGGCGTGGGGAACTCAAGCTGCCAAAAACTACCAGAGGCGACATCAAGACATTAATGGGTCTAGAGGAACGATGGTTCAGGAAGCTCTCCGAAGACTTCCTAACTATGCGTAGGATGATTTCCGCATATAGGTCTCTACAGAGGACGCATCAACAACTGGAGAATAAATGTAAGGCATTATCAGAAGCCGAGAGGTATGCATTGAAGCCAGCCATCAAAGCTTTAGAGGATCAGATGAATGAGATGGCTAAAAAGATAGCCGAGGAGGCCGGTAGAAGATACCCTGCATACAACAATCTCGTTGAAGAACTGGGTATAAGCGGTAAGGTTTCAGCTATGGAGGCTTTGGCCGAGCTGATGACATACATAGACACCAACCATTCATGGACGAAAATTCGTAACTACCTCGGTCTATGGAAAAGGGATAGGAAAACCCGCTACCACAAGTCTAAGACAGCTAGACAAGCACTTGAAAGACTCACAATAACCATCAAAGCACACAGAATGAAAGGCAGAGACCTCGAAGAAATACTGAAGACCATATGGACAACATTAAGAACCCAGAAGACCGGCCCTCCAGCCTGACGGGGAAAAACCCAGAAGGCTGGAGAGGCCTAATGGATAAACCTACCATTCCATAGAAAGCATTCCTATGGATTGGTGTGGTCCGAATTTATAACCTTCCGGCCTTCTGGGTTCTCTAGTGTCAGGCTTGGAGGCGCCCAGCCAAACCCCCTCTCCCCTCTTTTCCTTTCTTTTCATACTTACTGTTTTAGATTTTGAACTCATCTGAAAAATATTGTCTTTCCTACATTTAGTTTTGTTATGGAGTTTAGGGAGTTGAGTGATGGTGGGTGGGAGGTTATAAGGCCTATACTCCCTCCTAGGGCTGGTGTTGGTAGGCCTAGGGTCGATGATAGGCTGGTTGTAAACGGGATACTGTATGTGATTGTTACTGGACGGATCATATAAGACATGCTGGGATAGGTTTAGGAGGTGGAGTGTTATGGTTGTGTGGTCTAAAATTCTTGAAGCCCTAATAGCCACGAGATACTCCAATGGAAAGCTCAGACTAGATAAGGTTGCCGTAGATATTACTACTTTAAGGCTCTATAAAGAGTAGTATGGAGAGGTTCTTCGCATGGCTAACAAACGGCTTTAGAAGGCTAGCCATAAGATGGGAGAGGCTAGCATCAACCTTCACAGCCTTCATACAACTAGCATGCATCATAATATACCTGAGGGTTTTCAGATGAGTTCTTTTCTAAAAAACATTACGTAAGGCGTGAAAACAAGGTCGAGAAGACACGCTGTGGAGAAGGCGACCAAATAGGTGGTGATTTTTCTATACACCATGTGAGCTACCTCGTACAAGGGAGCTTGTTACATAATCGCATAAAAAATGTCACGACCTAAACGTGAAGTATGTGCCCCAACCATGTAGGGGGCGTATTACCTGCCGATGTCGGCCACCCCCTATCGTGACGCTGACGTGGCCTTAATGGGTTATATGTATTTTCCTCATAGGTCCCCCATGATTAAGTTCAGGCTTGCGGATAACCTTGCCCTAGACTACTCGGATTTCAGGGATGAAGGGTTGAGGGTGGCTGTTTTCGCACGAGTGGTGGCGGTAAGTCGAATTTGGCGGCTTTGTTTGCGGAGCAGGCTTTGGAAGGAGCTGAAGGTGACGAAGATAGTGAAGGAGGTCCCGATGGGGATTAAGGCTGTGGTGGACAGCCCGCCCATAACATTCATCCCGCCACCGACAGCGACAACTATGGGCGCAAGAGATGATATACCGGAGGCTGTGCTGACCTGTAAGCATCCGGGAGCTGTCAAGGTGTACCTCTACCTCACAAACAACCCTGGAAACCACACGTTGGCGGAAATATCGTCCATGACAGCCCTAGATCATGAAAGTCAACCATCCGGCGAACGGCCTCCGGCTTAAGACTTCAGGGTGAGGTCGTGACTGACATCCACCAGCTTGACATACCGCCGGACATGGACTTCAAAGCCCTCATCCTTAAAAAGCTGGGAAAAGGAGTTGGAGTATTACCTTGCATACTGCGTCTTTTTCACACCAGGTTAGAGGCTATCGAGAGGGCTGCGTCCAGCACGGGTGATGGGTAGACGCCTATCAGTATCGCGGCGGCCGCCAGCACAATCAACGGCACCTCCATGCTGACACCAACCTTCCCCAGCCGCTCAA
>Ga0272447_1000897_pt1 | contig 20484 bp, 15 predicted proteins | sample YNPCB0133_FD_194589 | JGI IMG/M metagenome (GOLD analysis project Ga0272447, IMG submission 194589) | Hot spring microbial mat communities from Yellowstone National Park, WY, United States - YNP-CB-013-3 | ecosystem: Environmental > Aquatic > Thermal springs > Hot (42-90C) > Sediment | place... | reverse complement strand
CGTATGCCGATTTCCTTGGTGCGCTCCGTAACAGAGACCAGCATGATGTTCATGATGCCAATGCCTGCAGCGATGAGCGCAACGAAACTGATGATGAATGCTCCGATTTTCACGACGCCCGCAATTTCCTCGAATGTGCTGATGAGTGAATCGTTGGAATAGATTTCAAAATCGTTCTCTTCATCGGCTTCTAAGCCACGCACCACGCGCATTGCCCCTATGGCTTTATCCATGGTTTTCTCAAACTCTGCCTGCGACTTGGCTTGGATAGCGACATTGATAGACCGATTGTATTTGCCATAATCCACGAAGTAGCGCGTAATAGGAATGAGTGCAAGATTGTCATCGCTGGTGCCAAATGCACCGCCTTTCGCTGCCAGTACGCCAATTACGCGGTAAGTTTTTCCACCTATTTTGACAAATTTATCAAGAGGACTTTCATTCGGATTTGGGAAGAGCCGCTTTTTAATGTCCTGTCCAATGACGACCACACTGCGCGCAAATTCCACATCTTCATCATTCAAGTTGCGCCCCAGCTCAATATTGTGCTGATTGACTGCTAGAAAATCTTTGTTCGTGCCAACGATGGATAGGTTAGGGTTTGTTTTATAGCCGCCATACACTGCTTGCTTGCCACCGTTAAAGATTTTCGGGCAGAAAGCCTCATACTGTCCTTGCAGAAGTGCTTGCAGCCGTTGCACTTCATCGTAGGTAATGTCGCGCCGATTGGCGTATTTGTCACGGATTGGGCCACCGAACTGAATAGAGGGATACTTTGCAATTTGAAAAGTGTTGGAGCCCAAAAATGATAGGCCGCTCTCAATTGAACTTTGCAAGGCGTTCATGATGGTCATGACACCAATGATACTGAACACGCCAATGGTAATGCCAAACATGGTCAGTCCCGAGCGCAACTTATTGGCGTTCAGCGATACAATTGCCATGGAGAGAACTTCACTCAGTCTCATAATGCACCTGTGAATGTTGCTTATTGAATTGTGCTGTCCTACCGTTCGTCTATACACTACTCGTAGCGCAGAGCGACCACAGGGTCAAGTTTTGCGGCAGAGTAAGCTGGTGCAAATCCCGAAAAAATGCCTGTGAGCACTGATGTAACCATTCCAATCAGCACCAAGTCAAGTGAAAAGCTCATTGGAAAATCTGGTACAGCAAAGGCAATTAGCATACTCAGACCATATGCGAGCAGGAGCCCGATAATGCCGCCAACCAAGCAAATTGCTACTGCCTCGATGAGAAATTGCATCAGAATAGTGCGCTGCCGTGCGCCTAAAGCTTTGCGTGTGCCAATCTCGCGTGTGCGCTCCTTGACACTGACAAATGTAATGTTCATGATGCCAATTGCCCCAACAAAGAGCGACAGTCCTGTAATGAATAGTCCAGCTAGCGCAATCCCAGACTTGATTGGGTCAATTGTATTTTTGAATGCTTGTTGCTCATTGATACTAAAGTTATCCTTTTGGTCGGGCAGCAGCCCGCGCAGGCGTCGCATGATGCCTGTTAGTTCTTCCTTTGCTTCCAGCACACGTGTCTTATCTTTCATTCGCACTACCACTCGGTCGTTTTCTGTTTCCCCGAAATACTTTTTGGAGAAGGCAATTGGCACAATGATTTGCGAATCAAAGCTGAACAAGCCTAAAAATTTGCCTTGCTTGGTGAGTACGCCAATGACTTGAGCTTGCGCATTACCAATCTGCACGGTTTTGCCAATCGGCGATATTCCCGGAAAGAGCGCATCGGCAATATCATACCCGATGATGCAGACTGGGCGCCCCGTCAGCGATTCTGCTGAACTAAAAAATCTGCCTTCCTGCAAATCAACTTGTGCGACCAGCGGATATTCATCTGTCGTGCCCATGATAAATGTGCCTTGTATTTGATTTTCACCAAACTTTGTTGTTTTGATGTGCACATTTTGCGGCACAGCTACCACGAGTTCGGTCGTGCGTGAAGACTCAATGATTTTATTTATCTGTTCAGCGTATTCGGTTTTGATACGTGGGCGATTGCGGTAAGTCCACCAGTCATCAACGTTTGCCCAAGGCCATTTCTGCACATAGAGCACATCGTAACCAATCATCGCCAAGCTATTTTCAAACCCTCGGTCAATGCCGTTAATCGCCGTGCCCATGAGTGTGACGGCTAAGATGCCAATGATGACGCCAAGTGCGGTGAGCACCGAGCGCATTTTATTTGCCATAATTTGTGCGTAGGCAATTCTTACACTTTCTGAAAACTCATAAAAAAATCGGCGTGGTGCTATCATGTGCAAGCAGTCTAGGCTTTTACAAAATCTTCTTCGTGTATCATTTTGTCGCTTTCAATTAAGCCATCGCGCAGGCGCACAATTCGGCGAGCGCGGCGCGCAATATCTTCTTCGTGCGTAACGACAATAATCGTATTGCCTTGCATATAGAGCGACTCAAAGACCTCCATAATATCAGCACTGGTTTTGCTGTCCAAGTTGCCTGTAGGCTCATCGGCAAGAATGATGGAGGGATTATTGACCAGTGCTCGGGCAATAGCTACACGCTGACGCTGACCACCCGAGAGCTCGTTGGGTTTATGGTTGATACGGTCGCCCAGCCCTACGCTCTGCAAGGCGGCCAAGGCTCGTTTTCGGCGCTCTTCTGCAGGGACGCCCGCATAAATCAAAGGCAACTCGACGTTTTGCAAAGCCGTTGAGCGTGGCAAAAGATTGAAGGTCTGGAAAACAAAGCCAATTTCTTTGTTGCGGATTTCGGCAAGTTCGTCATCTTCCATCGTCGCTACATCTTTGCCATTAAACTCATACCTGCCTGATGTGGGTGTATCCAAGCAGCCAAGCAGATTCATCATAGTTGATTTGCCGCTCCCAGATGGACCCATGATAGCGACATACTCATTGCGGTAGATGGAAAGCGAGACGCCGCGCAGAGCACGGACAATCTCTCCGCCCATTTTGTATTCTTTCGTTACTCCCTCAATGCGAATGACAAGGTCTCCTTTCGGTCTAATTTGCCGTTCCATGTTTAGCCTTACTTTTTCGTCGTTTCAAATTCACTAATCACCACTATAGAACTATCTTTAAGCTCTCGGCTGATGGCACGGTAGCTCCCTGAGACCACTTCGTCACCAGCTTTGAGATTACCCTTCTTGATTTCAATGTAAGTGTTGTCGGCAATACCTGTTTCTACTGGCACCATTCTTACGATGTTCCCCTGCTTGACAAAGACAACGCGCACTAATTTTGCACGGTCTGCTTTTTCTTGCTGCTGCTTGATTTTTTCGTTTATCAGTTCAACGTCGCCATCGGTCTGCTTGAGCAGCTGGGCGCGCTTTTGCGCCAGTTCTTCAGCGGTCATACTGTTTTCTAAGACCCGTACAGTTACACTCTGAATCGGTACGCTAAGCACATCTTTTACTGTAAAAGTCTCTATGTCAGCATTGCCGCTCATGCCGGGGCGCAAGAGCCCGTTGTGGTCAAGAATGCGGATTTTGACTTCAAAGTTTGTGACTTCTTCTTGTGTTCCCAAACCTTTGGTTTTTGCGGCATTAGCAATTTCGCGCACGATGCCTGTAAATTTTCGGTTTGGATAGGCGTCAATCGTGATGCGTGCCGTATCACCCAGCTTGACATTGACAATATCATTTTCATTGACATCGACACGCATTTCCATGACGCTTAGGTCTGCGACGCGCAAAATTTCTGTGCCTGCCATTTGAATAGAGCCGACGACACGCTCACCGAGTTTAGCCGATAGTACAGTTACTGTGCCGTTAATTGGCGATGTGACGACTGTGCGCGAAAGTTGCTCGCGTGCTTGTTTGAGCTGGCTTTGCAAGCGTTCCACATCAAATAGAGCCGCTTCGGCATTTGCTTTGGCAATCTCTGCGTTGGTCTTTGCTGCTAAGTATTCTGTTTCAGATATCAGCTTTTGTGCAAAGAGTTGTTCTGCACGCCGATATTCTTCAGCAGTGCGCAGTTGCTCAGCTTTGGCGCGTAGGCTTGCAGCCTTAGCAGCACTCAGGGCTGCTTGCGCTTGCTCGACCTGTGTGCGAGAAAGTTGCGGGTTAATTTTGAAGAGCAACTGCCCCCGTTTTACTACATCGCCTTCTTTGACGGGCAATTCCACAATCTCACCGCTGACCTCTGGCGAGAGCTTGACTTCCATCTCTGGATAGACCTTCCCTGTAGCTGACACAATTTGTGTAATGGTGCGAATTGCCGCTTTTTCTACGGTCACGGCAATGGGTTTTCCGCCTTTCTTGGATTGCACAATGCTAAATATCATCAGCAGCATCAACGCTCCACTGCTGCCGATTATCAGCCACAGCGTTCGGCGAGACTTTCTCTTAGGTTTTCGCGGCGCACTTTCAGGCACAGCTGTGCTGCGGGTTGATTTTTCCGAAGGCAGTGTCTCAATTGCCATAGCGCATGAAAGTTAAAGTTTAGCAAAATATCAGAAGGCATCTATATCGACGCTCCCCAAGAAATACTCCAAGATTTTCTTCTGGAAAGTAAAGTTAAACAAGGCTTGTGCTCGGTCAGATTGCGCACGCACCAGTGCGGCTTGCGCAGCGGCAACTTCTACAAACGTCGCTGACCCTACTTCGTAGCGCTTCTGTATGGTCTCGTAGGCTTGCTTTGCTGATAGCAATCCTTTGCTTGTGCTTTCCAGTTGCTTGAGCGCCGCTTGATAATCACCAAGTGCCTGACGCACTTCTGCGACTACACGAATTTTCAAATCCTCATATTGCAGTTCTTGATTGCGGTAGTTGATGAGTGCTTGCTCAGCTCTCAAGTTAGTGCTAAAACGATCGAAAATCGTCCAGCTTAGTTGTAATCCAATGTTGAAGCTAATCTGTTTGTTGAGTTGCTCTCCTACCGTTGGAAGCACAGGATTTGGGATGGTGTTTCCATCAATGCTTTGACTGAAAACGCTGAAGCCATTTGTGAAGAGCGTGAAGTTTAGGTTCAAGGCGGGCAGAAAAGTGCCGCGTGCTTGTGTGATTGCCCATGAAGCGGCTGTCAGGCTTTCCTGAGCAGCTTTGAGGTCAGCACGTTGCTCCTGTGCCACTGCAATAAGCCTTGCTTCATCTTGATACTCTGCACCGAGCAATGTGGTATCAATTGGTGGGCTTTCAAACTTGTATTCTTTTGTGGGGTCTAAACGCGCTTGGCGAATGAGTGCCAGTTTACTATTGCGCAGAGTATTTTCAGCACGAATGACAGCCAGTTCATCTGCGGCTTTTTGTGCTTCTTGCTGATAGAGGTCTGCAATAGTGCGTGCCCCCAAGCGTGCCTGCTCCTGCAACTGGCGCAGCCTTTCTTGTGAAACTTTCAAATTTTCTTGAGCAATAGCCAAAAGCTCCTGATTGAGCAAGATTTGCAAATACGCTTGTGCCACGCTGAAAGCAATATCTTGCTTTGCGCGCTTGAGCGTGTAGCCGGCACTTTCTCTTGCATGAATGGCGTTTTGCAATGCCGCTTGGTCAGCTAATCCATTGAAGAGATTGAGCGATGAATTCAGGCTAAACCCAATTGATGTAGTTTGCTGACCAAATAGCGGGAAAATTACTTGACCGCCGGGTAGAGTTGTCGGATTAATGCGTTGATTGGAGTTCAGCGGGGTATAGGTTGCCGATACCGCCAGACTTGGCAAAAACTGCCCGTAGGCTTGCAATAGCTGTGCGCCAGTTAGCTCATAGTTGTTTTTTGCTTGCGCGGTTGCCACAGCATTCTCAATAGCTATCTTGATGACTTTTTCAAGTGTCAGCGTCTCTACAGTGTTTGCCGCGCCCTGTGCAATAGCTAAGCTGGAAACTAGGCACAGATGAGCGGGAAGAGCTAGCAGCCACTTTTTCATTGTAAAGATGAAAGCTGTGTTTCTAAAAGCTTAGAAAAAATGTACGATTGCAGGGCACTGTGATGAACAGCACATCCTTAGACGACGCTGCAGATGTTGATGTTTCAAAAAATTCTTGTCAGGTTTCAACACGGGGCAGGTTTCTTGGTAACAGTGCTGCTACATGCCCAGCGTGGTTACTTCATTTGTTCGCGCAAGCCATTGATGATAAGGTTGAACAAAAATGCATTGTGCGGTTCTCTCTCCGCCAATGCTTCATAGACCTTGATAGCTTTGGCGTAGGCACCTTGTGCCACGAAAATCTCCGCTAATTGCCGTGTTGGCATTTTAATCTCTTCATTGTCATCGAAGGGTTTTCGTTGTTCAGAAATTGGAGTTGGGTCATTGGTCTCCTGCACAGGCGGAGCTTTGAAGTTAGCCAGTTGTGCTGCCAAGGATTCGAGTTCATCAATTTCCTCTTCTTTTGATGCTCTCTCGGCTGCCTGTGCAATTGATTCTTGTGCGGGCTCACCTGCCACGCGATGAGCTGCGGTATCGACTGCGCCCACGCTACCTACATCAGAGACTGGTGTATCTGTTGAGTAGCGCGTATCAGATTTTCCATTCTCATCAGCTTTGTTCTTATCAGAAGCAGGTGGCGCCGGTGCCAAATGTTCTGATGCTGCTTTACTGGTATCTATATTTTCTTTCAGAGAGAGACGGGAAAGCACTTGAGAGAGCTTGGCACGGTCTAATGTGATTTTGGGCTCATTGAGCTCAATTGCAGGCGGCTCTTCCTTCTGTGCTGGAATTTGCGACAGGTCAAGGATACTATCGTATTTCGGCACTGGCTTTGGCTCTGGTGAAAAAGAGATATCTGGCATCTCTTTAGACGATTCTGCTACTCCCGTGCCAAATTCCCCTAGCAACATGCCTTTCTCATCGAAAATGTCGCTCTCTGTCAAAAGTTTTTCTTCTGGTTCCGATGCCTTTGTCTCAGGTGATGTTGCGGTCCGACTTTCAGTTTTGGGCTTCTCTTCGCCTTGCCAGTGCACCATGTGAGCTTTTTCGGCAGGCGACTCTGCCGCAGATGGTAGCGGGGAATCTGATTGCGATTGTGCTTGCGACAAGTTTTCCGCTCGGTGTTCGGGGCGAGACTCTGCCTGCACAGCTTTTGCTTGCTGCCAGTAAGATGAAACACTTGAACGCACCCATGTTGGACTTAATTTCGTAGCCTGCTTTGCTACACCTTTCTCTTTGCTTTGCAGTAGCGTAGGGGCATTGAGACGAATAAGTTCATGCAGAGCCACTTCATTTTGCGGCGCCAGCTGGCATGCTTTTGCCAGTAGGGTTTTTGCCATGGCAGTGTTGCCCATAGCACGATAGGCTTGCGCCAGCACGACATGAAACCGATACGACTCTCGATAGTCAGATTCAAGAGGACGCAGTCGTGTAATTGCTTCTGCGGCTCTGCCTTGTCGAATGAGAATCTCAGCAAGTCTTAGTGTCGCCGATGGAGATGTCTTTGAGCGCTCCAAGAGCTGCCGAATTTGTGCGGCAATATCACCCTCTGATTTGAGCTTCATTAACTAGCGCCTCGTTTAATTCCTCGAACAGGAAAAATACAACCCATTCTCTCATCCGTCAATAGCTTTTGCCTTTTTATAGCACCCTAAGGTTTTTTGTCTTCTTTATCGCACCCTTGTGGCGCTCTCGCTTACATAGACTTTCGCTGAATATGGTTTTTTCTCAATTAAGCGAAACACGGGAATCTGATTCATGAATTCATTTTCGTATCCGACTGCAGTCATAAAAAACTTCATTTTCTCTTCTGCCCGCTCATCTTCAGAGAGCGCTGGATTTTTTTCGATTAGTTTTTCATAAATCTCCTTTGTGCGCGGCAAATCAATGAGATTATACTCATACTCTGTGACAAAATCCTTCTCGAAACGAAGTTTGCCTGTCAGGTAGTTGTCAAAATAATTCCAGTGCGCCAGACTGTCATCCGAATCAGGCTCGAGCAGTCCAGCCAACACATTTGCCGCCGGTTGATTCATAGGCACAATGAAGTCATCGATCTGAAAGGTCCGCTCTACGGGCGTGCGCACGACACTAATGGTTACTTCACGATGACCTTGAAAGCACTGCTCAGAGAGCTTAATATCCTTGACATCAAAATACTCTACAGTCGCAGTGAAGGGCTTGAGCAACTGCTCGACTGCAATGCCATGCAGCATAAGTTTTTCAATAATGCGCCGCTCTGACTTTGGCAAAAGATACGCCAAAGGTCGAGGCACACTTCGCACGGGCGTAAACTTGCCAAAGTATGGTACATGATACACTTTTTTTGTCTTGGTAGGCAGATAATACACAGTGCCATCGCGATGGACTTTTTCTTTGACCACATAGCCAATCACGGCATATCGCTTCTCGAAAGGCTGCTTTGCCACTTCAATAGCAATCAAGTTTTTCTTTGGGTCATAACTTTCTCCCAGTGCGATGGTCTCTTTTACACACTCACGCACCAAAGTTTTGATACGCGAGGCATGACGCGCTGTGTATTCCAGACTTTCTCGCATGAAGTGATAAGCGGCTCTGATGCGGCGCTCGAACGACACATATGAGTAGGTTTCCATCAAGATGGCAATGCGGTTTTGCAGCCCGCCATATGATGCGCCATATCGTGCATGATGCGAGTAGGTTGCCCAACCTTCTTCGGGCTTGCGGAAATTGACAAAATCGCCGTAGTAGAACATCTCAATGCCTGTGTCGCGCTTGATTTTTTGCGCAATGGCAGGAAGCATTACATCGCGTGTAAAATCAATGAGCTTTTTTGGTGCATTCGGATGCTGCGGAAAACCGAATGTGAGGTCGTAGCCATGCCGTGAGCCATCGGTCGTATGCCCATCGATGATGACATCGGGTTGCCACGCCACATAGACGTTTTTGATAAGGCATGCGGTCTCTTCGGCTTCCACTTTCATGTAGTCGCGGTTCAGGTCTAATCCAATCGCATTGGTTCGGATGCCCACGCCATTTTCCGGTCCGAGTTGTGAGAGTCGGTTCGCTTCGCTGATGCGTTCGTTGCCATCGGCGTTGTAGATTGGAATGACAAGGATGATGAGCTTATCGAGCAGCGCATTGAGTTCGCCCAGCACAAGGTCGCGCATCAAAATCATTGAAGCTTCTTTCGGGCAGACTTCGCCTGCATGAATGTTATTTTGCAGCAGCACCACCGGCTTTTCAGACTGCACTGCCTGAATCGGCGAAAAAATTTGCGGTCGTGAAAACACGGCTAACCACAGGTCTCGTCCTTCGGTTGTCTTGCCAAAGGTATGCAAGGTCATCTCTTGCGAGAGCGCCTTGAGCTCAAAGAGAAACTGCTTGACATCCTCATAAGTCGAGGTAGATTTGAAATTGGTTTTTTCCGCCACCGACCACAGCGCGGGCGGCAGATTTGCATGAACTTTTTGCGCTGAACCAATGCGCGTAAAGTAAGATGCCGTTTTAGTGGATTGCTTTGCCATGTTGCGCACTAAGTTTTCGTTCAAAATGTGAAGATACGCCTTTCGGCTTCACTGCGAAACGCCATGCGTTTGCTTGCCTATTGAGCTTTTGTTTTGCATTGTTTATTTTGGACTTCGTTACTAAGTTTGCACACGATAGCGCCATCATCTTCGGGGTGCTAATTGCGCTGCAATTGGCTGAGAACATACCCGAGGAACTTGATGCAGGTAATACTGACGCAAGGAAAGATGAGGCGAAGTATGCACCACTCTTCTGGCAACTTCCTCCTTTTCTTTCATTGCGCCACCAATTTTCAAGCAACCTTAAGCTAATTCTTTGTCATGAACACTTACACACGTCTTCTGACCATTGCTGGCTCAGATTCTGGTGGCGGAGCTGGCATACAAGCCGACCTTAAAACCTTTTCGGCTTTGGGCGGCTACGGCATGAGCGTCATCACAGCACTTACGGCACAAAATACGCTGGGCGTTCGCGCCATTCATAGCGTGCCGCCCGAGTTTGTTGCCCAGCAAATCGATGCAGTGGTTACCGACATCGGCGTCGATGCTGTCAAAATCGGAATGCTTTTTACTTCCGACATCATCGAGACCGTTGCCGAGCGCCTGAAATTCTACAACCTGCGCACCATTGTCTTAGACCCAGTGATGACCGCTAAAAGCGGCGACAAACTTTTGGAGGATAGTGCCATTGAGGCGCTACGCCAACAGCTTTTGCCACTGGCAATGCTCATTACGCCGAATTTGCCTGAAGCTCGCCTTCTACTCGGGCGCTCAATCCAGACACTCGACGAAATGCCAGATGCCGCAAAAGCCTTGCAGCAGCTTGGCGCAAAACATGTTCTGCTCAAGGGCGGACATCTGGATACACTGCGCAGCATGGATTGCCTGCTTACTGCCGACGGTCAGATTCACTGGTTTGATGCCCCACGCATTGCCACCAAAAATACACACGGCACAGGCTGCACACTCTCTTCAGCCATCGCCGCTTACTTGGGAAAAGGATTTACCGTAGCCGAAGCTGTCAAACACGCCAAAGACTATCTGACTGGCGCAATTGAACATGGCGCCACTTACACGCTCGGCAAAGGTCATGCTCCTGTACATCACTTCTATAAACTTTGGAGGGACTAACCATGTCATTTACTCGTGAACTCTGGCGGGCAATTGAGCCCATCTATGCGCAAATTCTGGCGCATCCATTCAATCAAGAACTGGCGTCAGGCACACTGGCGCAAGAGAAATTTCAGTTCTACATCAAGCAAGATGCGCTCTATCTCATGGACTTTGCGAAGGCACTTGCCATGCTTGCCGCAAAAGCCCGAACTGCCGACGAAATTGTGCAGTTTGTCAAGTTTTCGCAAGAGGCTATCGTTGCCGAGCGCGCCTTGCATGAGTTTTACTTTTCGCTCTACAAAACCACGCTGGATGTCAGCTATTCGCCTTCATGCTTTTCTTACACCAACTATATGCTTGCCACTGCATCGCTGCGCAGTTACGAAGAAGGTATTGCCGCACTTTTGCCCTGCTTTTGGATTTATCGTGAAGTTGGCAACACTATTCACCACACCGCTTCCCAGCATGCAGACTATGTTCAACATCCCTACAAGAATTGGATTGATATGTACTCCAGCCCAGAATACAGCGCCCTTGTCGATAAGATGATTCACTTGACCGATGCGGTGGCGGTTGATGCTACACCACTTACGAAAAAGCTCATGACCGAAGCCTTTGTCTATTCTTCACGCTTGGAGTGGCTCTTTTGGGATAGCGCTTACCGCATGGAACAGTGGTTGCCTGTGCTACCGACGCAAGTTGCGGCGTAGGTTTTCCTAGCATTGCTACACTTTCTATCCCCCCACATGCCTTTTTCTTAATTGCTGCACTCTCCCAGTTTGCCAGACATGCTGGCACACTCAAACGCGCTTTGCGCTGAAAACATGCGTCAGGATTCTTATCTTTGCTTTTCAACTCCGAACGCAAACATATGCTCGAAGCACGCAACCTTAGCCTTACTATCGGCACAAAAGAACTTTTGATTGATAGCTCGTTTCGGATTGGCGACCGCGATAGAGTGGGACTTGTGGGCATGAACGGCGCTGGCAAATCCACGCTGCTCAAGTATCTCTCTGGCAATATGCCTGAACAGACTTTGCAGGTCAGCGGGCAAATTCTCAAATCTTCAGACACGACCATCGGCTACCTGCCGCAAGAAATTTCCTTCGATGGCGACCTTGAAAAAAGCGCTCTCGAATACGTCATGCAGGCTAATGAGCGACTCTATGCACTCTCACGCGATATTGCTCGCATGGAAATCGAGCTTACCTTGCCCTTCAACCATGAAAGTGAGGCATACACCAAGCTAATTGAGAGATTTTCCGAAGCCACACATGAGTTTGAGCGCCTTGGTGGCTACAAAATGCGCGCCGATGCAGAAAAAATTCTGGTTGGACTTGGCTTCTCACAAGAAGATTTTCAGAAAAAGGTCAAAGAATTTTCTGGCGGCTGGCAAATGCGCTTGCTGATTGCCAAACTTTTGCTGCAAGCCCCGACACTGCTTCTGCTCGACGAGCCAACCAATCACCTTGACATGGATTCCCTACAGTGGCTGGAAAACTACCTTCTCAACTACGATGGCGCTTACATCATCATTTCGCACGACCGCTTTTTCCTTGATAAACTCACCACAAAGACCTTAGAAATCAGCTTCAAGCGCATTACCGAATACAAAGGCAATTACTCCTTCTACGAGCGCGAAAAAGCTCTGCGCTACGAGCAAATGCAAGCCAAGTATGCCAACGACCTCAAAAAAATTGCTGAATTGCGTCGATTTATTGAGCGTTTCAAAGCCAAAGCCACGAAGTCGTCGCAGGCGCAAAGTCGCATGCGGATGCTTGAAAAACTTCAAGCGCAGTTAGAAGCACCTGAACAAGACCTTTCGCAGATTTCCTTTCGGTTTCCGAAAGCGGCGCCATCGGGCAGGATAGTACTCACACTCAAAGGCGTCTCCAAATCATACACCCTGCCTGACCATAGCGTCAAGACAGTGCTTTCTGGCATTGACTTGGAAGTTGAGCGTGGCGAGCGCATTGCGCTGGTTGGTTCAAATGGTGCAGGCAAATCCACCTTGTGCAAAATCATTGCCGGTGAAATTGATTTTCAAGGCGAGCGCAAACTTGGTCATCAGGTCAGTCTGGCTTTTTTTGGTCAGCATCAGAGTGAGATGCTCAATGTGCATCACACGATTCTTGAGGAAATGCTGGCGCATGCGCCTGATTCAGAAGCACGAAAAAAAGTGCGCGACCTTTTAGGCTGTTTTCTTTTTTCAGGCGATGATGTCAATAAAAAAATTGGTGTGCTCTCTGGCGGCGAAAAGTCTCGTGTGGCGCTTGCCAAAATGCTTCTCCAAGCCTCAAACTTTCTCATTCTCGATGAGCCGACCAATCACTTGGATATGCGCTCAAAAGATATGCTTATCGAAGCGCTCGAAAATTACGACGGCACGCTCATCATTGTCTCGCACGACCGCTACTTTCTGGATAGTTTGGTGAGTAAAGTCATCTATCTCAAAGATGGGAAATTGCGCACTTATCTTGGCAGCTACGCCGATTTTGTGGAGAAGTTAGAGCAAGAGTCAGCACAAGAAGCGGCTGCTAAAGCGGCTATGGCTTCTGCCGTCAAATCAGAGACGTCCAAAGCTTCTGCCAAAGCCAGAGCTTCTGAGCCTAAAACATCCAAGCGCACGCTGCACCAACTCGAGTCGCAGATTGAATCACTGGAGCGCGAAAAATCATTGCTTGAAAGCGAAATGGCAAAAGCCGACTTTTTCAAGCACGCGCAGTCCAAATCCATCATTGAAAAGTATGGCGCAATTAGCGCACAATTAGAGTCGCTTTACCAAGAGTGGGAAAAAACGGTTTCATAACAACCATGCGACACATTCGTTTTGCCACCGCACAAGACACGCCACAGATTTTGGCGTTTATCAAGGCGTTAGCAGAATATGAGCATCTTTCTCACGAAGTAGAGGTTGATGAAGCTCGCTTGCGTCAGACCCTTTTCGGGACGCCCCCAGCCGCTGAAGTGCTTTTGGCTCTCGAGGATGATACCGCTGTAGGTTTTGCGCTCTTTTTTCACAACTACTCGACCTTTCTTGGCAAACGTGGAATTTACTTGGAAGACTTATTTGTCAAGCCAGAATACCGTGGCAGAGGTCATGGCAAGGCGTTACTTGCTCGTCTTGCCGCTCTTGCGCTCGAGCGCGGATGCGGTCGCTTAGAGTGGGCAGTGTTAGACTGGAACACGCCATCGATTGAGTTTTACAAAAAACTTGGTGCAGTACCGATGTCGGAGTGGACCATTTTTCGTGTAACCGGTCAAGCGCTGGCTGACCTTGCAAGTTCATCTACTTAATTTTGCTACTGGCAGTCATCTTGAACTATGCAAAAAACCACAGTCATGAGATTGCTTTTCCTTTTGGGCTTATGCTATGCGGCTTTGACCCTATCGTTTTCTGAATCGCTCCACGCTCAGCCCCGCAAACGCAAAGTCATTGAACCAGTTGACCCTGCGCCAGCCCCTGCCACGAAGGGCACTAAACCCCTTGATGCCAAGCAACTTTACACAAAAAAACAACAAGAGCTCACCAAAAGCCCCGACCAAATTTTGAACCTTGCCATATCGCAGTATCAGGAGAGCAATTATGCTTCAGCAGAGAGTTTGCTGGTGCGCTACATGTCTCTTTCGAGCGATGAGCCAATGGAGCGGCGCGAGTTAGCACAATTGATGCACGCCAAGACACTGACGAAGCTGGGCAAATCTGCCGATGCGAAGGCACTGCTATCATCACTGCGATTGAACACCAGTAGCGCCACAATTCGGCAAGAGGCTGATTTTGATGCGGCAGCGTTAGCCTATCAAGATGGTCAGTTTTTTAGTGCCGCTCGTGCTTACATGAGCGTGGCTGGTGCGGCGTGGTCGCCTGCCGATGGCAATGCGCTTCGGCGAAGAGCCGCTATGCACACACTTACGCTTGCAAATGTTTTTCTCAAACGCCACGAGCTCATCGAACTGCTTACCAGCACCGATAGTCCATATCTTAGCGTTTTGCTACTTGATGCTTTTTTGCGCCGTGAATTGTTGCTGACCAATCCTGCATTAGACAGCCTAAACCTTTTTGCCTCTACACTTGAAGCACGATATGCTTCCACGCTTTCACCTGCCTACCGCACGATGCTTGAGAGCATTCGCCAACAGATTGCGCAGGCACGCTCTGGCACCATGCGTCGCTTCAAGATTGGCGTGCTTCTGCCATTCAGCTTAGACATTTTTGATGGTTTGGAACAACCCAGCCTTGGCGAGAAAATGATGCTGGGCATTCTTCAGGCTGTGGCAGCGTATCACCGGCTTGCTGTGGGCAATCGCATTGATTTGCTGATTTATCCTTGCATGAGCGATGACTCTCTTGCTCTGCGCACCATGCTGACCGAACTGCTCGAGCGAGAGTCCGTGCACCTCATTCTCGGTCCTGCCTACAGCCGGCAAGCTGTGCTTGTTTCTCAATTCTGTGCTGAAAAAGGCGTGCCGATGCTTACGCCCACTGCGACCGACGAACGGATTACACGACACATTCCCACCAGTTTCCAACTCAATCCGACTTACACCGTGCGTGGCAAAGTCATTGCCAACTTCCTTATTGAATCGCTTGGCGCACAGACCTTTGGCGTCTTGGCACAAGATAGCACATATGGGAAACTCATGGCAGAGGGATTTCGCGAAGCGGTTTTAGCAGCTGGTGGCGAGATGAAATTCTATGGCATTTTGCCTACACAGCTTCGTGGGATTTCACAGGCACTTGCCCCTCTTAAATTGAAAGCTCATCCGCAAAAAGGTTTTCCCGAAACGGTCATTGACGCCGTCTATATTCCCATGTCAAATTTCGAGTCAATTGCTATTGCTGTTGAACAGCTCAAATTCTACAACATCAAAACCCGCATCATTGGCTCTGGCGATTGGCACGACCCGCTTTTGCTTCATCAATACCGCAGTATTGGAGATAGCGTTATTTACGCCATTGATAGCCACATTTCTCCTGATGCACCTGAAACTAAGCGAGTCTCGGATGCTTTCGCTGCCATTTGGGGCATATCGCCAGATTTACAGTTTTGGTTTGGTTACGATGCTATGGATTTTATCGTGGCTACGGTCATCGAGAAGGGGATTACTGACCGAGCTGATATCGTGCGTGCCATCCGCAACGCTCCGCCTTACCATGGACATCGTTCCGAGATTTTCTTTGGCGGCGGCAACATCAACCTTAAGATGCACATCATGAAATTCCAGAACGGCAAACTCACTAAATTGCAGTAAATTCAGGCGGTTTGGCATAAAAAAGAGGGAACGACCCACACTGCATCGCTCCCTCTCGCGAACAAAAGAACATCAGAGGTGTTTTGCAGGCACTGTATGTAGAAGGGGACTCCTGTACCTAACGAGTTTTTTCTGCCATTCCGAGCATACTTTTTCTGTCATTCCGAGTGCAAAGCGAGGAATCCATTGTGGATTCTTCACTTCGCTTCGCTCCGTTCAGAATGACAGACCGGTCGTGCCGAGCACTCTTGTTTCGTCATTCCGAGCATACTTTTTCTGTCATTCCGAGCGCAAGCGAGGAATCCAGCGCATGGATTGCTTCGCTTCATTCAGCATGATAACTACAGCATGCTCTTTCGGGATTGCTCCTGCGAAAAGTCACTCAACTACCCATGTTTCCTTGCCGCGCAGCAGTTCATCTAAGTTGCCTTCGCCTTTAGCTTGCGCAGATCGAAGTTGCTCCAACATTAGGTCTTCGTAGCACGGTCGCTCTTCACGATAGAAGACGCCAAATGGGCGTGGCATATAGTTTTCAGAGCCCGGCTTATCGAAGAAGCGCGCCAAAATGCTAGCTTTAACGCGGTCGGTTTCGTCATGAATCCACAGGTCGTTGACCGAGACATTTGGGTCATTGAGATTCACCACGACGGGCTTAAAGCCATCGAGACGAATGCCTTTGTCCTGTTTTGCGCCAAAGATGAGCGGTTTGCCATGTTCAAGGAACAGGTCATTTTCTGCCTTTGTGGCTTTTTCCGTGAAGGCTTCAAAGGCACCATCGTTGAAGATGACGCAGTTTTGGTAAATCTCTAACAGTGAGGTGCCTTTGTGTTGGTGCGCACGTTTGAGCATTTCGCGCAGGTGCTTGACATCTCTATCCATGGTGCGCGCCACAAAGGTAGCTTCTGCGCCCAATGCAAGCGCAACTGGGTTTATCGGATGGTCAATGACGCCGTAAGGTGACGACTTGGTGATAAGTCCTTCTTGCGACGTTGGCGAGTATTGCCCTTTGGTAAGCCCATAGATTTCGTTGTTGAAGAGCAGAATCTGCATGTTGATATTGCGCCGTAAGACATGCAGGAAATGATTACCGCCAATGGAGAGCAAATCACCATCGCCAGTCGCCACCCACACATCTAGGTCTGGACGCGCCATTTTCAAACCAGCCGCAATTGCTACTGCTCTGCCATGAATGCCATGAATTCCGAAGGTTTCCATGTAGTATGGAAAGCGTGATGAGCAGCCAATACCAGAGACGAAGACAAACTTTTCGCGTGCCAGACCAAGCTCGGGTAGAACGGTTTGAACTTGCTTTAGGATAGAATAGTCGCCACAGCCCGGGCACCAGCGCACATCTTGCGCCGAGACAAAATCTTTTGCAGTGAGCACAGTTGGCGTGGGCGTGCGAGTCGCCGTTGCCGCTCCAAGATCCAATGCCGACATAGTTACTTCTCCTTTTGGTTAAGAATTTCCAAAATTCGGGCTTTGAGTTCTGCCACCGAGAACGGTAGCCCTTGCACCTTGCTGTAGCCTATGGCGGGCACAAGGAACTTATCGCGAATGAGCCGAATCAGCTGTCCAGAGTTGAGTTCTGGAATGAGAATCGTCTCAAAATTGTAGATGAGCTCACCCAAGTTTTTGGGGAAGGGATTCAAGTAGCGCAGATGCGCATGCGAGACTGTATAGCCCTCTTTGCGCAAATCTCGCACGGCGGTTTTCACAGCGCCGTAGGTAGAGCCCCAGCTGAGCACGAGAAGTTTGCCTTGTGCTTCACCATTATCAATGGTTTGAAGTGGCAGCGTGTCGGCAATGCGCTCAATTTTTTGAGCTCGCAATCGTACCATGAGCTCATGATTTTCGCCGTCGTAGGAGATGTAGCCTGTCTCATGTTGTTTTTCCAACCCACCGACGCGATGTTCTAAGCCTTTTGTGCCCGGAATTGCCCATGAGCGGGCTAAACGCTCATTGCGCTTGTATGGCAAGTAGGGCGGGTCGCTAGCTTCACGCGCAGGCACAAATTGCACAGGAATTTCTGGCAAATCTGCCGTCTGCGGGAATCGCCACGGTTCAGAGCCATTAGCAATGTAGCCATCAGTCAAACAGATGACGGGCGTCATAAACTCAATAGCAAGTTTGCAGGCTTCAAATGCCGTATCAAAACAATCTGCTGGCGATTGTGCAGCAATAATTGGGACTGGCGCTTCACCATGACGCCCGAACATTGCCATCATTAGGTCAGATTGTTCTGTCTTGGTTGGCAAACCTGTCGAGGGTCCGCCACGCTGCACATCAATCACCACAAGGGGAAGCTCAAGCATCACAGCCAATCCTATGGCTTCAGCTTTGAGGTCCATACCGGGACCAGAAGTGCTTGTTACGGCTAAGTGCCCACCGTAGCTTGCACCGATGGCAGCGCAGATGGCGGCAATTTCATCTTCGGCTTGGAAAGTGCGCACGCCAAAGTTTTTATACCTTGCGAGCTCATGCAGAATATCTGACGCTGGTGTAATGGGATACGAGCCTAAGAACAGCGGTAAACCTGACTTTTTCGAGGCAGCAATTAGCCCCAGTGCAGTCGCTTGATTGCCCATGATATGCCGATAAGTGCCAGCAGGTAACTTTGCCTTTTTGACTTCAAAGCGCGTGGTGAATTGTTCGGTCATTTCGCCATAGTTATAGCCAGCTTTCAGCGCACGCACATTGGCTTCGGCAATCTCGGGCTTTTTCTTAAACTTTTCCCGAATATTTTGAATTGTTGGAGCAATAGGTCGGCAGTATAGCCAGTAGAGTAGCCCCAACACAAACATGTTTTTGCACCGCTCAACATCCTTGGTGCTAAGTCCCGAATCCTTAAGCGCATCGTGTGTCAGGCGCGTAATCTCAATTTTATAGACATGATAGTCACTCAGTGAGCCATCTTCGAGCGGATTTGTTTTGTAGCCTGCCAGCTCGAGATTTTTTTCATCAAAGCCATCAGCATTGGCAATGATGAACTTTCCTTTTTTGAGATTTTTCAAGTTAGCTTTGAGCGCCGCCGCATTCATGGCAACCAGCACATCAATTTGGTCGCCCGGCGTGAAAATTTCTTTGCTGCCAAACTGAATTTGAAATCCTGACACACCATGCAATGTACCTGCAGGGGCACGAATTTCAGCAGGGTAGTTTGGGAAGGTGTTGAGGTCGTTACCTAAGAGCGCTGCAGTTTCGCTGAACTGCATGCCTGCTAACTGCATTCCATCACCCGAGTCACCAGCAAATAGGATTGTTACATCTTCCTTGGACTCGAGGTGGACGGCTTTTACTTCGTTCATAGTTATTGCTCCTTTCATTTCGTCAAAAACGCACAGTCAACTCAAATGTCTGTGCGAAGCACCGCTTGACTGCGCAGTCGTTCATCTTTCAAAGTTGCTCTAAAGGTATGTAAAAAAAAGGTCTCTTACAAGCTTATTTTTGCTCTACATCAATTGCTCGAACTTTCGTCACAATTCTCCTGCTTTGACTATTTTCCTCGTTCGTAAAACTTTCATTCATGCGCTGGCAAAGTCTCTCTCTGGCTTGCTCAGCCTAAGTCAATTGCCCGGCTATGCAACTTGTCGACCCAGCACTGAAACTTATCATCATTGGCGGCAAAGGCGGTGTAGGCAAAACTACTGTTGCTGCTGCCTTAGCTCTTGCTTTAGCTAAGCAATTCAAAACGATTGTGGTTTCTACTGACCCCGCTCACTCACTTGCTGACAGCTTTGCTCAACCTATTGGCGATTGCATTGTTCCCATTCACGGCACGCCGCGCTGCTACGCATATGAACTCGATGCCGAACGCGCCTTCAAATCGTTCATGACCCAGCATATGCATGAGCTTCAGCTCATCATGGACACTGGCACATACTTCGACCAAGAAGACATTGATATGCTTCTGCAACTGACCCTGCCCGGCATGGATGAAGTTATGGGACTCAAAGCCATTACTGACTTGATTGCGCAAGGTGAATATGACAAGTATATCATCGACACGGCACCCACTGGTCACGCCCTGCGCCTGCTCGCTATGCCCGACTTGTTAGACAGCTGGGTGAAAACCTTCGCCAAACTGCGCTGGAAATACCGTACAGTGGTCTCCACGTTCAGAGGTGAATACTCACCTGATGCTGGCGATGACCTTTTGCTTTCGCTCAAAAAGGCTGTCAAACGCATTGAAGCCCTGCTCAAAAATGCGCAGCAGTGTGAGTTTATTCCCGTTACCATTCCAGCCGAAATGGCAATTGCTGAAACCGAACGGCTCGTTACATCTTTGCGCCAATATGGCATTGCGGTGCGCCGCTTGATTTTGAATCAGGTCATTCTCAATCCCAGCAACGATGCACTGCTGCGTGCCAAGCACGAGGAACATCGGCTTTTCTGGCGTCGTGTGCAGGAGAAATTTCCTGACCTTGAATTGATTACGATTGGGCTTCAGCCCACAGAGGTGCGCGGGCGGGAAAAGTTAGAGCATTTTTCGCAATTTATTTTTCCAGCTTCAGCGCCTTGATTTTGCTTAAACTGCGTTGCAGGTAGATGCGTGTGTCTTTGTAATTTTCATCACCGATTGCCATGAAGTTTTTGTATGCACTCACGAAGTCTTTTTTATCAAACGCCGCTTTGCCAGCTTGGTAGAGCCGTTCTTTTTCTTCTGCAGAGAGCTGCACGGGCTGGGCTCTTTCCTCTTTTTCGCGCTGTGTGGCACGGCGGCGAGTGCGTGCTGCTTCTTCGGC
>Ga0272447_1000895_pt1 | contig 20530 bp, 13 predicted proteins | sample YNPCB0133_FD_194589 | JGI IMG/M metagenome (GOLD analysis project Ga0272447, IMG submission 194589) | Hot spring microbial mat communities from Yellowstone National Park, WY, United States - YNP-CB-013-3 | ecosystem: Environmental > Aquatic > Thermal springs > Hot (42-90C) > Sediment | place... | reverse complement strand
GGGGGCCTGGAACGCATCCGGCTTCACTGGGGGCAGACGAAAGAGTAGCCGCATCTCTCCTCCTCCCGCAAGAACGGATTGCCTCCAACATTATACCCCAATTTTACCAACAGGTGAACAATCACCCACACTCAAAAGAGTTGACGAAATTACAACTCTGCGGTATAATATGTACCGCAATCCTCGGTAGCTCAACAGGTAGAGCGGCCGGCTGTTAACCGGTTGGTTGCAGGTTCGAGTCCTGCCCGAGGAGCCAAGGAGAGGCCTCCTGCCCCTCTCCCGCCCCCGTGCACCGGCCCGGCAATATGCCGGGCCGGTTGCGTTATTTCCAGAACAGGGTACAATTCATTATGCCACACCCGTGAGGAGGCCATCTTATGCCACCTGTCCTGGAACTGCGAGGGATTACCAAGTCCTTCCCCGGCGTACTGGCCAACGACCACATCCACCTGACCCTGGAAGAAGGGGAGATTCACGCCCTCCTGGGCGAGAACGGCGCCGGGAAAACCACCCTGATGAACATTCTTTACGGACTGTACTCCCCCGATGAGGGGGAGATTTTTGTCCGGGGGAAGCGGGTAGAGATTCGGGAGCCCAAAGACGCCATTGCCCTGGGCATCGGAATGGTCCACCAGCACTTCATGCTGGTCCCCGTCCTCACCGTCACCGAAAACGTGATGCTGGGCGTGGAGTCCATCAAGAACGGCATCTTCCTGGACCGGGCGGCGGCGGCCCGGCGCATCCGCGAGATTTCCCGCCAGTACGGGCTACAAGTGGACCCGGACGCCCTGGTCAAGACCCTGCCCGTCGGCGTCCAGCAGCGGGTGGAAATCATCAAACTCCTCTACCGTCAGGCCGACATCCTCATCCTGGACGAGCCCACCGCCGTCCTGACCCCGCAGGAGGTGGAGGAACTCTTCAAGGTCATCCGCTCCCTCGCCGCCCAGGGCAAGTCCGTCATCTTCATCACCCACAAACTGAAAGAGGTTATGGCGATCGCCGACCGGATCACCGTCCTGCGGAACGGGCGGGTCGTGGGGACGACCACCCCGTCCCAGACCACCGAGGAGCAACTGGCCTCTATGATGGTCGGGCGGGAGGTGCTGTTGCGGGTGAATAAGAAACCCGCCAACCCCGGCGAGACGGTCCTGGAGGTGGAGAACCTGGAGGTGCTGGACGACCGGGGCAACCCGGCGGTGCGGGGCGTCTCCTTTGAGGTGCGGGCCGGCGAGGTACTGGGCATCGCCGGGGTCCAGGGCAACGGTCAGACCGAACTGGTGCAGGCGCTGAGCGGCCTGCGGCACCCTCTGGCGGGTCGGGTACGGATTCTGGGGACGGAGGTGACCGGCGCTCCGCCGCGCCACATCCTGGAACGGGGCATCGCCCACGTCCCGGAGGACCGCCAGCAGGACGGCCTGGTGCTCAGTTTCCCCGTCGCCGACAACCTGGTGCTCAACACCTACTACCTGCCCCCCTTCGCCCGCGCCGGGACGTTGCAACAGGAGGTCATTTTTACGGTCGCCGAACAGCGGGCCCGGGAGTTTGACATCCGCACGCCCAGCATCCTCACACCTGTTGTCAACCTCTCCGGCGGCAACCAGCAGAAAGTCATCGTCGCCCGGGAATTCTCCCGCCCCATCCGCCTGCTCATCGCCTCCCAGCCGACCCGGGGGCTGGACGTGGGCTCCATTGAGTACATCCACCAGCGCATTATCGCCAAGCGGGACGAGGGCTGCGCGGTGCTCCTGGTCTCGCCGGAACTGGACGAGGTGATGAGCCTCTCCGACCGCATCGCGGTGATGTACGAAGGGCGCATTATGGACATCCTGCCCGCCGACCAGGCGACCCGGGAAGAGATCGGCCTGCTGATGGCGGGGGTGAAACGGGATCGCTGATCCGACCACAGACGACGGACCACAGACTGACGGCTAACGACTGAACTTGGGAGGTGTGAATGCAAGAGCGACTTCGGGTCGGTTTCGTCACCGACGGGGGCCGGATAGACGACGGCTCCTTCAACCAGTACGCCTACGAGGGGACAGTCCGGGCCGCCCAGGAGCACGGCCTGGCAGTGGAATTGATAGAGACCCGTTCCCCCGCCGAGTACGAGAGCAACATCCGCCTGGCCATTGAGCGGGGCTGCAACCTGGTGGTCACCGTCGGCTCCACCACCGGCACGACGGTGGAACGGATGGCCGCCCGTTATCCGAAGGTCCACTTCGTCCTGGTGGACTACGAGCCCATCCAGGAGAACCGCAACGTCACCGGGCTGGTCTTCGCGGAGGACCAGGCGGGGTTTCTGGCGGGCGCGCTGGCCGGCCTGATGACGGAGCAGAATGTGGTGGGCTTCGTCGGCGGGGTGGACGTGCCGCCGGTGCTGAAATTCCAGCGCGGGTTTGAGCACGGGGTGGCCTTCACCAACCGCCGGGCAAAGGTGCTCACCGTCTACACCAACTCCTTCACCGATGAGCAGAAGGGCCGGGAGGCCGCCGGAGAACTGGTGAACCAGGGGGCAGACGTCCTCTTCGCGGCCGCCGGAGGATGCGGCAGCGCGGCTATCCGGGCCGCCGCCGCGAGCGGCGTCTGGGTGGTCGGCTCCGATCAGGACCACTGGGAGACGACCTTCCGAAAGGGCGAGGAACCGGGCGCCGACCGCCTGCTGACCAGCGCGATCAAACGGGTAGACCGGGCCGTCTATGAGGCCCTTTCCATGGCGGTGGCGGGAAAATTGCATTGGGGGAGTCTGCGCTTTGACCTGCGCAACGACGGCATCGGGCTGGCGCCGTACCACGCGGCGGACGTGGCGGTCCCCTCGGAGGTGCGGGGGAAAATTCTGGAGGTGACGGAGGGGCTGCGCACGGGCCGCATCCGGACGCGGGTGGGCCCGAAGGGAGAGGACCTGGAGCGGCGGTTTCTGGCGCGCGTCACTGCCTGGAACTGGCAGTCGGTGGCGATGATTTTCCTGGCCATCTTCACCGCGCTGGTCGTGGGCGCGCTGTTTATCGCCGCCTTTGACCCCGATGTATGGGCCGCGTTCGGCGAAGGCGTCGGCGCCGGATTGCTGACCGCCGGGGCGTCCATCGTCAAGGCCTACGGCGCGTTCCTTGAGGGCGCGTTCGGCAACCCGGCCCGCATCCTGGCCGGTCTCCAAATCTGGCTGGAAACGGGGGATAGCGCGCGCCTGCTGCGGGCCATCTACCCCATCACCGAAGGGCTGCGGCTGGCGACGCCATATATCTTCGCCGGGCTGGCAGTGGCGCTGGGGTTCCGCTGCGGTCTCTTCAACATCGGCGCGGAAGGGCAATACTTCATCGGCGGGCTGGCCTCGGTCTATGTGGGCTACGCAGTGACCGGGTTGCCCTGGTTCATCCACCTGCCGCTGGCGCTGGCCGCGGGGATGCTGGGCGGGGCCTTCTGGGCGTCTATCGCCGGATTCCTCAAAGCCCGGACGGGGGCCCACGAGGTCATCAACACCATCATGCTGAACTACATCGCCTACCGCCTGGCCGATTATCTGCTCCAGGTGGGCGGCCCAATGTCCCGCCCGGGCGATTTCCGCCCGGTCAGTCCGGAGATTCAGCCCACGGCCCATCTCCCCCAGTTCTTTCCGAACGACCTTGCCATCCGGCTGAATACGGGCCTGCTACTGGCGCTGCTGGCCGTCTGGTTCGTCTACTGGTTGCTCTTCAAGACGACGGTGGGTTTTGAGATTCGCGCTGTGGGGGCCAACCCGCGCGCGGCGCGGACGGCGGGGATCAGTGTGGCCCGCAACATCGTCCTGGCGATGGCGCTGAGCGGCGGGCTGGCGGGGCTGGCCGGAGCGCACGACATCCTGGGCGTGCTCCATTTCATGCCCAACGCCTTCTTCTCCGGCTACGGCTTTGACTCCATCGCCCTGGCCCTGCTGGGCAAGAGCCATCCGGTGGGGGTCCTGCTGGCGGCCCTTCTCTTCGGCTTCCTGCGGGCCGGCGCGCAGCGGATGCAGGGAGTGGCCCACGTGCCCATAGACATCATCTCCATCCTCCAGGCGCTCATCATCATCTTCATCGCCGCGCCGGAGATCATCCGCTTCATCTACCGGATTCGCGCCCCCAAAGAGACGGCGGAAATGGTCTTCACCCGGGGCTGGGGGCGGGTATAGAGGAGGAGAAGATGACCCAACTGCAAGGATTGACGCCAGAGATGTACAAAGCGATCGTCGCCGTAGTGGACGATCGGATGAAATCCATCCGGGTGACCCGTCGGGAGTACGATCGCCTGGTGGCGGCCCAGGCCCGCACGGAGGCAGCACTGGACCGGCTGGCCGAGGCTCAGGCCCGTACGGAGGCGCGCGTGAATGAACTGGCTGAGGCCCAGGCCCGCACGGAGGCGCGCCTGGATGCACTGGCGGAGGCCCAGGCCCGCACGGAGGCGCGCGTGAATGAACTGGCCGAGGCCCAACGGCGGACGGAGGAAGCCCTCAAAGCGCTGGCCGAGGCCCAGGCCCGTACGGAGGCGCGCGTGAAGGAACTGGCGGAGGCCCAGGCCCGTACGGAGGCGCGCGTGAAGGAACTGGCTGAGGCCCAGGCCCGCATGGAGGCAGAATTCCAGAAGTACCGGGAGGCCTCGGAGGCCCGCTTTGCCCGCATAGAGGCGGCGCTGGACCGGCTGGCGGAGGCCCAGGCCCGCACGGAAGCGCGCGTGAAGGAACTGGCGGAAGCCCAGGCCCGCACGGAAGCGCGCGTGAAGGAACTGGCGGAGGCCCAGGCCCGCACGGAGGCGGAATTCCAGAAGTACCGGGAGGCCTCGGAGGCCCGCTTTGCCCGCATAGAGGCGACGCTGGACCGGCTGGCGGAGGCTCAGGCCCGCACGGAAGCGCGCGTGAAGGAACTGGCGGAGGCCCAGGCCCGCACGGAAGCGCGCGTGAAGGAACTGGCGGAGGCCCAGGCCCGCACGGAGGCGGAATCCCAGAAGTACCGGGAGGCCTCGGAGGCCCGCTTTGCCCGTATAGAAGCAACGCTGGACCGACTGACCGAGGCCCAGGCGCAGACCGAGGCTCAACTTCGGGACCTGGTCCAGGTCGTGAAAAAGATGCAGGATACCCTCGCCGCTGTCAAAGGCCGCCAGTTGGAATTCAATTACCACTACCGGGCTGGAGCGTACTTCGGCCCCCTATTGCGACGGCTGCGGGCCTTTCTGCCGGTGGAGTTGGAGAGCGAACTGGAAACTCGCCTTTCTGCGGAGGATTTCCGGGACCTGCTCTCTTTAGACCTGGTGGTCACCGGGCAGCCTCGCCATCTCCCCGACGCGCCGCAGGTCTGGCTGGCGGTAGAGGTATCCAGCGTGGTGGACCGGCACGATGTGGAGCGGGCCATCCACCGGGCGGGGTTGCTGCGGCGGGCCGGCCTGCGGGCCATCCCCGTGGTGGCTGGGGAGGACATCACCGTTGGCGCCCAACGGGACGCGGAAGCGCATCGGGTGGTGGTCCTCCAGGACGGCCAAGCACTCTTCTGGGAGGCCGCCCTGGCGGATGTGCTGGGCTGACACCTCAGAGTCTTTTGGAGGAACTATAACCGATGGCCACCACAACCTCTACCTGGGAGCGCATAGCCGCACGCGGGGGCGTTACCCCCAGACGGGCCCGAACCTACGGATTCCTTTTCATTGGGGCCGGGCTGCTGATCTACCTGCTGTTCGCCCGGGTGGCCGCAGCGGGCCAGACCAGCACGTTCGGCCTGAACTTCGGCACGGCGGGCCAGACGGCCCCCGTCCCCGACCTGGTCCTACCGACCGCGCCGACGCTCTACGTCCTGGCGCTGGTCTGCGCCTTTATGGGGGGCTGGCAACTGGCGCGCGGCTTCCAGCGGGTCAACCTGGTCCTGGGAATCATCGCCGGACTTTTCGTCCTGGCCTTTCTCACATGGGCCTCCCAGGGCCGTGCCTTCAACCTGACCGGCATGCTGAATAGCGCCCTCCTGCGGGCCGTCCCCATTGCTCTGGCGGGGCTATCCGGGGTCATCTGCGAGCGCTGCGCCGTCATCAACATCGGGATTGAGGGGATGATGCTGACCGGCGCGTTCACGGCCACCCTGACGGGCAGTCTGGCCCTGAACGTCTGGGGGTGGCCCTCGTGGGCATCCATGCCCTTCGGTCTGGTCTGCGCGCTCCTCTCCGGCGCGCTGATGGGGCTCCTGCTGGCCGTCCTGGCCGTTCGCTTCAAGGTCAATCAGATCATCGCTGGAACGGCCATCAACATCCTCTCCGTCGGCATCACCAGTTTCCTCAGCGCCCGGATTCTGTCCCACTTCCAGCAACTGAACAACACGGGCACTCTGCGACCGGTGCCCATCCCTCTGCTTTCCCAGATTCCCGTTATCGGCCCGGTGGTCTTTGAGCAGAACCTGCTGGTCTATCTGCTCTACATCCTGCTGGTGGTGGTCCACGTCGTCCTCTTCCACACCCGCTGGGGGCTGCGGACGCGGGCCGTGGGCGAACATCCCCGCGCCGCCGACACGTTGGGGGTCAACGTCTTCAAGACCCGCTACGTGAACGTGACCATCGGCGGAATGGTCGCCGCGCTGGGCGGGGCCTTCCTCATCCTGGGGTCGGTGGGCCGGTTTGACGAATTGATGACGGCAGGCAAGGGCTTCATCGGCCTGGCAGCGATGATTTTCGGCAAGTGGATGCCCTTCGGGGCCTTCGGTGCGGCGCTCATCTTCGGCTTCGCCGACGCGCTGCAGACCAAACTGGCCATCCTGCAGGTGCCCATCCCCTCCCAGTTCCTGCTGATGGCGCCGTATCTGGTGACCATCATCGTCCTGGCCGGGGTGGTGGGCGAGGCCGTGCCGCCCGCCGCCGATGGGCAACCGTACGAAAAGCAGTAAACGTGAAAAGTGAAACGTGAAAAGTGAAACGTGAAAAGTGAAACGTGAAGCGTGAAGTCGGATGAAGGGAATTTTTCAGGGACTGGCGCGGACGCGCAACGCCATTTTCAGCCGCATCGCTTCTCTGCTGGGAGCCACCGAGGTCACGCCCCAGGTCTGGGAAGAACTGGAGGAACTGCTCATTCAGGCCGACGTGGGGGTGGAGACGACGCTGGCGCTGATGGGGCGGCTGCGCCGCCGCGCGCGGGATAAGGCCATCCTGCGGGCCGACCGTCTGCGGGACGCGCTGAACGAGGAACTGCGCGCGCTCCTCCCCACCCCACCCCCGCTGAACCTGGGCGGACGCCCGCTGGATGTGATCCTCATCGTGGGGGTGAACGGTTCGGGGAAGACGACCAGCATCGCCAAACTGGGCTACCGGTACCGTCAGGAGGGGCGAAAGGTGCTGCTGGCGGCCGCCGACACCTTCCGCGCGGCGGCGATGGACCAACTGCGCATCTGGGGCGAACGGGCGGGCTGTCCGGTGATCTCCGGGCCGGAGGGGGGCGACCCCGGCGCCGTGGTGTACGACGCGCTCCAGGCCGCCCGCAGTCGGGGGATGGACATGGTCATTGTGGACACCGCCGGACGGCTCCACACTCGCTACAACCTGATGGAGGAACTGAAGAAAGTGCGGCGGGTGGCGGCCCGCGCCGTGGAGGGCGCGCCCCACGAGACGCTGCTGGTGCTGGACGCGACAACGGGCCAGAACGCTCTCAGCCAGGCCCGCCACTTCCTGGAGGCGGTGGAGGTGACCGGGGTCATCCTGGCGAAACTGGATAGCACCGCCCGGGGTGGGATGGTCTTCGCCATCGCCCGGGAACTGGGCCTGCCCGTCCGATTCGTCGGCGTCGGGGAGGGGCTGGACGACCTGGCCCCCTTTGACCCCGACGCGTTTATTCAGGGGTTGTGGGGGTAAATCACCAATTTGTTGCGGCGGCTTCGCCGCCGCAACAAATTTCCGGAGATGACTATGCGAACCCAAGACTACATCCGCTTAGAAGAAACCTACGGTGCCCATAACTACAAACCCTTAGACGTCGTCATCACTCGCGCCGAGGGCGTGTGGGTGTGGGATGTGGAGGGAAACCGGTATCTGGATTGCCTCAGCGCCTACTCCGCCGTCAACCAGGGCCATTGCCATCCCCGTATCCTGCGGGCGCTGGTGGAGCAGGCCGGACGGGTCACCCTTACCTCCCGCGCCTTCCGCAACGACCAGTTGCCTTTTATGGAAAAAGAACTCTGCGAACTGACCGGTTACGAGATGGTCCTGCCGATGAACTCCGGCGCCGAGGCCGTGGAGACAGCCCTGAAAGCGGCCCGCAAGTGGGGCTACACGGTCAAAGGCGTCCCCGCCGACCAGGCTGAAATCATCGTCTGTGCGGGGAATTTTCACGGGCGGACCATCACCATCGTCGGATTCTCCACCGAACCGCAGTACCGGGAGGGGTTCGGCCCCTTCGCCCCGGGCTTCGTCATCATCCCCTACGGGGACCCGCAGGCACTGGAGGCCGCCATCACGCCCAATACTGTCGCCTTTCTGGTAGAGCCCATCCAGGGCGAGGGCGGCGTCATCGTCCCGCCGGAGGGATACCTGCGGGCCGTCCGCGAAATCTGTACCCGCCACAATGTCCTCTTCATCGCCGACGAAATCCAGACCGGCCTGGGCCGCACGGGCCGCCTCTTCGCCTGCGACTGGGAGGAGGTCCGGCCGGACGTCCTGGTCATCGGCAAGGCCCTCTCCGGCGGTTTCTATCCGGTCTCGGCAGCCCTCTCTTCGCGGGAGGTGCTGGGCATCTTTCGCCCCGGCGACCACGGCTCCACCTTCGGCGGGAACCCGCTGGCCTGCGCCGTGGCCCGGGAGGCACTGCGGGTGATCGTGGAGGAGCGGCTGCCGGAGCGGGCGGACGAACTGGGCCGCTACTTCCTGGGGCGTCTGGCCCGCATAGAGAGCCCGCTGGTCCGGGAAGTGCGGGGGAAGGGACTCCTGATCGGTGTGGAACTGGTCCCCGAGGCCGGCGGCGCCCGCCGCTTCTGCGAGGCGCTGAAAGACCGGGGAGTTCTGTGCAAGGAAACCCGCGAACACACCATCCGCCTTGCCCCTCCCCTGGTCATCACCCGCGAAGAGATAGACTGGACGCTGGAGCGGATAGAGGCGGTGCTGATGTAGGGGCAGGGCTTGCCTCTGCCCAGGGTTTGCCCCTGCCCCAGGGGGCAACCGCCAGGGTTGCCCCTACACCTGCCCAGGGCTTGCCCCTGCCCCATATAGACGGGAACCGATGAGCAAGACGCGCGTCCAGTGGGTCTGTCAGGTCTGCGGGCGGACCAGCCCCCGCCCGATGGGGCGCTGCCCCGGCTGCGGCGAGTGGAACACCATGGTGGAGGTGGCCGAGGAGCGGGCGCCGACCGCCGGTCCCCCCGTCATCCGCAGCGAACCCCAGTTGCTGGGAGAGGTCCGGGCGGAGGGACTGGAGCGATTCCCCCTACCGCTGGCGGAGTTCTCCCGCGTCCTGGGCGGCGGACTGGTCCCCGGCTCCCTGGTCCTGATCGGCGGCGAGCCGGGCATCGGGAAATCCACCCTGCTCCTGCAGGTCTCCTCTATTGTCGCCACGACGCTAAAGCGCCCGGTGCTATACGTCTCCGGCGAGGAGTCGGCGCGGCAGATTAAGATGCGCGCCGACCGATTGGGCGTCCCCACCGACGGCCTCTACGTCCTCTCCGAGACCGTCCTGGAGGCCATCCTGCACCACGCCGAGCGCCTCTCCCCGGTGATGATGGTGGTGGACTCCATCCAGACCATCACTTCCGGCGACCTGCCCTCAGCCGCCGGGTCGGTCACGCAGGTGCGGGAGGCCGCCGCCCGCCTGCAGTGGTGGGCCAAATCCAGCGGCGTCATCGTCTTTCTGGTGGGCCACGTCACCAAAGAGGGCGCCATCGCCGGCCCGAAGGTCCTGGAGCACATTGTGGACACCGTCCTCTACCTGGAGGGCGACCCGTTCCACACCTACCGCCTCCTGCGGACGACGAAGAACCGCTTCGGGGCCACCTCGGAGGTGGGCGTCTTTGAGATGCGGGAGGAGGGACTGGTGGAGGTGGAGAACCCTTCGGAGGCGTTCCTGGCGGAGCGGATGGTCCAGGCGCCCGGCTCCGCCATCGCCGTCACGATGGAAGGGACGCGGCCGCTGCTGGTAGAGGTTCAGGCCCTCACCAGCCACACCAGCTTCGGGCACCCCCGCCGGACCGCCAACGGGGTGGACATGTACCGGCTGCTCCTGATCGTCGCCGTACTGACCCGGCGGGTGGGTCTGCGACTCTTTGACCAGGACGTCTTCGTCAACGTGGTGGGCGGGCTGCAGATAGAGGAACCCGCCGCCGACCTGGCGGTGGCGGTGGCCATCGGCTCCAGTTTGCGGGAGCGGCCCGTGGCAGCGGACCTGGCGGTCATCGGCGAAGTGGGCCTCTCTGGAGAAGTGCGGGCGGTGGGGCAGATGGCCGCGCGGCTGAAGGAGGCGGCCCGCCTGGGCTTCAAGCGCTGTCTGGTCCCCCGCACCGTCCGCCGGGCGACCTTCTCCGCCCCGGAGGGCCTGGAACTGGTCCCGGTCCGGTCGGTGGCGGAAGCGCTGGAGCGAGCGCTGGTTTGAAAACGGGCGATTTGCGGCGGCTTTGTCGCCGCAAATCACCCCCCATTAGCGGGAGGATATAACCATGCACGGTCTGCTCTCCCAGAGGAGATCCTATGCCCCGGACCATTTTCGTGATTCGCGTATTCGTGTATTCGTGCCCATTCGTGGACGGCAACCATGCTCCGCGACGTCGCGATGGAACTGATCTGGGCCGCGCTGGGGGCGGTGAACCCGGCGCGGGCCGTCGTGCGGCACCTGCGCTGGGAGCCCCCCACCCTATTTGTCGGCGACCGCCCCTATGACCTGACCGGAGTAGATCGGGTAGTCGTCATCGGGGCCGGGAAGGCCGGGGCCGGGATGGCGGCGGCGGTGGAGGCGCTGCTGGGTGACCGCATCGCCGCCGGATGGGTCAACGTCCGTTATGGCTATGAGCCCTCCCAACCGCTGGCCCGCATCCACATCCACTCCGCCGGTCACCCCATCCCCGACCAGGCCGGGCTGGAGGGGACACGCCAGATGCTGGCGCTGGTGGACGCCCTGACCCCGCGCGACCTGGCCATGGTGCTCATCTCCGGCGGCGCGTCGGCGCTGATGGAGGCCCCCGTCCCCGGCGTCTCTCTGAACGACCTCCAATCCCTCACCGACGGTCTTCTCCGGAGCGGCGCGACCATCGGGGAGATCAACACCGTCCGTAAACACCTCTCCCAGGTCAAGGGCGGACGGCTGGCGGAGCGCATCGTCCGACGGGGCGCGCGGACCGCCGTCCTGGTCCTCTCCGACGTGGTCGGCAGCCCCCTGGACGCCATCGGCTCCGGCCCCTGCGCGCCCGACCCCACCACCTTCGCCGACGCCTGGGCGGTCCTGGAACGGCACGGACTGCGGGACCTGGCCCCTTCAGCCGCGCTCCGCCATCTGGACCGGGGACGGCGCGGTCAGGAAGAGGAGACCCCCAAGCCAGGGGACCCCGTCTTCGCCCACGTCCATACCGTCATCGTCGCCGAGAACCGTACTGCGGCGGAGGCGGCGGTGAAACGGGCACGCGCGCTGGGATTCCACGCCGCCATCCTGACCACGTATATGGAAGGGGAAGCACTGGAGGTGGGCCGGATGCTGGCCGCGCTGGCAAAGGAGGAAGCCCATACCGGGCATCCTTTGCCCCTTCCGGCCTGCCTGGTCCTGGGCGGCGAGACAACGGTGACGGTGCGCGGTTCGGGCCGGGGCGGCCGCAACCAGGAAGTGGCGCTGGGAGCAGCGCTGGCGCTGGAGGGGTGGGAGAACGTTCTGGTCGCCACGCTGGCCACCGACGGCACCGACGGCCCCACCGACGCCGCCGGCGCCTTCGCCGACGGGACCACCGTCGCGCGCGCCCGTGCCCTGGGGCTGGACCCCGCCGACCACCTGGCCCGCAACGATGCCTGCCCCCTCTTCGCCGCCCTGGGCGACCTCATCATCACAGGCCCCACTGGCACCAACGTCAACGACTTGGCCTTCGTGCTGGTGCAATAAAGAGGATTCACAGCAACCAGGGGTTGAACCGCTTCTCCTGCCCCACCGTCGTCTTCGGGCCGTGGCCCGGGTAGAGGACGGTCTCGTCGGGCAGCGCGAAGAGGACCTCCCCGATGGAACGCATCAGGGTGTCCCAGTCTCCGCCGGGGAGGTCCGTCCGTCCCACGCCCATCGCAAAGAGGACGTCGCCGTCAAAGGCCACGCCCTGGTCGGGCAGGTAGAAGGTCACACTGCCGGGGGAATGGCCAGGGGTGTGCAGGACCTGCAACCGGAGCATCCCCACCTCCAGGGTCTGGCCATCCACCAGTTCCAGGTCGGGCGGGGGGCTGGGGGAGACGGGGACGCCGAACCAGGCCGCGCCGCCGCGCGATTCCAGAATGGGCCGCTCCGCCGGATGGACCGCCAGCGGCGCGCCCGTCGCCGCGACCACTTCGGCATTGGCGGCCATGTGGTCAAAGTGGCAGTGGGTGTTCAGGACGTAGCGGACCCTCAGGCCCGCCTCGCGCACCGCGCGCAGGATGCGCTCCGGATGGCCACCGGGGTCAATGATGACCCCCTCTTTCGTCTGCTCGCAGCCGACGATGTAACAGTTGGTCTGAATCAGGCCGACGGTCAACGTTTGCAGAATCATCACACCTCCACCCGCGTCGCGCCGTCCAGTGCCTCCTGGACCAGCCGGTCCATTTCCACCGCCTCCTCGGCCCGCAGGGTCTCCTCCATCCGGGGATGGGTGACCACCCGGCGAGGCATCAGGAACTGACAGCAATCGTCCCCGGGCAGCAGGGAGAGCGCGTAGGTGCCGATGCGCTCCGCCAGCGCGGTGATCTCCGTCTTATCCAGGCCGATGAGGGGACGGAGGACCGGCAGGCCCGCGGCCTCCTCCACCACCGTCAGACTCTCCAAAGTCTGGGAGGCGACCTGCCCCAGCGACTCGCCGGTGAAGATGGCCTTCGCCCCTTCCCGCCGGGCCAGGGCCGTCGCCACCCGCATCATCAGGCGGCGGTAGAGAATGACCCGATAGGCCACAGGTGCCTGCACCGTAATCTCCCGCTGTTGCTTCCCGATAGAGACCACGTAGAGGTACGGCTCCATCCCGTACCGCCCCAGCGCGCGCACCATCTCCCGTGCCCGACTCTCCGACCCCATCCAGTTACCGAAGGGACGGCTGTGAAAGTGGACGGGGATGACCCGGCACCCCCGTTTCAGGGCGAAGTACCCGGCCACGGGCGAATCTATCCCGCCGGAGAGGAGCAGGACGACCTTCCCGCTCACGCCCACCGGCAGCCCTCCAGGCCCCGGCATCCGTCCCAGATAGACCACCGCCCGGTTCCGCAGAATCTCCACCCCGATCTCCAGTTCCGCCCCCTTGAGTCGCACTGGCCAGCCCGTCCGCGCCTGGACCGCCGCGCCCAGTTCCCGCTGAATCTCCGGCGACGTCAGGGGGAAGGACTTGTCGTCCCGGCTGGCGGTGATGCGGAACGTGCGGGCCGGCCCTTCCGGCAGGTTCTCCAGAATGACGACCCGGATGGCCTCCATATCGGGCGGCACCAGGTAGACCGGAGCGAAGTGGGCGATGCCGAAGACCGGGCTCAGCGCCTCCTCCCAGGCCGACGGCGCCCAGGGAGTATTCAGGTGGACCAGGAACCGACCGGAGAGGCGTTCCACCCGCCCTTTGCCGCCCAGCCGCTCCACCCGTTGGAGAATGTTCTGGGCCAGGACGCGCTCAAAGAAAGCGCGATTTCCCCCCTTCAGACCGACCTCAGCATAATGCACCACGGCGTGTGGTGTCTCCATACTCCCCTACTCCCTACTCCGTACTCCCTACTCCGTACTCCCTACTCCGCACTCCGTCATCTTCCGCACCAGCGCTTCCTCCTCCTCCCGCGTCGTGATTTTGCCGTCCAGACGGGCGTCCCGCAGCGCGGTCAGCAACCGACCGAAGAGGGGCCCCGGCCGCAGGCCCATCGCCTTCAGGTCCTCCCCGGTCAGAATGGGCGCCACGGGCCGGTAGCGGGTCTGGAAGGCGGTCAGGCGGGCCCGCACTCCGGCCCGGCGGTCGGCGACCCACCCCACCACCAGCAACCGCGCCGGATACGGTTCCAGCAGGCGGCAAATCCGGCTCGGTTGCCGCAGGGTCGGCAGGAGGTCCAGGTCCCGACGCAGGTCAGAGAGGCGTTCCAGGTCCCGGGCCTCGGAGCGGGACACCCGTAGCCGTCCAGCCACCGCGCGCAGCGCGTCGGGCTCCATCCGATAAAAGAGAAGCCCCCAGTACACAAACATTCGGTCTTCCGCCTCCAACCCCCAGACCGTCGGGTCCAGTTCCCTGCGCGCTGCCCGGAAACGGGCGACCAGCCAGCGGTCGCAGTGGAGGGCGGGATGAATCTGCGAGAGAACCCCCAGCCGCTGGAGCCGACAGAGGGCCCGTTCCGGCTCCTCCTCCGCCAGGATCAGTTCCAGTTCGTGCCGGATGCGCTCGCCGCTGACCCGGTTCAGCATGGGCAGGGCGTTGGCGATGAGCGCCTCGCTGCGGGGGTCCAGGCGGAACCCCAGGCGGGCCTCCAGACGGGCGGCGCGCAGGATACGGGTCGGGTCGTCTATAAAACTCAGGCTGTGCAGGACGCGGATGACCCCCTCTCGCAGGTCGGCCTCGCCGCCGTAGAAATCCAGCAGTTCCCCCCAGTGGGGCGGGTCCAGCCGGATGGCCAGCGTGTTGATGGTGAAATCCCGCCGGTGGAGGTCCTGTTTGATGGAACTGCGCTCTACCTCGGGTAGCGCCGTGGGATGGGTGTAAAACTCGGTCCGGGCCGTGGCGAAGTCCACCGCCGCGACGTCCCGGTCGGGGGGCGGCGGCTCCCCCATCTCCCGCCAGACCCGGTCGTCCAGCAGCCACTTCGCCGTACCGAAACGACGGTGAGCCACCACCCGTCCACCGAACTGATGGGCCAGGTGGCGGGCCAGGCGGATGGCGTCCCCCTCCACCACCAGGTCCAGGTCCACCACCGGCTGCCCCAGGAGCAGGTCCCGTACCGGCCCGCCCACCAGGTAGAGACTGAACCCCATCTGCTGAGCGGCCTCGGCGGCCCGCCGGACCAGGGTCAGGACCGGAGGCGGCACGGCGGCCTTCAGCAGTGCCCCGATTTGCTCCCGGCGTGAGGGAACGGGTCCGGCCTTCCCCCAGAGGGTAATGAGGTCGGTACGGGTAACGACACCGATGATCTCACCGTTCTCCACCACCGGCACCTGCCCCCAGCCGGTCTCCATCATCAGCCGCTGCAGGCTCTCCACCGAATCGTCCGGAGAGACGGTGACACTGCCCGGTTCCATAATCTGCCGGATGCTCTCAGCAGCCATGCCGAACTGAATGGCCCGGTCCACTGCCCGACGGGTAAGCAGGCCGATGACGCGGCCGTTCTCCACCACTGGGAAGCCCTCGTGCCCCGTCCGACGCATCCGCTCGTCGGCCTCGGCGATAGACGTATCCGGGGAGAGGACCTGGACGCCCCGGGACATAATCTGCCGGACGGTCACCGCCGGGCGGACGGCGCGGGGGAGCAACTCCAGCAGTTCCGCACGGACGGACTCCAGGGTCCGGTCCCGCACCAGGGCGGCGGCCGCGCGGGCGTGTCCGCCGCCGCCGAAGTGAGCCGCGACCGCCGCCACGTCTATATCGCCGGTGGAGGAACGGGCCACCAGTTGAACGTGGTGGTTCAGCGCGACCAGGACGAACAGGGCCGACGGCTCCAGTATATCCCGCAGCCGGTGGGCCAGGGTGGAGATTTCTTCTTCGTACTTCCCCGCCCGTCCGGCTGCCACGACGATGGTATGCCCGCCGATGCGATGAGTCGTCGCCGATTCCAGCAGATGCTCGTACAACTCCTGCTGGCTGGGCGTCAAAGGGTACTGGAGAAACTCCCCAACGATGGTCAGGCTGGCCCCCCGTTCCAGAAGCCACGCCGCCGCCCGCACGTCCCGCGCCGTGGTGGTCACGTAGGACAGGTTGCCGGTATCCTCGTAAATCCCCATCAGGAGCAGCGTCGCCTCTATAGGTGTCACGGAGATGTCTCGCCGGGCCATCTCCTCCACCAGCAGCGTTGTCGTCGCCCCCAGCGGTTCCCCCCGGAACGTCCAGTGTGGGGGAAGTTCCCGGCTCAGGGCGTGATGGTCTATGATGTCCACAGGCGTGTCGGGCCGCATGCCCCGGACGGTGGTCAGCGCCTGGGTGTCCACCAGAATCACCCGCCGGACGGTGCGGCGGGGCAGGTCGTCGGGATAGACAAAGGGGAGAGCCGCGCTGTAGAGAGAGAGAAACGCCCGGACGTTGCGGTTGATCCGGCGCGGCAGAACCGGCACCGCCTCGGAGAACAGTTTCTGCGCCCCCAGCAGCGAGGCGATGGCGTCAAAATCGGCGTTTTCGTGGGTAAGAATCACTTCCATCGCGGCCTTATTGTACTGGAATCCGGGCGGGACGCAAGCCCTTCTTCCGCCAGGCATGGTATAATTATCTCACACAAAGACACAAAGGCACAAAGAAAGAAAGGAAAGGTAACTACCTACCAGGGAGCCCCCGGGCAAGCGCTATCAAAGACGCGGCGAAGGCATGCCCCTGTAGCGCAGGCCGCCAGGCCTGTATTCGCAGGCTAAAGCCTACGCTACATTATCTGCAAACGATTCAGGGTAGGTAATTACAAGGAAAGAAAGAAATAAAAAACCATATCTTTGTGTCTTTGTGTCTTTGTGTGAGAATAATTGTGTCTTTGTGTGAGAACTACAGGAGGGCCAAGATGAGTGGGCAGTTTGATCACGAGACCTATCTTTCCCCCTTCACCTGGCGCTACGGCTCGGAGGAGATGCGCCGCATCTGGAGCGAGGCCCACCACCGTCGGCTCCTGCGCCGGGTCTGGGTGGCCCTGGCCCGTGCCCAGGCCGAGATGGGCCTGGTCACCCCCGAGCAGGTCGCCGACCTGGAGGCCCATCAGGACGACGTGGACATCGCCCGCGCCGAGGCGATAGAGGCCGAAATCCACCACGACCTGATGGCGGAACTGCGGACCTTCGCCGAACAGTGCCCCATCGGCGGGCCGATTCTCCACCTGGGCGCCACCAGCCAGGACATCCTGGATAACGCCGACGCGCTCCGACTGCGGGAAGCGCTGACCCTCATCCGCCGCCGCCTGACCGACCTCCTCTCCGCTTTCGCCGACCGGATAGAGGAGACGGCGGACCTGGCCTGTATGGGCTATACCCACCTGCAGCCCGCCGAACCGACGACCGTCGGCTACCGATTGGCCCAGTATGCCCAGGACCTGCTGGACGACCTGGAGGCTGTGGACCGACTCCTGGGCCGCCTGCGCGGCAAGGGGTTCAAGGGCGCGGTCGGCACCGCCGCCTCCTACGCCCAACTCCTGGACCCCACCGGGATGGAGCGGCGGGCAATGGCATTCCTGGGACTGGAGGCCTATCCGGTCACCACCCAGGTCTGCCCGCGCCGCCAGGACTGGGAGGTGATGGTGGCGCTGGCGGGCATCGCCCAGAGTTTGCACCGGTTCGCCATGGACCTGCGGCTGCTGCAATCGCCGCTGGCGGGGGAATGGAGCGAGCCCTTCGGCCGCACGCAGGTCGGCTCCTCCGCCATGCCCTTCAAGCGCAACCCCATCCAGGCGGAGAACATCTGCTCCCTGGCCCGCTACGTGGCATCGCTTCCGGCGGTGGCGTGGGAGAATGCCGCCGGGTCCCTTCTGGAGCGGACCCTGGACGACTCCGCTAATCGGCGGGTGATCCTGGCGGAGGGGTTCCTGGCGACCGACGAGATGCTCCGCCGCGCGCTCCGCCTGGTGCGGGGGCTGGCGCTGGACCCGACCTCTATGCAGCGCAATCTGGCCACCCACGGGACCTTCGCGGCGACGGAGCGGCTGCTGATGGAACTGGTGCGGGCTGGCGCCGACCGGCAGGAGATGCACGAGGTTCTGCGGGCCCACAGCATGGCCGCATGGGAGACAATTCGGCGGGGGGAACCCAACCCTCTGGCAGACCTGCTGGCGGCCGACTTCCGTCTGACGGCCCACCTGCCCGCAGAGCGCATCCGCTCCCTGCTGGACGTCTCCGGGTACGTGGGGGACGCGCCCCAGCGGGCCCGGGCGCTGGCGCAGAGGATTCGGAATGATCTCACACAGAGACACGAAGACACAAAGAAAAGGTAACTACCTACCCTGATCGGTTTGCAGATAACGTAGCGCAGGCTGTCAGCCTGCATGCAGGCCTGGCGGCCTGCGCTACAGGGGCGTGCCTTTGCCAGCGTCCTTTATGGCGCTTGCCCGGAGGCCCCCCTGGTAGGTAGTTACAAGAAAAGATAAAAAAAACTTTGTGCCTCTGTGTCTTTGTGTGAGGAAAACAGATCACGGTTGGCGAACGAAGAGGACTGCAGCGGTGTCCTCGTAGACCCGATGCCAGTGGGGGGAGGCCCGCGCAGCCGCCACCAGCGCGGGCTGCTCCTGCGGGCTCAGCATCAGCGTGCGGACCCCGTAGCGGGCCAGCCGTTCCTCCCACCCGCACCCGGCCGCCGAGATGTGCAGGTAGTCCAGCCAGACCTCCACCGAGTAGAGTTCTATCCGCGAGTCCACAAAGACAGGATACTCCGGCTGTGCGGCCCAGACCAGGTAACTGCCGAAGGGCATGGCGTGGAACAGAGGGCCCGGCAGACGCTCCCGCAGGAGGAACTCCGTCGCCGCCACCGGGGTCTCGGCAGAGATGAGGCCGGCCTTCGCGGGCGGAAGGGGCAACCGTTCCTTGAACCAGGGCAGGGTGACCAGCGCGCCCGCGGTCAGCAGGACCGCCAGCAGCGTGGCGGGGAGGTCGCGTTTGTAGTCAGGCACGGAGCGAAGCGGAGTGCCGTTTTGAGTCTTTTGGACGCCACTCCGCTTTGCTTCGTGGCTCACTACGAACGGCCGTTCGTAGTCAGGCACGGAGCGAAGCGGAGTGCCGAATACAGCCGATAAATGCACCGCCCAGACCGGCGCCAGGGCCAGACCGAACCAGATGGCCCCCCGCACCGTCCACAGGCCCAGCGCGCCGAAGGCCAGGAAGAGGAGCAATTCCAGCGGTTCGGGGCGACGGGGGGAGATGGCCAGCAGTGCGGCGGTCGCCAGCAGCCCCGTCAGGAACAGTGCTCCGGTGAGGGTGGAGAACGTTGGCGGGGCCCACTCGGGGACCATGCCCTGGATGACAGGGTGGACGGACATCCCGGCCAGATAGGAGAAGGCCCCGGGCCCGCGCGGGTTGAGGAGACTGGCGGCGGCGTCCAGCGCCAGAGCGCTGGCCGCCGCCGCGATGCGGGGGAGAGGGCGGGCGCCGCTCCCGCGCCCGCCCTCTCCCCCGCGCACCGCCCCCCAGACCCCATCCACCACCCAGAGCCCCGCGATGAGCAACCCCAGCGGAAAGGAGCCATGGCAGTTGACCCAGAGCGCCATCCCCAACGGGAAAACCGCCAGCCAGCGCAGGCCGAAGCCCCGGATGCCGGGTTGCAAAATAAAGCCCCATGGCCCTGACTTTTTTGGGACGCAGGCTGTTCGCCCGCGCAGGTTGTTCGCCTGCGGTCTGCAAAAGCCCTCGTGGTGCAGGCTGTTAGCCTGCGGGAATTTGCCCGCATCCACAGGCCTGGCGGCCTGCGCCACATCCTCCAAAATTTCAGATGTCAGCGCCTTTGGGCTCAGGCTCGCGCGGCGACGGATTTCGTGGACCGCCCAGAGGAAAAGCGGGGCCAGGAAAAAGGTGAACGCCTGAGGGCGGACGTTCCAGTCGTTGATCCCCAGCACCGCGGCGAAGAGGGTGGCCGCCGCCGCGATGCGGGGGCTGCCGGAGATGCGCCAGGCCAGGGCGAGGGTCAATCCATACGCCGCAGTGACCATCAGGCTGTGGACAAAGACGACCAGCGCCGGCCCGCCCAGTGTGTAGAGGCCGTAGAGCACCACTTCCGGCAGCCAGAAGGCCGCGTAGGAAGGGTACGGTGCCCCGGCAGCAGTGAAGGAGAGGGTGTCCACCGCGGGGATATGCCCGGTGGCGAGAATCTCCTGTCCCACTGCCATATGCCACCAGAAGTCGTGGGGGCGGATGGGGTGAGTGTTCAGAAACGCGAAGATGCCCAGCAGGACCGTCAGCGGCCAGAGATGAGCCACCGATACCGGCCACCGCGCCGGCCGAGGCCCCCGGGTGAAAAAGCAAGCCACTTTCTACTCCCAGTGCTGTGCTACTTGCTCAGCCCCAACCAGCGGCGGGCGAAAGAGCGAACAATTTGGTGATCCAGTCCAGAGGCTCACTCTCTCTCATACAGGCAAATTCCCCTGGTGAGAATCTCCCGCAGAAAGGGCGAGAAAGTCTGCAGCGCGTAACTATTCAGCCTTCTATGATGTCGCTTTTGTCAAGCTCTGGTGAATAGACGCGCGCCCACTACCGACCCCGAAGGGTCGCCTTTTCCGCTATTTAACAAGTCAGCGCAGACGGGAGCGA
>Ga0272447_1000894_pt1 | contig 20556 bp, 19 predicted proteins | sample YNPCB0133_FD_194589 | JGI IMG/M metagenome (GOLD analysis project Ga0272447, IMG submission 194589) | Hot spring microbial mat communities from Yellowstone National Park, WY, United States - YNP-CB-013-3 | ecosystem: Environmental > Aquatic > Thermal springs > Hot (42-90C) > Sediment | place... | reverse complement strand
GGCGTCGCTATGGCCCAATAGCCCCTTTTCGTAAGGGATCCGGATCCCGCCCAGGATCAGGGGGCGCCCCTCGACGAGGCGGTGGATGTCGTAGCCCTGGCCAATGCGCACTTTTCCGGCTCCCTTGGGAAAACCATCGAGACCCTTGTCGACCATCGCCCCCTCCGAAGAGCTAGGGGGATGGGAGTCGAGTAACCGACAAGCAGCTTTTGAGAACGCCTCTTTCTATTCTGCCGGCTTCAGAGGGGAATAGCAGATGGGACAAGACGAACCACTGTAGCAGTCGAAGCAGATGAGGTGAGACTTCCCGTAGGGATTGGCGCAGCGCTTGGCCCACTGATAATCGCTGTAGCTAAGATCTTTTCCGCAAACGTCACATCTGGCCATCTCGCTTTCTTCTCCTCAAGCTTCCGAATTAAAACACCACACTAGAGAGATGATCCTAATCGATCCCTGAGCCCCAGCTTGAGAGAAACTATCCCCCAGCCCTGTCCAGAAGGGGATCCTGCCGCCCACAGGGGATCCCGTCTTCCAGCGGCGTCCAGCCCGGCTGCCAGAGATCCCGGTTCTTCAGGGTGGCCGCGTTGACCCAGAGGCGCACCTGGGGATCGCAGACGGCCTTGAGCTCGGCAAACACTACCCCTCCTTCCCCCTCTTGGCGAGCGGTAACCTGAAAATGTCGCCAGCCCAGCACAGGCTGAACCGAAGTCCACTTGGAGCCGAGGAGGTGGGGAAAGCGCTGCTTTCGGCGGGGTCTGCTACGGGCCATGGGTTGAGGACTGGCTGCTACCCTACCGCTGCCTGGGGGCGAGCGAGGAGCGGTAGGATGGCTAGAAGTGCTCTGGCATTCCAATTTACCCCCTAGCCTATCCAACGATGGTGCAACATGGGCAACCGCTGTGGCTCTTTTGGCAGCAGGTGCTTCTGAAAGCGAGACTTCTATTGCTCCTCCTGGCGTGTCTGGTTTTGGGCACGGGACTGCCCTGGGTCGCGTCCAGCGCTTGGGCAGCAACTGAGCCAGGACTATCTGGCAAACTGACGGGGCCGGAGTGGCGCCAGGCCGCTCCCGAAGCCAAGCAGGCGTTTTGTCGCAAAGCCTTTCAGGCGTTCCGAACCTCTCCTGCCCAGAGCTACATCATCAGCTCCAACGTGCAGGCCTTAACCCCGGAGGGCCTGTGCCGGCGCATAGACCAGTTTTACCAGTACGCCATCCACGACGAGATCCCGCTCAACCAGGCGGCCAATATCGCTCCCCTGCTTTTTTCGGATCAGCCGCTGGAGTAGGGGCCGCCGCCTGAGGGAGGGCTTGTCTCCTGCTCCTGAGCGAGATCTTGGCCCTAGGTTGATAATAGAACTGTTCTCTTGCCCCTCTCAGCCATGCCCGGCTCTGTTATTTCCCCCGAAAACTTGCTAGATCTCTGCGAACAGGGTGTGCAAAAGGCCTTGGCTGCCGGCGCTGACCAAGCCGAGGTGTTTGCCAACTCAGGCCGCGAGACGGAAGTCACTTTTGAGAAAAATGACCTCAACCTGGTTCGCACTAGCTGCGAAACCCTGTTTGGCATTCGGGTTTTCTGCGGCGGCAGGCTGGGCTTTGCCACCTCCAACCGCCCAGAAGATCTGGCCGAAACAGCAGCTGAGGCGGTGGCCATGGCCAAGGCTTCGCCGGCGGATCCCCTCAACGGCCTGCCGGATCCCCAGCCTCTGCCCCAGGTGCCCTTTGCCCTTGACCCAGGCCTGCTGGAGCTGGATGCTGCCGAGCTGACGCAACTGGGATCCCAACTGGTGGAGTGGGTGCGCTCCAAAGACCCGCGCATCACCATCGACAGCGGCTCCTTCAGTGTGGAAGAGGATACCGTGGCCATTGCTTCTTCCACCGGCATCCGCGCCAACTACCACAGCGTTGAGGCGGGCGGATCCCTATTTGGCATGGCCATCGATGGGGATGAGGTAGGCAGCTTTGCCTACGACGGCGACAGCGTCCAGAAGCGGGCGGATCTGGTGCCGGCCCTAGAGCGAGCTTTTGATCGCTTTGTGCAAAAGTGCGTGGGGGCCCTGGGGGCTAGCAAGGGAGAGAGTTTTCGCGGCCCCATCGTCCTGCCGCCGGATGTGGTGGAGGAGTTTCTGGGAGACCTCCTCTTTGTGCTGGGGGCGGATGCAGTGCGCAAAGGCAAAAGCCCCCTGGCGCAGAAGATGGGATCCCTCATCGCCAGCCCTCTGTTGACGCTGGTTTCGGAAGGCCTGGGCTTGCCCGGCTACCTCATCGAGCCCTTTGACCGCGAGGGGATCCCCCGCCAAGTTACCCCCCTAATCCACGAAGGGATCCTCTGCAACTTCATGTACAACAGCTACGAGGGCCGGGCTGCCGGCGTTCCCTCCAATGGCCATGCCACAGGCGGAGCGGGCAGCTTGCCAGGAGTGGGGCCGGCCTGTCTGAGCTTGGCTCCAGGGACAACGCCCCTGGCGGAGTTGTACGCGATGGAGCGGGGCATCATCGTCACCCGGCTTTCTGGCAGCAGCAACCCCATCACAGGAGATTTCTCTGGGGTAGTAAAGGGGGGCTTCCTGGTCAAAGGCGGCGAAAAACGCCCCATCTTGGAGACCACCATTGCCGGCAACCTCTACGACTGTTTGCGCAATATCTCTGCCATCTCCCAGGAAGTAACCGTCTTCAACGGCACGGCTGCCTTTCCTGCCCTGCGCATCGAAGATGTCTCGATAACAGCAGGCTAGACAGCCAAGTGCCCTGGGATATCCTCCAGCAACCTTAGGCTAGACCTGGCCAGGAGGCGACAGCGGTAAACTGCCCTACCTCAGGATCCCTGGCAGCAGCGATACGGTGGTCTTATTCCCAAAAGCCGCGGAGTTGTCTCGATGGGCCAGGAGATCGCCTGCCTGAGTTTTAGCGACGAAGACTTTGCCGAGTTCAAAGCTCGGCTGCAGCAAGAAACGGACTTGCTCGACCGCTGGCTCGCCGGTGCGCCGGGGCTGGATCCGGCTTGTCAGCCCTTTGCCCAGGGATCCCCGGTGGGCGGGTTTGAGCTGGAGGCATGGCTGGTGACCCCTCAGGGAGATCCGGCCCCGATTAACTCAGCCTACCTGGAGGCCGTGAACGATCCGCTGGTGGTGCCGGAACTGGCCCGCTTCAACATCGAGATCAACAGTCGGCCCCAGGTTTTGGTCAGCTCGGCTCTGCGGCAGTTGCAGCAAGAGCTGGCGCAGACCTGGGATCACTGCTGCCGAGTGGCCGAGCAACTGCAGGCGGGGCTGATGACGATCGGCATTTTGCCCACGCTGCAGCAGCAGCAGCTCACTTTGGAGATGATCTCGCCTCGCAAGCGCTACCTGGCCCTCAACGAGCAGATCCTGAACCTGCACCGGCGCGAGCAACCCTCCAGGATCCCGCCCCTGGGGCTGACAATCGAAGGGCCTGCCACCCTGCTGCGGGTCACCCACCCAAACGTCATGCTGGAGGCAGCCACCACCTCTTTTCAAATCCATCTGCAGGTGGCCCCCCACCAAGCGGTCCGCTACTTCAACGCTTCCCTGCTCGTGTCGGCCCCCTTGGTAGCGCTGGCGGCCAATTCTCCCTATCTGTTCGGGCACGACCTATGGGCGGAAACCCGCATCCCTGTGTTTGAGCAGGCGTTGGATGGCCCACCCCCCCTTGCCCCCACCCACCAACCTCGCGTCACCTTTGGGCAAGGCTATGTGCAAGAGTCCCTGATGGAGTTGTTCTGGGAAAATCTACGCTGCTATCCGGTGGTGTTGCCGCAGAGGCTGGCCTCACCTCCTACTGAGCTAGCCCATCTGCGCTTGCACAACGGCACCATCTGGCGCTGGAACCGCCCTCTGGTGGGGGTGGATCCCTATCCCCATCTGCGCATTGAACAGCGGGTGGCTGCAGCAGGTCCCACTCTACCCGACATGATCGCCAATGCCGCCTTCTACTTTGGCCTGGTGCAAGCTCTGGGATCCCGACCCCTTCCCCCGGAGCAGGAGCTGAGCTTTGCCCAGTGCCGCGCCAATTTCTACGCGGCTGCCCGCTTCGGCCTCGAGGCCCCCATCACCTGGCTCAAGGGGTGGCAGGGATCCCTGCGCCAATTGCTGCTGGAAGAGCTAATTCCTTTGGCTGAGGAAGGATTGGCGCAACTGAACTTGTCCTCCCAGGATATCCAGGAGTACCTGGGCATTCTCCGTGCCCGCGTCGAGTTGGGGCAGAATGGGGCCACCTGGCAGCGGCGCTACGTGGCTCGGCATGGTAAAGATATGCAACAATTGACCTGTGCCTACTGGGAACGGCAGCGGCAAGGTCAGCCGGTACACACTTGGGATCTCGACTAGGAAAGCGCCCTCCCCGCATGGCAGGGGATCCCCCTGGGCAAGATGGATCCCTTGCCCAGCTTGGAAGGGGGGAGATGCCTTCTCCAATCAAAGGGCAGGGCGACGACCCAAGCCACCAGCACGGTAGCCAGTTGTTCATTTCTGCTCCTGAGCAGCCAAGAGTTTGCGTTGAAGTGCTTGCCCAACCCTTATGCTTACCGTTCTCGACCACCTGCCGGATCAACTCCTGGAGCTAGAGGCCCATCAACTCTACGACCGCTTGGGCGGGCCAACCCTCATCCATCTGCGGGGAAGGCGGGATCCCCCCTTGTTTGTGTCTGTCCTGCTGCACGGCAACGAAACCACTGGTTGGCAGGCAGTGCGACAGCTTCTGCGCTGCTACCGCGAGCGAGAACTGCCCCGTTCCCTGTCCCTCTTCATCGGCAATGTACGGGCTGCTCGCTATGGGCAGCGGCGCCTGGACGGCCAGCCAGACTACAACCGCATTTGGGGCCCCGGCTCCACCCCCGAGCATGCCATGGCCGAGGCGGTTTTGCGGCAGATGCGGCAACGCGGCGTCTTTGCCAGCGTTGACATCCACAACAACACGGGCACCAACCCCCATTACGCCTGTGTCAATTACCTAGATCCTTCCACCTTGCACCTGGCCACCTTGTTTGGTCGCACTGTCCTCTACTTCAGGCGGCCAGAAGGCGTGCAGAGCATGGCCTTTGGGCGCTTCTGCCCGGCAGTGACCCTGGAGTGCGGCAAGCCGGATCAGCCCTACGGCACCCAGCATGCCTACGCATTTCTGGAAGCCTGTCTTCATCTTTCGGCCATCCCGCAGCGCCCCGTCCTTAGACAAGACATCGACCTCTTTCACAGCATCGCCATTGTCAGGATCCCGGAAGAGGTGAGCTTCAGCTTTGGGGAAGAAGAGAGCAAGCCGCAGGGATCCCAGCCACACCTGCGCTTCCCCCCCAACTTGGATCTGCTTAACTTTCGGGAGTTACCTCCCCACACCTGCATTGGATGGACCACCAACGGTTTCTACCTGGAGGTGCAAGATGAGCAAGGCCAAAATGTGGCGGAGCGCTTTTTCTATGCCCAGGATGGGGAAATTCGCACCCGTGTGCCGCTTGTGCCAGCCATGCTCACCCTCAATAGCCATATCATCCGCCAAGATTGCCTCTGCTACCTGATGGAGCGCTGCCGCACCGCTGTCGCAAATGAGGACTAGAGGAAAGCCCCCTGGCAGGCTGAGTTGGGAAGCTCCTCCAATTTCTACTGCCCACCAGACTTGCTGCTCAACCAAGCGGACTTGATCACCGCTCTACACCCCTGATGCCCCTTGCCTGCTCGCTCCCCTGGCCTGCATTTTGAATGGGCACGCTTTGCGCTCAAAAGGAGCCGCGTCTTGAGTGGCAAGGGGTTAGACTGGGAAGCACTGGCCGTCGGCCTCAGGCGGGTGTGCCGGTCAACGCCACCTGCCCATAAGAACTTTTGGGAGGGGGTGAATGGCGATGGCTCGCAGCAAACTGTCAAAGCAAGAACAACAGCAGATCGTCAATGCCTACCGCGACTCGGTGGCTACTGTTGCTGAACTGGCGGAGCAATTCCGCGTCAGCCTCGCCACCATCACCCGCGTTCTCAAGGAAAATATCCCTCCTGACGAGTACCAGCAGCTAATCCAGCTCAGACGCTCAGCAGCCCGCCGCAAAGACAGGGACAAGGAAGAGATACCCCAGCCACAACAGGTTTTGTCTCCAGAGGACGCCTCTAATCAAGCGGGCGAAGGAGCAGAACTGCCCCCTGAAGCGCTGCCAGTCCACCTGGTGGCTGAGCTGCAGGAAGATCTGGCTGCAGACGAAGACGACGATGAAGCGGAAGAGGAGGAAGACACCAGTGACGATCTGCCGGAGGACGCCGAAGCAGAGCCAGATCCCCTCGCTGGGCCTGTCCATCAAATTCAGGTGCTTCCCCTGGAGGAGCTGGAGCTGCCCGAGACCTGCTACGTAGTGGTGGACCGCTACCAAGAATTGGCCACCCGCCCCCTCAAGGAATTTTTGGGGCCGGGATCCTTGGAAGGGATCGAGAATGCCAATACGCTGCCCGTTTTCGACAACCACAAGGTGGCCCGGCGCTTTTGCGAAATGAGCCGCCGAGGCAGCAACACCCACCCGCCCTACCGGGTTATCCACTTTCCCGGCTACATTCTGGAAGTTGTGCGCTCGCAGTTGCAAAAGAAAGGCATTACTCATCTGCTGGTAGATGGACAAATCTACAGCTTGTAAAGGGTTAGACCTATGTCTGAGTTTCAACTGGTTTCCCCCTACCAGCCCACCGGGGATCAGCCTCAGGCAATTGCTGGCTTGGTGCAGTCTATTTTGGAGGGCCATCGCTTTCAAACTCTGCTAGGGGCAACCGGAACTGGCAAAACCTTTACCATTGCCCATACTATCCAGCAGATTGGCAGGCCAACCCTGGTGATGGCCCCCAACAAAACCTTGGCCGCACAACTGTGCAACGAGCTGCGCGAGCTTTTTCCCTACAATGCTGTCGAGTATTTCATCAGCTACTACGACTACTACCAACCGGAAGCCTATTTGCCCAGCACCGACACCTACATTGCCAAGTCTTCTTCCATTAACGAAGAAATTGACATGCTGCGGCACTCGGCTACCCGCTCCCTCTTTGAACGGCGGGATGTCATTGTTGTGGCTTCCGTAAGCTGCCTCTACGGCTTGGGCATGCCGGAGGAATACCTAAAGGCTTCTATCCCCTTCAAAGTGGGCCAACGAATTGACCAACGGCAGGTCTTGCGGGATCTGGTCGGCATCCAGTACGAGCGCAATGATCTGGAACTGGCGCGGGGGCGGTTTCGCGTCAAAGGGGATGTGCTGGAAATTGTGCCTGCCTACGAGGATCGGGTAATTCGCATTGAGTTTTTTGGCGATGAGATCGAGGCCATTCGCCTCCTTGACCCGGTGACAGGCGCGATCCTCACCAGCGTCAGCGCCCTCAGGGTTTATCCAGCTCGCCACTTTGTAACACCCGAAGAGCGACTAGAACAGGCCATCCGCAGCATTGAGGAAGAGCTGGAAGAGCAGCTAGCTCTCTTTCGCCGCCAGGGCAAGCTCTTAGAAGCTCAGCGGCTGGAGCAGCGCACCCGCTCCGATTTGGAAATGCTGAGGGAGGTGGGCTACTGCAACGGCATTGAAAACTACTCCCGGCATTTGACGGGGCGCAAGGAAGGGGAGCCGCCTGCTTGCTTGGTGGACTACTTCAAGGCCAACGATTGGCTATTGGTGGTGGACGAATCCCACGTTACCGTGCCGCAAATCCGGGGCATGTACAATGGGGATCGCGCCCGCAAACAGGTGCTGGTGGATCACGGCTTTCGCCTGCCCAGCGCCCTTGACAATCGCCCCCTTAAAGCCGAGGAATTTTGGGCCAAAGTCCACCAATGCATCTTTGTTTCCGCCACGCCCGGCAACTGGGAATTGGAACAAAGCGAAGCTCAGTTTGAAACCGTGGTGGAAAATGGCAAACCCCTGAAGTTCTACATACCGGGCACAGGCCGGGTTGTAGAACAAGTTATTCGGCCCACTGGTGTGGTGGATCCAGAAGTGCATGTGCGCCCCACAGCCGGTCAAGTGGAGGATCTGCTCTCAGAAATCTACCTGCGCCTAGAGCGCTCGCAGCAGGGCTTCCCGGAACGGGTCATCGTAACCACCCTTACCAAACGCATGGCTGAAGATCTCACCGAGTACTTGCAGGAACGCGGGATCCGGGTTCGCTATTTGCACTCTGAGATTACCCCCATCGAGCGCATTGAGATCCTCCAAGATTTTCGGGAAGGAGCTTTTGATGTCCTGGTGGGGGTCAATTTGTTGCGGGAGGGGTTGGATCTGCCGGAAGTCTCCTTGGTGGCCATTTTGGATGCAGATAAAGAGGGATTTTTGCGGGCGGAGCGATCCCTAATCCAGATGATTGGGCGGGCAGCGCGCCATGTCCGCGGCATGGTGGTGATGTATGCTGACACGCTGACTGGCAGCATGGCAAGAGCGATTGCCGAAACCCAGCGCCGCCGCCAAATTCAGTTGGAATACAATCGCCAACACAACATCACCCCTAAGCCCATCGTTAAGAAAAACAGCAATGCCATTTTGTCTTTTTTAGCCATCTCCCGCAAACTCAAGGGCAAGGATCTGGAAAAAGCCTTGCCAGCGCTGGATGAGATCCCTCTCTCCAAAATTCCAGAGCTCATTAGCGAGCTAGATGCAAAGATGAAAGCGGCAGCTAAAAACTTGGAATTTGAAGAAGCTGCCCGGCTGCGCGACCAAATTAAAAAGCTGCGCCAACGGCTTTTGGGCCACCCCTGGAGCGCCTAAGCTCCCAGCCTGCCTCCCCAGCCGCAGGACCTGCTCGTGCCACCATGGGCATACCGCCAAGCCTCCTCAGGATTCCTGAAACCATGGGTGTTCGTCTCCGCCGAGCCATTCGAGATTCCCTCTTGCTGAAGGGGGCTGTACTCGCGCTGGGGCTGACGATGGGGATCGGTCTCTGGCTTTCCCCTGCCCTCTCTGCCCCCTTTGAGAACCGCCTGGCGCAGGCACTTGAGCTGCGGGATCCTGGAGTTGCCCCCGAGGGAGCTCCTTCCCCAACCCCGCTGGGGATCCCGTTGACTGGCCAAGAGGGCACAGCAGTGCTAGTGGGGGGAGTCCCGGTGTTTCGCCTGCAAACGGCAGAATACCCCAGCGACGTGCGGGCTGATAATGTGCGGGCAATCATCGAGCGCTTTTTGGAAGAGGGCCAGTGGCCGGAGCCAGAGGTGCGGGTGGCTCAGGATGCCAATGGGCAGTACGTTCTCCGGCTGGGAGAAAGAGGCCGCTTTGAGGCCACCCAACGGTACTTGTTTACCGTCACCTATGCCGATGCGGCTGCCGAGCGCAGGGTGCCGCTGGCTCAGGTAAGCCTCAACGATGTGCGTCTAGTGGCCAACAGTTGGGCACGGCGGCTGGAACAAGCCATCGCCGAGTACCGGCAGGATCGGCTGGATCTGCAGCGGACGCGGGATCCGCGCGTGCTAGTACTCACTACCTTGGCTGGGCTGGCCAGCGTGGCTGTGGGGTTCTTTCTCTGGCGGCTGTTCGACCGTAGCCTCGTCCGCCTACAGAGGTGGCTAGAGCTCCGGGCTGACCCAGGTTGGGGAAGCTGGATCGACATGGGAGGATCCCTGCTGCGCAGCCTAGGAGCAATGCTTATTGCCGGCATCTCGCTGGACCGCAGCATTAGCTTCATACCCGCCCTGCGGCCCTTTCAGCGGGCTTTTTACGCGCGCTTGGGGCAGGTGGTGGACACAGCACTGGGCGTTCTCATCCAGCCGCTGCCCAATTCCAATGTTTCCATTGCTAGCCTATTGGTCTTCTTTGTCCTGGCCACTTTGGTCTTTACGGTTGCCCACTATATCAGCGTTGGCTTAAAGCAGCGGTTTTTGGGTCGCCTTGGGCTGGACTTGGGCACCCAGGAGTCGACGGCGGCCATCTTCAAATACGTCCTCACCCTATTTGGGATCCTGCTAGTGCTGCCCTTTAGCGGCCTCAACCTCAGCTCCTTGGCTGTGATTGCAGGGGCGGTGGGCTTAGGAATTGGCTTTGGCCTGCAAAACCTTTCCAACAACTACCTTAGCTACCTCGCCATCCTCCTAGAGCGTCCCATCCAGATTGGGGATCTAGTCGAAGTGGACAACTTGCTTGGCACAGTAGAGCACATTGGCCCGCGGGCTACTGTCCTGCGCACCTTGGATCGCATCTTTGTCATTGTGCCTAACTCTCGCTTCACCGAGTCAAAGGTGGTGAACTGGAGCTACCGGGATCCCCGCTGCCGCATCCACATTCCCGTGGGCGTAGCCTACGGCTCCGACACAAAGGTGGTTACCGAAGCCCTGCTTGCCGTTGCTAGGGGAAATCCGCGGGTTCTAACCAACCCGCCCCCGCAGGTGTGGCTTAGATCTTTTGGGCCTTCTTCCCTTAACTTTGAACTGTTGGTGTGGATCAACCGTCCTCAGGACCAATTTGTCTTGACTAGCGAGCTCAACTTCGCCATCGAGGCCGAGTTTCGGCGGCGCGGGATCCGCATCCCCTTCCCCCAGCAAGACATCCACATCCGCAGCTTGGAAGGACTGGTTTCCCTCAGCCCCAACGGCGGATCCCGTTCTCTGCCTGACGCTGCTTCTATCCAGTCGGCCCTCAGCGAAGCAGCCCAGTTCTCGGAAGACAAGGATTAGGGAGAGACACCATGCTGCAAAGCCTGGAGCGTGTGTTGGCCAGTTTCAGCGGCCACCCCCTTTGGGCCGAGCTCAACCAAATGCAGACCCTGCGGCAGATCTGGCCGGAAGTGGTGGGAGAAGCGGTAGCCGCGCAAACCTACCCGGTCAACCTGCGCCGCCAGGTGCTGCAGGTGGCCACTTCTACCCCTGCTTGGGCTCAGAACCTCACCTTCCAGCGCCAACGGATTCTCAAGAAACTCAACAGCCGCCTCCACCCTCCCCTCGTGGATATCCGCTTTAGCCCTGCCGCTTGGCATGCGAGGTCGGGCTTGGCTAACTCTTTTGCCTCCGAGGCGGAACTGGTGGACAGGTTCTACCCCCCTCCCCCTGTATCCTCAACTCCCAAGCGGCCTGCCACCCCTCGCCGCTCCAGCTTATCTCCCTCTTCTGAAGAGGCCAAAGCTGCCTTCGAGCGCTGGGCTCGGCTAGTGAAACGGCAACAAACCCAGCAAAACCTGTTTCCCTGCCCTGCCTGCGGCTGCCCCACCCCTGCTGCCGAGCTGGAGCGTTGGTTGGTCTGTGGGTTTTGCCATCGCCAGTCCTTGCGTGGATCCAGCCGCCGCTACCCCAGAGAGTTGCCGCCTGCAGGAATAGCGTCTACTCCAGCAGGTTGACCCAGCGCAAGTAGGCTTCGACCAACGGGGATCCTGCCAAGGCAGCCGTAGCCCCGCCTAGAGCCAGGTAGGGTCCAAAGGGAACAGGTTTGCCCAGGCGAGCTCGTCCTCTGGCCATGGCCAATAAGCTAACCAGCAAGCCCAACGCGGAACCCAAAAGGAGGGTCACGACCACCCCCTGCCAGCCCAGCCACATGCCAATGAGGGCCAGCAACTTGCCATCTCCTCCGCCCATGGCCTCCCGCCGCAAAACTTGGCGGGCCACCAAACCAATGCCTTCCACCAGCCAAATGCCCAGCACCGCGCCTGCCATCCCAGCCACCAAAGACGAGCCTGTAGCGGCCAGGGATCTGGATCCCTCTAGCCAAGGCAGCACCAAGCGGGCCAGCAGCCCTGCCAGCAAGCCAGAGCGGGTGAGCGCTTCTGGCAGCAAAAACGTATCCAGGTCAACCAAGGCCAGCGCCAGCAGCCAGCCCAACAGCAAGCAGGTGAGGATCCCGCGGGGAGAAAATCCCAGAACCCCAACGCTGAGGCCAAACAGACCCATGGTCAAGGCCTCGACGGCAGGGTAGCGCCAGGCGATGGGATTCCCGCAGTGACGGCAGCGACCACGCAGCAAGAACCAGCCTAGGATGGGGAGGTTCTCCGTCGGCCCTAGGGGCGTCTTGCAGTGGGGACAGTGGGAGCCAGGATAGAGTAGAGAGAGACCCCGAGGCAGGCGGTAGACCACCACGTTGATAAAGCTGCCCACGCAGGCCCCTAGGATCAGCACCAGCACCCAACCCAACAGGCGCAGTTCCCAGGCGCTGGCCAGGAAGTCTGCCCTCACCGCCGTTCCCAGGCAACAAAGACTAACTCTGCCATCGTATGGCGTACACCCTCCAGATGGGCAGGGGAGCAGGGCTTCAGCGCAGCGGCTCCAACTGCTGCAAGGGAATAAAGGTCTCCTGAGGCAAGAGAATGGGAAACTCCGAGAAAATCAAGTCGCCCCGCAGGGTACGGCGATGGATGACCACGCCCCGCGGTGGCTGCTCCACCACCTCTGGGCGGTGCTGAAGATGAAGCTGGTAGATCTGGCGAGCTGCCTGTAGCAAAGTGCTGTCCATGAGCAGTCTCACCCCCTGCTGGTGGTTCGATCCTTAGGATATCGCGGCGCAGAGCCGGTGGGCCATCCATCTTTATTTCCCAATTCAGGAAGTTGACCGGCAAGGAACCGAGAGAGGTCGCCAAACGAGCTTGAGCTGGGGGGTAGCCAGCAGGGCAGGTTAAGACAGGGCTATGGATCCCGCTTGGGTAGGAGAGTACAGTGGGGGCAAGCGCGCTGAGAGCAGATGGAGAGAACCTACCTGCTGGGGCTGGGCTGGATCCTAGGCCTGTTGCTGCGGGCCTGGCCGGCAGTGAGCGGCTGGGGGTGGGGGATCCCTCTAGGGCTGGGGCTAGTGGGATCCCTGGTCTACCGGCAACGACCGCGCTTGGGGCGCACCTGGTTGGCGGCGGGGTTGGTGGGCTGCCTGGCCTGGGCCTACCTGGGCTGGCGGCAGCCGGTTCCCGGCCCAACGGATATTAGCCTTCTAGCCCCGCAGGCGCAGGTGAGTCTGGTGGGCACCGTCCTTTCGGAGCCCCGTCCTACCCGCGGCGAGCGGCAGCAGTTTTGGCTCGAGGCGGAGCAGGTGCTGGAGGCCGACTCCACTGCCCGCCAGGTGAGCGGCAAGCTCTACGTCACTGCTAGCCCGGCAGCCCTCCAGGGCAGGGATCTCCATCCCAACCAGCGGGTGCGCCTGGTGGGATCCCTCTACCTGCCCAGCCCAGCCTTAAACCCCGGCAGCTTTGATTTTCAAGCCTACCTGCAGCGCCAGGGGGCTTTTGCCGGCTTCAGCGCCCGCGAGGTGATCCCGCAGCCGGGAGGAAAAGTCTGGGGAGGTTGGGTGTTGCGGCGGCGGGTGCGGCAGGCCTTCGTCGCCGGTCTGGGGGAGCGGCAGGGGAACCTCTTGGCCTCCTTGGTGCTGGGATCCCGGGCTGCCCAACTGGATTTCGACTTGCAAGATGCCTTCCGAGAAATCGGCATGGCCCATGTTCTGGCCGCTTCTGGGTTTCACGTGTCGCTACTGCTGGGGGTGGTGTTTGTCCTGACGCGGCGGCTGGCAGTGCGCCTGCAGCAGGGGATCCTCCTGGCAGCCTTGGGGGTTTACCTCACCTTGACAGGGTTTACCCCTTCGGTGCTGCGGGCGGCGGTGATGGGGGTGGCGGCCATGCTGGTGCTGACGGAGCCGCGGCTGGAGGGGAAAGTTAGGCTCAACCCCCTGGGAACGCTGCTGGTGGCAGCGGTTTTGCTGTTGCTCTATCAGCCACAGTGGATTACAGACCTGGGGTTTCAGCTCAGCTTTGCCGCCACCTTGGGCCTGCTGGTGGGGACAGCTCCCATTGTTTCCCGTTTGGACTTCTTGCCCCCAGCAGTGGCTACCGCCTTGGCTGTTCCTCTGGCCGCCCAGATCTGGACCTTGCCGCTGCAAGTGGCCATCTTTGGCCGCATCCCCACCTATTCCCTGCTGGCCAACCCGCTGCTGCTGATCCTACTGCTGCCCCTGCTGGTGGCCGGGTTTGGGGTGGCCTTTGTGGCTTTGCTCTGGCCGGCCCTGGGATCCCTGCTGGCCCAGCCCTTGACGTTTTTGATCACACCCTTGATCAACTGGGTGAGCTGGATGGCCAGCTGGCCCTTAAGTTCCTACTACACCGGCAGGGTCTCGCTGCTCCAGTGTCTGCTCCTCTACGGGGCGCTGGTGGCCCTCACCTTTTGGCCGCAGTGGCGACGGGCTTTCCGCTGGCAGGGCACTACCCTGATCATGGCCGCCATCCTGCTGGGGCCGAGGTTGTGGCCGGGGCCGCCAGTTCAGATCACCGCTTTGGCCAGTGGCCCCATCCCCATTCTGGTCATTCAGGCGGAAGGACGCCACCTCTTGCTCAACAGCGGCGATCCCCGCCTGGCCGAGCGCACGGTGCTGCCTTTTCTGCGGCAGCAGGGCCTGCGCCGTCTGGAGGGAGCGGTAGCCATGACCTCTAGGGGCTCTGCCAATGGCGCTTGGGAGATCCTGCTTTCGGCTTTCTCCATTGGGCACTTCTGGGACGGGGGCGGGATCAACGCCGCTTCCGAAAGCTACCTGCGCTCCCTCAGTGCCGTGCAAGCTGCCGGGATCCCCTATCAAGTCTTGCGGCCCGCCGACCGCATCCCTTTTTCCGAGCGGCTGAAGCTGCAGGCTGTCCATACCAACCCCCTGGTGTTGACCCTGGAGGCCGAGGGATCCCGCTGGCTGCTTTTGGGGTCCGCCAGCACCCAGGTCCAGGCCGAGCTAACCGGATCTCCCCTGCTGCCGGCCCAAATTGACTGGCTGTGGTGGGATGGGGGATCCCTAATCCTGGACTTGCTGGAGCGCTTTCAGGTGCAGGCGGGCATCAGCTCTGGCTCCGCCGGCGAGGCAGTGGTTACTTGGTTTCGGCAGAGGCAGCGGCCTCTCTACTTAGCCGAGCGCGTTGGAGCAGTGACCTGGTCGCGGCAAGGCGTGCAAACCCTGAGAGCGCAAGAGCTCTAGCACCTCCTCCCCAATTGGGCTTGATTGTGGAGGCGGTGGGGATCCCATCCCCTAAAATGGGATCACCCCGATAAGCCCTCTTTGCTCGGCTAGACCTATGGACATCATCACCTTTGGCTGGGTTGCCGTTGCTGCTTTCTTTGCCTTTTCGATTGCCTTTGTGGTTTGGGGCCGCAACGGCATGTAGCCCTGAGCCTCCCCGCCGTCCTTCAGTGCCTCTAGCCCCATGGAAACCGCCTTGCCCTGGATCCTCCGCCTTGCCTATGGGGGCATCTTTTTGCTCCTAGCAGCCATAACTTTGGGCGTTGGTTACATCACCTTGATCGACTGGCGGGATCGGCGGCGGCGTAACGAGGCAGAACGTCAGGCTCGCCGCTCCAAGCGCCGCTAGCGGTTTGCACACGCCTCGCGATTGGGCTGGTTGCCGGCGGCCCTCAGAGCAGGAGGATCTCCTCCGCCGTCGCCTTGCTGGGGAAGGCGGAAGAGGCGAGCAGCATTTTGGCTGGTTTGTTGGGCCAGATCCTCCAAGGGGATCTGCAACAACTCCGCCAGGGTTTGGGCCACCCGCTGCACGTGGGCCGGCTCGTTGCGTTTGCCGCGGAAGGGAGTAGGGGCCAGGAAAGGGCAATCGGTTTCCACCAGAAGCTGGGACAGGGGCACCTCCAAGGCCGAGCGGCGCACCGTCTCCGCGTTCTTAAAGGTCACGATGCCGCTAAAGCTAATAAAGCAGCCCAGCTCCACAAAGAGCCGCGTCTCCTCCGGGGATCCGCTCCAGCAGTGCATCACCACCCGTAGCGATTCCCCTGTGGCCATGGCCTCTTGGAGAATCTCATAGGTGGCCGCTGCCGCCTCGCGGCAATGGACAATCAGGGCTAGATCCTGCTCCCGGGCAATGGCAATGTGGGCGCGGAAGGATTCTTTTTGCCGCTCGATATCTGACGGGTCGGACTTGTAGAAATCCAAGCCCGTCTCCCCGATGGCCACCACCCGCCTGTCGCCTGCGGCCAACTGGGCAATCTTTTCGGCCAGAGCCGGCTGCCACTGGCGCGCCTCAAGCGGATGCAGCCCCACCGACAAGAACACCTCGGGATACTGGTCGGCAATGGCCTGCAACTGGGGAAACTCCGCTGGCGTGACGCAGGAATGTACTAGTTGCCGGATCCCGGCCTGGCGCCAGCGCTCGGCCACCTGGGGCAGATCTTCTGCAAAGTCGGGATAGTTTAAGTGGACGTGGGTGTCCACCAGGGGGGCAGCGGGCAAGACGGCGGTGCTCAAAGCTCAGCTCCCGGACAAAATGTTGCGAACTCTATCCAATTGTAAAGGCCGTTCCCTGCCTGTTTGGGATCTGTCGGCGGGATCCCGTGCTCACAACTCCTGGGGAGCGGGATGAGCCATGATGATTGAGGAAACTTTACGCTGGAGGTTTGTTATGGCTCGTACCCCCTCAACGATGCTGCCTTTGGGCACCCCCGCCCCTGACTTCAGCCTGCCGGATGTGGTAACTGGACAAACCATTTCCCTTTCTACCTTTGCCGACAAGCCCGCTTTGCTGGTGATGTTTATCTGCCAGCACTGCCCCTACGTGAAGCACGTGCAAGAGGAGCTGGCTCGCATTGGCAGAGATTACAAGGACCGCGGCGTCGGCATTGTAGCCATCAGCGCCAACGACGTGGAGAAATACCCCGAGGACAGCCCCGAGAACTTGAAGAAGATGGCCGAGACCTTGGGCTTTACCTTCCCCTTCTGCTACGACGAAAGCCAAGAGGTGGCCAAAGCCTTTTCAGCCGCTTGCACTCCCGACTTTTTCCTGTTCGATGCCGATCGCAAGCTGGTGTACCGCGGCCAACTGGACGACAGCCGCCCCGGCCTGCCGGATGTGCCAGTGACTGGCAAAGACTTGCGGGCAGCGCTGGATAACCTGCTGGCGGGCAAGCCCATCGATCCCAACCAAAAGCCCAGCCTTGGCTGCAACATCAAGTGGAAGCCCGGCAACGAGCCCGACTACTTCAAGCAAGCCTCTTGAAAGTCCTGGGGCGGATCCCAAACTTCCCCTAGACCCCCATCTTCGCCCTAGAGCAGGCCAGTAGGCCCTCAAGCAACCTCCCCTCCCGCAAGGGGGGTTGTCTTTATTTTTACTTTTTTTTACCTTTGTCTCCGCCAGATCGCGTACGAAAAACGTAGAAATTGCTTACGTGATATCCCGGAATAGGGGATAAGATAGGACCACAGTCATTAGAGATACGTAGAAAGCAGCATGCAAGCTACTCTCGACTTAACCGTGGATTACCGGACTTACCGCTTGGCAAGGATCCTGAGCGACAACCTTTCCCTGGGGGAACTGCGGGAGGTCTCTCCAAAATGGCAGGACACAGCCCCTGCTGCAGACAGGACTCAAGCCCCACCGGAGCAGGTTGAGCAGCGCCACCCCGCTCCTCAAAGTAGGACTCAAGCGGAGGCAGCCGTGAATGCCCCTGCCGATCCGGCGTCCAGCATTCGAGAGGTGGTTGAACAAGTGTTTCAGAGTGGCTTCCTCAGCCGGGAACAGGAGAGCCTCATCAACGAGCTACTTTTGCGGGGACGTTACACGGAGGGTGAGCTAGAGATTCTGGATCAGTTGATTGAAAAGTTGCTCAGCCACAAGGTCGAAGCAGAGCAGCTAACGCTTACCCGGTCGGCTTAGCCGCTCAAAATCCAGCCTTGGTAGCAGCTAGTACAGAAGTAAGCTACACCTGTGAAGTACTATAGCTTGCTTGGCCTTTCTATAGAGTCCTGTTCTGTCGGGTGCTTACTAGCGCCGGAGGACTCGTTGGGGAGGTTCTCCCATCAGGTAGAGCACTGACGCAATCTTCTCCCTTGCCGCTCCGCTCCATCCCTTTGCGGGTAGCGCTGCTAGCACCCTTAGTGCTGGCAGTGGTAGGAGGGGCAGGCGGGGTATCCTACTTCTCCTGGCGGGCTGGGCAGCGGATGGCGCTGCAGTTGGCTAGGCACTTGAAGAGTGAGGTTAACGACCGAGCCGAGGATCACCTACGCAGATATCTGCAGGCCCCCTGCAGGTAAATGCCCTCAATAAGGAGGTGCTGCGCTGGGGACTTTTGCCCAATCTGGCCGCCCCGCAGCTAGAAGTGCTGGAAGCCTATTTTGCCCGCCAGTTGCAGCAGTTTCCCAAGCTGAGCGACATCGGCTTTGTCTCAGTTCATGGGGGGTTTGTAACCGCCCGCCGCCACGCCGATGGCTCCATCTGGACCTACCACACGCCGGGCCTGAAGCCGGGATCCGTCCAAGGCCGCCAACGGGGTCCAGAAAGCGGGGATCCCACTGGCTTGACGCGGCAACTAAGCTCTTTAGATTTGCAGCAGTTGTCTTGGTTTCCCGAAATCCTGCAACAGGCAGAGGCCCGCCGTACCTGGCTGGTGAGCAACTTTTTTGTCGAGTCTTCCCACCAAAAACCGGAGCGGCTAATCCTGACGGCGCTGCCCTTGGCGAACGCGGAGGGCCAAGTTTACGGCAGCCTGGTGGCTTCCCTCCCGGTTCATCACCTGCAGGCTTTTCTAGAGGATCTGCAGGCCGGCTTGGAGTATCCAGGGACGACCTTGTTGCTGGATGGGGAGGGCCAGGTGGTGGCCAGCACGGAGAAGCCATCTCCTCAACCGCGGCTGCTGGCTGTGCAAGAGCAGGTGGGATCCTGGGAGGTGGCGGCCTCACAAGGGCTGCTGCGTCTTGAGGTGGACGGGATCCCCCACTGGGTGCAGGTAAAGGCCATTCAGGAGGAAGGGGGGCTAGGTTTCTATTTCTTACACGGGATCCCGGAGAGCACCCTGTTGGCCCCTGTCTAGAGCAGCACGCAGCAGGCGGCTCTGTGGGGAGGGGGGCTGCTACTGGGCTTTCTGGGAGTTGGGATCCTCCTGGACAAAGCCCTCTCTCGCCCGCTGCGCCGCCTTACCCAAATAGCCGAGCAATTTGTGCACAGTGGGATCCCAGCCTTGGCCTCTATGGATCCCGGCCCCATCCAAGAGGTGCAGACCCTGGCCAAAGCTTGGCAGCAGGCGGCCGCTAACCAACAGGCTTTGTTGGATCGCCTCTGGCAACAGCAGCAGCAGTACTGCGCTGTGGTGGAGCAGCAGACGGAGCTGATCTGCCGCTTTCGGCCCGATACTTCCATAACCTATGCCAACCCGGCCTACCTGCGCTTCTTTGGCCGCTCCGCAGAAGCAACGATAGGCAGGCGCTGGAGGGATTCTCTGCCGCCGGAAGAACGGGAGGCGGTACTGCAGGCGCTGGCCGTCCTCACGCCTGAGCACCCTTTCCACCGCAGCGAGCGGGAGTACCCCGGCGAAGACGGACAATCCCGCTGGGTAAGCTGGGTAGATCGGGGCATTTTCGACAGCCAAGGCCAACTGGTGGAGATCCTGTCGGTGGGGCGGGAGATCACCGAGCAAAAGCGGGCCCAACAGCAGCTAGAAGCCCAGGTGGCGCTGCGCACCGCCCAGTTGGAGCAGGCTTTGCGCTTTGAGGCAGTGCTGCGCTCCCTCAGCGGCCAGATGGTGACCAGCCTCAAAGAGGGAGAGATCTTGGAAGAGGTGGTCAAGAGCCTAGCCGAGGCTCTCAACCTGACTGGCTGTCATATTTTCTTGACCAGCGCCGATGGATCCTCTTGTGGATCCGGGCTTGCTCGTTTCCAGAGAAGGCGGATCCCGCCTCCCTTAACGACCCTGAGCTTGGGCACCTGCCGCACTCCCACGCCTTGCCCTGGGAAGTCCACTGGTGTTGTCCAAGAGGCGGGCGCTGGGTACACCTCTTGGCTTGCTCCCTTCGAAACCACCAAGAGCGGCTGGGGCTCTTGCTGTTGGAGCGGCAGCAGGAGTTTTCCGAAGCCGAGAGACAACTGGCCTATCAGGTGGTCAACCTGTGCGCCCTGGCCCTGCGCCAGGCCCGTCTGTACGAGGAGACCCGGGCCCAACTGAAGGAATTGGAGCGGCTCAACCTGCTCAAGGATGATTTCTTGAGTACCGTCTCCCACGAGCTACGCACCCCCATGACCAACGTGCGCATGGCCCTGCAGATGCTGCAAATAGCCTGCGATAACCCTAAGAAACAGCAGCACTATTTCGCTATCGCTCTCAAAGAATGCAACCGACAAATTGATCTCATCAACGACCTGCTGGACATGCAGCGACTGGCAGCCGAGAAGTATCTGCTCCAGCCGGAAGAGATCTTCCTGCCGCACTATTTGCGGGATCTGGTGGCGGCAGCCCAGCCTCTAGCTCAGGGCAAAAAGCAGAACTTGCAACTGCGCCTAGGAAGAGGGGATCCCCCCCCTTAAGGCAGATCCCAAGGCTCTGGGCCGCGTCTTGCGAAGCTGCTGCACAACGCTGTCAAGTACACCGCCCCTGAGGGATCCATCCGCCTGCAGGTAACTCCAGAAGGAGAAGGGGTCCTCTTTGTCTGCAGCAACAGCAGCGAGATCCCAGAGGCGGAGCTGCCCCGCATCTTTGAAAAGTTCTATCGGATCCCGAAGGCGGATCGCTGGGAGCACGGCGGCACCGAGCTGGGGCTGGCTTTGGTCAAGCAACTGGTAGAGCACATGGGGGGGCAAATCTCCGTCAGCAGCGCAGAGGGATGGACCCATTTCCGCGTCTGGCTACCTTCTGCCCTGCCAGCAGCAACTGCAAAAAACCTTGGATCTGCGGGCGCCGCCTAGGAACGGCCA
>Ga0272447_1000893_pt1 | contig 20561 bp, 19 predicted proteins | sample YNPCB0133_FD_194589 | JGI IMG/M metagenome (GOLD analysis project Ga0272447, IMG submission 194589) | Hot spring microbial mat communities from Yellowstone National Park, WY, United States - YNP-CB-013-3 | ecosystem: Environmental > Aquatic > Thermal springs > Hot (42-90C) > Sediment | place... | reverse complement strand
GCACGACCTTCCGGCCCACCTCCAATCGTTTACATTCTTTTGTTCGCGATACTGGGAGGCGGCGGCTGGTATGCCTATCGTTCCGGCCTGTTGGACTCATTCCTGAATAGAGAGAACACGCCTCCTATCCCCAGCCAGATTCCAGCTGCCCGGCCCCAAGCCCCAACAGCGCCCAACCCCCCTCAGGTCCAGGTACCCAACCCGCCTGCCAACGCCGTTAATCTGGATACTTCTCTGCCCAACCCAGTAGTGCTCCAGATGGATGGCAGCGTCACGATGGTCCGCATCGTCTTGGCCTTGAAGTCTGGCTACAGCCAGCGCAACCCCGGCATCCCCATCGCCTACGGGATCCCGGATGGCAAGCCCAATGGATCCAATGCCGGCCTGAAGGCCCTGATGGAAGGTCGCATCCAGATGGCCGCTAGCTCTCGCCCCCTCAATGCCAGCGAAGTGCAGGCGGGTTTGCAGGCCATCCCAGTGGCCAAGGATGCGCTGGCGGTGGCGGTGGGGGTCAACAACCCCTACAAGGGCGGCCTGACGCTGCAGCAATTGGCCGATATCTTCCAGGGTCGGATTACCAACTGGAGCCAGGTGGGCGGTCCGGATCGGCGGATTCGTGTTCTCAACCGCGCTCCCCAGAGTGGCACCTACAGCGTTTTCCAAGAGCTGGTGTTGCTGGGGCTGCCCTTTGCCCCCGACAACCCCCCTTACTTCACCACCGCCACCGAAGATGTCACCACTCCTCTCTTGCGGGCGCTGGGGGAAGACGGCATCACCTACAGCACCGTGGATCAAGTGCAGAACCAGCAAACGGTGAGGATGGTGCCCATCGACGGCCAGATGCCCACCCGCGAGGCCATTCAAAGTGGCCGCTACCCGCTGGCCCGCAACGTGTTCTTGGTGGTGCCGCGAAAAACCAGTCCTGTGGTGGCTGACTTCATTAACTACGCCCTCTCGGATCAAGGCCAACAGATCATTGGCCGCACCGAGTTCATCCCGCTGCGCTAGCCAGCCTAGCGGTTGGCGCGGTACAGCAAGGCCCCGCCTATACCTAGGCAGACGAAGTTGGGCAGCCAGGCTGCCACCTCTGGCCCCAGCGTCCCAATCTGCCCCAGCGCCTGGCTGACAAACAGGAGCACATAGTAGGCAAAGATAATCAGCACGCTGAGGCCCAAGCCCAAAGAAGAACTGGTGCGCTGGGGTCGTAGGCCCAGCGGGGCCCCGATCAGGGTGAAGGCCAGACAGGCAAAGGGGATGGCGTACTTCTGGCTAAGGTTGACCTGGAGGCGGCGTACCCGCTGCAGATCCCCGGAGCTGGCAAGAACCTCAATGTAGCGGCGCAGCTCTGGAATGTTCATCTCCTCGGGGCTGCGAACCTCCTGGGCCAAATCCAGCGGCGCCCGCGACAGACGCAGCTCCTGGCGGGCAAAGGTGGCGATGTTGCTGTAGGTGCCGTCGGGCGAAACGATGTAGGTGGTGCCCTCCTCAAACACCCAGAGGTTCTCCCGGGGATCCCAGCGCCCCCGCTGCGCCAGCAGAATTTGACTGAGAGCCTCGTTGGAGACATCCAGGACGATCACGCCGCGCATCTCTTGGCCATCGAAGCTGCGGGCGTAAAACTGACGGGTTAGCCCTTGCCGTCGGGAAAAGCTGCCATCGGGCTCCGGCGTGAGGATCTCGCCAAATTCTTGGTAGAGGATGTTCTCGCGGCGAAAGTCAGGATACCGGTTCAAAGCGCGGTTTAAAGTCAAGGCTGCCTGGCGATTGCTCACTGGCACCACCAGCTCGTTGAACAGAAACGTTAGCGCCGTTACCAACAAGCTGAGCAGGACAGCCGGCACCACCAGGCGGTAGAGGCTCACGCCGCAGGCGCGCAGAGCCGTGATCTCGCTATCGGCAGACAGGCGCCCATAGGCCAGCAGCGTCGCCAACAACATTGCCATGGGAAACGTCAAGACGATGATCCCCGGTGCCCGCAGCAGGAACACCTGCAGGGCCACTGAAATCGATAGCCCCGCCTCCACCACCAGGCGCACCAGCTCAAACAGAGAGCTCACGGCCATCACCAGGGTGGTAAACGCCCCCACCCCAAAGAGAAACGGCAGGAGCATCTCGGAGAGGAGGTAGCGATCCATTAGGCCTACTGCACAGACGAGGGAGAGCCTGCGGCAAGACTGCTTGACCGAACAAGGAGTGGGGGGAGAGGAGAGTTTCACGCAACCTAAGGGTAGTTGGGACAGCAAGCCCTTCGCCCAAGAGGTGAAGGCTGTTAACGACTTTAGACCGGAACCTTGGGGAACAAAAGGTTAATTCCCTCCCTTTCTCAATCCAATCCGCCTACGATCGACCTAGGCGGGCAGAGGACTGGGCTGGGTTCCAGCATGGCTTCTTTCCATCTCAAGGGTTTGCTGGAGCGGCTCCTGGAGCTACGACAGCAGGTTGTCGAGGGATCCCAGAACTACCTGGCCGCCTGGGGCTGCCTTGGGAACCCTCCTGCAGCCCTCTGCAACCTGGCGCGCTACCTGGCGCTACGCCAACACGATCTGCGCAACCTGCAATTGGAGCTGGCTGCGGTGGGGCTGTCCTCGCTGGGACGGTGTGAATCGCGGGTCTTAGAGACCCTGGATGCGGTGATCGCCACTTTGGCAGCCACGCAGGGCCTAAGCCACAAGGGGCCCAGCTATGAGGAGTTTTACGCTGGGGACATGGCGCTGGAGCAGCATGCTGAGGCGCTGTTTGGCCCTCCTTCTCCCCACCGCCGCGCCCGCATCATGGTGACCCTGCCCAGCGAAGCTGCCGAGCAGCCCGAGCTGCTGCTGCAACTGCTGCAACGGGGGATGAACGTGGCCCGGATCAACTGCGCCCACGGCGATCCCCTGGTGTGGGAGAAAATGGTGGCCCACTTGCGCCAGGCCGAAGCCCAGACTCAACGGCGCTGCAAGATTTTGTTCGACCTGGCCGGCCCCAAGATCCGCACGGGCCCGGTGGCCATGCCCCCCGGCAAAACCAAGGTGTACCGCGGGGATCGCATCCTGCTCACGGCAGCCATGCCGCCGGTCACCTCTGACCCCTCTTGCCAGGTGGCTTGCACCCCGCCAGAGATCTTGGCGCACCTGCAGGTGGGGGCAACTGTCTGGATCGACGACGGCAAAATCGGCGCCCGTGTCGTAGGGATCGAGCCGGTAGGGGTGGTGCTGGAGGTGGACAAAGTCGCCCCGCAGGGCAAGAAGTTGCGGGAGGGAAAGGGCCTCAACTTTCCCGACAGCCAGCTCCCGATCCAGCCTCTGACCGGGAAAGATCGCCAAGACTTGGACTTTGTGGTGCAGCATGCCGACCTGGTGGGCTATTCCTTTGTCCAGCAGCCGGCAGATTTGCAGTTGCTGTTTTCTGAGCTGGAGCGGCGCCAGGCCCGTCCTGATCTGGGCTTGCTCCTCAAGATTGAAACGCAGCGGGCGGTGAAAAACCTACCCGCCTTGATCGCGGCCGCCGACGGCTGTCGACCGCTGGGGGTGATGATTGCCCGGGGGGATCTGGCCGTAGAGATAGGTTGGCTGCGCTTGGGGGAGATCCAGGAGGAACTGCTGTGGATCTGCGAGGCGGCCCATGTGCCGGTAGTCTGGGCTACGCAGGTGCTGGATCAGCTCACCAAAGAGGGCTTGCCCTCGCGGCCTGAGCTTTCCGATGCGGTGATGTCTGCCCGCGCCGAGTGCGTCATGCTCAACAAAGGCCCCTATCTCCTGGAGGCAGTTGCCCTTCTGGATGAGCTGCTGGCCCGGATGCAAGCCCACCAACACAAGAAAAGCCAACGCCTGCGCGCTTTGTACTCCTGGCGCTAAGCTGAAGCAGCATCAAAGACGAAACTTCTCCCCCAGGTAATACTTGCGCACCAGGGGATCCGCCGCCAGCTCTGCGGCCGTGCCCTTGGCCAGAATGGCTCCCTCGTTGAGAATGTAGGCCCGGTCGGTGATCTCCAGCGTCTCCCGCACGTTGTGGTCGGTAATCAAGACGCCGAGGCCCCGCTGCTTGAGCTTGGCCACCACCTCCTGGATGTCGGCCACCGCAATGGGATCCACCCCCGCAAAGGGCTCGTCCAGCAGCAAAAATTTCGGCCCGTGGATCCCAGCAGCCAGGGCGCGGGCAATCTCGGCGCGGCGCCGTTCTCCCCCCGACACCTGCAAACCCAAACTGTGGGCCACATGGGCAATGCGGAACTCCTCGAGCAGGTGGTTGAGGCGCTGCTGCCAGAGGCGGCGAGGCACCCCCGTCTGCTCCATCACTAGCAGCAGGTTGTCTTGAATGCTAAGGCGGCGAAAGATGCTCGGCTCCTGGGCCAGATAGCCGATCCCCAATTGGGCGCGGCGATGCATGGGCAGATGGGTAATATCTTGGTCATCTAGCCAGACATGGCCGCGGTTGGGCTGGATTAGGCCAGTCATGATGTAGAAGGTGGTGGTTTTCCCCGCTCCGTTGGGCCCCAGCAACCCGACGATTTCCCCTTGCTCAATGCTCAAGCTGACATCCTTGACCACCTCGCGGCGGCCATAGCGCTTACAGATGTTTTCCAGTCGAATCTGCATAGGGCCAGCCCAGGACTAGACGCTTTTTCCTAATCAATGCTGGCGGATCCCGAAAGCTAGTTCCAGCAAAAGCAGTGGGCCCCACTGTTGCTCCAGGAGGCCCAGATGCCCCTATCCTGGGAGCAATGCAGGACAACCTCGCTCCGCTGGGTTGCTGTCGTTAACTTGGCTACCACGAATTTCCCTCTCCAAGCTTCCGCTATTCTGGGGCTGCTGACCACGGCAACGGTTGCCTCCACTGCCGCTGCCACCCCCAACGCTTGCTTCCTGCGCTACCTGCTGGCTTCCAAAGCCTGCCCCAACTGCCGTCTGGGAAGCAACCTGGATCTGGCAGAAGCCAACTTCCAGGGTGCCGACCTCATCGAGGCCAACTTGGAGCGCGCTATCCTGACCGGCGCCGATCTCAGCGGTGCCTACCTGGTGGGAGCCAATTTGCCGCAAGCCAACTTGCGCAGCGCCAATCTTAGCGGTAGCTACCTGGAGGGGACGGATTTGCGCGGTGCCGACCTGCGGGGGGCTAATCTCTCTACGGCGCGGACTTGCGCGGGGCCGATCTGCGTATGCCAACCTGGTTGGAGCTGACCTGCGCTTTGCCCGCACCCAAGGCCCACGCCTTCAGGGTGCTGTCCGGGAGTAGCGCAAAGAGCTCCCTCTAGGAGAAGTGTCAAGCGTGAAAGCCCACTGCGGATGGCGAGACTCGAACTCGCATGGCAAAGCCACACGCCCCTCAAACGTGCGCGTATACCAATTCCGCCACATCCGCGCTAGCTGGACTCCTGCTATCCTAGCAGCAAAAAGGCCGGGGTGTTAAGGGGCCGGCAACCCTAGTCCTCGGTCCAAAACCGCTCCGAGAGGTACTTGTCGGCCCCGTCGCAGAAAATGGTGACCACCACCCCCCTGGAAAGTTGGCGAGCCACCTCAAGGGCAGCCACCACATTGGCACCAGAAGAGATGCCCACCAGTAGCCCTTCCTCCAAAGCTAGGCGCTTTACCATCTTCTGGGCAGCTTCGGTGGAAACCTCGAGGTGCCGATCCGGCAAGCTAGGATCGTAGATTGCTGGCTTGAGGGCCGTGGCCATGTGCTTAAGGCCTTCGAGGCCGTGGAAGGGGGAGTCCGGCTGCATGGCGATGATCTGGATATCAGAGCGGTACTCCCGCAGGCGTCGCCCCACCCCCATGCAGGTGCCGCTGGTGCCTAGCCCGGTTACGAAGTGGGTGATCTGTCCCTGGGTTTGTTCCCAGATTTCCACCCCTGTGGTCTCGTAGTGGGCCTGCCAGTTGGCGGGATTGCTGTACTGGTCGGGATAGAAGTAGAGATCGGGGTTTTCGGCGTAGAGAGCGCGGGCTTTCTCGATGGCCCCATCGGAGCCGAGGGCTGGATCCGTGAGCACCAAGTCCACCCCGTAGGCAGCGAGGATCTTCTTGCGCTCTGGGCTAGCGTTGGCCGGCAGGGCCAGCTTCACCTTGTACCCCAAAGCCGCCCCTATCCAGGCATAGGCAATGCCCGTGTTGCCGCTGGTGGCATCCAGGATAATCTTGCCAGGCGTAAGCTTGCCCTCGCGCTCGCCAGCGCGAATCATGTTCAGGGCCGGGCGATCCTTGACCGAGCCGCCGGGGTTGTACCACTCTGCTTTGCCGTAAACTCGCACCGCTGGCGGCAAATCAGCAGTAACCCGCCGCAGGCGAATGAGCGGCGTCCGTCCCACCAGCTCAATGGGGCTCTCGACCGCAGGGGGCAAGGGGCGAGAAGAAAACGCACTCGGGTACAAGCGGGATCCCTCGCTAGACAAGCACTGGACTGGACAACCATTGCTCATCTTATCCCGGTGTTCGTCAGTTCCAGCCTCTTCTGGGCTTCCCCGGCTCCTTTAGCTAGACTCTAAGATGGGGGTTAGCAAAAAGCGCTTTGGGCAACAGCAGGATGCGGAGCGGCAGGGCAGAAATCGGCATTGTAACGGCGCAACAATTTGATCGCCGGCGAGGTCAGATCCACGTCTACGACGGCGAGGGCAAGGGCAAGTCACAGGCGGCTCTGGGGGTTGTGCTGCGTTCAATTGGGCTGGGGATTGAAAACTCGGCCCCTAGCCGGGTGTTGCTGGTGCGGTTTCTCAAGGGACCGGGCCGCACCTATGCAGAGGACGCCGCGATTGCCGCTCTGCAGCGGGGCTTCCCCCACCTTATCGATCAACTGCGCACGGGGCGAGGAGAGTTCTTCGGCCCCGACGAGATTACCAAGTTTGACCGCCAAGAGGCTCGCCGCGGCTGGGATGTAGCCAAGGGGGCGCTGGCGTCGGGGTTCTACTCGGTGGTGGTGCTGGACGAGCTAAACCCGGTGCTGGACCTGGGCCTGCTGCCTGTGGATGAGGTCGTCAGCACCCTCAAGCAAAAGCCAGAGGAGATGGAGGTCATCATCACCGGGCGGGGCGCCCCCAAGGAAATTATCGACCTAGCAGATCTGCACTCGGAAATGCGCAGCGTGCGGCGGGCGGCGGATCCCCAGAACGGACAGCCCCCCCTCAGCGGCATCGAGATCTACACCGGCAACGGCAAGGGCAAGTCCACCAGCGCTCTGGGCCGGGCTCTGCAGGCCATTGGGCGCGGCATTAGCAAGGATCTCTCCCACCGCGTCCTGATCATGCAGTGGCTCAAGGGGGGAACAGGCTACACAGAGGATGCGGCCATCCGCGCTTTGCGGGAGAGCTATCCCGATCTGGTGGATCACCAGCGCTGCGGTCGCGACGCCATTGTCTGGCGGGGCAAGCAGCAGGAAATCGACTATGTGGAGGCAGAGCGGGGCTGGGAGCTGGCTAGGGCAGCCATCGCCTCGGGGCTTTACAAGACCATCATTCTGGACGAACTCAACCCGACAGTGGATCTGGAGCTATTGGACGTGGAGCCCATTGTCGAGGCTTTGCTGCGCAAGCCGCGGGACACGGAGATCATCATCACAGGGCGCTGCCATGCGCCTCTGCCCTACTTTGAGCTTGCCTCTGTCCATTCGGAAATGGTGAGCCACAAGCACTACGCCGAGCAGGGAGCCGATCTGCGGCGCGGAGTGGATTACTGAGCAGGGTGGCGATGGGATCCTGGGTGGTGCTGGATCAGCTCCTGCAGCGAAGCGGGTTCCCCGACGCGAGGGCGCTGGCGCAGCTCTTGCTTGGCCTTTTCCAGACGGAGGTGTGGGTGGAGGGCAAGGAGCGGGTTCCCCAGGGCCCCCTGCTGGTGGTGAGCAACCATCGGAGCTTTTTGGATGCGCCGCTGCTGATTGCGGGGCTGGATCGGCCAATTCGCTTTGCTTGCCACTACTACCTCTCTCAAGTGCCCCTCTTGCGGGAGGTTGCCTTGGCTCTGGGTTGTATCCCCCTCCAGCAGGGATCGGGTTCACAGCTTGCCTTTTTTCGCCAGGCGCAGGCCACCCTGGCAGCGGGCGGGGCGGTGGGAATTTTCCCCGAAGGGGCGGAGCAGATGACCCGCAAGACCTTACCGCAGGAGGTGGGGCGGTTCCAGCCGGGCTTTGCCCATCTGGCCTTGGCTGCTGGCGTGGATCCCCTGCCAGTCCTGCCGGTGGCAGTGTGGGCCCAAGAGGAGTGGCGAGCAATCGACATCCCCATGGCTTTCTTCCGCTGGTTTGACCCCACAGAGCCCAGCTTTCAGCAGCCGGGGGGGCATCCGGTGGTGATCTACCGTCAGGTGGTGGTTCGAGTGGGATCCCCTCTTTGGGTGAGGGGAGCAAGGCGCTATACCTGCCGCCAGGAGCGGCTGCAGCTCATTCGGGAGTTAACGGCAGCCGCCCGCGAACAGGTGCGCTTGGGGTTGACAAGGAGATGGAAAGATTGAAAAGCAAGCCCACCGCCTCTAGTCCAAGCCGCCAGAAGCGGCCCCTGCTGCTCTATGTGCCGGGTATGGATGGCACGGGCAAACTGTTTTACCGGCAGGCGCAGGCTCTGCAAGCCGAGTTTCGCGTCCGCCCTCTGAGCTTAAACCATCCCGAAGCGGGGCATAGCTGGGAGAGCTTGGCCGATTGGGTGGGATCCCAACTGGAGGAGGGAGCCTACCTGTGTGGCGAGTCCTTCGGAGCTTGCCTAGCCCTGGCTGTAGCTGCCCAGCAGCCGGAGCGCTGTCGTGGCCTGATTCTGGTCAACCCGGCCTCCTCGCTGCGGCGCCGGCCCTGGTGGTGGGCAGGTCAGGTTCTCCTGCCCTTTTTGCCGCCGGGACTTTACCACCAACTGGCGGAGCGGGGGTTAGGGTTTTTGGCGGAGCTGGGCCAAATGGAGCCGCCGGATCGGGAGCGGCTGCGCCAGGCCGTGCACAGCGTTTCTCCGGAGGTGGCTGCCCATCGTCTAGCCTTGCTGGGATCCTTTGCTGTGGAAGATTTGCCCCTCGAGTCGATGAGGCTGCCAACCTTGCTGGTGGCGGGGGGGCGGGATCGTCTCCTGCCCTCGGTACAGGAGGTGCGGCGTCTGGCGGAGCGACTGCCCCAGGCCCAGGTGGAGATCTCGCCTTTAAGCGGCCATGCTTGCCTTCTGGAGCGGCAGATGAACCTGCGGCGCTACTTGCTCAAGCCCGATGGGGTCTTTGCCCCGCTACTGCTCAATTCCGCTCTGGCCCCCTGAGCAGCAAGAGGGAGCCCCACAGGTTTTCGATTCGCTCTTGGCAGGAGCTGTCTTTCCCCTCTCGATCCAGCCAGAGGGCTCTCAGGCCTGCTGCCTTGGCCCCCTCATAGTCTTCGCGGCGGCTGTCGCCAATGTGCCAGGCAGCGGCAGGCGGGATCCCCTGGGCCGCTAGGGCAGCCTGGAAGATGCGGGGATCGGGCTTGGCATAGCCCACCTGGGTAGAGAGAGTAAGGCTAGAAAAATAGCCGTCCAGTTGCAGCGCCTGCAGCACTCGCACTAGACGGCTGTCGAAATTGGAGATTACCCCTAGCTGGATCCCTTCCTGTTGCAGGGCTTGCAAAACTGGCAGCGTCTCAGGATAGAGCTCCCAAGGGTCCCCTGCGGCAAAATGCTCGAACAGGTGGGCAAAAAACGCTGCAAAGCGCTCCTCCCCAAAGGCAGTAAGGGATCCCTCCACCTGGGCAAAGGTCTGGCGCACCACTTGATGCCACCAGGCCCGCTCCCACTCCTCTAAAAGGGATCCCGTCAAGCCCACGCAGGCGGGTGGCGGAGCACTGGCAAAAGCTTGGGCAAAGGCGCGATCCAACGCCCGTGGCTCCACGGCTACCCCGTATTCTGCAGCTATTTGGCTATAGACTTGGCCCACGCTGCCCCGCACCCGGAACAGGGTGCCGACGGCATCGAAAAAGATCGCCTTCGGCCTCATTGCTGGTTTTCGTAGCGCGCGTAGGCCTCGACAATCCGCTGGACTAGAGGGTGGCGCACCACATCTCGCTGGTCAAAGTAGCAGAAGGCCACCCCCTCCACCCCCGCTAGGATGCGCTCTGCAGCCGCCAGGCCCGACAGGCGATGCTTGCCCAGATCCGTTTGGGTGAGATCCCCGGTAACCACCATGCGGGAGCGGAAGCCCAGCCGAGTGAGGGCCATCTTCATCTGCTCAGGGGTGGTGTTTTGGGCCTCGTCCAAGATAATGAAAGCGTTGCTGAGGGTACGCCCCCGCATGTAGGCCAGCGGCACCACCTCGATGACTCCCTGGGCCATCAGCTGAGGCAGCTTGGCCGGGTCGATAAACTCAAACAGGGCATCGTAGAGAGGCCGCAGATAGGGATCCACCTTTTCCACCAGATCCCCTGGCAAAAAGCCCAACTTCTCCCCCGCCTCTACTGCTGGTCGCGTCAGGATCAAACGCTCGTACTCGCGGTTTTGCAGGGCTGTGATGGCGACAACGGCTGCTAGATAGGTTTTCCCCGTGCCTGCTGGCCCAATGCCGAAGCAGAGATCGTGGGTGCGAATGGCTTGCACATACTCTTGCTGGCGGGGCGTTTTGGGCCGAATGAGCTCTCCCTTGCGGGTGCGAGCCAAAACCCCTGCCTGCACTTGGCGATAGGCCTCAGCTTCTTGGTTGGAGAGAGCACGGAAGGCTTGTTCAGCATCGACTGCTGTTACAGGGTGCCCGGCTTGCCAAAGGGGTTTGAGCAATTCTAGCCACTGCCGCACCTGCTGCCGCTGTTGAGGTGTTCCCCTCAGATAGAGATCCTGCCCTCGCAGGGTAACCGAGGCGCCGCTGCAGCGGCTAATCCACTTCAAGTTAGACTCCTGCACGCCCGCCAGGGACATGGCCTGCTGGGGACTTGACAAAGAGATGATCTCGAGATCGGTGACAGCGGAGGAAGTCAAGTGGTTGTGCATGCCGTGGGCGCCGTGCACCCTAAGACCTGTTGAGACCTGTGATGGCGATCCTATCAGAAGCTCCGGCTAAAGCGCTCCAGGTTCTGGCCAGCCTCGGCAAAAGGCTTCTCGGACAGCAGAGTCCGAGTGTTCTAGGACACCAATTGGGAAAACTCGCCCCCCTCGAGTTCGAGATTCAGTTTTTGCTAGCAACGGAGTTAGAAATATTGAAAGAAATCTTTTTCTTCTGAAATAGTCGTTACTCATCAAGCAGAGCTAGTTTAGCCTTGAGGGTGTATAGCCTCCCAGTACATTCCGCCATTCACGTTGTCGATTTACATTAATGAAAAGGCAGCTGAACCTGGTCTTTCAGCACTTTTGGTAAAAATTTGAAAAAGTCGAACCCGATCTTTGGGCAATTTGGGTAACCTGGATTTGCTAGAGCTAGCAAGAGAGAGAACTTTCAATAGAGAGCCTTACGAGAATCTGGAGCTGTTTTTTATCAGCTTGCCTTAAAACTTCTTAAGGCTTCACAATCACAATCTTGCCTTGCAAGGAAACAAGGAGAGAGCAATGTCTACCCAATTGGTTACGCCCGCTACGTTAGAGCTTCTGCAAGTGGATTTGACGCAAGTCCCTCCAGAGATTACCTGTGATGGCAGCGACTTGGACTGGAGCCAAGCCGTGGTGATCGAGGGCAGTCAGCCCCAAGAGGAAAATTTGCAGGGCTGGATTGCCTTCTGTGGCCTGCGGGTTAACCACGAGGCCGGCAATGTCCTGTACTGGCAAGGGCAGCCGCTGCGGGCCAGCCGCATTCGCTTTTTCGTAAGAAATGTAGCCTGGCGCTATGGCTTCTCTTTCTCCACTAGCATTCGCTCCCCTCTCGGCAAAGGGATCCCCACGCCTCCCGACTGGCGCTACCCTGGCCTTTGCCGCTACGGCCTGGTGCTGTTCCAGCCCAACGTCCAGTTGGTGGCCCGACAGGTCTGGGAATCCTCGCCCGAGCAGCCGCAAGAGGTGGATCTGGATCCCGACCTGGATATTGCCTTTAATGTCAACGCCGCCAAGGGCAGTTACAGCAACAACAGAGGCAGCTTCGATATCTACGTGCAGGTGGTGAGCTAAGGGCAGCCAGGGATCCCCGCCGAGAACAGTTGCCGGCTGGGATCCCATCTTCTACAATAGGTGAGCTAGAAGTTGGCGCCCAGCTTGCCGCTGGCTCTGCCAGCTTGGAGAGGTGGCTGAGTGGTCGAAAGCGGCTTCCTGCTAAGAAGTTACGGGGCCCAAAAGGCTCCGTCGAGGGTTCGAATCCCTCCCTCTCCGTTGCCACAGCCAAAGCTAGCCACCTTTGCCGCTGACGGAGGGCACTGATGGGCCAGGGATGGCTTCTAAGTCAGTGGGGAGTGGCGCTTTGGCTCAATTTACTTCTCGTGGGGCTAGCCCTGCAGAGTCCCCAAAAGGCGCTGACCCGGGCTGGGGTGCTCCACGCAGGGCTGCTGGGTTTGTTGGTGTGGGGGGGCCTGGGGTGGCGGGGCTACCTGGTAGTAGCTGCCTATTTTTTAGTCGGCACAGCCGTCACCCGCTTGGGGATCCACCGGAAGCAGGCGCAGGGAATTGCCGAGAAGCGAGGAGGGGCGCGGGGCCCAGAAAATGTCTGGGGCTCTGCTTTGACCGGGGCGGTATGCGCAGTGGGATACGCTTTCTTTCCGCACTCCCTCTGGTGGTTGGGGTATAGTGCCAGCTTTGCAGCGAAATTGGCCGATACCGTCAGCAGCGAAGTAGGCAAAGCCTATGGACGGCAGACCTTTTTGATCACCACTTTTCAGCCGGTGCCTGCCGGCACCGAGGGAGCTGTCAGCCTAGAGGGATCCCTGGCGGGGGTGACGGCAGCAGGGGGAATGTCCGCCTTGGCCTGGGGGATTGGCGGAGAATGGGTGGGAGGGGATCCCTGGTGGCTGAGCGCCTGTTGGCTGGCCGGCATCCTGGCCACTCTAGCAGAAAGCTGGATGGGGGTAGTGCTGCAGCCCCGCCTGGCCTGGATGACCAATGAGGTGGTGAACGGCATTCAGACAACCCTTGCCGCTCTTTTGGCGGTGGGGCTAGGAGCCCTCCTGGGGATTGGAGCGTAAAGAGAGCCCAAGGAAAAAGGGAGGAGCCTTCCGGAAGCTCTCTCCCCTAGGGGTGTAAAAACAGCAGAACAGCTTCTAGCGCAAGCCGCTTGGCTTGTAGACCAAGAAGCCCAGCACCTGACACTGCTTAATGTTGTCGAAGCCCACCACGCGGATGAAGCAATGGGGGTAAGCGCTGCGGCAGGCCTGCACCTCAGTCAGCACCTCCTGTGGAGAAGTAGCGCTAAACAGCGGCAGCTTCCACAAAGTCCAGTAGTGGTCGGTTGGCTCGGAAGATTCGTTGAATTCGATGGCAGGGATGTAGCCCTGATCCAGGATGTACTGCACCTGCTTGAGGATCTGCAGATCCGTTAGGGGTGGCAGATAGGAAAAGGTTTCGTAGCGGCGCTCTTTCGGTAGGGTTTGCATAACTTACTCCGTTTCAGGTGTAGGGTTTTGGAGAGGGGATCCTGCCTCTGGGTGGGTGACCGGCAGGGATCCGGTTGCTGAAGTCAGCCGTTCCAGGTGGCTGCGGCGGTGTTCCATGTTGGCCTGTTGAATACCGGTTTTGGCCATTTCCGGCAAGTAGTCGACCACCTCCGCTGCCAGGTACTCCCGAACGGTCATGATGCGGTAGGCCAAGTCGGCCCGCTCTGCCAGCAAAGCCCGAAGATAGGCTTCCCCATCCTGGAAGCTTTGCCGAGCAGAAAACTGCTGCAGCCAGAGGGCCCTGGGAGGATCCGTCTCGCTCAGCTGGGCCAGCACCGTGCGCATCGCCTGATAGGTCAGGTAGCTGATTAAAGTTTTGGCCGTGTCCTTGGCGATCTGCTTGAGATCCATGACCGATCCAGGGGTTGGGCCAAGGGGGCAAGAGAGTCCAGAGATCCCTTGCCCCCAGAGAGTTTTAGAGCGTATCGACGGGCTTGAACTCGAACTTGACCTCTTTCCACAGCTCGCAGGCAGCCGCCAGCTCTGGCGACCACTTGGCTGCTTCGCGGATGATGTCGCTGCCCTCTCGGATCAGGTCTCGACCTTCATTGCGGGCTTGGATGCAGGCTTCCAGGGCCACGCGGTTAGCCGTTGCACCGGGAGCATTCCCCCATGGGTGGCCGAGCGTGCCGCCGCCAAACTGCAGCACCGCGTCGTCCCCGAAGATCTCCACCAGCGCCGGCATGTGCCAAACGTGGATCCCTCCGGAAGCCACTGGCATGACCCCAGGCATAGAAGCCCAATCTTGGGTGAAGAAAATGCCGCGGGAGCGATCCGCCTCGACGTAGTTTTCCCGCATGAGATCCACAAAGCCCATGGTGATGGCGCGGTCGCCTTCCAACTTGCCCACCACCGTACCGGCGTGCAGGTGGTCGCCGCCAGACATGCGTAGGCACTTGGCCAGCACCCGGAAGTGGATGCCGTGGTTTTTCTGCCGGTCGATCACCGCGTGCATGGCGCGGTGGATGTGCAGCAGGATGCCATTATCGCGGCACCACTTGGCCAGGCTGGTGTTGGCCGTAAAGCCGGCGGTGAGGTAGTCGTGCATGATGATGGGAGCGCCAATCTCCTTGGCAAACTCCGCCCGCTTGAACATTTCCTCACAGGTGGGCGCGGTCACGTTCAGGTAGTGGCCCTTGATCTCGCCGGTTTCGGCCTGAGCTTTGTGGACCGCTTCCATGACAAACAAGTAGCGATCCCGCCAGCGCATGAAAGGCTGCGAGTTGACGTTCTCGTCGTCTTTGGTAAAGTCCAGCCCACCCCGCAGTGCCTCGTACACAGCCCGCCCGTAGTTTTTGGCGGAAAGGCCCAGCTTGGGCTTGATGGTGCAGCCCAGCAGCGGACGGCCATACTTGTTCAATTTATCCCGCTCTACCTGGATGCCATGGGGAGGGCCCTGGAAGGTCTTCAGGTAAGCTACGGGAATGCGCAAGTCTTCCAGCCGCAGCGCTTTTAGGGCCTTAAAGCCGAAGACGTTGCCCACAATTGAGGTGAGCATGTTGGTAACTGAGCCTTCCTCGAAGAGATCCAGCGGGTAGGCGACGAAGCAGAAGTACTGGTTCTCTTCGCCAGGAACCGGCTCGATGTCGTAGCAGCGGCCCTTGTAGCGGTCCAAGTCAGTGAGCAGATCGGTCCAAACGGTTGTCCAGGTGCCCGTCGAGGACTCAGCTGCTACTGCTGCCCCTGCTTCTTCTGGAGGAACGCCTGGCTGAGGCGTAACCCGAAAACAGGCTAGGATGTCGGTATCTTTGGGCGTGTAATCAGGGGTGTAATAGGTCAGTCTGTAGTCTTTCACCCCCGCTTGATAGCCGCTCTTGGTTTTCGTTGCTGAATAGGCCACGTCAATCCTCCTCTACACGAATGACAAACTCTGCAAAGTTGAGAACTAGCATCTCCAGCTTCAGGCAACAGGCGAGGAAGCAGAGGTAGGGAGCCTCAACTGCCTGCCCTTTCTGGCCTTGGAGCTGCCTCACAATCGGTAGGCTCGACCTTGCAGCCTACCTCTTTCCCCTCAACCTGTAAGCCCTCTTCCCTGACTCCTTTCATCGCTAGCTTTAACGCACCAAGTCCAGAAAGCCTCTATGGACTATTTCCAGCTCTTGTTGCCCCTGCGATCTCAATAATGCAGCTCCACCTTCTTGGGTTTAATCCTAAGCTACCATCCGCGATGAAAGCCAGATCATTACTTTCTTTATGAGTTTGATTAGCTTACTTAAAGCAAGCCAGGCCTTCCGCTGGCAACGGGATAGATTTCTTTGACTTTCTTCACATCTTCCTGGGAGAATCTCCCACCTAACGACACCAGCCCCCTTGGCAGGGAGCTGGGAAAGAGACTCCCTGGCAGCCAGGAGGACTAGGAAACGGTCGTCAGGGAAGGCTGGGGCTTCTTGGTGATTACCTGGTCGATGATGCCGTATTCCTTGGCCTGTTCTGGGGTCATAAAGTTGTCGCGGTCTGTGTCGCGCTCGATACGCTCCAGCGGCTGACCCGTGTGGTAGGCAAGCAGACTGTTGAGGCTGTTTTTGATAAAGAGGAGCTCCCTGGCCTGGATCTCAATGTCGGTCGCTGGACCCTGGGCTCCCCCCAGAGGTTGGTGAATCATAATGCGGGCGTGGGGAAGGGCAATGCGTTTGCCCTTGGCACCCCCTGCCAGCAAAAAGGCTCCCATGCTGGCGGCCAAGCCAATGCAGATGGTGGAGACGTCTGGCTGGATGTGCTGCATGGTGTCGTAGATGGCCATACCGGCATAGACAGAGCCGCCAGGAGAGTTGATGTAGAGGTAGATATCTTTCTCAGGGTCTTCGGATTCCAGGTAGAGCATCTGGGCCACAATTAGGTTGGCTACGTCGTCATCTATCGGCGTGCCCAAGAAGATAATCCGATCCCGTAGCAAACGCGAGTAAATATCAAAGGCGCGCTCGCCGCGTGCAGATTGCTCGATAACAGTGGGAATCATGCCAGTCCAAGCGATGGGTTGCTACCATAGTGTAGTTTAAGCCACGGGATAACTGCCCCCTGCAGAGGAGTTGCCTGGCTCTGCCTAGGTAGCCTGCCGCTGGGATCCTCATTATCAATCTATCAATCTGCGGAGATGAGGTGTAAATGGATGTGATCCCGGATGAACCCCTTGTGATCGCCGGATTGCTGGGTCTGGCTCTCCTGGGACTCTTGATCTTGGCCGGGGTAGGATGGGGGGCGGGCGACGGCGACTAGCAAGAGATTCAAGTTGACAGAGTTAAACCTGCCTCCTTACAATCAAGATCGCTTCGTTTGGAGATGCCCCCATCGTCTAGAGGCCTAGGACACATCCCTTTCACGGATGCGACAGGGGTTCGAATCCCCTTGGGGGTATAGAGGAGAGGTAGCGACGATGCGCAGCTTTGCCGGCGCATCTTCTGTTTGACGTGGATTAGTTAAGCCAGTAGACGAGCAGCTGCATTTCTTCGGCTAGGCACTTTGCCTAGGCTAAAGTCAGCTCCGTCTTTAGCCGGTGTGCTCGATCAAGAGCAAGGAGCAACTCCCCTCAGCTCGATGGGAAGTGACACCTGCGGAGATCCCTCTGGTGGGGTAGTGGAGGTGAACTCTGCTGCTAGCTATAGGTCGTGGAAGCAGGAAGAAAGGCTCAACCTGGAGCAAAAGTCTGCTTTTGTCCGAGGTTGTATAGGTCTTTCAGACGCGGATCAACGGCTATGGGCCAGAGCTTCTGCTGGCGCAGCGCTAGCAGCTAGATCGTCTTTGATTAGCTCTACCAGATCCTGAAGCTGACGAATGGCCTCCGCTCCTTCCAGTTTCATCAGCTCCCGCTCATCCCGCATCTCCGTCCAACTGATGGAGCACTCGGAGACTAAAAAGCGAATCAGATGCCCTTCCCGCAAGCTGACCATGAAGGAAGCGCTCTCAAAGGAGGTGCCGCAGGTGTAGCAGGAGGCCGGGTAGCCCCGCTTCTCCAAAGCAATGGCCAGCGCCTGCAAACTCATCACCAGATCCTGAACGTAGCTGCGGTATTGTTCCGCCAACCGTTTGAACATCACACTCCTCCTCACTCCTCGGCTCAGCCAGGCCCTCTTCTGGCCACAGACAAGCCGCTTAGTAATAAATACCTATGCTCGGCAGTTAAGTTCATATGTAGCACAGCAATGGGCAATCCTCAAGGAAGGAGCTCAGTCCAGGAACCAAAACTGCCCAGCGCCAAGCAGGATGATAGGCAAGGCCCAGGTGGTTCAGATGTCGTATTTAACACTCCTCTCAAAACAAACACCAAAGTTTACTCTAGTTCAAAACTCTTGCCTCTAGGGGGGGAGCGGATCCTCAGCTCAGGACGGGAAGGGGAATAGTTGCTTTTCGTGGTTGTTTTCCAATTCTCAGAAAGGCTTCTCTTATTTCCGAGGCCTCCTTATCTGCTCTTTCGAGCTGCCGAGAGTAACCCCATTTGTTGTCCGTGCCTTAGCACCACTCGTGAAGATTTCCTCAAGCAACTGCTGTGGCGCCTGATTGATCGGGGGTGCTGCCTCCAACCTACCTTGGCCTAAGCTAGCCGTTTGGCAAGCCCCCTTAGCAAGCCCTTAAGAAAACATTAAAAACGGGATTAAAAACACAGAGACAGCGGCCTCCTAAGAGGAGAAGGAACTAGAATTGAAGTGGGCAAGGTGTATTGCAAACGCCTGAAAAAAGAAACATCAGAGTTGCTAAAAGTTCTCCCTTGCACCGGTGGCTAGATCGTCCCTTTTGCAAAGATGCCAGCAGCCCTTAGCAGTAGCTGAGGAGAGGTCTTGCTCTAGGTCTAGCCTGTTGCATAGCTGTCAGGCCGAATGGCCAGGGGGATTGCTATGGTAGTGAGCACCCAGTCTTCTGTAGCTTTGCCTACAGAATTCACAAGTAAACAACATAGCTTGAGGGATTTCGTGCCTGGGCGGTGGCAGCGCTGCATCGACGTCCGAGATTTTATTCAGCGCAATTACACGCCTTACACGGGAGATGAAAGCTTCTTGGCGCCGGCCACCGAGCGCACGCAGCGGCTGTGGGCCAAAGTTCAAGATCTGATGGCCTTGGAGCGGAAGCGTGGGATCTTGGATGCCGACACCGACCTTCCTTCCAGCATCACCAGCCACCCGCCAGGCTACATCGACCGAGAGCTGGAGCAGATCGTAGGGCTACAAACGGATAAGCCCCTAAAGCGCGCCATCCTGCCCTTTGGCGGCATCCGCATGGTGGAGACGGCCCTCAAGGCCTACGGCTACGAGCTGGATCCAAAGGTTAAGGAAATCTTTACCAAGTACCGCAAGACCCACAACGACGGGGTTTTCGACGCCTACACGGAGGAGATGCGCCGCTGCCGCCGCTCTGGGATCATCACCGGCTTGCCGGACGCCTATGGACGGGGCCGCATCATCGGTGACTACCGGCGGGTACCTCTCTATGGCGTGGATCGGCTGATTGAGGACAAGGAGGCGCAGAAGGCCAGCCTAGAGGTGGACACGATGGATGAAGAAACCATCCGCCTGCGGGAGGAGCTCTCAGAGCAGATCAAAGCCCTGTACGAGCTCAAGGAGATGGGGGCCAGCTACGGCTTTGATCTAGGCCGCCCCGCAACCAACGCCCGCGAGGCCATCCAGTGGCTGTACCTAGCCTACCTGGCAGCGGTCAAAGAGCAAAACGGCGCCGCCATGTCCCTGGGGCGGGTTTCCACGTTCCTAGACATCTACATCGAGCGGGATCTGCAGGCCGGGATCCTCACCGAGGAAGAGGCCCAGGAGCTCATCGACCACTTTGTCATGAAGCTGCGCATGGTCAGGTTTTTGCGCACGCCGGAGTACAACGAGCTCTTCAGCGGGGATCCCACCTGGGTTACCGAGTGCATCGGCGGCATGGGCCTGGATGGGCGGCCTTTGGTTACCAAAACCAGCTTCCGCATGCTGCACACCCTCTACAACCTTGGCCCAGCGCCCGAGCCCAACTTGACGGTGCTCTGGTCGGAGCGGCTGCCGGAAGCGTTCAAGCGCTACTGCGCCAAGGTCTCCATCGAAACCAGCTCCATCCAGTACGAAAACGACGACCTGATGCGCCCCTACTGGGGGGATGACTACGGCATCGCCTGCTGTGTGTCGGCCATGCGCATCGGCAAGCAGATGCAGTTTTTTGGAGCGCGGGTGAACTTGGCCAAGTGCCTGCTCTATGCCATCAACGGCGGTCGGGATGAGATCTCCGGCGAGCAGGTGGCTCCTGCTTTCGCCCCCATCACCGCCGATGTCCTGGACTACGACGAGGTGTGGCCGCGCATGGCGCAGATGATGGCCTGGCTGGCCAAAACCTACGTCAACACCATGAACATCATCCACTACATGCACGACAAGTACTGCTACGAGCGCCTGGAGATGGCCCTGCACGACCGGGACGTGCTGCGCACCATGGCCTTTGGGTTGGCCGGCCTGTCGGTAACAGCCGACTCCCTATCCGCCATCAAATACGCGCGGGTGCGGGCCATCCGGGATGAACGGGGCTTGGTGGTGGACTACGCGGTGGAGGGCGACTTCCCCAAATACGGCAACAACGACGACCGGGTTGACCAGATTGCGGTGCAACTGGTGCAGACCTTCATGGCGGAGCTGCGCAAGCACAAGACCTACCGCAACGCCATCCCCACCCAGTCCATCCTCACCATCACCTCCAACGTGGTCTACGGCAAGAAAACCGGCAACACCCCTGACGGGCGGCGCGCAGGTGAACCCTTTGCCCCTGGGGCCAACCCCATGCACGGCCGCGACACCAAGGGGGCGGTGGCGTCGCTGGCTTCGGTGGCCAAGCTGCCCTACGACGACGCTCTGGATGGGATCTCCAACACCTTCTCCATCGTGCCGGCGGCCCTAGGTCGCACAGCCGAGGAGCGGGTTGCTAACCTGGTGGGGCTGCTGGATGGCTACATGCGGGATGGCGGTTTCCACCTCAACGTCAATGTTCTCAACCGCGAGACCTTGCTGCACGCCATGGAGCACCCAGAGCTCTATCCACAGCTCACCATCCGGGTTTCCGGCTACGCGGTGAACTTCATCAAGCTCACCCGCGAGCAACAACTGGATGTGATTAACCGCACGTTCCATCAACACTTCTAA
>Ga0272447_1000892_pt1 | contig 20594 bp, 20 predicted proteins | sample YNPCB0133_FD_194589 | JGI IMG/M metagenome (GOLD analysis project Ga0272447, IMG submission 194589) | Hot spring microbial mat communities from Yellowstone National Park, WY, United States - YNP-CB-013-3 | ecosystem: Environmental > Aquatic > Thermal springs > Hot (42-90C) > Sediment | place... | reverse complement strand
GTTGGGAGCCGGTTGCTGCCCTCCCCCGGCCCGCGTAAGATAGCGGCGGAGGGGCGTAGCTCGAACGGCTAGAGCGCCGGTCTCCAAAACCGGAGGTTCCGGGTTCGAATCCCGGCGCCCCTGCCACGGGTTTCCCCGGGGGTGTGCCCGCGAGTCCGGAGGCCAGTCCGTTCGGAAGGCGGAGTCGCTCAGGAGGTGGCGCCGGTGCTGCGCGGTCCTACAATCACGGTTGCCGCTTGGTTGGTCCTGAGCCTGGCGGTCGCTCCTGGCGCGGCCCAGGCGGTCCGCACCGTGGCCGTGGCCCCCTTTTGGGACCTGAGCGCGGACGGGGCTCAGGTGGACGCCCAGGGGATGAACCGGAACCTCACAGACCTGCTGGCCAGGGCGGGCCGTCTGCAGGTGGTGCCCCCTGAGCGCACAGCCGCGGCCATGCGGTCCCTGGGACTCTGGCCCTCCCAGCTGTTCCACCCGGCCCGAGCCCGACAGCTCGCGCAGGCGGTGGGCGCGGACTGGCTGGTGGTGGGGCGGTGGACGCACTTGGACAGCCTGGTCCAGGGCGACTCGGAAGCTGACCTGCCCCGCAGGGGCGGGGGGGCCGTAGCGGTTCTGGAAGTGTGGGTGTGGGAGGGAGGGGGCCCGCGCCCCCGTTACGAGGCTACCTTCCACGCCTTCCGACCTGCGGTAGCGGGGACCCTGGGGCTGCGGGAAGCCGCGGAGGAGGTGCTGCGGCGGGCGGCCGCGGCCCTGAGCCGCCTGTAGGCCACTCCGGAGTCGCGTAGCGGTTTGGCGGGACCCGGGTCCCCGGTCCTCGAGGGTACTGGTGGGCCCTTTACACCGCCTAGGGGGCTGTCTATAATCAGCCAGGCGCCCGCCCGGGGCGCTTCTGTGTTTGGACGGAGTCCAGAAGCTGGAGAGGCCGGATGGCCCGAGTCACGAACCTGATCCGGAAGTCCGAGAGGGTGGTGCGCCCCGCGGCGCGTCCCGCGATCCGGCGCGGTCCGTCCCCGGTGGAGCGGGCCACCCGCTACCTGCGGGAGGTGCGGGCGGAGCTCAACCGGGTCACGTGGCCCAGCCGGCAGGAACTCATCGCCAGCACGGTGGTCGTGCTGGTGGTGGTGACCGTGATGGCCGCGTACCTCGGGGCGTGGGACGCGCTGTTCACGTGGCTGTTCCAGAGGGTGTTGCGGTGACGGTGGAGGAGGAGCAGAAGGTCCCCGTCTCCCCGGAGGCGGGGGAGGGCGCGGTGGGGACCGCGCCCCGGGACCCGCGCCGGCGGTGGTACGTGGTCCACACCTACTCGGGGTACGAGAACAAGGTGAAGACCAACCTGGAGAAGCGGGTCCACTCCATGGGGATGGAGGAGAAGATCTTCCAAGTCCTCATCCCCACGGAGGACGAGATCGAGATCAAGGAAGGCAAACGCCGGATCGCCAAGCGGAAGATCTACCCCGGGTACGTGCTGGTGGAGATGATCTTGGACGACGACTCCTGGTACGTGGTCCGGAACACCCCCGGGGTGACGGGCTTCGTGGGCTCCGGGAACCGGCCCGTGCCCCTGGACGAGGAGGAGGTGCGGGCCATCCTGGGACAGGTGAAGGACGAGACCCCCAAGCTGCGCATCCACTACCACAAGGGGGACACCGTCCGGATCACCTCGGGCCCGTTCCAGGAGTTCACGGGCGTGGTGGACGAGATCCTGCCGGAGAAGGAGAAGGTTCGGGTTCTGGTGTCCATTTTCGGCCGGGAGACGCCCGTGGAGCTGGACTTCACACAGGTCGAGCGCGCCTAACGGCTTCGAGGGGAGCGGTCCATGAAGAAAGTGGTGGCGCAGGTGAAACTGCAGATCCCCGCGGGCAAGGCCACACCCGCACCGCCCGTGGGGACCGCCTTGGGGCCCCACGGGATCAACATCATGGAGTTCTGCAAGGCGTACAACGAGCGGACCGCCTCCCAGGTGGGGATGATCGTCCCGGTGGAGATCACCATCTACTCCGACCGGAGCTTCACCTTCGTCACCAAGACCCCTCCCGCCTCCGTCCTGTTGAAGAAGGCCGCGGGACTGGAGGTGGGGTCGGCGGAGCCCAACAAGAAGAAGGTGGGGCGCGTGACCCGCAAGCAGGTGGAGGAGATCGCCCGGCTGAAGATGCCGGACCTGAACACCACCTCCCTGGAGGCCGCGGTGCGGATGATCGAGGGCACCGCCCGCAGCATGGGCATCGAGGTGGTGGGGTAGTCCCGGGACTAGGACCCGGGAGCAGAGGGAGGAAGACATGGCCCGGCGAGGGAAGCGTTACGAGGATGCGGCAAAGATGTTGGATCGTACCCGGCTGTACGACCCCGAGGAGGCGGTGCGGCTGGTGAAGACCATCTCCCGGGCCAAGTTCGACGAGACCGTAGAGGCGGCCCTGCGGCTGTCCGTGGACCCCAAGCACGCGGACCAAGTGGTGCGGGGGACGGTGGTCCTGCCCCACGGCACCGGCCGGCGTGTCCGGGTGCTGGTCTTCGCGAAGGGGGACAAGGCCAAGGAAGCGGAAGCTGCGGGGGCGGACTACGTGGGCGCGGAGGACCTGGTCCAGAAAATCCAGCAGGAGGGCTGGACGGACTTCGACGTGGCCGTGGCCACCCCTGACCTCATGGGGCAGGTGGGGCGGTTGGGGCGGATCCTGGGGCCCCGGGGCCTCATGCCCAATCCCAAGGCGGGAACCGTCACCTTCGACGTGGGGCGTGCGGTGCGGGAGATCAAGGCCGGGAAGATCGAGTTCCGGGTGGACAAAGCGGGGATCGTGCACGCCCCCATCGGGAAGACCTCCTTCCCCGAGCAGGCTCTCCTGGAGAACTTCGCGGCCCTGGTGGACGCGGTGGTGCGGGCCCGGCCGGCCGCGGCCAAGGGGCAGTACATCCGCACCATCGCCCTCAGCCCCACCATGGGCCCTTCCGTGCGGGTGGACCCGGCTCGGGCCGTGGCCCTGGCCGCGGGGCGGGCCGCGTAGACCACCGTCCCCGGGGCGAAGCCGGGGTTCCGAAAGCCCGCGTTGACCGGGGGCCGGGGAGCTGTTACCATAGGGCGCGACAACCGAACCCGGGGCGGTGTGCCTCGGGGGGTCCGCAGACCGCAGGTCCCGCACGGTGCGGGGTAAAGGCTTTGTAGCCGCCTGCCGAGGACGTCCGGCCCGCGGAACGCGGGCAGCAGGGCGCTCCAGCTGCGGGGCGCCGTTTGTTTTGACGCGCAGGGGTACCGGAGATGGCTAGGCCTGAGAAGGTGGAGGCGGTCCAACGGCTCAAGGAGCAGCTGCGCCGGGCCCGGGGCGTAGTCCTCACGGACTTCCGCGGGCTCAGCGTTCCGGAGATGGAGGCGCTGCGCCGCAGCTTGCGGAAGGAAGGCGCGGAGTACCGTGTGGTGAAGAACACCTTGCTGGGGATCGCGGCCGGGGAACTGGGGCTGCAGGGGCTGGAGCGGTTCCTGCAGGGCCCCACGGGCGTCGCGGTCGGCTACGACGACCCCACCACCCCCGCCCGGCTGGTGCACGAGTTCATCCGGCAGTACCGCAAGCTGGAGGTCAAGGGGGGGGTGGCGGAGGGCAGGGTCCTGGACCCCGCGGGGGTGCGGGCCCTGGCAGAACTGCCGGGCCGTCCCCAGCTGCTGGCGAGGGTGGTGGCAGGTCTACAGGGGCCCATGTACGGGCTCGTGGGCGTGCTGACGGGGCTGCAACGTAACCTGGTGTACGGCTTGGACCAGATCCGGCAGAAGCGGGAGGCTTCGGGAGGTTGAGAGAGGACGGAGGAGGGATCGGAGATGGCGAAGCTCGGGACGGCGGAGATCGTGGAGGCCATCGGTAACCTTACGGTGCTGGAGCTGGCGGAGCTGGTGAAGGCCCTGGAGGAGAAGTTCGGGGTCACAGCGGCCGCGCCCGTGGCGGTGGCGGCGGTTCCGGCGGCGGCAGCCCCCGCGGCGGTCGCGGAGGAGGAGCAGACGGAGTTCGACGTCATCCTGAAAGCCGTGGGTGCCAACAAGATCCAAGTCATCAAGGTGGTGCGGGAGCTCACGGGCCTGGGGCTGAAGGAGGCCAAGGACCTGGTGGACGGGGCCCCCAAGCCCGTAAAGGAGAAGGTCTCCAAGCAGGAGGCCGAGGCCATCAAGGCGAAGCTCCAAGAGGCTGGGGCGGAGGTCGAGGTCAAGTAAGGACCCTGGGCTCTCCGGGGTCTGCCGGGCCGGGCGGCCAGTTGACGAGGGTTGCCCGGGTGTGGTATTTTGGTCTGTGATTTGCGGCTACAGGGAAGAGCGCCCGATCGAACCCCTTCCCCTGCATGGGTGTGCGTGGTCCCTTTGAGTCGTCGCGGAGGTCGTGAGCTCGTCTGCGGAAGGCGTCCAGGCCACGGGGGTGGCCGGCTTTCTGCCGTTTTGCTCTCCCGGCCCTGGTCCCGGCCGGGAGGGGCTGCCCGGTGAGGGGTGCCCCCCCGGTCGCCGCGGGTCAGGGGTGCGGGGCCTAGTTGGGTTCTCCCGTGGACTCCCACGCTGCGGACAGTACCAGACGCTCCACCGGTAGACGGCTGAGGAGATGGGGGTGACCGCCACGAAAGCGTCCACCGAGCTCCGCAAGCACTACGCCCTGGGCCCGTTTTCCTTCCAACGGGCCCCGCGCCTCGGGGTGGGCCGCGTGGTCAAGCGCGGCCGACGGGAACGGGTCAGCTTCGGGAAGCTCCCGGACGTCCTGGAGCTCCCGGACCTGGTGGAGGTCCAGCGCCGGTCCTTCCGGTGGTTCGTGGAGGAAGGCATCCGGGAGGTCCTGGAGGAGATCTCCCCCATCCAGGACTTCACGGGCAACCTGGAGCTGTACTTCGGGGTCCCCGAGGAACGCAAGCGCCGTCGTACCCCCGAGGGGGTGGACATCTTCCACTTCACCGAGGGGGCCCTGGACTTCGGCGGCTACTACTTGGAGGCGCCCAAGTACAGCCCGGAGGAGTGCCGGGAGCGGGACGCCAACTACAGCGCCGCCCTCAAGGTCCGGGTGCGGCTGGTCCTCAAGGACACGGGGGAGATCAAGGAACAGGACGTGTTCATGGGGGACCTGCCCCTCATGACCCGCAACGGGACCTTCATCATCAACGGGGCGGAGCGGGTGGTGGTGAGCCAGCTGGTGCGGTCCGCGGGAGTGTACTACAGCTACATCACGGACAGCAGCGGACGCCGCTTTCCCGCTGCCACCGTCATCCCCACCCGCGGTGCGTGGCTGGAATTCGAGATCGACGCCACGGGCGGGGTGTACGTGCGCATCGACCGCACCCGGAAACTGCCCGCCACGGTGTTGCTGCGGGCGGTGGGGTACGACAGTGACGAAGTCCTCCGCAAGCTGTACGGGGGCGACAAGGCCATCGAGGCCACCCTGGAGAAGGACCCCACCCGGGATCGGAACACCGCCCTCATGGAGATCTACCGTCGGCTGCGGCCGGGCGACCCGCCCAACGTGGAGTCCGCCACCGCTCTGCTGCATACCCTGTTTTTCGACCCCCGGCGGTACGACCTGGGGAAGGTGGGCCGGTACAAGCTGAACAAGAAGCTGAACCTGGACGTCCGCCTGGACCAGCGGACCCTGACCCCGGAGGACATCGCCCAGATCGTCCGCTACCTCATCGCCCTGAACAACGGCGAGGGCCAGGAGGACGACATCGACCACCTGGGGAACCGCCGGGTCCGGGCGGTGGGGGAACTGCTGCAGAACCAGTTCCGGATCGGCATGCTGCGCATGGAGCGGGTGATCCGGGAGCGGATGACCATCCAGGAGACCGACCAGGCCACTCCGCAGGTGCTGATCAACATCCGCCCGGTCACCGCAGCCATCAAGGAGTTCTTCGGCTCTAGCCAGCTGTCCCAGTTCATGGATCAGACCAACCCCCTGTCGGAGCTCCGGCACAAGCGGCGGCTCTCGGCCCTCGGGCCCGGGGGCCTCAGCCGGGAGCGGGCAGGGTTCGAGGTACGGGACGTCCACCCCTCCCACTACGGCCGGATGTGCCCCATCGAGACCCCGGAGGGGCCCAACATCGGGCTCATCTCCTCCCTGGCCACCTACGCCCGGGTCAACGACCTGGGGTTCGTCGAGACTCCCTACCGCCGGGTGCGGAACGGCCGGGTCACCCGGGAGATCGTGTACCTCACCGCGGACGACGAGGAAAAGTACACCATCGCCCAGGCCAACGTGCAGACGGACGAGCAGGGGATGCTCCCCGAGCGGGTGGTGGCCCGGCAGGCGGGCGGCCATCCCGTGGTGGTCCCCCGGGAGCAGGTGGACTTCATGGACGTGTCCCCCAAGCAGATCGTGTCCGTGACCACGGCCCTCATCCCCTTCCTGGAGCACGACGACGGCACCCGGGCCCTGATGGGATCCAACATGCAGACCCAGGCCGTCCCCCTGGTGCGGCCTGAGGCACCCCTGGTGGGGACCGGGGTGGAGCACCGGGTGGCGGTGGACTCCGGGGCGGTGGTCCTGGCAGAGGAAGACGGGGTGGTGGAGTCCGCGTCCGCGGACGAGATCGTGGTCCGCGGCCAGCGGCGCGTCACGTACAAGCTGACGAAGTTCCGCAGGAGCAACCAGGGGACGTGCATCAACCAGCGTCCCGTGGTCTGCAGCGGCCAGGAGGTGAAGAAGGGCCAGGTGCTGGCGGACGGCCCCTCCACGGACGGCGGAGAGCTGGCCCTAGGCCACAACGTCCTGGTGGCCTTCATGCCGTGGGAGGGCTACAACTACGAGGACGCCATCCTCATCAGCGAGCGGCTGGTCCGGGAGGACCTGTTCACCAGCGTCCACATCGAGGAGTACGAGGTGGAGGCCCGGGACACCAAGCTGGGCCCCGAGGAGATCACCCGGGACATCCCCAACGTCTCGGAGGACGCCCTGCGGGACCTGGACGAACGGGGTATCGTGCGCATCGGTGCGGAGGTCCGGGCTGGGGACATCCTGGTGGGCAAGGTCACCCCCAAGGGGGAAACGGAACTCACCGCGGAGGAGCGGTTGCTGCGGGCTATCTTCGGGGAGAAGGCCCGGGAGGTCCGGGACACCTCCCTCAAAGTCCCCCACGGGGAGAAGGGCACCGTGGTGGGGGTGAAGGTGTTCAGCCGGGAGAACGGAGACGAACTTCCCCCGGGTGTGAACCAGATGGTCCGGGTATACGTGGCTCAGAAGCGCAAGATCACCGTGGGGGACAAGATGGCGGGGCGCCACGGGAACAAGGGGGTCATCAGCAAGATCGTGCCCATCGAGGACATGCCCTGCCTGCCGGACGGGACACCGGTGGACATCGTCCTCAACCCCCTGGGGGTGCCCAGCCGGATGAACGTGGGCCAGGTTCTGGAGACCACCTTGGGGTGGGCGTGCGCGCAGTTGGGGTTCTGCGCGGAGGTGCCCGTGTTCGATGGAGCCCGGGAGTCGGAGATCGAATCCCTCCTGGAGCAGGCGGGTTTACCCCGGGAGGGAAAGATCACCGTGTACGACGGCCGCACGGGCTTGCCCTTCGACCAGCCCGTGGTGGTGGGGCAGATCTACATGATGAAGCTCCTGCACTTGGTGGAGGACAAGATCCACGCCCGGTCCACGGGCCCCTACAGCCTCATCACCCAACAGCCTCTGGGGGGCAAGGCCCAGTTCGGCGGCCAGCGCTTCGGGGAGATGGAGGTGTGGGCCCTGGAGGCGTACGGGGCGTCCAGCACCCTGCAGGAACTGCTCACGGTGAAGAGCGACGATGTGGTGGGCCGGGTCAAGACCTACGAGGCCATCGTCAAGGGTGAGAACATCCAGGAACCGGGGGTCCCCGAGTCCTTCAAGGTCCTGGTGAAGGAGCTGCAGGCTCTGTGTCTGGACGTGAAGGTCCTCAGCGCGGACCACCGCGAGATCGAGCTGCGGGAGATCGAGGAGGACGTGGTGGAGACCCAGCGGTCCCTGGGCATCAACCTGGAGGGCGAGGAGGCGCTCCTGGAGGAGCCCATCTAGAAACGTGTTCCGAAAAGTCCTCGGCGAGCTGGGACCGGGGTCCTCCAGGATCGCGTAGCGATTTTTGGGGGTTGATCCAGTCCGGGGCGGGAGGAGTCATGCAGGACGTGAACCACTTCGAGGCGGTCAAGATCAGCCTGGCCTCGCCGGAGCAGATCCGCATGTGGTCCCGGGGCGAGGTGAAGAAGCCCGAGACCATCAACTACCGGACCCTGAAGCCGGAACGGGACGGGCTGTTCTGCGAGCGGATCTTCGGACCGGTCAAGGACTGGGAGTGCCACTGCGGCAAGTACAAACGGATCCGGTACAAGGGCATCATCTGCGACCGGTGCGGGGTGGAGGTGACCCGGGCCAAGGTCCGCCGGGAGCGGATGGGCCACATCGAGCTGGCGGCTCCCGTGGCGCACATCTGGTACCTGAAGGGGGTCCCCAGCCGCATCGGGCTGCTCCTGGACATCTCCCCCCGGGCCCTGGAGCGGGTGGTGTACTTTGCCGCGTACATCGTCATCGACCCCGGAGACACAAAGGAGCTGCAGAAGAAGCAGATCCTCACGGAGAACGAGTACCGGGAGCTCCGGGAGAAGTACGGGAGCCGGTTCCGGGCCGCCATGGGGGCGGAGGCCATCAAGGAGCTGCTCATGGAGCTGGACCTGGAACAGGAGTCCAAGCGGCTGCGGGCAGAGCTCAAGAGCAGCAGCGGCCAGAAGCGCATCAAGATCCTCAAGCGCCTGGAGGTGGTGGAGGCCTTCCGGAAGAGCCACAACCGGCCGGAGTGGATGGTCCTGGACGTGATCCCCGTGATCCCTCCGGACCTGCGTCCCATGGTGCAGCTGGACGGCGGGCGGTTCGCCACCAGCGACCTGAACGACCTGTACCGCCGGGTGATCAACCGGAACAACCGGCTGAAGCGGCTGTTGGACCTGGGAGCACCGGAGATCATCGTCCGCAACGAGAAGCGGATGCTTCAGGAGGCGGTGGACGCCCTCATCGACAACGGCCGGCGAGGCCGGCCGGTGACCGGCCCCAACAACCGGCCCCTCAAGTCCCTGAGCGACCTCCTGAAGGGCAAGCAGGGGCGCTTCCGGCAGAACCTGCTCGGCAAGCGGGTGGACTACTCCGGCCGGTCCGTGATCGTGGTGGGACCGAAGCTGAAGCTGCACCAGTGCGGGCTGCCCAAGGAGATGGCCCTGGAGCTGTTCAAGCCCTTCGTGATGAAGAAGCTGGTGGAGCGGAACCTGGCGCAGAACATCAAGAACGCCAAGCGCATGGTGGAGCGGCAGCGGCCCGAGGTGTGGGACGTCCTGGAGGACGTGGTGAAGGAGCACCCCGTGCTCTTGAACCGCGCCCCCACCCTGCACCGGCTGGGGATCCAGGCCTTCGAGCCCGTGCTCATCGAGGGCAAGGCCATCCAGATCCACCCCCTGGTGTGCACCGCGTACAACGCGGACTTCGACGGAGACCAGATGGCGGTCCACGTACCCCTGAGTGCCGCGGCCCAGGCGGAAGCCCGGCTGCTGATGCTGAGCGCCTACAACATCCTCCTGCCCGCGTCCGGCAAGGCCGTGGCCAGCCCCCAGCGGGACATCATCCTGGGCTGCTACTACCTCACCCTGGAGAAGCCGGGAGCCCGGGGGGAGGGCAAGGCCTTCAGCACCCCCGCGGAGGCCATTTTGGCCTACGAGCACGGGGTGGTGGAGCTGCACGCCCGAGTGAAGGTGCGGCTGGCCCCGGGCACGGAGCCCATCGAGACCACGGTGGGCCGGATCCTCTTCAACGAGGCCATCCCCGAGGAGCTGCGCTTCGTGGACCAGGTCTGCGACCGGAAGGTGCTGAGTCAGATTGTGTCGGACGCGTACTACCGGCTGGGGCCCACCAAGACCGCACAGCTCCTGGACGCCCTGAAGGACCTGGGCTTCCGGTTCGCCACCCAGTCGGGACTGAGCCTGGCCATGCGGGACATCGTGCAGCCGCCGGAGAAGGAGCAGATCCTGGAGGAGGCCCAGAAGCGGGTGGATGCCATCGAGCAGCAGTACCGCCGGGGCCTCATCACGGAGGGGGAGCGGTACCAGAAGACCATCGACGTGTGGATCGAGGCGACCGAGCAGGTGACGAACGCCATGCTCAAGCACTTCGACCCCTTCAACCCCCTGTACATGATGGCCCAGTCCGGAGCGCGGGGGAACATCCAGCAGATTCGCCAGCTGGCGGGAATGCGAGGGCTGTTCACGGATCCCTCGGGGAGGATCATCGAGATCCCCATCAAGAGCAACTTCCGGGAGGGACTCACGGTCCTGGAGTACTTCATCGGCATGCACGGGCAGCGAAAGGGTCTGGCGGACACCGCCATCCGGACTTCCGAGTCCGGGTACCTGACCCGCCGTCTGGTGGACGTGGCCCAGGACGTCATCGTGCGGGAGGAGGACTGCGGTACCTCCCGGTTCATCGTCCTGGAGCCGATCCGGGAGGGCCACGAGGTGGTGATCCCCCTCCGGGATCGGATCGTAGGCCGGGTGGCAGCCCAGGACATCACGCCCCCGCGCCAGCGGCGGCCCCTGGTGGAGGCTGGTCAGCAGATCACGGAGGAACTGGCGGAGGCCCTGGAAGCCGCGGGGATCGACCGGGTGCCGGTCCGGTCGGTGCTCACCTGCGAGACCCGGTACGGGGTGTGCAGTACGTGCTACGGCCGCAACTTGGCCACGGGCAAGATGGTGGAGATCGGGGAGGCGGTGGGGATCATCGCCGCCCAGTCCATCGGGGAGCCGGGCACGCAGCTGACCATGCGGACCTTCCACACGGGCGGGGTGGCGGGCTTCGACATCACCCAGGGACTGCCTCGGGTGGAGGAGTTGTTCGAGGCCCGCAAACCTAAGGGACAGGCCCTCATGGCGGAGATCGGCGGCAAGGTCCGGATCGTGGAGGACCGGCGGGCCCGCCGGATTGTGCTGGAGGGGAAGGACCACACGGTGGAGTACGTAGTCCCCCACGGGCAGCGCATCCTGGTTCAGGACGGGGAGGAAGTGGAAGCGGGCCAGCGCCTCACGGAGGGCAACCTGAACCCCCACGACATCCTCCGGATCCAGGGGGTGGAGGCGGTGCAGCGCTACCTGGTGCAGGAGATCCAGAGCGTGTACCGCTCCCAGGGGGTGGAGATCAACGACAAGCACATCGAGATCATCGTCCGGCAGATGCTGCGCCGGGTGAAGGTGCGGGACGAGGGCGACACGGACCTGCTCCCCGGGGAGTTGGTGGACGTGTTCACCTTCCGGGAGGAGAACCGGAAGGTGGAGGCCCGGGGAGGCCGGCCGGCCCAGGCCGACCCGGTGCTCATGGGGATCACCAAGGCCAGCCTAGCCACGGACTCCTGGCTTTCCGCGGCCTCCTTCCAGGAGACGGCGCGGGTCCTCACGGACGCGGCGACCAAGGGGAAGGTGGACCCCCTCATCGGGCTGAAGGAGAACGTGATTATCGGGAAGCTCATCCCCGCGGGCACGGGGATGCCCAAGTACCGGCAGGTGCGGGTGGCGGCAGAGTTCTAAGCGGCCTTGGGCGCCGCCACCCTGACCTGGCGCGACTGGGAGTGGAACCCTCCCGCCCTGGCGGCCTTGCTGGCCGCGGCCATCCTCTACCACCTCCACCCCCGTGTCCGTGCCGAACCTCACCACAGGGTTCGGTTCTGGATCGGCATGGTCACCCTCTCGGTGGCCTTGTTCTCACCCCTGGAGGCGGGAGGCCGCTTTCTCCTCTGGCTTCACATGGTGCAGCACCTGCTCCTGGTGCTGGGGACCGCGCCTTTGCTGGCCGGCGCCCTCCCGTCCCCCTTTTTGGGCTGGCTTACCCGCCGTCCGGGCCTGGGCCCGGTGCTGTAGGTCCTGTGGAACCCCTGGGTGGCTACCGCCCTGTACAACCTCACGATCCTGGCGTGGCACCTACCCTCCCTCTATAGCTGGGTGTTGCGGTCCGAGGCCGCCCACGCCCTGCAGCACGCGAGCTTCCTCATTTCCGCGGTGGTGTTCTGGAGCGTGCTCCTGAGCCCCGCGCCCCGGAATCCCCCAGCTATCCAGAGGCTCGTCATGGTGGGAGCGAGTGCGGTCGCTCAGTTCCTCCCCGCCTTCGCCCTGTCCGTGGCGGACCGGGTTCTGTACGCCCCCTCCCTGGAGGTACCCCGGTTGTGGGGGTGGTCCGCCCTGGACGACCAGCGCTGGGCGGGGGTGCTCATGTGGGTCTCCATGAACCTCGTCTACGCGGGCACCGCGGTGTGGCTGGCCTGGACCTGGCTGCGTGGGCAGGCCCGGGGGCGTCCCTAAGACTCGCTCTGGAAAGGCCGTGGGGCGGGCGGTCAGAAGATCCGGGAGTCCAGGGCCAACGCCACGAACAGGGCTAGGAGGAGGATGGCGATGGGCACGCCGAACAGGGTGGCCACCACCGGCCGCTCCCAGCGCAGGTGCATGAAGTACGCCATGATGAGGGCCGCCTTCACCAAGGCCAGGACCACCAGGCTGAAGATCAGCAGCCCCCGAGGGATGTGTACCAGGGTCACCCCGATCTCCAGCACCGTGACCACCAGCAACCAGAACCAGGTGACCCCGTAGATCCCGTAACCGTGCTGGGCGTGCTCGCGGTCCGACATCGTTCCCCTCCTAGTGCGTGACCGCCACCGGAACCGCGGGCGGGATGAGGTACATCAGGGTGAAGATAAACACCCACACCAGGTCCACGAAGTGCCAGTACAGGCCTGCGTTTTCCACCCGCTCCGCACGGGTGTGGGGGTCCACCGGGGGCGGGGGAGCCGGGATCTCTTCCACCACCTCCACCGCGTCCGCGGGCAACATGGCCGCGTTGTTGGTGGCCTTGCCGGGGAGCAGCACCACCACCCGCCCGATCCGAGGGTGGGCCTTCTCCACGGTCGTCTCCGGGTGGTCGGGGAGAGCCAGCACCCGCACCCGGGTGCCGGGGTACAGGGCCCGGCCGTGGCGGTCCCGCAGGGGCCGCTGCCAGTCCTCCAGAGCCCGGCGCTCCCCCCGGGCCTTGAAGAACACGTACATCAGGTAGAGGACCCCGCTGGAGACGTGGCCCCCGTGGAAGCCGGTGATGATGAAGAAGCTGGCGCTGAAGGCCGGCACGCCCCACGGGTTGGTGTGCAGCCGGGCTCCCTCCTGGATGAAGTGTGTCCACTCGTAGGCCTGCATGCCCAAGAAGGTCAGGCCGCCCGCGATGGTGAGCAGGAGGAACCGCTCCACCAGGGGGTGGCCGGCCCGCTTGGCGGCGTTCACCGCCACCGCCATGGTGGCGCTGCTGCAGATCAGGATGAAGGTCATGGCGCTCACGAGCCAGATGTTGAAGACCTCCATGGCGTTGGGCCACGCCCCCGCGGTCATGCGGACAGCCCCGTAGGCGCTCAGCAGGCCGCCGAAGGTGAAGGCGTCGGACAGGAGGAAGATCCACATCATGAACTTCCCCCAGCTCATCCCGAAGGGGGAAACCCCTCCGCCCCACACGCTGACCTTCCGTTCCAGGACCGCTTCCGCCATCCCGCCTCCTCCTACCGGGTGAACAGGAGCACGAACAGCCACACCCACAGGGCGGCCAGGAAGTGCCAGTACACCGCCAGCCCGGACACCTGCGCTCCCACCTCTCCCAAGGGCCGCCGCAGGCGCCTCAGGAGCACCAGCCACCACCCGAGCCCTCCTGCGGCATGCAGCAGGTGGGCTCCGGAGAGCACGTAGAAGTAGGCTGCGCCCGGGCTGGTGGCCAACCCGACCCCGGAGCCCGCGAGCCAGCGCCACGCGGAGAGTTGGCCCGCCAGAAACCCCACCCCCAGAAGCGCGCCCCACCGGAGCCGGTTTGCCCCCGTTTCCCCCTCGCCCCTGGCCAGGGCCCTGCGGCCGGACTCCAGGAGGGCGCTGCTGACCAGGAGGGCGAACGTTCCTGGCCACAGCACCCCGGGACGGGGCGCTGGGACCCACCCCGCGGACCCTGCGCGAGCCAGCAGCGCGCTAGAAAGCCCGAGGAAGAACATGGCCACGGCGGCCACCGCCAGCCACACGAACAGCCGCAGGGGCGGACCGAGCTCCGGACGTCCCCCTCCGCCGCGATCCCCTCCTCCCTGGGGCGGCGGCGGCTTGGGCGGCGCGGGGCGCTCCAGGGTGACGGCCATGGTCAGTGGCCGGCCCGCACGCCCGCGGGCTCGGGCTCCCACTGGGGCAGGTAGTCCTGGCTAGCCCCGGGCAGGCTGTACTCGTACGGCCCCCGGTACACCTCGGGGATGTCGCCGTGCCAGTTGTGGTGGGGCGGGGGACTTTCCGTGGACCACTCCAGGGTGGTACCCCGCCAGGGGTTGGCACCCGCGGGACGGCCCGCGGCCAGGCTCCGGAGCATGTTGTACGCCAGGACCAGGCCCCCGAGGAAGATGAGGAAAGCACTCAGGGTGATGAACACCTGCATCGGCTGAAGGTGGCTCAAGTACGGGAAGGCCCGGTAGTCGTAAATGCGGCGGTGCATCCCCGCCATCCCCAGGTAGTACATGGGGAAGAAGGCGCCGTACACCCCGAGGAGGGTCAGCCAGAAGTGCAGCCTCCCTAGGCGCTCGTCCAGCAGCCGGCCGAACATCTTCGGAAACCAGAAGTAGATCCCCGCGAAGATCCCGAACACCGCCGCGGTGCCCATGACCAGGTGGAAGTGCCCGACCACGTAGTAGGTGTCGTGCAGGGGGATGTCCACGGGCGCGTTCCCCAGGTGGATGCCTGTGAGCCCACCCGCCACGAAGAGGGAGACGAAGCCGATGGCGAACAGCATGGCCGTGGAGTAGTACAGGCGGCCCCGCCACAGGGTCGCCAGCCAGTTGAAGGTCTTCACCGCGGAAGGGACCCCGATGAGCAGGGTGGTGAGGGCGAAGCCCGTGCCGAGCAGCGGGTGCATGCCGCTCACGAACATGTGGTGGCCCCACACCAGGAAGCTCAGGATCCCGATGGCGAGCATGGAGGCCACCATGGCAGGGTAGCCGAACACCGGCTTGCGGGCGAAGTTGGCGACCACGTCCGAGACGATCCCCATGGGCGGGAGGATCACGATGTACACCTCCGGGTGGCCCAAGAACCAGAAGAGGTGCTGCCAGAGCAAGGGGTTCCCGCCCGTGTGCTGGATCACTTGTCCCCCCACCACGAGCCCCGCGGGCACGAAGAAGCTGGTACCCGCCAGGCGGTCGAACAGCAGGAGGATCCCTGCGGCCATGAGCACCGGGAAGCTCAACAGGGCCAGCACCGCGGCCACGAAGATCCCCCACACGGTGAGGGGCATGCGCATCAAGGACATCCCGCGGGTGCGCATCACCAGGATGGTGGTGATGTAGTTCAGGGACCCAAGCAGGCTCGACACGCAGAAGATGGCGATGGACACCAGCCAGAGGTCTTGCCCGAGGCCGCTGCCCGGTGCCGCCTGCGGGAGGGCGCTGAGGGGCGGGTAGGCGGTCCACCCCGCGTTCAAAGGCCCGCCCGGGACGAAGAAGCTGGCGAGCAGGGGCACCAGGGAGAGGGCGAAAACCCAGTAGGAGAGCATGTTGACGAAGGGGAAGGCCATGTCCCGGGCCCCGATCTTGAGGGGGACCAGGAAGTTGGCGAACCCCCCCAGCAGGGCAGGGGTGAGCACGAAGAAGACCATGATGGTCCCGTGCATGCTGACCGCCGCCAGGTACTGGTCCGCCTTGAGGACTCCGACCTGCGGCCAGGCGAGCTGAGTCCGGAACAACAGGGCCAGGGCCCCGCCTACCAGGGCCATGAACAGGGAGGTGAGGAGGTACTGCAGGCCGATGACCTTGTGGTCCTGGCTGAACACGTACCGGGTCCAGAAGCTCTCCCGGTGCGTGGGCGCGTGGACTTCCGGGTGCGGTTGCGCCGCAGCCATGGTCTCTCCTTCCTACCGCCGCGCCTGCTGGCGCATCCAGCGGTCGAACTCCTCCTGGGTGACCACCTTCACCTTCCCCGCCATGGTGTAGTGCCCCACCCCGCACAGCTCCGCGCAGGCCAGGTCGAACTCCCCACTCCGGGTGGGGGTGAAGACCAGCTCCGTGGTGGCCCCCGGCAGGAAGTCCTTCTTGAGCCGGAAGGCCGGGACCCAGAAGCTGTGCTGCACGTCCCGGGTGCGGAGCAGCACCCGGTTGGGCCGGTTCACCACGAGGTAAATCTGCGGGCTCACCACGTCGTCCCGGGAGGCGGGGTCCTCGGGGTCCACGTTGAAGGGCCTGGGGATGCGGTTGTCGGTGCGGCCCAGCTTGCCGTCCGGGCCCGGGTAGCGGGCGGACCAGCCGAACTGCTCGGCCCGGACCTCCACCACGAAGGCGTCCGCGGGTGCTGGGGCGTGAATCCGGGACCACAGGAGCACCCCGGCCACGCTCAACGCCACCAACACCGCCGCGGGCACGGCGGTGTAGGTGACCTCTAGGGCCGTGTGGTGGGGGAAGTACAGGGCCCGATCCCTGCCCCGGGTGCGGTAGCGGATGACGAAGTACCCGAGCAGGAGGTGGACCAGGACGAAGGCCACGAGAATGATGCCCAGGATGATGTCGAACAGGTGCTGGACGCTGGCTCCCTCCCGGGTGGCCGCCGGAGGGGTCCACGCCCACCGAGCGTACAGGATCCCGGCCAGGCCGGCCAGGGAGAACAGCCACACCGCCAAGCCTAGACCCAGGCCGGAACGCTGGGTCTCCTCCAAGGGGCTTGGGAGTTCCGGGGTCGTCTGCATCCGTCCACTCCTCGTCTTCGCCCTACGGTTCGATGGGGTTGCGGCAAAACCCTCCTGCAAACACGAGGGGAGGGCGCGACGCCCTCCCCTTCCGTCGCTCGCTTCAACCCCCGTCCCAGTATAGACCCGACCAGGGCCGCGGCCAAGCAGGTGCAAGGACCGAGGACTGGGGTCGGCCATTTGACACGGGCCGGGGGATTGTCTATCCTCTGGAAGGTTGGCCGGAGCCGCGATGAAGGGCAGGTGCCCGGAGGGGGACCGGTGAACGAGCTGGAGGCCCTCCAACGCGCGGCGTCCCGCGCGGTGGGGGCGAACCAAACCGCCAAGGCCATCCGGAAGCGGAGGGCCGAGGTGGTGTTTGTGGCGCGGGACGCGGACCGGCGGGTAGTGGAACCGGTCCTGCAGGCCGCGCGGGAGCTGGGGTTGCCGGTGGTGGAGGTCCCCACCGGCAGAGAGTTGGGTCGGGCGTGCGGGATCGCTGTGGGCGCCAGCGCCGCGGCGATCCTCAAGAGTCATCCGTAAGCCGTACCCGCGGGGGCGCAGAGCCCCGCCCTCCGTAGCGTCTGGAGGGAAGTCGCCGCGCCGCAGGACCGGGCTGGTCATGAGCCACGGTGCCCACTGGGGCTCCGCTGACGCACGAGGCCCGGGGCCGGAAGGCGCGGGGTTCCGGCGGAGGACAGAGGTCGGGAACGCGGGCCGCGCTGCCCGTGGCGACGGTCTGGGACGAGGTCTCGGTCTGACCGGGAGGGAGGAAGGAAGGTGCCGACCATCAACCAGCTGGTGCGGCGGGGACGGGAACCCCTGACGCACAAGAGCAAGTCCCCCGCCCTGCAGGGGAATCCCTTCAAGCGGGGGGTGTGCATCCAGGTGAAGACCATGACCCCGAAGAAGCCCAACTCCGCGCTGCGGAAGATCGCCCGGGTGCGGCTCACCAACGGGATCGAGGTGACCGCGTACATCCCGGGGATCGGCCACAACCTGCAGGAGCACTCCGTGGTCCTGGTCCGGGGCGGCCGGGTCAAGGACCTGCCCGGGATCCGGTACCACATCGTGCGGGGGGCCCTGGACGCCGCGGGGGTGGCCAACCGGCGGCAAGGGCGCAGCAAGTACGGGGCCAAGCGGCCCAAGCAGTGAGGGGAGGGGGAGTATGCCGCGCAAGGGACCGGTGCCGCCGCGGGTCATCCCGCCCGACGTGGTGTACGGGAACGTGATGGTGCAGCGGCTCATCAACAAGGTGATGACCCGGGGCAAGAAGACCCTGGCGGAGCGGATCGTGTACGGCGCTCTGCGGCTGGTGGAGCAGCGCTCCGGCCAGGACCCGGTGCGCGTCCTGGAGAAGGCCCTGCAGAACGTCATGCCCGTCCTGGAGGTCAAACCCCGGCGGGTGGGCGGGGCCAACTACCAGGTGCCCGTGGAGGTGCGGCCCGAGCGCCGGGTTTCCTTGGGGATCCGGTGGCTGGTGGAGTACGCCCGCCAGCGGCCGGAGCGGGGAATGGTGGAGAAGCTGGCGCGGGAGATCCTGGACGCCTTCCAGGGTCAGGGCGGCGCCGTCAAGCGGCGGGAAGAAGTGCACCGGATGGCGGAGGCCAACAAGGCCTTCGCCCACTACCGCTGGTAGCCCCTGGGGAGGTCGAGGGTTGGCTGTGAAGGTACCCCTGGAGCGCATCCGGAACATCGGGATCGTCGCCCACATCGACGCGGGCAAGACGACCACCACGGAGCGCATCCTCTTCTACACGGGACGGGTACACCGCCTGGGCGAGGTGGACGAGGGCTCCGCCACCATGGACTGGATGGTCCAGGAGCGGGAGCGGGGGATTACCATCACCTCCGCGGCCACCACCTGCTTCTGGCGGGACCACCGTATCAACATCATCGACACCCCAGGCCACGTGGACTTCACCATCGAGGTGGAGCGCTCCCTCCGGGTCCTGGACGGCGCGGTGGTGATCCTGAGCGGGGTGGAGGGCGTCCAGCCCCAGTCCGAGACGGTGTGGCGGCAGGCGGACCGCTACCGCGTGCCCCGGATCCTGTACGTGAACAAGATGGACCGCGTGGGGGCGGACTTCCTGCGGGTGGTGGAGATGGTGCGGGACCGCTTGGGCGCGCCCGCGGTCCCCGTGCAGCTCCCGGTGGGCTCCGAGGAGGCCTTCCAGGGGGTGGTGGACCTGGTCCGCATGAAGTCCATCCTGTACCTGGACGACCTGGGCACCCGCTCCAGCGAGACCGCCATCCCCCCGGAGATGCGGGACCTGGTGGAGGCCTACCGCGAGAAGCTCCTGGAAGCTGCCGCGGAGTGCGACGACGCGGTGATGGCCAAGTACCTGGACGGGCGGCCCGTCTCTGAAGCAGACCTGAAGCGGGCCCTCCGCAAGGGCACCCTGTCGGGCAAGCTGGTGCCCGTCCTGGCAGGCTCATCCTTCCGCAACAAGGGCGTCCAGCCCCTTTTGGACGCGGTGGTGGACTACCTCCCCTCGCCCTTGGACATCGGGGCGGTGCGGGGGACCAACCCCCGCACGGGGGAGCCGGAGGAGCGGCCCGTGGAGGAGCAGGCGCCCTTTTGCGCTTTGGCCTTCAAGATCATGGCCGACCCCTACGTGGGCAAGCTCACCTACTTCCGCGTGTACTCAGGCAGCCTCCGGGCGGGGTCGTACGTGTTGAACGCCACGCGGGGGGTACGAGAGCGGGTCAGCCGCATTCTCCTCATGCACGCCAACCACCGGGAGGACATCCCGGAAGCCACCGCGGGGAACGTGGTGGCGGCGGTGGGGCTGCGGGAGACCACCACGGGGGACACCCTGTGCGAGGAGTCCGCTCCCATCGTGTTGGAGCCTATCCAGTTCCCCGAGCCGGTGATTTCCGTGGCGGTGGAGCCCAAGACCAAGGCGGACTCCGACAAGCTGAGTGCGGCCCTCGCCAAGCTGGCGGAGGAGGACCCCTCCTTCCGAGTCCGGTTCGATCCCGAGACGGGACAGACCCTCATTGCGGGCATGGGGGAGCTGCATCTGGAGATCATCACCGACCGCCTCGTCCGGGAGTTCAAGGTGGAGGCCCACGTGGGCCGGCCGCAAGTGGCGTACCGGGAGACCATCCGTCAGCCCGCCCGGGGGGAGGGTCGGTTCATCCGGCAGACGGGCGGCCGGGGCCAGTACGGGCACGCGGTGGTGGAGATCGAGCCCCTGCCGCGCGGCGGCGGCTTCGAGTTCGTGGACCGCATCACGGGCGGGGTGATCCCGAAGGAGTTCATCAAGCCCGTGGAGGAGGGCGTGCGGGAGGCGATGGAGACGGGGGTCCTGGCAGGCTACCCGGTGGTGGACGTGCGGGTCACCCTGGTGGACGGCTCCTCCCACGAGGTAGACTCCTCGGAGCTGGCCTTCAAGATCGCAGGGTCCTTGGCCTTCAAGGACGCGGTGCAGAAGGCCAAGCCGGTGCTGTTGGAGCCGGTGATGAAGGTGGAGGTGACCACCCCGGAGGCGTACATGGGAGACGTGCTGGCGGACCTGAACGCCCGCCGGGGGCGTATCCAGGCTATGGAACAGCGCCAGGGTCTGCGGGTGATCACCGCCCTGGTCCCCCTGGCGGAGATGTTCGGGTACGCCACGGACCTCCGGTCCCGCACCCAGGGGCGGGCGGTGTACACCATGGAGTTCTCCCACTACGAAGAGGTCCCCGCCACCGTGGCGGAGCAGGTCCTCCAAGGCCGTCTGGCGGTGGCGAGGGCGTAGGACAACCCATGCGCGAAGGGGGCGAGGAGGATGGCCAAGCCGAAGTTTGAGCGGCGGAAGCCGCACGTGAACATTGGGACGATTGGGCATGTGGACCATGGGAAGACGACGCTGACGGCGGCGATTACGCATGCGTTGGCGCACGTGGGGTTAGCGG
>Ga0272447_1000891_pt1 | contig 20596 bp, 14 predicted proteins | sample YNPCB0133_FD_194589 | JGI IMG/M metagenome (GOLD analysis project Ga0272447, IMG submission 194589) | Hot spring microbial mat communities from Yellowstone National Park, WY, United States - YNP-CB-013-3 | ecosystem: Environmental > Aquatic > Thermal springs > Hot (42-90C) > Sediment | place... | reverse complement strand
GCTGAAGCGGGAGGCGGTCGCCTACGCGGTGGGTACGCCTGTCGCCTTAGCAGCCAGTGGGCATCTCGTACTCGCGGGGGCATACTTACCAGCAGCAGTACGTGCGCTGCTTATCACCCAGCATCACGGTTTCAAAGCGGTCGTGCTTGGCGTGATAGAAATTGTTTGCTCGCTGTGGTTCATGGTCTGGCTCATCGGTTGGGCACGCCATGCCCTGTCGTAGGTGCGAGATCACTCCTTGCCGAATGCGCTGTGGTGTCTCTTCTCATGGTGCCTCCCTCTCTGCGGGGGGCGTGCGCGCTGCCTGGCATGCCAGTGAATACCCCTCTTGGTGTAGGACTCCCCACCGCTGCTTGACCTGCCACATGAAGTGCGCCAGTTTCATATCTCGGCTGGCATCCACGAAGCCGTCGTAGTCCAGATTCAGCATGGGGATGTTGCCGTAGCGACGGCGCAGCTCGCGCGTGAAGGCTGCCACCACGTTGCCGGGCAGGCAGTTGAACGGTCGCACCGCCACGATACCTGCCAAACCGCGCCGCGCGTAATCCACCGCCTTGCCCAGCGAGCAGATGGCTTCCCCCCCGAAGTCGGGATGCACAAACTCCGAACCCAGCCGAATCACCTCGTCGGCAGTGATGTCGGGGTAGTCGCCAAGCACTTCCTGCACGACTTCAAACAGCGTGTGTTCCTCGCGCTTTGCCAAGTGGTGGTTGACCCACGCGGCAAGGAAGTTCACCAGATGTTCGCGGCGAAGGGTGTCCAGCCAGCGGTTGCGCTCGTTGAACATGCCGATGCAGTTGGCGTAGGCGAAGAACTCGGTGGCAGGAGCCAGCCATGCCTCGCCGCCCAGCGCCTCGATACGACGAATGACGTTCTGGTTTGCGCCCTCATGGATGCGCACGTAGAACTCGCCCACCACGCCAATCAGTGGCCGTCGCTCGTCCCGTTTGGGCAGTCGCAGGAACTCATCCCGTGCCTGCGACAGCAGCTCCTGTAGCGGCTCCAGATGCTTTGTGGTGAGCAGCGAGCGGATAGCGTGCCAACCCTCCTGCACGCGCCGCTGGTGTTCGGGCAGCATCTCGCAAATGGCGTCCAGATACTTCAGATAGATGGCGTCTGCATCTGCTGGGCTCAGGCAATAGGGTCGCGTGCGCTGAAGCATTCGCTGCAGCAGGTCGTGCGCCACCAGCGCGTCCCACACCACCATCGCGAAAAGCGTGCCCAGTCTGTCTTCCTTGTCTCCCGTGCCCAGCGTCACCATGTCCACCGTATGCAAGCCCATCTTGTCCAAAATGCGCTTTTGCAGGATGTGGTACATCCCGAAGCGGCAGGGTCCGTCGCTGCTGCCCATGAAGAACGCCTCTCGCTCTGGGTCGAAGTCGGGCTGCTGCACGCGGTGCAGGATGTCCTCGGTGGTGATGAAGGCGGGCAGGCAGACGTCTTCAGTAATTGCCACCCGCGCTAGGCGCAGCGCGGGGTCGGGCGAGCGCGGGATAATCTCTGCGTCCACGCCACATGCCCGCAAAGCGGCAGCGATTACCTTCGCCCCCTCCGATGCGTACGGTACCCATACCTTGCGCCCGCGCGCCCTCTGTGGACCGATGGAAGCGGTGCGAATCGCTGGCGGTTCTGGTACCTGTTTGCGCGTCCGCACCGTATCTGCGAAGGCCTCTAAGCGCGTGATGATGCCCGCGTCGGCGGTGTGTTCATCAATCTGCAGGATGCAACATGGCTCGTTCAGTTCGTCCTTAAAGAAGGGGTTGGCAAACGAGTCGGGTCCACAGCCGAAATAGGTCAGCACCACCGCCCGCAAGTTGGGGTTCTCGCGCACCAAACGTGCCACCGCCAGCCGACGTTGGATTTGGCGCGGGTTCACATCGCGCCATGAGTCGCAGATATGCACGTCGTTAATGGGCAGGAAGTCCTGCGGGATGGGCAGAATGCCCATGTCGCGAATCTTCTTGCCGATGTTGGTGTTCACGCTCTCGTCGTACAGCACGTACTGTCTGCCCACCACCACGAACGCGGTTTCACGGTCGGATAGCGAGTCCAGGATCTCCATCCCGCGCTGCCTCTGCCACTCGCGGAACCGCTGCAGGGCGTCCAGCCCAACCTCCAGCGCACGTCGTGCCTCCTTCTCGCTTTTGCCCAGCTCCTTTGCCACCTGCGTGAACACCCGCTGCAAATGGCGCGTGCCCCGCTGGAAGTGCAGGCGCGGCGCGAGATACTTCACCCCCTTTTCACCGACCTTGCAATAGCTCGCCAGCAGTTCGGGCAGCACCTGCAAATAGGGGCAGGTGAGCGACTTGCGGATGTGTGGGTCGGGTTGCTCTGCAGAGATGACCGCGGGCACGAATAGGATGTCCACCCCTTTCTCCAGTAGAATCCACACATGCCCGTGCGCCGCCTTGATGGGGAAGCAGAACTCGCTGTGCGCTGTCCGCAGCCCCTGATGCACAATGTGGCGGTTGGGTTTGTCAGACGGTACGACCTCGAAGCCCAGCTCCGTGAAGAAGGCTTTGTATAGCGGGAAGTACTCGTGGAACATGCCCACGCGCGGGATTCCAACGCGCGGCGCGCCCTCTGGAGCCGTCTTGTCGTACACCTCAAACAGCTTCTGTTCCCGCTCCGCGAACAGGTCGGGCAGCCTGCGCTCGGAGCGGGCGCGGTTCGCCGCGCCGAAACGTTCGCATCGGTCGTTGTAGAAGAACTTGCGTCCGCCTGGAATCTGGAAGGTGTTCACGTCGCACTGATTGGCGCAGCCGCGGCATTCGAAGGAGCCGACCTGATACCGCCACTCTGTCACCTGCTCGAAGCCTCTGAACCGCGATTCGGCGGGAGCTTCCAGCAGCGCCAGTCTCGCCACGCCGATGGCTCCCGTTAGGTGTGGATAGGGCGGCACAAGGATTTTCTTGCCCAGCACGGTCTCGAACGCCGCCACCATGCCCTTGTTGAACGCCACCGCACCCTGAAACGCCACCCGCTCGCCGATGGGTCTGCCTGCCACGTTTTTGCTCAGGTAGTTGTGTACCGCCGCAAGACATACCGCCGCGCACAGCTCCTCGACAGGTACGCCCACCTGCTGATAGTAAACCATTGCGCTCTCGGTGAAGACGGTGCAGGTCCAGTCCATGTGCGGCGGGCTAATCGCCTTCAGCGCGCGCTCGCCGAACTCCTGAATGGGGATACCCAGCTTGGCTGCCTGCTTCTCCAGAAACGCCCCGCACCCCGCTGCACACGCCTTGTTCATCTCGTAGTCTACAATGACGTCGCCATCCAAACGAATGTATTTCGAGTCTTGCCCGCCGATTTCGAGAATGGTGTCGGTCTCTGGCAGGAAGGCGCGGGTTCCGCTCGCCTGCGCGGTGATTTCGTTTCGAATCAGGTCTGCCCCAATGAAGTCGCCCGTGAGGTACCGTCCTGAACCAGTAGTCGCCGCCACCACCTTGCCGATGCGATAGCCTTTTTGCTGAATCTGCTGGTGAATCTTCGAGATGGTATCCTGCACGGCGGACAGTGGGTCGCCGTCGGTGCGCCGGTAGTAACTGGCAAGCACCATGATTCGCCCATCCTGCTCGGTGACCAGCGCGGCTTTGGTAGAAACCGAACCGATGTCCACCCCCAGCGCCGCTAAAGGCACCTCTTTGGGTAGACCATCTTGCGCCGAAGGCTGTAGGATTTCAGAGCGTTCCAGCCGCAACGCCCCAGCACTGGCATAAGTCACCGGTCGCACAATCTGCTCATTCAGCAGGCGAACGGCTTCGCGCAGGTTGACCCGTTGCGTAGCGCACAGCGCAGCACCCAGCGCGCCCATCTCTTGCGCGTCGTCTGGTATCAGCAACCGTTCCACGCCCAGCTCCTGTTGCAAGAACCGTGCCATGGCAGGGTTCTGGGAGACACCCCCGATGAACGCGACCTCGGGTTCGATGCTCTTGTGGCGTGCGATGCGGTTGCAGAAGTTGCGACAGATAGCTTGATGGATGCCTGCGGCGATGCGCTCGCGCGGGGTGCCCTTTTGATACAGGTGAACGATGTCCGACTCGGTGAAAACGCTGCACCGCCCCGACAGCGAAGCGGGCTTTTCCGTTCGCAGAGCCACCTGCGCAAACTCCTCGATCCCTGCGAAGTTCAGGCGTGCTGCCATGTGTTCCAGAAACGCGCCAGCGCCCGCTGCACAACGGTCACCCATGTCACAGTCGGCGAGTAACAGCCTGCCCGTGCGTTCGTCCTGTTCAAAGAGAAGCAGTTTCTGGCACTCCCTGCCCATTTCAATCAGCGTACGCACCTGCGGCAAGAAGCGGTTGACCGCGGCGGTAAGGGCGACAGGCTCTTCCACAGCCTCCACGCCGATAGCTTTCGCTACCGACGCGCCGCCCGAGCCAGTCAGCCCCAGGAGCACCTCTTCGATGGGCAGACAGTACAGGAGCTCCTCGAAAACCTCCTTTGCCCGCGCCAGCGGTCTGGCTTGAACCCGAAGAACAGGAAACCGTTTAATCGAGCCGTCCTCGGGAAGCACGACCGTTTTGACGGTGTCGGAACCGATGTCTACTCCGACGCGAACCATGCCAGTCGCACCCCCCTTCCACAAAACAAAATCATATTGTTTGATTAACTAAACTAAGTATATCATAGAATAAAAGTATCCACAAGACGGAAATATGTCTACTCAACCGCCGCTCGGAGAGACGATTTGCCCTGGCAGCTGAAAGTCGCCTCTTTTGGGTTGCGCAGCGGAGAAAAGGCGTAGTTGGTCTGCTCGATGTGGTCGCTATGCGGTTCGTTTCTCGGGTAAGATATTGCTCAGTATGCGTCGCGCGAGAGTACTAGTGTTGGGCAGTGGCACGTCGCACGGCGTGCCGATGATTGGCTGTACCTGTTCGGTGTGTCGATCGTCGAACCCGCGTAACCAGCGGGCACGTCCATGCATCCTGTTGGAATTGCCAGAAGGCAACGTGCTGGTGGACACGCCCCCCGAGCTGCGCCTGCAGTGCATCCGTTTTGGGGTGGACCGAGTGGACGCCGTTCTGTACACTCATGCCCATGCCGACCACTTATTCGGATTAGACGACCTACGCCGGTTCAACGAAATCCGCGGGTGCGCCATTCCTGTCTATGCCGAGCCTGAAGTGCTAGAGACCATCCAACGTGCCTTTGCCTACATCTTCCTGCCCACCCCAGCGGCTGGGGGCAAACCGCAGCTGGAGCTGCATCCCATTCACGGTATGCTGCTTTTATGTGGTGCGCGCATCGAGCCCTTGCGCGTCTATCACGGGCAGTTGCCCATTCTGGCTTTTCGCGTTGGGGGATTCGCTTACGTTACCGATGTCTCCCTCATCCCGCCCGAAACTGAAGCCCGCCTACAAGGGCTGCAATGGCTGTTTCTGGATGCCGTACGCTACGAGCCGCATCCCACGCACTACTGCCTCGACGAAGCGTTGAAGGTAGTGCGCCAGCTGCGACCGCAACGCGCAGCGTTCGTGCATCTCTCCCACGACTACGACCACGATGTGGTGAACGCCTCGCTGCCTGACGGAATCGAGCTCGCCTACGATGGCATGGTGGTCGAGTTTTCGTTGTAAGGCAGGCATCGTCGGCAGGTGGAGCGAAAAGGGTAAAGTGTGAACACTCGTAGAGGGGGGGACCGAAGTGGAGTTCTTCAGCACAGTCCATTTCATTAGCGGGCACCACCTGGACGTGATTATCGAGGCGGACAGCCTCGAGGCTGCTGTGCAATGGTGGCAGGATCAACTCTCGCAGGACAGACCTGTGCTGGCATGGCGCGGTTTTTCGCCCAAGCGACCCGTGGTCATCAATACCGAGAACGTCGCCTACGTGGACAGCATCGAGCGTGCCCGCCCCGAAACGGAGTTGCGCCACCCCACGCCCTTTGCTGGCTAATACACTACTGCACAGCGACGCCTGGTTGGAGTTCGATCACCTCCAGCCCTGCAATGTCACGAGTGAGGGCGCGCAGCTCGTCTGGCGTGCCGGTCAGCGGTGGGAAGGTGCGGTAGTGCATCGGGATGACTTTCTTCACCCCAAGCAAGCGCACCGCCATCGCCGCTTCGCGTGGGTCCATCGTGAATAGCCCCCCAATGGGCAGGAAGGCAAGCTCCGGCTGGTAGATCTGCCCGATGAGCTGCATGTCGCTGAACACGGCTGTATCGCCTGCGTGATAGAACGTAAAACCATCTTCGCACTTCACCACGAAGCCCGCTGGGTCGCCCAGATACACAATCGTACCGCCCTCCCCAACGTGGGCGCTGGAGTGGATAGCGTGTACCATCGTGACTTCGATGCCACCAACCTTCACGGTTCCACCCTTGTTCATGCCGATGGTGTTCTGAACGCCCCGGGCGCCCAGATAGCTCGCGAGCTCATAGATGGCGACTACCTGTGGCTGAAACTGTTTTGCTAAGGTCACGGCGTCGCCGATGTGGTCGCCATGTCCGTGTGTTAGCAGCAATACATCCAGCTTGGGCAGCTGCTTCGCGGAATCGGGGCAGAGCGGATTGCCCAGCCAGGGGTCTATTGCTAAATGCGTGCCGCCAGGCGTGCGGATGAAAAAGCCTGAGTGCCCCAGCCACGTGACCTGCAATCCGGGATGAATCGTTGCCATGCGGGTTCACCTCCTTGCTGTGAATCAATTCGCGCCACGAGCGCTACCCTCCTGCTGGGGGCAGGGGCAAAACCGTTGTGGCGCGAACGAAACAGTAACCATCGTCGCATTGACGGTTCATGGAAGGAGGGTAACCTGATGCGAGCCACCTTGATGCTGTTATTGATAGGGCTTTACGCTCTGCCTGCCGCGAGCCAGATGCCCGCTCTGCAGAGCTTGACGCAGCTGCGCAACGAGATACCCCGCCGCGCGTCCAGTAGCGACCCCGATTGGCGCAACGGCAACCGCGATGCCCGTCCCATCGAGCCAGGCGAGACGTTAGTCCTGGCTGACCTGAAGGGACCAGGGGAAATCACTCACATCTGGTGTACGGTCGCTGCTGCCGAGCCCCATTACTCGCGCCTGTTGGTGCTGCGCATGTATTGGGATGGCGAGGAAAACCCCTCCGTAGAGTGCCCTTTGGGGGACTTTTTTGGGGTGGGGCACGGCGTTGACGTGTCGTACGATTCGCTGCCTGTGCGAGTCACTGCGAACGGCAGGGCACGAAACTGCTACTGGGTGATGCCCTTCCGCAAATCCGCGCGAATCACCGTTACCAATGAAGGACGCCTGCCTGTCCGCCTGTTCTTCTACTACATCGACTGGCGACAACTGCCCCGCTTGCCCAAGAACACACCATACTTCCACGCTATGTATCGGCAAGAGTTCCCTACGGTGATGGGGCGCAACTATCTTATTGCCGATATCGAAGGGCGCGGGCACTATGTCGGCACAGTGCTTAGCTGCCGGCAGCTTGCCCGCCGGTGGTGGGGCGAGGGCGATGACTTTTTCTTCATCGACGGCGAGCCAGAGCCCAGCCTGCGAGGCACTGGCACAGAGGACTACTTCTGTGATGCGTGGGGCTTCCGTCAGCACTCAGGGGCGTTCTACGGCGTGCCGCTGATGGAGGGTGAGACCGTCGCGGCGCGCTCCAGCGCGTTTCGCTGGCACATCAACGACCCCATCACATTCCGCAAGTCGTTGCGTTTCGAGATGGAACACAAGGGGGCTACCAGCAAGCCAGACGGCAGCCTGCAATCGGGCTTTGAGGAGCGCGAGGACGACTTCTCGTCTGTGGCTTTCTGGTATCAGATCGAGCCGCACAAGCCCTTCCCACCCCTCCCCAAGGGTTATGCCCGAGTGTTCCACACCGCCGCCAACAACGGCACGGAGGCGGAGACGTTGCTGCAGCAGGTCACCGTGAGTGCGGGCAGGGTAGAACGGCAAGAGCTGCCCCTGTTCAGCGGCGGCGCGCAGCTCTTTTGGACACCCAGCACGGAAGGACAGACGCTAACTCTGCCCATCGAAGTGAAGCAATATGGACGACACGTGCTGTTTTTGGTGACCACCTGCTCCTTTGACTACGGCATCTTTGACATCGAGCTAAACGACAAGCCGCTCGGAACCTTTGACCTGTATGCTCGCAACCCCATTTTGCAAGAGCAGGTGGTAGAACTGGGGTTTTTGGAGCCAGGCAACTACACCCTCACCCTGCGTAACAAGGGCAAGAACGCCGCCTCAGCGGGCTATTTTCTAGGCATCGACGCGCTGTTGGTGCGGCGCATGGCACGGTGACAAAGCAGGTAGACAAACCTTCCCATAGCTGGGACAAATCCGTGAAGGATGTGCCCGACTCGGACGTTAGGCAAAGTGGAGGCTTGCAGTCGCTGCTTGTCGAACCTAATATAGGTCTCGGAAGCGCACCTTCCGCCTGCCCGCGGGGTCCTTCCAAGAGGGAGCGATGAAAACAAGACTGCTGTTAAGTATCATCATGTACTTGCTCTGTGGCGGGTCTGCGGGGCCGCAGGCCTCTGGGCCGCCGACGTGGAAGCAGGAGTTTGCGCGGGCACAACAGGTTTGGGCGCAAGGCGAGGTAGACCGAGCGTTCAAGGTGCTGGGGAAGGCATACGGGCTGGCTCCCGATGACGCTGCCCGTGCCCAGATTGCCTTTCGCATGGCAGACTGGGAGCATCAGTTAGGAAACTTTGATGCAGCGCGCCGATGGTACTGGAAGTGCTTAGAGTATGCTCCTACAGGCTCAGACCTCATCCGCCGAGCAAATCTTGGGTTAAGTCGTCTCCCTTCGCCGTACGACGTGGCTCCCAGGCAACCTGAGCCTCCTCAGGGCGAAACGCCACCCCCCCGCCCAGCAGCTAGTCTGTTTTCGCCCATCGCTGCCGCTTTGCTCGTTTCGTTTTTGGGCATCCTGCTGTTGCTTCAGTGGGCGAGCGGCTGGCGCCGAGGCGCATTGCTGGCGCAGATACTCTTGAGCGCGGTGTTAGCCAGTGGGGTAGCTCTGATGCTACCAATCGCGATGTTGTTCTTCCAGCACCAGTTGCAAGTGGAGCCGGACGGCTGGGTGGCAGGTGGGTTGACCCTTAGCAGCGTAGCCTGCCTCACCTTCGCCGCGCGCGCGTGGCAGCAAGGTCAACTGCTGCGCAACACGCCGTTAGCGCGTCTGCGGAGCGCGTCGCACGGTTTCCTTAAGGTTCGCGGCGCAACAGTACCCGCGTTTGGCGTCGTGTACAGTCAAGTAGGAAGTATCCCTGGCATTTATATCAGCGAACTTTCCGAACGCTACGTGCGCCGCGTCGAGCGGTACTACGACTCGCAGAGCAAGCGTTGGAAAACGCGCACCGTCTACCGCTGGGAGACCATCTATAGCGCCACGCGCGAGGTCAACTTCATCGTGGACGACGGCACGGGCAAAGCGCTGGTAGAGGTGCAAGGGGCAGAGTTCTACCCCGACCACATAGCCTTGTTCTACAACTATCAACCAGTGCATTCGTTTCCCTGGTTCGCGCGGGTGGGTGACGTGCGCACACGGATACACTATATTCCGCCGAACGCGACGGTGACAGTATGGGCGCGTTATTACGAACGTGACCTTCCTGGCACCGCCCGCGATGAGATACGCCTACAATACGACCGCTTCCATAAGTGCATGGTGGTGCTGGAAGGAAGCGAGAGCAAGGTGTATACCGCGCGCACTGGGACGGGGCTTGCTCTGGCTATCATCGGCGTGGTGATGTTGTTAGGCGTGTTGTTCATTTTACTGAACCCTGGCGTGGTAACCGACTACCTAAAGCAGGAAAACTATTATCCGTAGAAGGAGGTTGGTCACAAATGGCAGGTATATCGACGGTAGCGATTGTGCTGTTCATCATCGGAGGCGTGCTGGTGATTTGGGTCATCGCCGCCTATAACAACTTGGTAAACCTGCGCGGACAAGCGCAACGCGCTTGGGCGAATGTAGACGTGGTGCTTAAGCAGCGGTGGGACCTGATACCCAATCTGGTAGAAACGGTAAAAGGGTATGCCCAGCATGAGAAGCAGATGCTGGAGCGCATTGCGGAGCTGCGTGCGGTCGCACTTGGGGCAAATGACCGCAAACAGCGTATTCAAGCGGAACAGGAGGCAACGCGCCTGCTGGGCAACATCATCGTTTGGGGCGAGCAGTATCCCGAGCTAAAGGCGAACGAAAACTTTCTGCACCTGCAGCGCACACTGGCGGACTTGGAGGAGCAAATCGCGGACCGTCGCGAGCTGTACAACGAAGCTGCCACCAACTATAACGTCTACCAGAAGACCTTCCCCGCGGTGTTGGTCGCGCAAAGCGTTTGGGCGGAAGAGATGCCACTTTTCGAGGCGGCGCCGCAGGAGAGGGAGGTGCCCAAAGTACAGTTTTAGGGCGGGTGAGATTTTCCCCACGATAGCGTGCAGGAAACCGTGTCCGCACCATCTAAACGAGTAATGTATCTCTGCTGAACCGGTTAATATACTGGTGGTAGGGGGTGGAGATGGGTTATTTCGCGACGGAATACGGTTTCTTTGCTGATTCGGCAGACGAGTTCGTGATTACCCGCTACGATACTCCGATGCCCTGGGTGAACGTCATCTCCAATGGGGACTATGGCTTGGTGGTCTCGCAGCTAGGCAGCGGGTACAGCTGGCGAACCCATGCTAGCATGAACCGCCTTACCCGCTGGGAGCAGGACCTGCTGCGCGACCGTTGGGGCAAGTACCTATACCTGCGCGACACACAAACTGGTGAGTTCTGGAGCCCCACATGGCACCCGTGTGCGCACAAGCTGGCAAACTATCGCGTGCGACACGGTTGGGGCTACTCGGTGTTCGAGGGCGAACACGCGCAAATCGCCAGCGAGCTGACACAGTTCGTGCCGTTAGAAGACCCCTGTGAGGTTTGGCTGCTGCGCCTGCACAACACAGGCACTGCCCCGCGCCGGTTGCAGGTCTTCTCGTATCTGGAATGGCTGTTGGGAACCGCCCCCGATTGGCACCGCGAGTTCCGCAAACTCTTTATCGACACCCGCTATGACCCGAATACAGGCGCACTCATCGCCACCAACGTGCTGTGGGATATTCCAGGCAGGGGGAATACGCACTGGAACAGCAGCTGGGAGTATGTAGCGTTCCACAGCGCGTCGGTGATACCGGTTGGGTTCGATGGCGATAAAGCGGCGTTTCTGGGCAGATACCGCGACCTCGATTCGCCACAAGCAGTGGTGCAAGGACGGTCTTTCAACACGCAGGGACGGTGGGGCGATGCCATCGCTAGCCTGCAAGCGGTGTTAGATTTACCACCAGGCGACCAGGCAGAGATTGCGTTTCTGTTGGGCGCGGCGGACAACGAGGCGCACGCCCTATCGCTCGTGAACAAGTACCGTCAGCTGCCAGTGGTGCATTCCGCGTTGCAGGAAGTACGGCAGTTCTGGAAGGAGCTGGTCGGGGGGCTACAGGTGCAGACGCCTGACGAAGCCGTTAACCTGATGGCGAACGGCTGGCTGGCATATCAGGCGATTTCGTGCCGATTGTGGGCGCGCACCGCCTACTATCAGATGGGCGGCGCGTACGGTTATCGCGACCAGCTGCAGGATAGCCTGGTTTGGCTGCTGCTGGGAAAGCCTGAGCGCACCTTAGGGCAAATCCGACTGCACGCAGCACACCAGTATCAGGATGGCACTGTGTTGCACTGGTGGCATCCCATCGCCGAGCAGGGGTTGCCTTCTTATTACAGCGATGATTTGCTGTGGCTTCCCTTCGTTACCCTACACTATCTCTATGAGACTGGCGATACCCGTTGTTTGCAAGAGGAGATGCCCTTTTTCGATGGCGGCAGTGCGTCTCTGCTGGGACACTGCCTGCGAGCGTTTGACAAAGCGTTGAGCCGGCGTAGCGAACGCGGTTTGCCGCTGATTCTGCAGGCGGACTGGAACGACGGTCTGAACGCGGTGGGCGTGGGCGGAAAGGGAGAGAGTGTGTGGATGGCGCACTTCCTGTACTACTTGCTGACTCGCTGGGCGGAGCTGCCTGTGCTAGATACGCAGACCGCTTCCCGCTTCCGCCAGGAGGCTGAGTCGTTGCGTAAGGCGGTGAACCAGCATGCCTGGGACGGCGCGTGGTACCTCAGAGCCACGACCGACTCGGGTAAGCTGGTAGGTTCTGCGTGCAACACGCAGGGACGCATCTTCCTGAACGCGCAGACGTGGGCGGTTCTCGCGGGCACTGCGCCTGCCGACCGCGCTGAGCAAGCGCTACTATCTGCTCGCGAGTACCTGTATAAGGAATATGGTGCGCTGTTGTTAACGCCTGCCTACAGCATACCCGACCCGGAAATCGGCTACTTGACCCGCTACGCGCCCGGAGCACGTGAGAATGGTGGCGTCTATTCACACGCCGCCTGTTGGGCAGTGTTGGCAGAGCGCAAACAGCATGGCGTGCAGGCGGCATATCAGCTGTGGCGCAGCTTTTGTCCCCCTGTGCGAGCCATGCAACCCGACCGATACGTAGCGGAGCCCTATGTGATGCCCGGCAACGTCTATGGGCCCGACTCGCCTAACGAAGGCATGGCTGGCTGGACATGGTATACGGGGTCGGCGGCATGGTATCTTCGGGCGCTCATAGAGGGGGTGTTGGGCATTGAGGCGACCTGGCAAGGGTTGCGCGTTCGAGCCGAACTGCCGCAGGAGTGGGAGTCGTTTCAAGTTCGCCGCCGATTCCGCGGTGTGGAATACCGCATCGCCGTGCGTCGGGCGCATCTAGGCGAAGAGACGGGATGTAAGGTGGATGGACAACCCTGGCAGCAGGAGATTCTGCCGCTGTTTGAGGCGGGCACTATCCACTCGGTCGAGTTTGTAGTGGGGTAGCGCTTCTGCTCGCGAGGATAGGAGGTTGTCCACAATAGTCTTGGAGAACAGTTCCTGCTACTCGCGTGCAGGCACCCAGAATAGCTGCGTATTGTCCCCAGCGGGAGTAATAGGAAGTGCTCTTTCAAATTGGAAACCACAAAAACGCCCCATCGTATTGACTCTTTGCAAACTTTAATGTAGAATAAATATAGATGGTTCAAGCGTTTCAAAACAGCCGTGTTCGCGCAGTATCCTGTAGTGTGTGACATGCTACTAACCTATTCGTAACCTAATCAAGGAGGTTGACCATGAGGCGCACGAAAGCATTTACCCTAATCGAGCTGCTGGTGGTTATCGCGATCATCGCGATTCTAGCAGCCATCCTCTTCCCCGTCTTCTCACAGGCTCGCGAGAAGGCTCGGCAGACCCGATGCCTCTCCAACTGCAAGCAGATTGGGCTAGCGACCCTGATGTATGTGCAAGACCACGACGAGGTGATGCCTCCGGGCTGGTATGAAGACCCAAATACCGGTCAACAAGCGTGGTATATGGGTCTGCTGCTGCCCTATGTTAAGGACACCGAGTTCTGGTCGGGCAGTGGCATTCGGGGTTGCCCGTCTGCACGAAGCCCCTCCACGTGGGCATACGCCTACAACGACACGCTGAACTGGCGGTCAATGGCGGCGATTCCGCGCGTAGCGGAGACCATCCTGCAGGGCGATACAGGGCAAGTACAGGTGTGGGGCTGGGCCTGCTCCTCCACCTTCTGGAACTGGTGGACTCCTGGGGTGTGGCAGGACCCCGCCACAGGGCAGATTCCTCCGCCCGACTACTGGGACAACAGTCGGGTGAACCCGAACTCGGTGCTGTTGTGGCGGTTGCCCGACGGTACCAATCTGGATTCGGAGCAGGAGGGACCCGAGATTAATCCGTGGAACGCGATTGGTCGGGTGGGTAACCTGCGCTTCCGGCACAACCAGACGGCGACTGTCACGTTTGTGGACGGTCATGCTGGCAACGTCAAGCGCACTGCCAGTCCAGGTCCTGATGGGGCTGGTGGCACCACGGTGAGGCTCTACCAGTTCCGTTTCGTTTTGCAAGAGAGGCTGTAAGGTCTCTTAGCGAACACGGCTGTTGTACGGGACAGGGGAGCAGTCTAGCTCCCCTGTCCCGTTTGCAGGGTGTTTTTAGGAAAGCAGATGTCCGCGTCGCTGAAGCCGGATGAGAGCTAACCGAACCCTACCGTGTCATCTCAGAGGAAACCTTTTGCCCGCTGTGGACTCACCACTTGGTCGCCACGACGAAGACGCGGTCAGAGGTGGCATTTGGTGGGCGCAGGGTGTAGGCATGGAACATGCGGGCGTAGTCGAACCCAGCGTCCCGTAACATGGTGTTCAGTTCAGCTAGGCTGTACGCCCGCTGGCGATGCACCTCCATAAAGTGCTTGATAGCCTCCCCTGCCTCATTGCGCAGCCAAAACTCCATCTCCACCGTGCAGATTCTGGTCTCCTCGTTAAAGCGGCTCTTCCATCGGTAAAGCAATCGGCGGCGCGAACCGAGGTTGTCCTGGTCAAAAAGACCCTCGCGCAGGGCATACTCGGTGTTGACATCAAAGATAAACGCGCCTCCCGCGCGAAGATGTTGGTAAACGCGACGAAACGTCTCCTGCAGCTTTTCGGGGGAGAGGATATAGTTCAGGCTGTCGAACAGGCTCAGGATAAGGTCGAACTCTTTGGTCAGTTGCAGTTGCGCCGCGTCCTGCACTTCGTAGTGGATGTCTAACCCCGCTTCCCGCGCCTTGCGTTTTGCTTCTGCAATCATGGGCGCAGAGATGTCCACGCCCCAGACTTCGTAGCCCATCTTTGCTAGCCGCATCGCCACGTTTCCCGTGCCGCAGGCGAGGTCTAAGACGCTCTTTACTTGCAAACGGTATCGGTCGAGGAGCTCTTGCACATACCGTATCCAGAAGTCGTAGGGCACGTTGTGCATTAGCTCGTCGTAATAAGGTGCGATGAGTGTGAAAGCAGCGTCAGACATCGGTTATATTTCAAGCAGATCAAATAGTTCCTCTCGCGCCTTTTGGTCAGTTAAAATGTCTTCGATGGTTAACCAGTTGGTCACCACGTCGCGATTGATTTCAAGGTCCTGGGTGGCAGTTGCTGTTAACGCAGACTTGTGCATAATGAGTATGGTCACCGCTGTAGGCTGTTCTTCTCGGATTCGGGCGAGGCTTTTCAAGGCGGCACCCAAGCGCTCGAGAACGCCTGCAGGGTCAATACCGCCCTTGATCTCCACAGCCGCACGTACTCTGCCGCCTCGGTACACGGCGATATCCGGGTCGTCACCAAATACGATTTTCCTTCCGTCGGCTAGCGTTACGCCTGACCAATCAGCAGGGGGTTGACTGACCAACCCCCTGTCCAAAAGCCTATGTTGCACCAAACCACTTACTGTTTTTTGCACCTCCTCGCCCTTCGCATTGACCCAAGAACCCTGCGCTTGCGCTCCTGCTGACATGCCTCGCCAGAGGTCAAATTCGCGCTCGTCCAGAGTTGAGTCGGCTTCGATCAAGCGGCTAATGATGGCGTTGAGGTGGGAAGCTATCTTTTGAGCTATGTCTTCGCTAGGCACCGTCAGTCCGCTCTCATATTTCACGACGGACAAACCGACCCCATTCATGGACTTTTGGGAGACCATCGCCAGCATTCTGTAGTAGCCGACCGCACCCGGTATCTTTGTCAGTATCCGTGGGTGCGCAAAGACCCTGATCGGTTTTATTCCCTGATGGATGACTCTGTTCCACGCTGCGGGAGTGATTCCCAGAGTGTCCGTATTCCATTCCAGTTCATCTCCCCGCACCCGTTCCAGTTCGTCGGCGACGCTCAGCAATCCCCACAGGTGTACCTTCTGGTGAAAAAACTCGCTCTTCGCGAGTTGGTCCAGCAACCACGTTTGTGCTTTTTGCTCTGTGTTCATAACTTGCTCCATAAAACGACACTTTCCCGGACAGGCAACCTTCCGTACCTGCCCATTTGCTGAGAACTGTTACCTTTATAGCGTGCGACCAAAATCTCATCCACATGAAAGCCTGCCTGCTCCGCCATCTCAGACAGCACGAGGTCGACAGGAAGCATGAGACCGTCAAAGCGTACGTTGTCTACCACCAGCGCCACCTTTGCTCCCGGAGCGAGTACTCGCGCCCATTCGCGGATTGCCATCTCCATATCCACAAAGTAACCGACGAGCATATCGGGTATTTTGGGATTATTCAGATCACGGCGCCGCTGTCGCAGCAGAGACACTACCTCCGCGACCGCGGGATGGGGTGCCTCTTCATTGGGACTAACCCTCGCTTCTATATGGGAACGCAGCAGGCTATGTCTCAACAGCCGCATCTCTTCGAAGTTTCTCACGAAGTGAAAGCACAGCTCCAGCGAATACGTGCGGGTATAATCATACCGGTTAGCATAGGGTGGGGAGGTGATAATAGCCGTTGGTTTGCGGTCAAAGGGAATGCCTTTCAGACAGCGAGTATCGCCAAGCACTACTGTCGGCGTAGAACCACAACATACGGGCTCGGTACCCAGCCACCGCGTGCCACGAACAATCTGCAGGTCGCGCTCCGCTTGACTGACCTTTTGTTCGAGAGTCTCGTCCGGGTCTGCGACGACTTTATCTCGGCGAAGTCGCAGAAACTGTCCATCCTTCGACGTAAAGCTGCATGGCTCCAGTATAGAGAAGAACAGCAGCAAAAAAACATCTCGAACATCCCCATCGAGAGCATCAATGACACTCTTCCACTGACGCAGCCTGTGCAGTACCGCTTCAGGGAAGGCAACCTTCGTAATAGCCACATCTTCGGCAATCGGTGCTGGCTCCGCGCGATGAACCGTCGCCTTCAAACGCTCGAAAGTTTCTCTCAATGCTCCGGGTTGTAACATCAGAAACTTCGGCAGAGTATCAGCAATGAACGCGGCCACAGGCAATCGATCGATGCCGATGGAGGCGATACCATGCGTGTAAGAGGCAAAGAGTGTAGTCCCCATCCCGCAGAAGGGATCAAACACATAGTCTTTGGTACTCAGTTCAAATCGTCGTAGAAACTCTGTGACAAACCGCCAGGCAAAGGCTTCCTTGTAACGATATAAGCGGAGTAGCGGAACCTGCTTGTTTCCGACGAACGACACCCATTGCGCCAGTTGGGGCGATTCGCGAAGTAGCTCTGCGTACTTGCCCTCTAGCCGGAGTGCTTCCTCACCCAGCGAATCGGCGGCGCACGGCGGACACACGGCAGTATGGAATAGCGGCATCTGTTTCATTTCGGTAATAGTTTACCCGTAATGTGTTCATCTGTCCAGATTCGCGGACGCAGCGAGCGCAAAGGATTCCCTAGACGCACAGGGAAAATAGAAGGCAACACGGTCGGGCGAAACGAGGAGGTATGGAAATGGCACAGACTGCAGCACGCAGGCTTCCGGCTGCTACCCCACAAAAACTGCCTCGCTGGCGCGGGTTTAACCTGCTGAACAAGTTCCATCTGGAGTGGAGTAATCGTCCCTTTGAGGAGCGCGACTTTGCCTGGATTGCCGAGCTCGGCTTTAATTTTGTGCGCCTGCCGATGGACTACCGTTGCTGGACGGAGCCTGCCGACTGGACGAAGCTGCGCGAAGAGGTATTGAGGGATATCGACGCGGCGGTGCGTTACGGGCAGAAGCACGGCATCCACGTGTGTATCAACTTCCACCGTGCGCCTGGCTACACTGTCGCCTCCCCGCCTGAGCCGAAACCACTGTGGACGGACGCGGAGGCGCTGAAGGTGTGCTGTTTGCACTGGGCGCACTTCGCCAAGCGGTACAAGGGCATTCCTAACAGTCGAGTCAGCTTCAACCTATTCAACGAGCCTGCGAACATCACCCCCGACGTCCACCGACGCGTCGTAGAGCGTGTGGTAGAAGCCATTCGTGAGCAGGATCCCAACCGTCTTATCATCTGCGATGGTCTGAACTGGGCAAGAACGCCTATTGAGGAGCTGGTCGGGCTGAAGGTGGCAGGTGCAACACGCGGATACGACCCGTTCGTCATCTCGCACTACAAAGCGGGATGGGTGCAGGGCTCCGACCGATGGCCAGAGCCTACACACCCGTGGCGGGAGGGCAACATCGTTTGGAACAAGCAGACCATTTGGGAGCGCAACTACAAACCCTGGAAGGAGTTGGAAAAGAAGGGTGTGGGCGTGATGGTGGGCGAGTTCGGGGCACACAACCAGACTCCTCACAAGGTGGTGATTGCGTGGATGCGCGACTTGCTCAGCCTTTGGAAGGAGGCGAACTGGGGCTGGGCGCTGTGGAACTTCTATGGCTCCTTTGGCATTTTGGACAGTGGACGCGCCGATGTGCGCTACGAGGAGTGGCGCGGGCACAAGTTAGACCGCGAGATGCTAGAGCTCTTGCAAAGCATGTAAACAGGGCGCGGGGAGAACCCCGCGCCTTCGCACTTACACCCAGTGCGTTGCGCGCACGCGGGGCGCACGCGCCAGATAGCGTTTCGCCTGCTCGGGGGTCATCTCGGGATTGCGGAACGAGATGCCGCTGAGCCGCAGGAGGCGGTGGAAAGCTTCCTTGTGGGGCATGATGCCTGCAAAGTGTTCCTTGCCAGGCCCCAGCGCGGTCACCAACACCCAGTCGCTCGTATGCTGCGTGCCAATCCACGCGACACCGAAGTAGTTAGCCAGCACTTCGCCCATCACCCCGACCAAACTGGCATGGGCGCGGTTGAGTGTTGGCGCAGGCTTGCCCGCAGCAACATTGGCAATAACCTCCGCCTCCTCTCTACTGACTTCGACACCAATGACTTCACGAATGACCTCGCGCACCCTGTCGGCAGTGGGCGTACCCGCCCTCCGCAGCTGTTCCTGAATGGCGACATGGGAACCCTTCGCTCTTGTGACGCGCTCCAGACACTTTTCGCTCTCGCGGTACTCCTCGCCCATGCCGTTCAAGCCGGGGTTGGAGTTACCGTGGTCGCTGGTGATGATAAGCAAGGTGTCGGGATTTCGGCGCACGAAGTCTACCGCCACTGCCACCGCATCGTCGAAGGCCAGCTGGTCCCACAAGATGGCGGCGGGGTCGTTGGCATGTGCGGCGTGGTCAACGCGCCCTCCCTCTATCTGCAGCAGGAACCCTCTGGGGGAGCGGGAGAGAATCTCCAACGCCACGCGCGACATTTCCGCGAGAGTGGGTACCTGCGCCCAGATTTGCGCGTCGTTCTTGTGGTCGATGGTGTAGGGCAAGTGTCCTGCCCAGAAGAGCCCAAGGACCTTATCGGGGCGTTCACGTCCAGTTACCTGCTCGCGCTTCTCCCAGAAGGTGTAACCCTTTTGCTGGTATTCGGCAATAAGGTCGCGCTTGTCGGCACGCTGTGCGGGGTCGAAGAACCGTCGTCCACCGCCCATCAGAACGTCTACCAAATCCAGATACTGCGTGGCGATGATATGCTCGTCGTCGCGGTTCGGTATCACCGCTGCGAAGCCAGCTGGGGTGGCGTGGGTGATTGTCGTCGTGGTTACCAGCCCGATGCGCTTGCCTGCCCGCTTCATCAACTCGGCAATGGGAGTGAGCTTCGTGCCGTCAGGAAGCACGTTGACTGCCCCGTTGAACACCCTTGAGCCGCTGCCCCACGCGCTGCTCGCCGCCGACGAGTCCGTCACGAGCGAGTCCAGCGAACGGGTCTCAAACAGCCCCACTACTGCCTCGGGGTCTTGCATCAGCTGAAACCACCGTGTGCCTTTGCCGCGCGCCATCCGGGAAAACGGCTCCGCCATAGAAGGCACGCCCATGCTCATGCCGTCGGAGACCATGAAGATGATGTTCTTGGGAGCTCGCGAACGCCCTTGCGCTGACGATTGGCGCGCCAGCAAACCACCGCTTAACAGGGCTACCGTACTTGCCTGCAACAGTTCCCGCCGTGACAGGGTAGAAGATGCCATTTGCCTCCTCCCGCGCGTTGAATCGTGCTTGTCTAATTCGATGTTGTGACCACGTTACTGACCAGCTTAACCCCTATTATACCTTCAGCAATGTTAAGACGGTGTGAAGTTATGGGAAGCAGAACATTCACAGGTTTACCCCCAGCGCAGGAGTAAGCGGTCTAGTGAGGAACTACGCCAATGAAAATCCGTCTTCAGGAGGAATCAGAGCCGTGCGCCCGTTGGTAGTTTCCATGACTGCCCCAAACGACGTTCAGCAGTGGATGTTTGCTCAGTTCGTTATGGGGAAGGTAGCGCCTTTTTCGTTTCAATATGGGAACAGGTCCTCTGCAGAACTCCTGCCTCAATGGCAATTTCAACATCACAGCCGTCGCCTTGCTCGTTCGCGTACTCTGCACACCTTCATTTACACCGACCCCGCCACTGGCTTGCAGGTAGAATGCGAATGCACGCTGTTTGCGGATTTCCCTGCCATCGAGTGGCTCGTGCGGGTTCGCAACACCGGCACGCGAGAGACCCCGGTTCTAGCGAATCTGCAAGCGATAGACACCGCGCTTACGGGCGGGACACACTGGAAGCTGCACCGGGCGCGGGGTAGCAGTGCCGATAAAGACGACTTTGCTCCAATGGTGGACGACCTGACGCCTGGCAAAACGGTGCATCTTGCGCCGGTGGGTGGGCGATCCTCGAACACCGTTGCCCTGCCCTTCTTCAACTTGCAAACGGACAACGGTGGGGTCGCGTTCGCCATCGGCTGGTCGGGGCAATGGGCAGCAGACTTCTGGGTAGAGGAGGGCAACACAC
>Ga0272447_1000889_pt1 | contig 20618 bp, 20 predicted proteins | sample YNPCB0133_FD_194589 | JGI IMG/M metagenome (GOLD analysis project Ga0272447, IMG submission 194589) | Hot spring microbial mat communities from Yellowstone National Park, WY, United States - YNP-CB-013-3 | ecosystem: Environmental > Aquatic > Thermal springs > Hot (42-90C) > Sediment | place... | reverse complement strand
GTACGGGGGTTTTGAGGCAGGGTGGGCGGAAACTAGACCCCGATGCCGCCCGTCCAGGGCGCCATGCCCACTGCGGGAAGCAGCGTCTTGAGGCCTACGAACTCGAAGACCGCAACCCGGCTGGCCGGAACGCTACTGAGCTGTCGGATGGCTCCCCGGCCCAACAGGATGGGTTCGTGCTCGCAGACGAACACGACGCCCTCGCGTTCGACCGTCCAACGGTCAGCGTGACCGCACAGACGGCAGCGGATGGCTTGGCCTTGCTGGTCGTACAAGACGTACGTCACAAGGGCGTGAATCTCCTCTTCCGGCTTGCTGTGGGTTGCCGGCGGGGTCCCGGGAAGCCCCCCGCCGGATCCCCGCCCCGGGAACAACACAACAACCCCTCCACACGCTCCATACTTCTTGTTCAAAAAATACCACCGCCGCAAGATCTTCCGCAAGTCCCCGGAGACAGTTCGGCGTCCGCAGCACGCCCCCCCGGTGAAACGGGCGGAGGCCTGCAGGCAGGGTGCCCGGGAGGACCCCGGTCAGCCCCCCTCCTCTGTAGCCTCGGCGTAGCGCCGCAGCAGTTCGTCCTCCGCGTCCGGCCCCTCAAGGTCCGATGGGTCGATGTTGAAATACGCGAGCGCCTCCCGTAGGCGGCGCTGCCGTTCCTCTTCCTCCGCCCACGCCCAGACGTACATCCACCGGGTCATGCCGTATTCCCTCCTCAGGAGTCGGTTCCAGGTCCCCGTTGCGGCTCCCTAGCCCCCGCGCGGCGACGCCTTTCGGATCCTCGCGCCGCACCAGACATCGAAACTCATCGTGCCAGGTCGATACCCGCTACTCGGACCATCCTGGTCCCCCTCGTGGGCGTGGGGCCACAGAGGCGGTGAGGGCAGTCTCCGGGGCCTCCAGCCACGCTGCCAGCAACTCCAGCAACCGAGGGATCTCCTCGGGCCCCCGCACCCGGTAGTGCGCCGCCGTGGGGCCAGGTCCCACCTTCACGGTAATGCCGTGGTTGCCAAGGGCAGCGAAGGCGTCCTCGTCGGTGTGGTCATCGCCCGCGTACACGACCACTGCTCGGGCAGGCCAGTCGGGTCCCAGCGCGTGCGCCAGCAGCGCATGCACGGCGCGCCCCTTGTCCCACTGGAGGTCGGGCAGCAGTTCCAGCGCCATGACACCGCGGCGCACCACCACCTGCCCCGGTGACAGACGACTCACCTCTTCCAGGACGATCCGTTCCACCTCTGGCACCATGGCTGGCGGTACGTGACGGTAGTGGACTGTGGCGGTGATGCCCTTGTCTTCCATCACGGCGCCCGCGATGGCCGCCAGGCGCCGGCGGAGAGTTGCACAGCACCCCGCCAGCAGGGTGCAGGCTACGGATTCTGGGGGCGGGCCCCAGGCAGGATCCGAGGTCTGCAGCCCGTGGTGGCCTGCATAGCAGATCCCGTCCAGACCCACGCGAGCCTCCAAGTCCGCCAGGGAGCGGCCGCTAAGGACCGCGACCAAGGCCCGCCGGTGCGCTGCGATCCGGGCCAACAGCGACCGGACCTGGGGAGGCAGCACGGCGTCTTCGGGGCGGTCGACAAGCGGGGTCAGGGTGCCATCGAAGTCAAAGATGGCCGCCACGCGCTGGGCCTGGCCGATGCGCCGGCCGACCGTGGCTCGATGGCCGAACAACGAGCGCGCTGGCCGCCGGGCACGCAGGAGCTGGTCAGCCAGCTGGAAGTGCTGCGACGCCCAGCGGTAGACATCATGGCGGGCCACCTGCGCCCGCAACGCCTGCATGCGGCAGGCTCGTGACTCCGGTGACATGGTCAACGCCTCCTGCAACGCCTCAGCCACACCCTCTACGTCCCGAGGGTCGATGGGAATCGACCAGGGTATCTCTTCTGCGGCCCCCGCCAGCTGGCTGAGGACCAGCACCCCGCGCAGGTCCAGCTGGCAAGCGACGTACTCCTTGGCCACCAGGTTCATGCCGTCCTGCAGGGAGGTGACCAGGCAAAGGTCCGCCATGCGATAGAGAGCGGCCAAGGCCGCGGGCGGCAGCGGCTGCGACACGTAGACAACCGGTTGCCAGCGATCCGTACCGTAGGTTGCGTTGAGACGCACAATCTCCGCCTCGACTGCTTGCTGGAGCTCCCGGTACTCGGGGACCGCCATGCGGCTGGGGGCAACCTTCTGAATGAACACGAATCGCTCTCGCAAGGCGGGCGCCCGCCGGAACAGCCGGTCCAAGGCCTGAAGACGCTCGAGCAGCCCCTTGGTGTAGTCGAGCCGGTCGACCCCGATGCCCACCAGGCGACCGTCGAGGCGGAACCGGTGGCGCAGGTACGCCACCCAACGTCCGCACGCCTCGGACGCGGCCAGGGCTTCCCACGCGGCGACATCGATGCCGATGGGGAAGGCCCGCACCACGGTACGCCGCCCGCGGTAGGTGACTACGCCCTCTACCCGGTCTACGCCAGCTCGCACGGCACGAGCTGCACACTCGAGGAAGTGTTCCACGTCCCGCTGCAACTGGAACCCTATCACGTCGTTGGCCAGCAAGCCGTCCAGGAGGGCGGCGCCCTGGGGGCAGCGGCAGAACACCTCCCAGGTGGGCCATGGGACGTGCCAAAAGTGCATCAGGAACATGTGTGGACGGTGCCGACGCAGGGCGCGTGGGGTGAGGGTCAGGTGGTAGTCGTGCAGCCACACCACGGCGTCGTCCTGGGCTTCTTCCATGACCACCTGGGCGTACCAGTGGTTCACAGCCCGGTACGCCTTCCACCACCGCGGCGAAAACCGTGCTTTGTCCGCGGCCCCGTGGCAGAGAGGCCACAGCCCCTGGTTGGCGTAGCCCTCGTAGAACCCGCGGACATCTTCGGGGGCCAGGACTACACGGCGCAGGATATAGCGGGGAGCGTTGGGGGGCACGGCGAGCCGTCCGTGGACGTCGCTTGCCTCGAAATCGGCTTCCCCGCTTCCCCAGGCGATCCACACCCCGCCGGTCTCTTGCAGGACGGGATCCAACGCGGCTACGAGGCCACCCGTGGGACGTTCCAGCACCACGCGGGGACCCCGGCGGCGGTGTACGTAAGGCTCGCGGTTGCTGACCACCACCAACCGTCGTCCGCCGGGCACCCTGAGGGGCGCCATCTCCCGGCCCAGACCGGGGTTAGCCCCCTTCAGGTGCGCGGGCGTCGCGACCCGCAGAGCCATCGTCGACCCCTCCGGGGTGCGGACCTAGGCCGGCGCGCCAGCCGCGGCCACCTCCCGGGCGATCTCGTAGGCTTTCACGTGATCGATCACCAGGTCGTTGTGCTGGAACAACCGCGCTACGCACGCATAGTGCACCTTCATCTTGAAGTTGCCGATGCCGATGGCGCCAAACGCCAGTTTCCCGTCACGGTGGGCTCCGTCGTCGCCGAGCTCGACACCTTCGATCCCCAGCGGGGGGACCGCGTTGGTGTCGGCCAGCACCCGCAGGGTGTCCACGGCCGTCCAGAGCCTGCGCGGCACCGTCTGGACGCCCGGCGGGCCCGTGCTCACCAGTACCGTGGCACCGGCCAGGACCCGCTCCCGGTCGGCATCGGTGGTTACCGCCTCGAATGTGGCCTCGACTCCGTACCGGGTCCGGAGGTCCCCACGCAGGGCCTCGGCCCGCTGGGCAACGGCTGGCACGTCGGCGACCACCACGTGGGCGCCCTCGCTGGCCAGCAGCGCCGCCGCCCGTGAGCCGACTCGGCCCGCACCCCCGAACAGCACGGCACGGCGCCCGCGGACCTCCGTGGCGCCCACCACCTTGGCCACCAGCGCGGCCGACGTGGTGTTGGCGCCCATGGCGTCCAGCATCACCGATACGCGGAAATACCCGAAGAACGTCCCCACCGCCGCTTTCAGCATCTCCTCCGCGAGGGGCAGGTCGGTCCCGCCGATCCAGATGGCCGTGTGCTTCAGGTCGTCCTTGCCCCGGGTGAAGATGGCGCCGTAGACGATTTCCCGCACGTCTTCCGGACGGACGCTGGCGTAGGGTTGCACGACGTCGGCCCCGGCGTCGTACGCCGCGATGCTGTCAAAGGCGCTTGGGCACCGGTCGGTGTCCAGCTGGAGAAGAATCTTCTTCACCCTCGCTCACCCCCCTGGGGCGTGGTCGCCCACCGCCCAGTACAGACCCGTTCACCCACAGCACAGGGAGGGCAGCTGTGTACCGCCCTGCCCTCCCCCTCCGAGACGCTTTCGGCCTTAGGCCGCGCGCTGCTCCGCAGCCGCGGCCTCCGCCGCAGCTCGGGGCGCAGCCACGGCGTCGTAGAGCAGTGCGGCCACGACTGCACCCACGATGGGCGCGATGGCGTATCCCAGGAAGTGCGCCCACAGGTTGGGCCCGCCCGCCAGGGATGCCACCAGGACCGGTCCAAAGGTGCGCGCGGGGTTGATACCCTGTCCGGAGACATTGCCCATGGTGATGATGACACCCGCCACCACCAGCCCGATGATCAAGCCGGCCCAGCCCCTGGGCGCCCGCTGGTCCACCGCCACGCCCATGATGGTCCACATCAGGATGAACGTGCCCACCGCCTCCGCCAGATAGGCCTGGAACGGCGAGATGCCCGGGAAGGGCCCCGGAGCGCCCAGCCCGCCCACCGTGGCGCCTTTGGGGCCCAGGACCGCCAGGAGGGTCAAGCTGCCCAGGGTGGCGCCCGCCAGCTGTGCCACCACGTACTGCACCACCTGCGACCAAGGGAACCGGCCGGTACTGGCCAGGGCCACAGTCACCGCCGGATTGATGTGCGCGCCCGAGACGTGGCCGATGGAGTAGATAACAGCGGCAATGATAAAGGCAAACGCCAACCCCACCGCCAGCCAGTCAGCCAGCCCACCCAGGGCGCCGATTCCGATGTTGAACGGGGTGGCTCTCTGCGTGCCCTCCGCCAGAAGCAACGTCACCGCCGCGGCGCCTGGGCCCACCAGCACCAGCGCCCACGTTCCGATGAACTCCGCCACGTACTTCTGCCCCCACGTCGCCTCTCGCATGTACCTCTGCCCTCCCTTTCTCGGTGGATTGAGCCTGTTGCGTACACTGGGCCGGAGCGGGCCCTGGCGCCCACTCCGGCCCAGTCCGGAACTACAGCGCCTCGGTGTACTGCTCGTAACCCACCTTGGTAGCGCCCAGTCCCGTGACCCACGGCACGTTCGTGAAGCGGAACTGGGTGACGCCCCAGTCCTTGTCGAAGCGCAGGGGCGCCATGGCCGTCTCCTTGTGGAGCGCGATGACGTGGGTCAGCATGGTGGCCGTCACCGGCTCGCTGGTCAGCAGGCAGGGGAAGTCGGCGAACTTCAGCATGGTCCCCAGCCGCTGCGTAATCGCGCACGGCGGGTACGTGTAGCGGTGGATGTTGCGTAGCACATCGTGGTTGTCCAGCGGGCTCAGGTCGATGGCCACCCCGTCGATCTCGCCGCCGCCCCCCAAAGGCTTCGGCTGCAGGATCTTCCAGCCGCGCCACAGGGACATCATGAAGTCCGTGTTGTGTAGCTCGGCGGCCAGCGACCGCGTGGGGTTCATCAGCACCATATTGTGGAACCGGTTCACCAGCAGCTCGATGACGCTCACAATCGGCACGTAGTCCTTCACCAGCTCGTACGCGAAGCAGGCTGCGGACGTGCCGATGGCGGTCGACAGCACCTGGTACTCGCTCTTGTAGCCCTTCTCCAGCCCCCGGCGCAACGTGTTCTCCAAGGCCTGGGTGTGGGCCTCCCACATAGCCATGACGATCGGATCTTGGGCGAAGTTGAAGTTCGTCTGCGAGTTGTGGTGCGCCACGTCGCCCGTGCAGTAGGCCGGCACGCAGACGATGTTGGCCGGGTGCACGCCGGCGGCCAGCGCTGCCTTCACCACCGGGCGCATCCGCTCCTTGTACTGCTTCTGGTACTTGTCGGTGTCGAAGGAGGTGTGCGGTCCATGCCCGCCCAGGTTGTGGGTGGCCATGAGGTGGTTCTGGGCGGCGATGGGCTGGTCGTAGATGAACTGGAACATCCTGACCTCTTCCCGCACCGCCTCGGCGACCGTCTTCCCCGCTTCCAGAGCCGCCTGGAAGGTGGCGCCCAGGGCATAGGAGGTGTTCATGCCGAACGACTTGGAGGCCAGGATGGTTTCCTTGTGCATCTTCGGGATATCCAGCGGCTTCAGAATACGGTTGACGATGTTGGGTGTGGAGCCTGGCGAGAACGCGAAGTCCACCACGGCGATGGGGCCGTAGAAGCCGCCGTAGATCCGGACTGCCTCCCGTCCGATGAGAGCTTCATTTTGCGCGATGGCGTCCACGAACCGGCGCACCGACTTGTCGAACTCAGGGTCCTCCTCGCGCAAGATCTCCAGGATGGGCCCCGTCTGGTAGTGCTCCACGAAGGGGTCGTCTTCGGGCCGGACCGTGTCGGTGAGGCCCTTGAGGATCTCGTAGTGGGCGTTCACGGACTGGACGTGGAGGTCAAACACCTCCTTGCACTGCTCGTCCGTGGGGACCATACCGTTGACCGCGTCCACGTAGGGCTTGGCGTCCTCGATCCGGAAGGTCGTGCCTCGCTTCGCCTTTAGGTTACGCACGTCGGCCCACACCGCTGCTAGGGCCTGCGACACCATGTTCTCGTAGACACGCTGACTCGCCATGCCCTCACCCTCCTTTCGGGTTGGAGATTGGATAACGCTGGGTGCATCAGGCGTCCGGGTTCTCACCTCCTCCCGGGGGCCCCTTGGGCGCCGCACCGGTGCCGCGCGGCGTCGCCGTCTTGCCCCCTCGCCTTGTGGCGGTGGCTGCTGCCGGCGGGGCGGCACTCAGGATACCTCCTCGGCAGGGCAAATAAAAAACGGTGCGGCAGCACCTCGCACCGTCGGCCAGCTCCTCCCCTGAAGTTCCCTTCGCCCGAGCAGCGTCCCACCACCGAATGCGAACCCTAGCACCGGCTCCCCCTAGCGGAAACGCCACCGTCTTTCGCGGGACAACTAAACTCTAAGCGGGCCGCACAACGTTTGTCAAGTATCCCAAAATTTCTGCAAGCCTCCTAGACGGATCCTGCGGATCCTGCGGATCCTGCGGAACCCGACGCGACTCGATCCGGGCAGACCGCTGTTCACCAGCGGGTCGACCACCTGTTCGCCGGAAGCGGCACCAGTGTTACGTTCTAGAAGAGCGGGAGCCGGTGGGGCGCTTGTGAGGTCCGCGCGCGGTGACCCCGCTGCCGGCTACAGGCTAGCTTGGGCAGCTGGTCGTGCCCACCCGGCGGGCAACGGCAAAGCGAATCCGGCGCACTACCTCCTCGTCCGTGGGGTACGGGGACCGCAACGCCGGCCGGAGCGGGATGGGCACCTCGTCCATCCGGTAGGCGGTGCCACCGGCGCTGATCCCCGTGGCCGCCGTGGTGATGTGGACGCGAGCGATCCGGCTCGTGTGGGTGACCTTGGGATCTAGGACGATGGTGGAGGTCCGGCTCAGGTGGTCGATGGCCGGCTGGGGCATGGTGGCACCCGGATCCGCACCCAGGACGAGTACCGCGTCCACCTCCCCCCGAACGAGGAGATCTACCGTAGTGAACTCTCCGGGGTTGTACCGAGGGTAGCCGCGGCTGAAGTTCACGCCAAAGGGGTACCCCGTGGACCACCGGAGCACGAGATCGGCGCCGGTCACGTTCCCATGACCCCGCATCGGCATGATCACCGACTTCGTGAAAGCGTTCAGCTCCGCCGCAAGGGTGAGGATGGCGGAGGAGTTCATGTGCTTACCCCGGGTCATGGACAGGCCCATCCCGAAGAAGAAGGCCACGAACCGCGCCCGCTTCATCCGCGCGACAAGATCGGTGAGCTGCTCGAGTGTCACCCCCGTCATGGCCAGCCGCTCCGGGTCCACCGGTCGTCCCTTGAGGAGCGCCCGGAGAGCGGTGAGGATCTCGAAGTCCGTACCCGGCCGCACCTGCAAGAAGAGGTCCGCCGCCCGGGCGCTGGGGGTCCGCCGGACGTCTACCAGCACCATCGTCCTTCCCTTCCGCCCTTGGGGCACGTACTTCCCCTTCGGGGTGAGGGTGTAGCGGGTGAAGTGACGCGGGTGGCACTCCGCGGGGTTCGACCCCCAGTAGATAAGAAGATCCGCCCGGTTCTTCACCTCGCCCAACGTACAGCTCACCTTGCCACCCAACTGGGCGGCTATCTCCGTCGGGCCGTGTCAGAACGAGGTGTGGCTGTCGATGGTCCCGCCCAGCAGCTCGGCCAGCGCGACGGCCTCGCGCTGGGCCTCACAGGTAACGTTGCTCAAGCCGAACACGAGGGGGTGGTAAGCCCGGACCAGCAGGTCCGCCGCGGCCTCGATCGCCTCCTCCAGGCTCGCCTCCCGGCCATGCACCAGGGCCGCCGGGTAGAGGGGTTCCGCCGTGTGATGGAGGAACCAAGCCTCCCCCAGGCTGCACGCGTGCTTGGCCTTGAGGATCCGGCCCCCGTCGGTGTGGAGCTCGATGTCGTCACACGTACACCCGCAGAAGGTACAGGTTGCGCCGGTGACGACCGCCATCTCTACACCCCCTACGAGGCACCCTTGGGACCTCCGCCCGCACCGGGCGGAACCCGGAACGCTCAGCCAAGCGCTCCGCCCACCCAGCTCCCGCGAATCCGGAGAGGCTGATACGCCCCAGGCTCCACCGCCTCCCAGGCCATAGGCTTCCTCTTCGACTCGCGGGGGACCTCAGGAGGCGTCGACTCAGGCCTGCCCGGACGCCTGCGGTTCTCCCTGGGCACTTTCCTCCTCCACCGCCTCGATCTCTACCTCCCAGCCCTTCTGGGCGGGCATCCCGGTCCCTTCCGTGTCCCCGCCCATCAACCGGCTGGTCGGGGGGCCGTACGGCACGAAGACGATCCCGCTGGGCACGTCTCCGTCCCGGCACCGGAAGACGGCTTCGCCGTGTTCGGACCGCACCCGGACCCGGCTACCGGGCGCGATGCCGAGGGAGGCGAGATCTTCCGCGTTGAGGATCAACGTCCCCACCACCTCCCAGTAGTCCGGATGCTCCTTCCCGATGTTGACCTGCTGGCCCTGCTTCGCCGTGCGGCCAGCGACCACCACGAACCGCCGTCCCGCCATCACCACGGCCATCATCCTCTAGGATCTCCACGCCGTCAAGGGGCGTCGCGGAGGAGGCCCCGGGCGAGCCCGAGGCCCGCTCGTGGTGCGTCTCGGGGTTGTTCCCCCAGGAGAACTCCGCGACGCCACCCCGGTGCACCCACGTGTTGGCGCACCCCGAAGACGCCAAAGCGCAGCCGGTCCTTGCCGCTGGTCCCCCGTGCGCGCGTCTGCCGGTTCCCTTCCCTTCGGAACGTTGCTAACGTTGCTACAATAGGGTGGATTCGTGCTCGGACAGACTCCTTCTCGCGGGAGGCGGCGGAATCCTATGTCCAGGATCCGGATCCGCGGCGGAAAGGTCTACGACCCCACCAACGGCGTCCGCGGGGAGGTCCGGGACGTGTGCATCGCGGACGGCCGGGTCGTCGAGGACGTGGCGGGAGGGCGCGTTTTAGACGCCACAGGGATGGTCGTCATGCCGGGCGGCGTGGACCTGCACACCCACATCGCCGGCGGAAAGGTGAACTTCGCCCGCGCCATGGTGCCCGAGGACCACCGGCGCGCCGCCCCCCTCCTGCGGACCGCCCACCGCCGCGCCGGGATCGGCGGGAGCGTCCCCACGACCTTTGCCACCGGCTACCTGTACGCCGGGATGGGCTACACCGCGGTGTTCGAGGCTGCCGTTCCCCCGCTGACCGCCAAGCACACCCACGAGGAGCTCTCGGACACGCCCATCGTGGACAAGGGCTTCTACGTCCTCATGGGCAACAACGAGATCCTCCTGGACGTGCTGGAGGCGGGGCAGGAGGAGCGGGCAAAGGACTACGTGGCCTGGACGATCCAAGCCACCAAGGCCTACGGGGTCAAGGCGGTCAACCCCGGCGGCGTCGCGGCGTGGAAGTGGGGGAAGAACGTCGAGGATCTCTACCGCCCCGTAGAGGGCTACCAGAAGGTGACCGCCGCCCAGATCATCTCCAGCCTCGGCCGGATCACGGAGGCCCTGCGGCTGCCCCACCCCCTCCACCTCCACTGCAACCGGCTTGGCGTGCCGGGCAACGCGGCAGTAACCCTGGAGACGATGAAGCTCCTGGAGGGGCATCGGGCGCACCTCGCCCACCTCCAGTTCCACGCCTACGGGGGTGACGACTGGGGCTCCTTTCGGTCGGAGGCCGCTGCCATCGCCGAGTACCTCAACACCCACCCCAACCTCACGGCGGATGCGGGGGCGGTCCTCTTCGGGGAAACGGTCACCATCACCGCCGACGGCCCGTGGCAGCACCTCCTCTATCAGCTCACCGGTCACAAGTGGGGGAACCTCGACCTGGAGAACGAGACGGGCTGCGGGATCGTCCCCTACACCTACCGGGAGCGGAACCTCGTGAACGCAGTCCAGTGGGCCGTCGGGCTGGAGCTGATGCTGCTGCACCAGGATCCCTGGCGGATCTTCCTCTCCACCGATCACCCCAACGGGGCGGCGTTCTGGCGCTACCCCGAGATCATTCACCTGCTGATGGACGCGGACTACCGACGGGAGTGGCTGCGCCGCATCCACCCCAAGGCCTTGCAGCGCATGGTCTTGCCCGAGCTGGATCGCGAGTACTCGCTCGAGGAGATCGTCATCGTAACGCGGGCTGGCCCTGCCAAAGCCCTGGGACTGAAGCGCAAGGGGCACCTGGGTGTGGGCGCGGACGCCGACGTGGTGGTCTACGAGGAGGACTCGGACATCCAGCGCATGTTCGCTCACCCCCGGTGGGTCATCAAGGGCGGCGAGGTCGTGGTGGAGGACGGGGAGATCCGGGCGTCCGTGGAGGGACGGAAGTACTTCGTCCAGCCCGAGTTCGACCCCGCCATCGAGCACGGGCTTGCGCCCCTGTTCGCTCAGTACTACACCGTGAGCCTTGAGAACTACCCCGTCCCCGCAGAGCGCCTCGGCCCATCCGAGGGGGTTCCGTGCAGGTAAACGGGGTCCGGATCGAGGACGCCTTCGCCGAGGCGTTCCCCATGTGGGGGGCCCGCGTAGTGATCACGGCCGCCACCCCGCGCTGGGCCCTCGTGGCCGCCCGCACCATGACCGGCTTCGCCACCTCGGTGATCGGCTGCGGCTGCGAGGCTGCTGTGGAGCGTTTCTGGCCGAATACGCCGGACGGCAGGCCGGGCGTCTCGGTGCTCGTGTTCGCCACCTCCCGGGACCGGCTGCGCCGCGCTCTGGTCGACCGGATCGGGCAAGCGGTGATGACCTGTCCCACCACGGCCTGCTACAACGGCCTTTCGGCGGAAGAGTCCGAACCGGTGGGAAGCGCCCTCCGCTACTTCGGGGACGGGTTCCAGCGCCGCAAGCGCATCGGCCCAAAGCGCTACTGGCGCATCCCGGTGATGGACGGGGAGTTCGTGGTCGAGGAGCACTTCGGGGTGGTGCAGGCCGTGGGAGGCGGGAACTTCCTGATCTTCGGGTGTGACGAGGAGGCGGCCTTAGCGGCTGCGCGGGCGGCCGTACGGGCCGCGCGGGCCGTGGAGGGTGTGGCCCTTCCCTTTCCGGGCGGTGTGGTGCGTAGCGGCACCAAGGTCGGCTCCCGCTACCGGTTTCTTACCGCCTCCACGAACGACCCGTACTGCCCTGTGCTGCGGACGAGGACAAAGACCGCTCTCCCTCCGGAGGCCAACGCCGTCTACGAGATCGTGATCGACGGGCTTGCGGAGGGGCCTGTCCGGGAGGCGATGCGCCGGGGTATTCTCGCCGCCTGCCGGGAAGGGGTGGTGTCCATCTCCGCGGCGAACTTCGGCGGGCGGTTGGGGCCATATCACCTCCGGCTACAGGAGGTCCTGGCGGGACCCCTGTCTTAATAATAGATGACGATAGATGACGCTGGTGCTGGCGCTCAAGGAGACACCGCCGGTGCCGCTGGAGGCGGAGCGGATCTCGCCGGACGTGCTCCAGGGGCTAAGCCGAGAGGACGTGCTGAACCTGGAGGCGCAGTTGGGGAACCGGCGGGTGCGGCTCCGAGAGTTCTTCGAGGTGGACGGTGAGGGCTCGGAGGAGATCGTGCTCCGGGGAGACCTGAGCCGGGTCAAGTACGTCGGCCGCGGAATGACCCGGGGCCGGATCGTGATCCAGGGTAACGCAGGGATGCACCTGGGTGCAGAGATGCGGGGCGGTGAGATCCTCGTGGAAGGGAACGCCTCGGACTGGGTGGGGGCGGAGATGCGCGGAGGCCTGATTCGGATCCAGGGCAACGCCGGAAACCAGGTGGGCGCCGCCTACCGAGGAAGCCCCCGGGGGATGCGAGGAGGAACCATCGTCGTCCAGGGGTCGTGTCGCAACGAGGTGGGGATGCGGATGCGCCGGGGGCTGATCTACGTGGGGGGACGCTGCGGGGACTTCGCGGGGCTCCAGATGCTGGGCGGTACCCTCGTCCTGGCTGGGGGAGCCGGGATCCGGGCGGGCGGGTGGATGCGCGGGGGAACCATCGTCTCCTTTCAGGAGATTCGCCTCCTCCCCACGTTCTTGTACGCGTGCACCTACCGCCCCACCTTCCTCCGTCTCATCGAACGGCACCTGGAGGCCTTGGGCTGTCCCCTGCCCCAGGGCGTTGGGGACGCGCCCTTTGCGCTCTATACCGGGGACACCTCGGTCCCTGGCAAGGGGGAGATCTTCGTCCGCGCGGTGGAATGGAAGACCTGAACCGGCGCGCCCTGGAGCGTATCCGCCCGCTCCTGATGGACCCCTGGCGGTTCGCGGTTCGGGTGGAGCGGTTGCGCAACGGTGCCCAGGTCCTGGATCTCGGCGTGCAGGCATCCGGAGGATTGGAGGCGGGGCTTGCGCTGGCGGAGGCATGCATGGGGGGCCTGGGGCGCGCGGAGCTGCGCGCCTTCGAGGCTCCTGGCACGGGCTGGCCCGCGGTGCAAGTGGCCACGGACCATCCCGCATTGTGCTGCATGGCTTCCCAGTACGCCGGATGGTCGGTCCAGGTGGGCGGTTACCGGGCCATGGCATCGGGTCCGCTACGGGCGGTGGCTCGGGTGGAGCGAGAGCTCTTCGACCGCCTCGGGTACGGGGAGCGCAGCAGGGTAGGGGTCATTTGCCTGGAAAGCTCCGAGCTTCCCCCGGATGAGGTGGCCGAGAACCTGGCGGCCACCTCCGGCATCCCGCCCGACGCCCTCTACCTCCTGGTCGCGCCCACGGGGAGTCTTGCCGGAAGCGTCCAGATCGCCGCGCGATCCGTGGAGACGGCGCTGCATCGGATAATGACCAGCGGGTTCGACGTGCGGCGGGTGCGCTGGGGGTTCGGGACGGCACCACTGGCTCCTCCGACCCCTGAGACGCTGGAGGCCATCGGCCGGACCAACGACGCCATCCTGTACGGGAGCCGGGTATGGCTCGGAGTGGACGCCTCCGACCAGGAGCTGGGCCGGTTAGCGCCGGAGCTCGTGGCCTCCGCCTCCCCCGTGTGGGGACGCCCCTTCCGGCGGCTGTTGGAGGATGCCGGCGGTGACTTCTACCGTCTTGACCCTCGCCTCTTCAGCCCGGCGGAGGTGACCCTCACGAGCCTGCGCACCGGCCGCACCTACCGAGCTGGCTCGATCGCACTGGACCTCTTGCGCACAAGCCTTTACGGGGAGCGCCTCAACGGTCCGTAGCGTGCGGATTGCGATCCTCGCGGCTAGCCGCGGATGGCACGTGGAAGCGCTCCGACGCGCCGTGGAGGCGAGGGGGTATCAAGCGACCTTCCTACCCATCACCGCCCTGTGCGCCCAGATCCCTGACCCACCGCATGTGTGGGTGGAGCTACATCGGCTGGAGGCCTTCGACGGGATCCTCGTCCGGACGATCCCGCGCGGCTCCCTGGAGCAGATCGTGTTCCGCATGGACGTCCTACACCGGCTCGAGAACCTCGGGTGCTGTGTGGTGAACCCGGCCAAGGCCATCGAACGCTGTGTCGACAAATTCCTCACCTCCGCCCTCCTCCGGGACGCAGGAATGGTTGTGCCACCCACGGTGGTGACGGAGCGGGCCGACACCGCCCTCGAGGCCTACCGGCGGATGGGGGACTGCGTCGTCAAGCCCCTCTTCGGGTCCGGGGGCCGCGGGATGGTCCGGATTACCGACGAGGACACCGCGTACCGCGTCTTCCGCGCCCTGGAGCTTGCCCGGGCCGTGTACTACGTCCAGGCGACGATCCCCCATTACGGGTTCGACGTCCGCGTCGTCACGGTCGGGGGCCGGGTGGTAGGGGCCATGCGGCGGCGCGCCCAGGACTGGAGGACGAACCTGGCGCAGGGTGCCCAGCCGGAGCCCCTGGAGCTTCCCCGGGAGTGGGCGGAGATGGCCCTCCGGGCGACGGAAGCGGTGGGCGCGGACTACGCGGGCGTTGACCTCCTGCCGGGCCGCGACGGACGGGTCTACGTCCTGGAGGTGAACGCGATCCCTGGCTGGCGAGGTCTCGCGGAGGTTACGGAAGTCGACATCGCGGCCTGCATCGTCGATCACCTGATCCGAAGGATCGGCGTCTAGAGCCGTTGCGTTGGGCTTAGAGAGTTGGCAAGATGTTTCCTGACACGGGCACCCGTTCCGAGGAGGCGCCGGCTGAGGCACGCTCGCAGCTGTGACGCAGCCGGCGGCGCCGGGGAAGGCGAATCCGAGGGCGGCAAAACCGGATTCTGGACCCGCACCAGGTACGGGCTGGTGGTGGACGGGTTTTGAAGGCCTGTGGGCGGGGAGGAGGCGGGTGAGGGAGAACTGGTCCAGTAGCCGCCGCAGGCCCGGGCAGACCGAGGGCCTGGTAAAGCACGGGAGCTGCCCGACAGCGCCCTGCTCCGCCGCGCTCCACCCCCAGGGAAGCCAGCGTAAGGGGACGCAGTTCCAAGCGTGGTGCTCCGCAGCCGCTCAGCGAACGCGTGGAGATGCTGACGGTGGCGGAACCGCGGCTCCGCTCGCTCCCTGCTCTGGCTCACGCTATGACTCGACTTGGGCGCGCGGTGCGCGATGGAGTTGAGGCTATCCAGGAGGTCGCCGCCTGATGCGAGAGCACATACCGCTTGACGGAACCTCGCTTGGGCTCGATCCCCCGGTTGCCCTCCACCACCGCGTCGCCCAGGTCGCACAGCTGAGCTGCCTGTTGGAAGCGAGCGTCCACAAACCAGGGAACGTCTCTCCCTTCCGCGCCTTCCCCGATATGGACTACCTCGACTTCGTAAAAAGTGCTGTGGCCATCGGCCCGGTCATGGCCCAGGCGGCCCGGGCCCCGGTGGGTCTTGTGATCCTCCGTGCGGTGCAGGAGGTTCGCCGGTGGACCCACGCCAACACGAACCTCGGGACGGTCTTGCTCTTCGCCCCCCTTGCCCGGGCCGCGTGTCTAGGGGGTCCGCTGCGGGAGCGGCTGGGCGAGGTCCTCCGCGACCTCACCGTGGAGGATGCCCGTTGGACCTACGAGGCCATCCGGCTCGCCAACCCCGGAGGCCTAGGCCGGGTAAAGGACCAGGACGTGTGGGACACACCCACGGTGACCCTGCGGGAGGCCATGCAGCTTGCGGCGGATCGGGACGCGGTGGCACGGGAGTACGTCACCGACTACGCCATCACCTTCCACGTGGGCGCACCATCGCTTCGGAAGGCGCGCTCTGCGGGCCTCCCGCTGCCTCGGGCGGTGGTTTTCACCTTCCTCCGCGTCCTGGGCGAGGTGCCGGACACGCTGATCGCCCGCAAGCGAGGGCTCCACGAGGCCCAGGAGGCCAGCCGCAGGGCTCGGGAGGTCTTCGCTCACGGGGATCTGGAAAGCAAAAAGGCCCGGGCCGGGCTTCGGGCCCTGGACCGTTGGCTGCGGCGATGTGGGAACGCCCGGAACCCCGGCACGACTGCCGACCTCGTGTGCGCGGCTCTGTTCGCGGTGCTGTGGGAGGACGGGATCGCCGGGTGGAGGTGGGGAGGGTGAACAGCCATCTCGCGTGGATCGGGCTTGGCTCAAACCTAGGGGACCGCGCCACCAACCTCCTCGAGGCGCTGCAGTATCTGCGGGAGCGCGCGCGGATCCTGCGGACGTCCTCGGTCTACGAGACCGAGCCCGCCTATTACACCGACCAGCCGCGCTTCCTGAACATGGTGGCGCAGGCGGAGACCGAGCTCGATCCCGTGGAGCTGTTGCGGTTCCTCAAGCGGATCGAGCGCCAGATGGGGCGGCAGGAGTCCGTCCGCTACGGCCCCCGGGCGATCGACCTGGACCTCCTCCTCTACGACGAGCTGGTCCTGGAGACACCCGAACTCACCATCCCGCACCCCCGCATGACTGAGCGGCCGTTCGTTCTGGTGCCCCTGGCGGAGGTGAGCCCGGAGGTCCGTCACCCCCTGCTCCACCAGACCATTGCCGAGTTGAGCGCGCAGCTCACCGTCCCGGAGGGCACCGTGGTGCGCATCTGGCCCGGATTCGGAAGTCGGCTAGAGAGGGACGTGCAAGAGGAGAGCCCTGAGATGCCGCTCCCCTTAACCCGAGTAGGAATCTCGGGGCTGCGGCGGATTGTCCGCCTCTTGGACGGCGGCCGGGACCACCTGTTCTACGCCACAATGGACCTGTACGTCGACCTGGGGCCAAACCAGCGCGGGGTCCACATGTCCCGGTTCAGCGCGAGCATCGAGGAGATCCTCGACGTGGCCTGCGAGCGGCCGGCTCCCCGCCTCGAGGCGGTCGCCGAGCAGACGGCGCAGGAACTCATCCGGAGCCAGGGAACGCAACGGTCCGAAGTACACATCCGGGCTTATTTCCCTGTGACCCACTACGCGCCGGTGTCGGGCAAGAGCACCCAGAAGCTCTACACCTTGCTGGCCATGGCCAGCAGCAGCCGGGAACGCACGGTGACCCTTGTGGGCGTCGAAGTGGAAGGGATGATGGCCTGCCCGTGCGCCCAGGACATGATCCGCTCGTATGCCCGCGAGCGGCTGCTGGAGGAGGGGCTCCCGCCCGAGATCTGCGAGCGGGTGCTTCAGGTAGTGCCGCTTGCGACCCACAACCAGCGCGGGGTGGGGCGACTCGTGGTGGGCGGGGTCACGGGCCTGCGGGCTACCGAGCTCGCTGCCGTGGTGGAGTCCTCCATGAGTGCTGAGGTGTACGACCTCTTGAAGCGGCCGGACGAACTGTTCGTGGTGGCCAAAGCCCACCGCCGGCCCCGCTTCGTGGAGGACGCCGTCCGGGAGATGATCCGCAACCTGCTCGACCGGTACCCCGACCTACCGGACGACGCCTTCCTGCACGCGCGCGCCCTGAACTTCGAGACCATCCACCCCCACGACGTGTACGCGGAGTTCTTCGGAACGGTGGCCGAGGCCCGCCGAGGCGGCGCCGGGCTCGGGCGGGCCGGGACGCACCTAGAGCAGTGGATCGCCTGGAAGCTCGGGTACGATGCCGCGCTCTAGACCGCAGGCGGTGGGATGGGATATCGGCGGGGCGAACCTGAAGGCCGCACGCATTCTGGGCGAAGAGATCCGCACGTACACCATGCCCTTCGAGATCTGGCGACGTCTCGACGAGGTCCCGCAGGCCCTCCGGTCCATGGCGGCCTCGCTGGGGGTCGAGGATCGTCAGCCGGCGGCCGTCACGATGACCGCGGAACTCGCAGACGTCTTCCGCACCAAGCGCGAGGGGGTCCGGCGGGTGCTGGATCTGTTCCGGGAGGCCTTCCCCCCCACGCCCACGTGGGTGTTCGCCGTGGACGGAAGGTTCCTCTCGGTGGAGCAGGCGGTGGCGGAGCCCCTCCTTGTAGCGTCCGCCAACTGGGCCGCCGAGGCCCTTTGGGTCGGTCAGCGCTGTCCGAACGGGATCCTGGTGGACGTCGGCTCCACCACCACCGACATCGTCCCCATCGTGGACGGCCGGCCAGCGGTGGTCGGGCGAACAGACCCCGAACGCCTGCAGTCCGGCGAGCTCGTCTACACCGGTGCCCTGCGCACGCCCGTGTGCGCGGTCGTCCAGGAGGTTCCCTGGCGGGGCGGTGGGTGCCGGGTCTGTGCGGAGCATTTCGCCATCGTGGCGGACGCCTACCTTTGGCTCGGGAGGATCCCCGAGGCGGACTACACCTGCGCGACGCCGGACGGGCGGGCCGCCCGACGGCCGGAGGCCGCAGAGCGCCTCGCGCGCGTGATCGGCGCCGACCGGGAGATGCTCACCGACCAGGAGATCACCGACATCGCCCGGGCCGTTGAGCGCGCCCAGGTGGCCAGAATCGCCGACGGGCTGCGTCAGGTCGTCCATCGTCTGCACCGGCCCCTCCCCGTCCTCCCCGCCGGCGTCGGCGCCTTCCTGGCCCACGCGGCGGCCCGGGCGGTGGGGCTCCCCGTCGTATCCCCGCCCTACGCCGAGGCGGTGCTTCGGGCTGGTCCCGCCGCCGCCGTGGCCGCTCTTTTGGCCAGTACCCTTCTGTGATCCGAGTCGTCGTGAAGGTCGGCGGCAGCCTCCACAACACCCCTTCCTTGCCCGAACTGATCCGTCACCTCTGCGCGCATGCGGCAGTCCATCGCATCCTCGTGGTTCCCGGAGGTGGCCCCTTCGCGGACCTGGTGCGGGCCGTGGATCAGCGGTGGCACCTCAGCCCCACGGCCGCCCACTGGATGGCGATCCTCGGGATGGATCAGTACGCGTGGTGGATCAGTGACCTGGACCCGGAGGCTCGGGTCGTGACGGACCTGGCGTCGGCCTCCGCCACCCTCGATCTCGGGCGGCTGCCGGTCCTGGCCCCCAGCGCCTGGCTCCGCCTGGCCGACCCGCTCCCCCACAGTTGGTCCGTCACGTCCGACAGCATCGCCGCCTGGGTCGCTGGCCAGGCCCGAGCGCGCCTGCTCGTGCTGTGCAAGGCCACCGAAGGTCTGCACCGGGACCGCCGACTGCTCCCAGCGGTCCACCGCCAGGAGTTGGCCGGGTTCGACGAGGTCGATCCCATGCTGGCCTCTGTGCTCCCCGAGGGGTGCACGGTGTGGGTTCTGGACGGGCGAGCCCCGAAGCGGGTCGTCGCCCTCCTACGCGGAACGCACGTCATCGGCACGCGGATCCTCTGAGGCGCTCGAGCTCCGCCCGCAGGGCCGCCACCTTGGAGAGAGTCAGCGAACCGTTCCTCCCTCCGTCCGTGGCCGCTCCCCTGAACCCCACCACGTCCGGACCCAGCCCCACCAGGCGCGGCAGGTCGGTAAGGCGGAGGCTCCCCGCCAGCGCGCATAGAAAACCCCCGGAGCGGGCCCTCGCGATCCACTCCCGAAGCCAGCGTTCCTCCACGAAGTCCCACAGGGTCGTACCCTCCTTTTGAGCGGTGTCCAGCATCACCCCCTCCACCCCGCCCCCTCGGGCGGCCTCCAGGAGCTGGTGGGGCAACAGCCCTCCCATGCGATGGGCGTCGGCGTAGGCCACCGCCACCACCTTCACGCCCCGAGGTACGGCCTCCCGCACCGACCGGAGCAGGGCGGCCGCTTCCTCCACGGTGGAGGACCCCGCGAGGCCGACCTTCACCAGATCCGCCCCGCAGGCGGCCGCGCCCCGGGCCGCCAGGGCCAGGGTGCCTGGGAGGTGGGGCGCATCGCCTAAAGCCACGCTCACCAGCTGAGGCGGCCGGACGCGCTCGCGCACACGCTCCACCACGGCCGGTTGCGGAGCGCCCAGCGACCCCTCCCAGGGGTTCTTCACGTCCACGATGTCGGCCCCACCCTCCACCGCCGCCGGAACCTCCTCCGCCTCCATCACGCTCACCAGAAGCCGCACCATCCCCAACCGCCCAAATCGGACAACGCCGCCTGTAGAATACCAAAGGGGAGCTGTGCCTGATCATGCGCCTCCAGGGCCAGGTTGCCGTGGTCACCGGATCCAGTAGCGGCATCGGCCAGGCCATCGCCCTGGCCTTCGCCCAGGAGGGCGCACGGGTGGTCGTCAACCACCGGGCCTCACCGGGGAAGGCAGAGCAGGTCGCCAGGCAAATCCAGGAAGGAGGAGGCGAGGCAGTGGTCTGCCAGGCCGACGTTTCCTGCCAGCCGGACGTGGACCGGCTCGTCCAGACAACCCTAGACCACTTCGGCCGCATCGACATCTGGGTGAACAACGCCGGTGCCGACATCCTCACCACCGAGGCGGCCCGCTGGCCATGGGAGCGCAAGCTGGACCTCCTCCTCCGCGTCGACCTCAAGGGGACCATGCGCTGCTGCTTTGCAGCCGCCGACGCGATGACCCGCCAGGACACCAACGGCTGTATCCTCAATATGAGCTGGGACCACGTCCTCTGCGGGATGGCCGGGGAAAACCCCGAACTGTTCGCCGCGGTGAAAGGAGGAATCTTGAGCTTCAGCAAGTCCTTCGCGCGCCGAGTGGCACCCAAAATTCGGGTGAACGTCCTGGCACCGGGCTGGATCGAGACGGCGTTTGCCCGTCAGGTCGACCCCGCCTTCTACCAGACGGTGGCAGAGCATACACCGCTCCGCCGGTGGGGACGGCCGGAGGATGTGGCCGGGGCCGCCGTCTTCCTCGCCTCCCCCCAGGCCAGCTTCCTCACCGGACAGGTGATCCTCGTCAACGGAGGTGTCGTCACTTAGAG
>Ga0272447_1000886_pt1 | contig 20634 bp, 17 predicted proteins | sample YNPCB0133_FD_194589 | JGI IMG/M metagenome (GOLD analysis project Ga0272447, IMG submission 194589) | Hot spring microbial mat communities from Yellowstone National Park, WY, United States - YNP-CB-013-3 | ecosystem: Environmental > Aquatic > Thermal springs > Hot (42-90C) > Sediment | place... | reverse complement strand
GCCATCGCTTCCAGTGGCGGCAGGCCGAACCCTTCGTAGCGCGACGGATAGACAAAGAGCAGCGCTCCGCTGTACAGGGCAGGAAGATCGGCTTCTGCAACCGCTCCCAGATCAAGGACGGCGGGATGGTCAAAGGATAGCATCCCACGGTCACGGTGACCAGCGAGCACAAGCAAGGGCGCTGCCTCACAACGTCCAGAAGCCGATCTACGCCACGCCTCTACCAGTGTACTAACGTTTTTGTGCGGCTTGTCGGATGCCACACAGAGAATGTAGCGGTCTGGCAGGCGATAGCGTGTTTTCACCTCCGCCACGACTGCCGGGTCGGCGGGTTGGAAGCGTCCATCGGCGGCACCGTATACCACATCGATGCGTGCAGGCGATACGCGGTATGCGCAGGCGATATCGTCACGTGTGCGGCGTGACAGCGTAATGACCCGTCGCACCGACCACAGCGCCAGTCGGGTCGAGAGATCGAAGAATAGGCGTGCGCGCAGCGACGACTCACGTGGGAAGAGGCGCGGAATAATGTCATAGAGCGTCACCACGACGGGGCACGGGAGACCGGCGTAGGGAAAGAGATAGTAGGGTGCATGAAAGAGATCGGCACGTGCCTGCCGTAGCAATGTGGGAAGAGCAACCTGTCCAGCGACGCTGAAGGGGGGTGGAGCGGCAAGCGCCTGTACCCGCGACGCACGCAGCAGGCGTTCCAGGTCGTAGCGCGTATTTGCAGCAGCGAAGGAGCCGAGTCGTTTGTGTGAGTGGCGCGGCACATCCGACGTATAGAGGAACACAAACTCGTGCGGCGTACCCAGGGAGACTAGCGCCGATGCCAGGCTGAACACATAGCGTCCGATCCCTGGAAAGTGATCATTGACAAAGCGCAGGTCGAGCGCGATCCGCATACCTTGTTCCCAGCGTCAGGCTCGGACGGTACATAGCACTTATGTGGCATCTATCTGGCGCAATTCCAGGTGAGCCACGTCAATTGCGGCATCCGTCATGATATAGTACACATCGAACGTCCCATCCGCGCGCAGATCGACAGCGGTTGGATAGAGCTGGAGCATAGCGCGCACCACGATGAACCTCGTGCTATAATGACCAGTATCGTCAGCAGTGGCACTGCGGCGCAGACCGGAGACAAAAGTCCAAAAAACGCCAGCAAGCAGAAGAAGCAGGTAACAGCAAAGAAGAAGAAATAAGCGCTGACCTAACGCACTCCGAACGCAGGTGGGGGAGAGTGAGACAATGCGCATGCTCCTCTCTCCCATCTCCACTGCGTCGCTGAGGATAGCACGCTCCCCAGCGTGCGTCAAGATTGCACATCTGTGTAAGAGTTCACATTTCTCCAGGGAACGAGGGCATCTTGCCCTAGCAGACGGCGACGAGGGCGTCCCACCCTCGCTCCCAGGCGCGTGTGTTACCCCAGGTGTGAACAGTTACACATTTGACGAGTATCTGACAGTACACGGGACATCGTATGACTCGCATCGTCCTGATCCTGATCCTGACGGCTTGGTTGCCTGCATGTACACTCCCCACGCCGCCACAACCGACAACCCCGCGTCCGACAGCGCCGGTCATTCTTGAAATCACTCCTGCTCCGACGCTAGATGTAGACGCTACCGCGACCGCATACGCTACATTACTCGTTCCCTCACCGACACCGACCGGGTTGTACATCGTTCAGCCGGGCGATACACTAAGCGAACTGGCAATTGCATTCGGCACGACAGTTGCCGAGATCATGGCTGCCAATGGCCTGACCGATCCTGACTCACTGCAGGTCGGGCAACCACTGATCATTCCCTCGCTGGTGGATACATTGCCATCGCTGCAGGCAACGCCAGCCATTAATGCAGGGACGACAGATCAAACTCCTATACCTGTTACCCCGACACTGGCGACCCCGTAGCGACCCCCGGAAATGGCGCTTGACAGGCGAAGCGATTTTCGGTATATTTGCAACGTCAATCCTTCAAAATTGCCGTTCAGGCGTAAAGGAGGTGATGCCCATGAGTAATAAGCGTGAGGGCATCACCGTCGAGGTGGTACAATAACCCCACCCATGGTGATGCCCAAGGCAAACAAAAAACCCTCGCAGTTGTGAGGGTTTTTTGATTCCGGGGAAAAGAAGACTATTCTTCTTCCTCTTCCTTCGACTCGCGGCGTTCGCGCACCAGTTCCGGCTCGGCTGGAGTTTCGGCTGCTGCTTCCTCTTCTTCACTTTCAGCAGCGCGCGTATGCGCCAGACCCACCACCAGTTCATCACCAGGGGTCACCAGCGTTACGCCGGGCGGCAGCGTCAGATCGCGCGCATGAATACTTTTGTCGAACGAATCGAGCATACTAACATCGACCGTAATGTGAGCAGGGATCGCGGTTGGCAGCGCGCGGATTTCGACTGCGCTCAACGCCTGGTTTAGCACTGCTTCGCCACTTTCGACAAGCGGCGACTTCCCTTCGATATGGATCGGAATGGCCACCTCCACCTCCTCGCGCAGATCAACCGCGCGGAAATCCGCGTGAATAATATTGCGCGTCACCGGATGGCGCTGCAGCGCATGGATGAACGCTGTGAGCGGCGGACGACCAGCGATATGCAGTTCGATCAGCGAGGTGCGCCCGGCCCGGCGATAGATCGCCTGGAAACTGCGCGCATCGACCTGCACAGCAATCGGTTCAACGCCTTTTCCATAGACCGTCGCTGGTAGAATGCCGCTGCGTCGCAACCGTTTGACCTTCTTGCCCAAAACCAAACGCGGTTCGAGCGATAGTGTGAACTTTTCTGACATACTAAAATCGATGCTCCTAATCGTGTTGCAAATACCTTCGCCTCAAGCTAAGGGCATTGCCCGGTAGCTCCAGGATGCGCATTGTACTATACCGCGCGACGAGATGCAAACCAGGGTCAGCGAAGGAGAGAGGGTAGAAAGTAGGGAAGTAGAAAGTAGAAAATATGGGCTTGACAAGAACAGGTGTGTTATGTAATAATGAATGCACCACAAAAGTTCTATCGAACAGGCTTGCGGTTCTGTGGAACGGCGCCAGAATTGAAAGGGCAAAACGTATGCGCTCATCAGATCAACTCTCAGCGCGGCAGCGCGATATTCTTGGCTTTATTGAGGAGTTTACTCAGGAACATGGTTATCCGCCCTCCATTCGCGAAATACAGGATGGTTTGCACATTTCCTCAACATCGGTTGTTGCCTACAATCTCCGCGCTCTGGAGAGCAAAGGTCTGATCGATCGCGACGGCAGGGTATCGCGCGGCATCAAGATCAAGAACATGACACCGATACCTCTGAGCCGCGCGCAGGGCGGTCGGGTGCCACTCCTGGGCGTCATTACCGCTGGTCAGCCGCTGCCCAACCCGGAAGACACAAGCACCACTGCTGTCGAGATGATCGAGGTTCCCGTCGATGTGGCGCCGCCTGAGAAGCTGCAGAATGTCTATGCGCTGAAGGTGCGCGGTCACTCAATGATCGACGCGCTGATCGACGATGGCGATATTGTGCTCATGCGCTACCAGGAGACCGCCGATAATGGTCAGATGGTCGCAGTGCGCATCGAGGACGATAACGCTGTCACGCTCAAACGGTTCTACCGCGAAGGCGATAAGGTGCGTCTGCAACCTGCCAACATCACTATGGAGCCGATCTACGTCGATGCAGCGCGCGTTCATGTTCAGGGGCGCGTCGTCGGCGTGCTGCGGTCGATGTGGTGAAGTGACTCCTCTTCTCCAGTAAGTGTACGTATTTTTCCTGGGAGTGAGGGCATCTTGCCTTTGCAGGCATGACGAGAACAGAACGCCCTTGCTCCTGGGTGTGTATGTTCTCCAGGTTTGAATAGTCCATTTCCCCTGCGTTGTGTTGATCAGAGGCGAAGAGCATGCTAGCAGCAGGCGAGGGTGCTGCTTTTTCCTGCTCGTTGCTGCCTGTTGATGATCAAGAGATGGGAATTGTGCGGCAAAGTATGGGAGGAACGGGGCGCAATAACATATCCTGCTCCTTACCTTTGAATCTTTTCAACTGAACAGCTGTCCGCCTTGCGCGATAAGCGCATCAGATCGGGATAAAACTGGCCTCCAGCGTCAGACTACGCACGAATGCGGCGATCAGACGTGCGGCATACTCGACATCGCTCAGGGCGATCATTTCATTCGGAGAGTGCATATATTGGGGATCGAGATCACAGCGGTAGCGACCCCGCCGCGCGACAGGTGGATGGCATCCGCATCGGTTCCGGTGGAGCGCGGATTCACCTGGACGCTGTACGGAATGCCTTCGCGTTCTGCAATCGCTGTCAGCATATCGTACACCACCGGGCTATTGGCAGAACTGCGCGACAGCACCGGTCCGCCGCCAAGCCGCACATTGCCATATTGCCAGCGGTCGGCGTTCGGATGATTCGGTTGCAAAGGTCACATCAACTGCAATGGCGACCTGCGGCTCGAAACTAAAGGCTGCGGTATGCGCATCGGCAAACGTGATTTCCTCCTGCGACGTTGCCACCGCTGCTACCGTTGCGCGCGGGCGGTCGCGCTCCGGCAAACGAAGCGCCTCCAGTACCGTGAATGTGCCAATCCGGTCGTCAATGCTACGTGAAACGATCTTCCCGCCCGGCAGATCGTAGATTGGTGCATCGATCACACCGGTGGCGCCGACACGCACCAATTCTCCGGCTTCTGCCCGACTCGCTACACCAATGTCGATCCAGAGGTCCTCGATCTTGCTGGCTTTCTCGCGCTCGTCGGGTTTCATCTGATGGATCGGTTTCTTCCCGATGACGCCGATGACATCACCGGTGCGCCCCGCCAGGCGCACCCGCTGCCCGACCAGCACCTGCGGGTCCCATCCGCCGATGGGCGAGAACGACAGAAAGCCGTCGTCATCGATAGCACTTACCATCACGCCAATCTCGTCGATATGACCGGCGAGCAGCACACGCGGCGCTCTGCCTTCCAGTACCGCATACGAACTGCCGCACACATTGGCGTAGACTTGATCGGCAAAGGTTTCGGCTTCGCGCTGCCAGATGCGCCCGATAGCCACTTCGTCGCCGGAAGGACCAGGCGTGGCAAGCAGACGTTTCAAAAATGCAAGCGAATGGTCGTTCATCATCGTTCCTCTCTCTGTCAATGCATGCAATTGTACCGCATCGAAGCCAGGAATGCGATCTGCATACTGGAACGACGGGATCCTCCAACTCGCAATTGTACTGCGCTTCGAGCGGCGTAGAGCGACTCCCTGCCCCCTTCTCCCACGTGGGAAGCAATAGACTTCATCAAGGTTTAATGGCATACTATTTTCATAAGAACTAAAATAGAGGGAAACGCGATGTGCGAGTATCGATCCATTATCGAAAATCCGGCGAAATGACGTTCTATGACCGGAATGACCTCTGATGAGTTTCATGCGCTGGTTCCGATCTTCCACACTGCATTTGAAGCGTATATGGAACGTCGCACCATTGATGGTCATGTTCGATATTGTCGTCGCTCCGTCTCTTCTGCAAACTCGCACTTCCAACCACGGAGGATACATTGCTTTTTATTTTGACGTATCTCAAACAAAATCTAACACACGTGATGCACGGACAGATCTTCCATATGAGTCGGTCAAACGTGAGTAAATGGGCGCATCTGTTGCATGGAGCGCTCAACTACGCGCTATCACGGCAACATCTCCTTCCGGCGCGCACTGCCGACGAACTGACGCGGCGATTGCGGGAGGAACCGCCGCCAACGGCGGCTCTGACCCCCCTTTTATCCATGACGGCGTAGAACGTCCCATTCATCGTCCAAGTGATAAAGTCGACCGAGAATTGTATTACAGCGGCAAGAAGAAACGGCATACGCTCAAGAATGCTCTTATTGTTGATGAATTCGGCGCTATTCACTTTTTGAGCGATACGTATGAAGGAAGTATGATACATGTATCGCGGGTGAAGCGGAATACTCCCTTCCGAACGCGAGTATTCTCTATCAAGATGCCGGGTTCCAAGGATTTGACGTGCATGGCGTGCTGGTGATTCAACCGAAGCAGAAGCTGCGCCACAGAGGGCTCACGCCGCAAGAAAAGGCGAATAATCGGCGTATATCATCGGCTCGCGTGCGTATTGAACATGTTATCGGCGAAGTTAAGCCGCATCGAATCATTCGTGAGATCATACGTTCCAGTCGTTCCGAATTTCGGGAGAAGGTCATAGAAACATGTTGCGGGTCGCATGACTTCCGAATTCGGTTAAGATGCAAAGAGTATTCTGAAAATCAAAGTGAACCTTGATGAAGTCTATTGCGCATCGTGGAAACGCAATGCACAGTGCACCCGGCGTTCTGTTGAGAGACGACCATCACCTGGCAGCATGGGGCAGCGGCGTCTCCACCGAAAGTTCCGCCTGCTGCCGGTCGAACGCCTGGCGCGCCTGATCCAGGCGCCGCGCCGCTTCCGCCATTGCAAGCGCGGCGCGATTGGCGTCTTCGGCGCGAAAACTGCTGTAGAACGCCAGCATATGGTCGAGCGCCGTCAGTTCGAGTTCCAGCCCCTGCAGGTAGAGCGCGTGCGCTTCGGCAAGCGCATCCGGCGGTTGCACTGCTGCGATGACTGCGTATGCCTGCTCGATCTCATCCCGCAGACGTTGCGCCGAGGTCGCATGGATGATCGACGAGCCGCCGGGTCGGCTCGTGGCGTTGCGGTATGACTCGATTGCGCCACGCAGACGGGCGCGTGGTTCTTCCAGACGACTCAGGTATGCCAGCGTCGCAGCATTGCGCTCCTCGGTCAACGTGGTTTCGAGCAGCGCCGGGACAGCAACGACCGGTTCCTCCGGCGCCAGCGCTGCCTCTTCCCCAGCAGCGATCGCACGCTGCGTCAGTTCCGCCTGAATGAGCGCCTGGTTCCGTTCTACTGCAGTGCGAAGCGCATAATTGAGGGCGAGTGTGAACACCAGCAGCAAAACCGGCATACTCCAGAGCAACACGCGCGCCCGACCCATCTCCTGACGAGAGAGACGCCATCCGACCCACCAGGAATCGGTGTGATCCCGCGACGGCTCACGCGCCGGAAACAGAAAACCGATCAACCGCATGCGCCACAGCGACGGCGATGGTGTGGCGACCGCGCCATCGCTGCCATTCGAGACGCTCTCTTCCGCCCCGACGGGCGCTGCGTGCGCAAACGGCGCCGTGATGTCGGCATCGCCATCGTGCAGCAACTGGCGACTCTCCAGCCACGCCAGTCCGCGCCGGGCGCGCTCGTTCTGCGGGTTGATCGCCAGCACCGAACGCAGACAGAACGCGATCTCCTTCGGATCGTCGAGAACGCCGGAGAGCCACAGCCATCCCATCTCGTGCTGCGGATCGAGTTGCACAACGCGCGCCAGCAACACCGCTGCCAGACGACGCTGCCCGCCGCGCGCCGCCGCCACGCCGCGCACGAAGAGTTGCGCCGCCTCGCGCTGATTCGCCTTGATCTCCGTCCTGACCATCAGTGCTCTGGCAATAACCGACTCAACATCCGCTGCGACTCATACGGGTCCTGAAGCAGGCGATGACGAATGACCTCCCAGTTGCGCGGGTCTTCGCCGCCAAGCCGCCAGATCGCAATACCCGCCAGGTCGAGTTCCTGGACCAGACGCAGTTTCGCATCCAACCCGCTGCTGGTGGCGAACCAGACCTCGCGCCGCCCTTCTTCGCGCGAAGTGTAGGTGATCCAGTTTTCCTGTACCAGACCATTCTGGTTGCTCTCCATCAGATTGACTGACAGGCGATATGTCTGAATGATATCGTTAATCATCGCCCACGTTTGCCCGCGTGCATTGCCGCCACCGTCACGGGGCCAGTTGTATCCGTAGAATGGCACGCCGATGATAACCTTTGCCGGATCCACAACCGTCACCGCATAGCGGGCGACACGTTCCACCCAGTAGACCGGCGCAACCGGACCGGGACCGCCGCCGCGCCAGTGGTAATCGTAGGTCATAATTCGCAACCGGTCAACAACCTGACCAATAACCGCCCAATCCTGAAATCCCCCCAACCCGCAGTAATCGCAGTCCTTGGCATGCACGGCGACAGTTAACAGTTTGCCGTGAGCGTGGAGCGCATCGGCAAGTTCGACAATAAACGCACTGTATTCATCACGGAGACTGCTGCTGATAAACTCGTAATCAATATCAATCCCATCGTAGTCGTAGGTGAGCACTTCATCGACTATCTGCTGCACGTGGTACGAACGCAGACGCGGGTTGCGCAGAATACCCGGCACCGGGTCATCGCCAGTAACGATATTGTGCACCGTTGGAATGACGAGCACATTCTTGCTGCGCGCCAGTTCGATCAGCGTGCGGTCGCGCGCCTCGCGCCCAAAGCGGAGCGTACCGTCTGGCGATGGCGAGTACCAGAACGGGCTGATCTCGTCAAGAATATCGGCGTTCGCCTCGAACGACTCGCGATTCTCGGAGCCGAACGAGTTGGGGAGCCAGGCGGCGATATACCGCCCCGTCTTCGGATGAAACCACGCGCCTTCTTCGGGAAGCGCGGACGCGGGTGAAACCGTTCCCTCTGCCTGAACTGACGGGATGATCGCCGGTGCCGGCGTCGGCGTGTCTGCAACCAGCGTGACCGGCGGTAGCGTTGGAGTTGGAAATACCGGCGGTTCTGTCGCGCGCACGGCAAGACCGACAGTATCGACAACCAGCAATGCCCAGACGATCAACGACACAACATAGATCGACACAAACAGCGGTGATGAGAAAACGTGTCGCATGACCGAGCAATAGTGAATGGCGCTCGCTCAGCAAGCGTCCGCGTCCTCAGTAGGCGTCCAATTCGTGCAATCGCTCATCGCTAATGCCGAAAAAGTGGGCAATTTCGTGCAGCACCGTGCGCCGCACCTCTTCGCGCAGCGCATCGCGCGAGGGAAAATCACGCACCAGCGGCGCCTGAAAGATCGTAATGACATCCGGGATCAGCGGATCGCCGTCAGTGCGCTCCGTCAGCGGCACCCCTTCATACAGCCCGTAGACCGTTTGCCAGGGGCGCAAACCCAGTGCGCGGCGCTGCTCGCGGCTGGGGCGCGCTTCGATCCGTACTTCGACATTCGTAAGATAGCGGGCAAATTCAGGCGGCAGCGAGTCCAGTGCCTCGATAACGATCGATTCGAACGTCTTGCGATCCATAACGCTTCTATCGCCAGAAGAAACCCTCCAGGGCATTATACGCGGGCGATAGAAGGGACGTCAAGCAGGATGCCACATAAAAGTGGTATGCGGCAACCAGATGATAGAACCGGCGATTGGAACGCACCTAAGAGACGACGATCAGTTGACGCGCCGGATGGTCGGCAAGCGCCTCGGCGAGGCGCGCCAGCCCGCGGTGCTGGAGCGCTTTCACCGAACCAACCGTGCGCCCAAGCGACTCGGCAATCTCGGCGAGCGAGCGATCCTCATCGAATCGCAGGCGCAACACAAGACGCTGATCACGGGTCAAAATGCGCATAACGCTCCGGAGTTCATTGTATGCGATCTGGGAGATAACCGCTTCATCCGGGGGCTCGAGCGCTTGAGGCGCACTTTCATCAAGCGGAACGGATGGGCGCCTGCGCGCCTGGCGGAGCATGTCCATCGTGCGTGCATAGGCAATCCGGTAGAGCCATGCGGAAAAGGGCCAGCCGCGATCTTCGTAGCGATCCAGTCCTTCCAGCATCTTGACGAACACATCGCTGCACACATCCTCGGCGAGGACTGGATCGCCCAGTCGGGAAGCGATGTAACGATGCACCTGCGGAGCATACCGTTCGTACAACTGCCCGATCGCGTCAGCATCGCCAGCTTTTGCGCGCGCAATAATGTGCGCTTCGCTTTCATAATGGTTGTTGGCAGATGTGGATGCGACTGCCATTGTCCGCCTCTCAACAACGCAGAACCGATCTACTGCCCGACGAAAACACTGTCAGTGTACGTCGCAAAGATGAAAGAGTCGTGTCATCGGTCTGTGACACGTGCGCTGTCAAGACAGGCAGGACGATGACAAGCGCCGACGTTCATTGTGTGTATACGCGCATCGGCATGCTCATCAGAATGCTATAGTTCCATACAGGAGATCTGCCAATTGCTGATCGCTCCAGTGATCAGCGCGCTTGGCGCGCCTGCAAATAATGATGTATAGATAACGCTACGATGCGCGGTCGTAATGAATGTTCATTCACAGCTCCGTCCGTCGCTGGCTTCGCCATCATAGGATATTACCACTCCTTAACACATTTTTAGTACAGTCGGTGTACAATATCAGTTACTATATGTGGCATTGAAATGAGCGGCGACATTCAACATTCAGACGATGTTGACTCTGTTTGGCGACTACGCCTGTCGGAGTTGGAAGAACGCCGCATAGCATCCGCAGTGACAGCATACACTCGCCGTCATTGCGAGCCTGTGAATCGCCACAATCTCTCTGCACAACCGCAGAATGTCACGTCGTACTCGCAGTGACACATATACAGCAGAGAGCTGGCAAGTGAAAGAGTGCGCGAAAGTGAGAACAGAATGCGGGCTCATTACATCAAGCAACTGCAATCAGTGCACGACGACCTCCTTCGCATGGGGAGTCGCGTCGAACATCAACTTGCCGACGCTATCAAAGCGCTGGATAGGCTCGACATCGAACTGGCGCGCGAAATTATTGCGCGTGATCGTGAGATTGACGCTGCACGCAACGCTATCGACGAGCATGTGTTCCAATTGATTGCCACTCAACAACCGGTTGCTACCGATCTGCGCAGTCTGCTGGCAGCGATCGCAATTGCCGGTGAACTTGAACGTGCTGCCGACTATGCCAAGGGCATCGCCAAAAAAGTCGAGCGCAGCCTGCAAACGTCGTCAATTATTGAAGCTCCGATGGAACTTCACCGCTTGGGAACGCTAGTGCAAACCATGTTGCGTGCCTGCCTGGATGCCTTTGTGCAACTTGATGTGACGCTGGCGCGCTCGCTCGGCGAAAAAGATCAGGAAATCGATGCCCTGGAAGATCGTGTGATCGAGATGCTGAAAAATGCGGCGCGCCAGGATCCGCGCAAACTCGACTGCGCGCTGCTCCTGATCGATGCCGCGCATGTGCTCGAACGTCTTGCTGATCGCACGACCAACATTGCAGAACGGGTCATTTTCATCGCTACTGCCAGAGCGGAGGAAATTAACCCATGATGGACATGGCTCGTGCACACGTCTTCATCTCAGGTCGCGTTCAGGGAGTGAATTTTCGCGCCAGCGCACGCAATTACGCCCGTGAAGTCGGTGTCTCTGGGTGGGTGCGAAACCTGGAGGACGGGCGTGTCGAGGCGGTCTTTGAAGGTGAACGTTCGGCAGTGCAGAAGATGGTCAGCTGGTGCTACAGCGGTCCGTCGCATGCGCGTGTCGAAGCAGTGGATGTGCGCTGGGAGAAGCCAACCGGCGAAGAACGCGGTTTTTCGATCATCTGGTGAGTTGACATCCTGCGCCGATCCGTGTGCTTTTTTGGGAATAAACCACGGATTGCCGCGAATTGAACGGACGGATATGGATGTCTTTATTTGTTAATCCGTGCCGATCCCTCGCACCCGTGCCGGTCTGTAGTCTCTTTGGGAATAAATCACGGATATACACGGATGATTCTATTGGCTAATCCGTGCCGATCCGCGTGCTTGTTAGGAATACACTACGGATTGACACAGATGTTTTATTTGCTAATCCGTGCTAATTCGTCGCACCCGTGCTCATCCGTGTTCTATTCATAAAAAACCACGGATTGCCGCGAAAAGAAGTGCAGGGGGAGGCATTGACCGGACCCCTGCACCTCTGGCATCACGATAGGTCAACGTTACCTGATCGTCAGCGGTAGGAACACCTGGTACGGCTGCACCTGGATGGTCACCTGCACTTCCTCTGACCAGACGCCTTCATTGTCCCTGGCGCGGAACGTGATGATGTGTTCGCCGAATGCGAGGGAGGCCGCCAACCTGGTAAACTGACGCTCGGTGCTCAAGACGCCGTCCCGGTTCGAGCGCCATTCGTAGGCGACAATTTGCGGGTCATCCCCTTCTGCATCGTTGTCTGCTGCCCCCCCTCGAACGTCAGGGTCTGGTCGGGATACACGACCACGCCGCCGCCCGGATAGCCCGGAATGATATAGACAATCGACACACTTGGTCGGCCTGCATCGGCGACGGTCATCTCCGGCGGCGGTTCCGGTTCGCCGCTTGCCAGCGGGACGACCTCCTGCGCGTGTTCGCCGCTTTCGAGGTAGGGATCAACCTCCTCTTCCGGCAGCGGCGCTGGCGCCAGCGGCGCGATGGTGTCCGGCAGCTTATCGTCTGGATCAGGCGGTACCGTCGGCGCAGCCGCTTCGGCCGAGTCGGAGACCTCCATTTCCCAGAGCGAATAGCTCCACTGCGTGCCTCGCGCCACTCCACGCATTCGCACATAGCGGGCCGTGGTCGCGGGGAATTGGATCACCTCTACACTGCCTCTGCCGTTGTCGGTCCAGAACACATTCCGCCAGTTTCGTCCATCGGTGCTGACATCAATACCGTATCGCCTGCCATAGGCATTTTCCCAGCGAAGCGTGACCGTATCAATCGTGCGTTGGCTGCCCAAGTCGACATAGATCCATTGCGGGTCTCCAAACCACGACGACCAGCGGGTGTCCAGTTTGCCGTCGAAGGCGTTGGCCACATTCAGCCATGGCCATTCACTCGATGAAGCATACGCGCGCTTGCCAAGAGCGTAATTCGGCGGATTTTCCATTCTCAGGCGGATTCGGTAGGCGCCGGTCGTCTGGTGTTGATAGGAGCGGGCTTTGACCCGGTAGGTGCCGTTGCTCGGCAGCACCGCAACCAGCCAGGCGTTGTTGTCCGTCCCGCCGCCGTTATCATTGGTGGCGATCCGCGAGCCGTTCGGGTCGTACAACTCCAGGAAACTGTCCAGGTTGCCGTCGGTACGGTTCATCCGAATCCAGACAATCCGCCCGGCGATGCCGGTGAAAACGTATGCGTCCTCATCAGTTTGCGGCGTGATCCGCCCGTCCAGCCAGCGGTCGTGTTCCAGCCAGCGGTTGTCGTCGGGGTCACGACTGCCAGCTCCGGCGATTACGCGCAGGGTGTAAGCGCCCGTCTGATTGTTGATCGCCTTCGCCTCGATCCGATAGCGTCCGGGATCGGGCAGGCGCACTATCAACTGCGCATTCAGAGAACCAGCGCTATTGTTGTCAAGCGCCAGCAGCGCGCCGTTAGGCCGGTAGATGGACAGGTAGGGGTCAAGACCGCCGGATGTGCGGATCATCTCGATGGTCACTTCCTGACCGGCAGCGCCATCAAGGTAGTAGTCGTCACGCGGCTTGGCGCTGGTGATTTCCGCGTTCACACTCTGACCGGGGGACACCAGCGTGATGGGGGAATTATCCGAGGTGATCAAGGCTCTGAGGCACAACGATTGGGCGCCTGGCTTAGAAAAGCAGTTGTTCCTGCCCAGGGTGTACCTGGAAATGACGGTGCCGACGATGTTTTCACGGATGAAACGTCCATTTGCCCACCGCCCCACCGAGAAGTGGAGATGCGGTCCAGTGCTCCAGCCGCATGCACCCTGATAATTGAACCGATTGTAGATAATCCCCAGACGTTGCCCCTGGCGAACCTGCGTTTGTCGCGGCGTGAGATGGCTCGCTGAGTTTTTATCAAGATGCAGGTATTCGGTGGCGTACCCGTCCCTGTGGGACAGAATAACCTGCACTTGAATGTGATCAACGCACTTGTGTTCCACGCGCCTTTCCGCTGCTGCTACGACTTCACGCTAGTCGGGAGGAATAGCAAACAGCGGCGCCAGATCGATGGAAGCAGCGTTGATCCAGTGCGGTCCCTGGGTATACACCCATTGCTGCCCCTCCTTCCATGGCCATTTCAGATTGAGCGAGCCGGGCAACCCTTGCGGCGCGAGCAGCGCCGCGTCGTCGTGCACGCCAGCCTCACGGGCGAGCTGCGTGAACGTCTCCGTGCCTTGCACTGCGCCGCGCCAACCGGTCGCCTCGCGCCGCAGCACAACCAGCGCTGTTGGAAACTGGAGCAGCGATTCATACCGCTCCGGTAACGCTTCCGGTCGCATGACGACGGTTGCGATCGTAGCGGTGCCGTTGTTGAGGAGATCCAGCGAGGTCAGGATCAGGCGCCGGTCATCACCAGGGAGGATGTCGGCAGGACGGCGGCAGAGCGCCTCCGACGCCGCGTAATGCAGGTCGGCGGGCCAGGGGAGCGTCGTCTCCACCAGGTTCACCTGGTCACAGGTCTCGTGTGCGATGCCCACTGCTCCGGCCGACGCATAGCCGAACGGGATGATGGCGCTAACAAAGAGCGCTGTGAGCAGCACAACAATGAGTTGCTTGAGGTGATGGTTGTACACAACGTGCCTCCTTGTGGTACAGTGACGGTGCGTATCGCTGCGCGGTTATCTCCATGGTGTCGTTGGTGCGTCCAACACAAAAGACGCACTGCGAGCATTACTCTAGACGAGCGCGGTTCTCTCCGTGGTGTCGTTAGTGCGTCCAACGCCGACGCCGCACTATCGCACCACCAGCGGCAGGTAGACCTGCTGTGGCGGCGACAACATCGGCGGCGCCTCGACATCAACCGGTTCCTCCGGCGGCAGCGCCACGATCCCAAAGTAGTCCTTTAGAAACTCGTCCTAGACCCCGTCCGCTGTGAACTGAAACAACTCGTGGTTGATGTAGCGAGTGTACGCCTGCGCTCCAGACCGGGGCGGGAAATAGATGCTCACCCCGTGCGCCCCCTCCAAATCCCAGAACACCTCCTGAAACGCGCCGCTCTGATGGCGCTCGGCGATCACAAAGCCGCCGCTCCGCACCGCGTCCATAACCCCCTGCGCCGCCCCCCGCACCGCGCCATCGGGCGCGTAGTCCCGCACCTTCTGCGCCAGGTGGTACAGGTCGAGATACTCGTCATCGTCAGTGATGCGGTAGAACTCGCGCGAGTCGAACTTCTGTGCGGCGCTGCGCGCGTTCCGCACGGCGTTCCTGACGCTCTCATTGGCGAGATTGGCGCGCAACGCGGCGGCGAAGGCATCCGTCGCCTGACGGACAGCGTTCGCCTTGCTCAGGTCGAGCGCCGAGATGGTGCGCGGATAGCGGTTCACCAGAGCGGGATGGGTGAAGTACGTATCGACCACTCGCAGCGCCAGCTGGCGCGGCGTGGTGGAGGCGGTGACGCTGGTGGCCAGGTCGGCGAAAGCATACGGCGCCGCCGGGTCCGCCGTGTCCGCTGCACCGCTGAGCTGCGCGGGCAGGTAGGCAGCATAGGCGAAGACCGACCAGCCCAGGTTTTGCGACGCCACCAGATAGTCGGCGTAGTCTTTCACCTGATAGGCGTGCTCCAGCAGCGCCATCAGGCAGGCGTCATAGTGCAGCACGTCAATCTTCCGCTGCCCGTCGTTGGTCGCCGTGCGCAGCGCCGCGCGCAGTTCGGCCGTGCTGAGAAAATCTTTGCGATTGGTCGCCGGATCACGGTTGGTGTCATCGTAGGCGATCCCCTGGGTGCCCAGCCCGTGGTTGGCGATGGACAGGTAGTAGTGCTGCGCGGGATAGGTGGCGCGCGCCCAGAGAATGAAGTCGCGCAAAGTTTGCGGGTCGCCGGTGTTGACTTCGCCCAGGTGCCATCGATTGACATTGAGAGTGTAATTGCCGCCAGGCTGAACGACAAAGCGCCAGGAGTCGCCAGAGCGGTCGCTGTCGAAGAGGACGACAATCGTGACGTTGGGGTTGGCAGGTTGCGCCTCCAGGTGCCGCACAGCCCTTTGCAGATGGGTGTACAGATTGTTGTCGCCAGCCAGGTAGAGCATAAAGGTCCAGGAAGTCTGCGCTGGCGGCGGGATGGGTGTGGCGGTTGGGGATGGGGATGGCGTCGCCGTCGGCGATGGCGTCGCATTGTCCGCCCTCGCCCACTCCAGCGCCAGGGTCGCCATGCCCTGCTGATCCCAATGCTCAAGCAGCAGCCGATGGTAGCCCGCCGACAACTCAAGGTTGACCTCACGGGTAAGCGACTGCGGCTGCCAGGACTCGAACACCAGCCGGTCATCGACCCAGAAACGGACGCCGTCGTCGGCGCGGACGGTGAAGCGGTAGCGTCCGGCAGTCGGGAAGTTGACATAGCGCATCAAGCGACTGTGAAATGGTCGGCGGGGATGGTCGCTGCCGGTTGCCCGGCCCACGACCGGTTCAGGAACATCTCGGGCGCGTGCTCAACGTGCAGCACCGGTCCGGCGAGCCAGTCATTGGCGAAGAACTCGCCGCGCCAGGCGTTCAGGTATTCTGTCCCAAACGCCTAGATGCGGTTATTGCCGGTATCTGCCACGTAGACGGTGCTGTCGGGCGCAACGGCCACGTCGGAAGGATTGCTGAACTGCCCGTCGGCGCTGCCCTGCGACCCCCACGTGCCTAGGAAGGTTCCACTGGCGCTGAAGTGCTGGATGCGGTTATTCCAGTAATCCGCTACGTAGACAGTGCCGTCGGGCGCCACCGCCACGCCGGAAGGTCTGCTGAACTGCCCATAGCCGCTGCCAAACGCCCCCCACGTACCGAGGAAGGTTCCGTCGGCGCTGAAGCGCTGAATGCGATGGTTGCCCGTATCTGCCACGTAGACCGTGCCGTCCGGCACCACCGCCACGCCGTCAGGAGAGCTGAACTGCCCGTCATTGTAACCCTGCCGCCCCCACGTGCTGAGGAACTCGCCGGTGGCGCTGAAGCGCTGGATGCGATGGTTGCCCGTATCCGCCACGTAGACCGTGCCGTCGGGCGCCACTGCTACACCCTGAGGATTGTAGAACTGCCCGTCACTATAGCCATACACTCCCCACCCGCCGAGGAACTCGCCGGTGGCGCTGAAGCGATGGATGCGGTGGCTGTCGCTGTCCGCTACGTAGATGGTGCCGTCGGGTGCCGCCGCCACATCGGAAGGTTTGTTGAATTGCCCGACCGTTGTCTGGGCGCCGATAGCAAACTGGAAGACGCGGTAGGGGAGCGTCTGCTGTGCCAGCGTTGTCTCACCGGAGCTGCCGGTGAAGGGAGCAGAGACCAACGAGGTCATCACCAGGAAGAGTGCGCACACGAGTGCAATGAGTCTTCGCGGATGCATGGCAAACTCCTGTCAGTGCTGCAACCTGCGCCTGGTGCGCCACGTCGCAGCGGTGATGCAGCAGGGCGCACCGGGCAACGCTTACGATGAATATATCACCCCCTTTTCGGTTTTTTTTGGTTCTATTTGTCATAATAGATGAAAGTAATGTCATCTGTGCAGCGCCGCGCGGCGCTGGTAGTGATTGTAGTGCGGTAGTGATTGTAGTGCCCTGTGTTCGATTTTCTTTTCGGTTAATCAGATGAAAAAAGTGTCATTTCATGCAGTGACATGCATTGCAGCAACGGCACACTCTGGTGGGCTTCGCCCCACGGAGCCGGAATAGACTGTCGATCAGCGTGAGGGTTGCTTGATGAATAGAACACGGATCGGCACAGATGTGACGGATCAGTGCAGATCAAGGAAGAAAAACATCGGTGGCAATCCGTTACATCCGTGTGTATCCGTGGTTCATTCCCAAAGTGCACACGGATCGGCACAGATGGTAATGGTTTTGAGATCACATCCGCTATTGTCGGCGCAGGCGGGCTTCGTCTCGTGTAGCCGAGGGTTTATAGTCGAAATAATCCGCCATGGCCTGAGCAGGTGGGCTTTGCATTCCACAGCCGAGGGCTTTAGCCCAACGGCAAGGGTGCATACCGGACTTAATGCTCAATCTCCATGAGCCCGACGTCACAAGGCGCATACCAATATTAAATGCTCAATATGAGCCCCACGGCTCGTTCGGTATAGCGGATTTAATGCTCATCATCTCTATGAGCCCGACGGCAAATAGACCACGGATGAGTATGGATAAAATAAAAACATCCGTGGTAATCCGTTACATCCGTGTGTATCCGTGGTTTATTCCCAAAGAGACCACGGATTGACCTGGCGCAGGAAACGCCGAACGTGCCCGATCAAAAACCGATCGGCAACGCCATAAGGTCTCGATCACAGAATCGTAAGCGCCGTTCCCTTTTTATCCTACCATGCGATCCCCGTTCAGGCGCGCCAGAAAAGGACTTTCGGGGCGCTTTTTTTATTATGCGACAGTTGCTATGCTATGCCTGTCATTCGGCTATATTCGACCCGACAGGGAGCCTGCAATGAGCGAAGCGACTTCTCAACCCAACACCTACCACGCCGCAGCCGTCGGCATTCTCGATGTTCCGTCCACGAACCGCCAGAACCTGCACCGCCGTCCGCACCTGCGCATGACGGGTCCGCTCGGCGGCGACTTTCGTCTGCCGATCCGGGTCATGCGTGAAATTCCCGGCAGCGAACTTCTTGATCACGCGCACCACGGCACACGCCTGCTGATCGAAGGGCGTCTGGAGTGGAACAAGTCGTCCGACGCCGCTGCACTGCTCCCGACGCTCATCGCTGATGCAGTGCGTCCTGTGACCCCTGATGACGAAGAGGGGTGCGATGTCTGCCTGTGCGGTGAAGTCACCGCCCCGGCGCGCATCCGGCGCCATCCGTTGCGCCCTGGCATTGCAATGGCGCACGTGACCCTTCGCGTTCAGATACCACGCACGCGCGCAGCAAGTCGCGCAGTGATCACCGAAACGGTAGGAATTCCGGTCGTTATCCCGCTCAACCATCCCGACGCGCCAGCGCTCCTGCGCCCCGGCAACCGCGTCCTTGTCGAAGGGTTGCTGGAACAGGCGCCGTTGCCCCGCAACGGACCAGAAGTCGATCAGGCGCTAGCAGACCTTGATGAAACAGCAAAGCAGCGCGCCACATGGACGATGACGCCAGAAGAAACGCGCGCAGCCGAGCGCGACTACACCCGGCGCCGCTGGGAGGCGACCCACACGGTCATCTATCGGGTCGTTGCAGGATATGTCGAGTTATTGAACGGTGCGCCCGCCACCATCCGCGAGGCGCGTGAACTGCGCCGCGCCGAACTTCAGCGTCGCGCGCAACGACAGCAGTCGTCGTCATAAATCGTTGGTGACCGGCGGTCGGTTGTCCGGGCCGCCGAGACTAGGCCTGCCCACCAACTCCCCTCCCTTCCTGGCGAGACGGTCGGCTGGCTTCGTATCACCGGCCCGATTGGGGCCGGCAGCGAGAACCTCGCTGCATTGCACCCTGACAACCCCATACCATATCTGGCTTTCTGATGCGCGTTGACGCGCGACTGACGCATACGCCTTCAGAAAGAACATCAATGGCGCGCCACGCGCCGATTTCCTTCTCGTTCCTCTGTCGGTCACCGGTCGGTTCAGCCACGACGCCTCGCGCGTCACTCGTATCCGCTGCGCCGCCCGGCGGCGCACCCGTATTAGGAGGAAACCGCCCCCATACGCTTACCGTGTGGTGCGGCGCCACGACCATCACGCGGCAGCACAACGCTGCACCATGTCTACTTGCCCCCCGCGCGGGACACACCAGCATTCTGGAGTGTCCCGCACGGGACATAAGGAACGTCGGTGTGCTCTGCGCTCCTGAATTCAAAAGGAGACAGCAATGATCCACGGCGTTCCAGTGTTTCCCACTGCTTTTCCGAATCGTTTCGTTCTGGGTTACCCGGATAAAAACATCCGTACAGCTATGGATGTGCCGACGGACAGAGTGTTCTTTGAATTGCTCTGCCACGGCTCATGGCCCGATACGAACGGCAAAACGTATGCTGTTCCGTTTGTGACTGCATCCCTCCGGGGCGAACCCATCGATGCTCAGAAGTTGTTCGATATCATCGTCACCCGCCGTGAGTATCGCCTGGGACAACCCGTGCGTCTGCTTATGTGTTGGGTGGGATACGGTCCAGACTCGCTGGCACAGCAACTCGCAGACCTGCTGGGAACCGTTGTGCTGGCGGCAAATGAGCGCATTTTAGCGGCAACGTTTGAGCCAATCAACGGCGGCGTCTGGCTCACGTTTACCCCACGCTGCTGGAAGTAATCTCGAATCTCGAACGAACTGGTACGGAGACGTTACAGGAGGGGCGGGTTGCTGACCGCCCCTCCTCCTTCATATCAGCAACGGTGAATTCAGGGTGCGATCACGACAATCGGTTCAGGGGGAGATAACTGGAGCAGACGTAGCGATCAATACCGGAGGAATATCCATGTACTACGCCGATCTCCAAATACGTGGTTTACCAGCAAGCGGTCGTGATACACCGCTCTGGCGGTCGGCTGGCTCGACTCGCTGTTTCCTTACACGATTGGTCCAACACCATCGGCATTTCAGGAGCGTCTGCGCGAGCACTGCGCGTGCGGCGTCTACGAGCCGATGCTTGGCTTCCACGAATGCGATTTCTGCGGGAAGTCCCATATCTTTCTGGAATATGGGAGTAAGAAGGTGATGACCAACAACGGTGAAATCTGGATCCTCGACAGAAACATGAGACTTCATCAAGGTTTACTTTGATTTTCAAAACACTCTTTGCGTTTCAGTCGAGTTCGGAAGTTATGCAACCCGAAACACGTTCCCATGACCAAATCCCGAAATTCGGAACAACGAAACGGATAAT
>Ga0272447_1000885_pt1 | contig 20678 bp, 16 predicted proteins | sample YNPCB0133_FD_194589 | JGI IMG/M metagenome (GOLD analysis project Ga0272447, IMG submission 194589) | Hot spring microbial mat communities from Yellowstone National Park, WY, United States - YNP-CB-013-3 | ecosystem: Environmental > Aquatic > Thermal springs > Hot (42-90C) > Sediment | place... | reverse complement strand
CAACTCAAAAATGTTCCGGGGAAGCCTAACACAACAGCGATAGCGCCCAAGACCACAAGCAAGGTGACGAACAACTTGAGCACAAACATCCAGTCCATTCACATCACTCCGTCCCTGAAAGCAAATTGTCAAGCGGCAGGATTTGAACCTTGAGCGAAAGCCTCCAATTGTCACCCGCTTCCATCCGCCTCACGGTAATTCCGTCACACCAAGCGAAGAAAATCCCACCGGTGCCGTTCGGGTTGGCATGGATGATAACATTGTCAAGTCCGTCTTCAGGCTCAACTTTGTTCAGGGTCACCCTTAAAGCCAACCCTGTCTTTGAGTTTGCGACACCCAGAGTTGAAGCGCCGTCAGTTGCGGGAAAGGGCATTTGGGCGGATTGGAAAACCCGCTTATCTTCAGCAATCTCCGCAAAGACCCATCCCTTCTGGGTGCGGGCGAACCACTCGTTTGCCCCAGCAAAGTTCAAAACAGCAGCTAAGAAACCGTTCATTGAAGGGAAGGAGCGTTCAGCGGACAAACTTATGTCCAGCGTCAAAGCATCCGCATCCACCCGATGAACAACCCGATAACTCAACCCGCAAGGCTGACCTTGCTTGTCCTTCAATTGCCCCTCAACTGAAACGAGGTGAACTCCGTTACTCTTTTGCTCAGCAACTTTTGGGTTGCGCTCGTTTTGGCTTCCGACGACTTCGTATCGTTCAGGGCGTAAAATCCCCCAGTCCGTGTAAACTGCCATGCCCGTCAGTCTCGGCGCTTCAATTTCCGGGTTGCGAAAGAGACTCAGCAAACCGCCAGATTGCGGCTGGAAAGCGATATGCCACCGAAAGGTTTTGGTGGCTTGTTGTGGCTCAACCAGCGAAAGCGCAGCCAAAAGTGCAACGATGAGCGAAACCCAAATTCGCCTCATTTGAGCCACCTCTTCTCAATTTGCATTTCCCTCTCGCTGCGGCAAAATCCTGCAAGAAACTTTAACCCAGCCGTCAGTGTGTTTAAAACTGCCCATGCCACTGGCTTAAGCCAGTGGTTGATGACGAATTTTTAAAGCGCCGAATTTATTCGGCATTTGGGAGGGCGAACCTCCCAGTGAGCCCAAGATTCCGTAACTGGAGGGCGCGTCTTCCAATGCGCCGAAAAATTTTTCGGCAGTGCAGGAGCACTGCCCTCCAGAAAAACTACTCGCTACTCGCCATTCGCTACTCGCTGCCGTTTCGGCTCGGCAGGAGCCTTGCCCTCCCATCTTTACTTGTCCCGTGTCCCTTGTCCCATGTCCCGTTCCAAGTCGGCGCTCAGGTTCTGCGTCACTGACTACGGACTAAAATCCGTAGCATGGTTTGCTTTCGGCTGCGTCGTCAATTGCGGGCTAAAGACCATAGCATGGTTTATTTCGCAGGATAGGCAAACTCAGTAGCGAGGTGGACGAAATGGACCTTAAAGCGCTCAAGCGAACTGTGGGCATGGTCGTTCCAGTTTGGTTCCATCCCAGCACCCCATCCGAACAGGTGGAGGAATTGCTCGCCGCCACCTTGAGGGACTGGGAAGTTTTCCTGCTCTCTGAACGGGTCGTCATCGTTTTGGATGGGTGCGAATGGTGTTTGAAACCTTTGAAGCGGGTTCAGAAAGCCCTGAAGGGCAAAGGGTGGGGAATTGTGCTGCTTGAGCAAAACTTGGGAAAGGGCGGCGCCGTTGTGGCTGGAATGGAGAAATTGATCGCCGCTGCTGAACCGCAATACATCGTCGTCCGAGATTCTGACAACGACCACTGGCTCACTGACCTTCCGAGGTTGTGGCAACTCGCTCAACTGATGGAGCGGGAAAGGCAAACTGACCATTTCATCGTTATCGGTCGCCGCAACGCCTTACATTTTCCGATGAGTTTCACGAGGGGCGAATGGGAGCGAATTACCGATGAAGTTTTGCTGGAAGCGGCAAAGTTCGCTTTGGCGAAAGAAGGGAAAGTGCCTGACTTGACTTACTGCGCCTTTCACATCAACGAACCTCCCGATTTCATGTCGGGCTATAAACTGTTCACGGTCAAGTCCGCAAAGTTCGCTTGCCAAGTCATGAAGGAAGAACACGAGAGGTTTCCCGAACTTGACCTGATGCGATACGGTTGGGAGGGAGTGCCTTGCCTTTCGGTTCTCTTGACAGGTGGTCTTATCGGCGAAGTCACGAGGATGACATATCGCCGCCAGCCAGTAACGGGCTACGGCGACCAAGTTAGTGCTGACCTTTACGGTCGCCAAATTCTTTACGCCCTTAAACGCTGCGGGCTCAGGGGTGAGCCTGCAAGAGTTTTGTTTGACAACGCCGTTCGTCGCTCGCTACTCTGGACTCAGCAGCCACAACGGGACACCCTTCTTGAAGTTCGGCAGCGAATCTTGACGCAGTTGGACGCCTTCTCGGAAATTCCTGACGAAGGTCAGCGTTTCTTCTGAGCAAAATTTGCTCAGCGTGGCACAATTTTACCTGCAAACAAACCAATGGCTCGGCTTTCAATGTGCGTTCCAGAGCGACAGACAAGGAGGGATGGGAACAGTGAGTTGGCTCAAAAAGTTGTGGCAGTCGTTCTACGACAACTTCATTTCGCATGTCCTCGTTGTCCCTGAACGAGACCCAGCAGCACGGACGGGATTTTTCGGTTGGCTGGAAATTGTCCTTTGTTATCCCGGCGTCCACGCTATTTGGCTCCACCGAATTGCCCACTGGCTTTGGGAACTGGGCGTGCCTGTTCTGCCCCGCCTGATTTCTCACATCAACCGCTTCCTGACCAACATTGAAATTCACCCAGGAGCGAAAATCGGCAAGGGTGTCTTCATTGATCACGGAGCCGGGGTCGTCATCGGCGAGACGGCGGAAGTCGGCGACAATGTGACCATGTATCAGGGCGTCACCCTCGGCGGGACAGGAAAGGAGCGAGGGAAGCGACACCCAACCATCGGCAACAATGTGGTCATCGGCGCTGGAGCGATAATTCTGGGCAACATAACCATAGGGGACAACTCCCGCATTGGTGCTGGTTCAGTGGTTGTCAAGTCCGTGCCACCGAACGCAACCGCTGTCGGTGTCCCAGCGAAAGTCGTCAGCATCAACGGGGTTCGTGTCGAACCGTTGGAGCACCACAAAATCCCTGACCCTCAACTGGAAATGTTTCGGCAATTTCAGGTTGAGTTGGAAGAGTTGCGGAAGCGGGTTGAGGAACTGGAGCGGATTCACGCCTCGGAACTCGTCAATAAGCCCGACCAAAGCGAGTGAGCCGAGATGTGCGAGCAAAAGACAGTGCCTTGGCTTTGCGACGAAGAAGGCAACCCTTTGGACGAGCATCAGAGAGAATTGGCGGTATCGGACGACGCCAACCTCATCATCAACGCTGGTCCCGGTTCGGGGAAAACTCGTGTTTTGGTCGCTCACTACCTTCACTTGCTGATGACGCGCGAAGACTGGGACATTGAATCCGTCGTTGCCATCACCTTCACTGAGAAGGCAGCGACTGAAATGAAGGAAAGGATAAGCCGAGTTTTGCTGAGGACGAGGCGAGTGGCGCAATTGCCTCAATGGCGCGACCGAGCCTCGGAGATATTGGAGCACCTGCCCGAAGCCCCCATCGGGACAATTCACAGTTTCTGCGCTCGCTTGCTGCGACGCTTCGCCCTTGATGCCGGCGTTGACCCGTCCTTCCGCATCCTTGATGAACTTGAAGCCCAGACTTTGCGGGGAAGAGTTTGCGAACGATGGCTCTGGCAAAACATATCCTCCCAATTGCCTCGTTCCGAAGATGCCCAAAAAGTCGTGGGACATTGGGGCTTCAGCCGAGCAGCGGAGTTGCTCAGCAAAATGTTGGAACTCAGGTCGCTCATTGAGTATCGCAAGGCGAAGTGTGAACCGATTATTTGCCGCGTTGGTGAATTGACGGATGCGGAAGGAGCCCTTGAAAGGTGCTACGAAGAAGTCGCTAAGGCTTACGACGACGAAAAGGCTCAAATCAACGCTCTGGACTACGACGACTTGCTGCTGCGAATTTGGAAGTTGTTGCGGGATAACGAAACGGTGAGAAGGCAAATTCGTGCGATGCACCGGCGCATTTTGGTTGATGAGTTGCAAGACACGGACCGAGTTCAAGTTGAAATCTTGAGACTGATTTGCGGTTGGGACGAGGAAGAACCAACGGGCATCCTCTTCTTCGGCGTCGGAGACAGCCAGCAGTCAATCTACGGCTTCCGAAACGCCGATGTGAGCGTTTTCAACGAACTTTGGACTAAGGCTGAAACCCAACGCGGCTGGCGTCGTGCCAGACTTGACAAAAATTACCGAAGTGTCCCGTCAATCGTCGAACTCACCAACCACGCTTTTGAGCGGATTTTCACGGTCAGCGAGAAAGCCGGCGAAGTTGAGCAAAGGGTGAGGATGTCGCTTCAACGCATGAAGCCGGTTCGCCCCGAACCCGAAAACTCCTCTCCCATTGAGTTCGCTTTCTTCAAAGTGGCTGGGAAGGTAAACAAGTGGCAAAAGTTGAGGCTTGAGGCGGAGTGGATAGCAAAGCGCATCTCCGAACTTCACAAAGAGGGCTTCGCCTACAAGGACATAGCCCTGCTCTTGCGGGAACTTGTCAACTCCACCGTTTACGAGGACGCCTTGCGCCGTCACGGCATCCCATACCACATCATCACTGGCTACGGGTTCTTTGAGACGATGGAAGCGAGGGATTTGCTGTCTTTTCTGCAAGTCCTCTCCGAGCCCGACAACGATGTCGCTCTGGCATCTTGGCTCAGGTCGCCGATGGTTGGTGTCAGCGACGAAACGCTGTTTTGGGTTTTCGGTCAGAGTTCCTCACTTTCAGGCAACCCTTTGGAAAACATCCCGAACGACTTGCCCGACTCCGAACAGGAGAAACTTCAGCGGGCGAAAAAGTTGCTCAATGAAGCGAAGGGGAAAGCAGACATTTTGAGCGTCCGCGAGTTGCTTGAATGGATTATCCGAGAAACGAGTTACGATGCGATAGCGGCAGCACTCCCACAAGGTCGGCAGCGGTTGGCTAACATCCGGAAATTCGTTCGCTTAGCCCAACAACTCAGCGAGGATTTGAAGTTGAACATCCGAGGGCTGACGAGATACGCAAAAGCGTTGCTGGAAGGCGAAGTCCGCATCGGTGAGCCACCGCTGGCAGGCGCAACCGCTGACGCAGTTCAAGTCATGACCATCCACGCAGCAAAAGGATTGGAGTTTCCCGTCGTCATCGTGCCAATGTTGGGTGAAGTTAACGCACCTGAAAGTTCACGCGAAATTTTAGTAGCAACGCCAGACAAGGGTCTCGGAGTGAGGCTTTATGATGAGGCGGGAGGTAGGCTGGAGAGGGACGATGAGCGGATGAAGCGCTTCGCTGCCGTTGATGATGTCCGAAAAATTCGCGAGAGAGCGGAGTCAGAAAGGTTGCTTTTCGTCGCTTGGACACGAGCGAAGGACAAACTTATCCTCGTCGGGACGGAAAGTGAAGGTCAAGGGAGGCGAAGCGGGCAAAGGAGCCAGCAAGGCGGTTGGGCAAACTGGCTTCAACTCGTCGCCGACACTTTGCAAGTGCCTGTGGGCGAAAGGCGGGATGAACCTTTCAATGTTGATGGCGTTTCGGTTTGGCTGAAGGGCGAGACAATGAGCGCCGACGAAGCCCGTCAAAGGGGCAAAGAGTTCAGCCAGACACAAACTGAGGCAGTGAAATGGCTTTACGAACCCGATTCCATCCCAAGCCTTGAAGCCCCTAAACTTGACCTGCCAGACCTTAAGCCATCAGTGTTGAGGCTGAGCGTCATTGATTTGGTTGAAAAGGACGGGCAAGCGAAACCGAAAGCGACCGTCGGAGAACAAACTTTGCTCCCGCAGGAAGCGGGTTTGATTGTCCACTACTGCCTTCAGCGCCAAATCACTTCCCCGACGGACGAGCAAATCAAATGGATTGCGCTGACCGTCGGTGCGGATGCCAATGCCGCCCTTGCGAGGGCGAGCGATTTGAGAAGGTTCGTGGAAAACGCAGCCAAGTCGTCAGCGTGGCAGCAAGCCCAGAAAGCATATGACAGGTGGCACGAATTGGACTTCAGAATTTGGCTTGACGGCGAACCACATATTGAACTCACTGGGCGGTGGGACTTAATCGCAAAAGCCGACGATTGGCTTGTCGTTGATTTCAAAACTGACCTCGTTGACAGCGCAGAAAAGGCGAAGCAACTTGTTGACGAGCGATACTTTGTCCAAGCACAAACTTATGCTCTTGCCGCCCACAAAGTCTTCAGCGCCGATTTTGTGAAGGTTGTCTTTGTGTTCGTGAACTCGGACTGCCCACACGAAGTCGCCTTAAGTTTCACGCATGAAGATTGGGCAGGCATCACCGAATCTTTGCGTCAAAAAGCCCTCAATCTCGCAGGAGTTCGTTAATCCCCACAACACGCAAAGTTTCTTCGCATCACCGTTATTGCGCCCCACTCATCACGCTTTACGCTTCACGCATTACGCTTTACGCATCACGCTTCACGCATCACGCTTTACGCATCACGCTTTACGCCCCACGCCATCGGATTCGCTGGTCCGTGACCTTTGCCGAGAGGCAACGATTCTTTGATCGCTGCTGTGATGAATTCCTTTGCCTGTTTGACTGCCGCTTTTATGTCAAGTCCCGCCGCCAGACCCGCAGCGATTGCCGAAGCGAAGATGCAACCTGTCCCGTGAGTGTTTTTGGTTTGGTATCTCGGCGCTTTGAACTCGGTGAACTCGCTGCCATCGTAAAGGATGTCAATGGACTCCTCCGTCCCTTCAAGGTGACCGCCTTTCACCACGACGAATTTTGGACCCAACTCGTGCAATCGCTTTGCTGCTTCCCGCATCTCCTCCAACGAGCGAATCTCCATGCCGGTCAAGGCTTTCGCCTCGTGAAGGTTCGGAGTGATAACTGTAGCCAGCGGGAAGAGTTTGATTTTCAGGGCATCAATTGCGTCCAGTCTCAAAAGCGGCGCTCCGCTCTTGGCAATCATCACAGGGTCAACCACGAGCGGGATCAAATTGTGCTTACGAACTTGCTCCGCTACAACCTCAATGATTTGTGCGTTCGCCAACATCCCCGTCTTCACCGCATCGCAACCGATGTCGGTCACGCAGACTTCAATTTGCTGAGCGACGAACTCCGGTGGCAGTTCAATGACGCCGTAAACTCCCGTCGTATTTTGAGCCGTCAGGGCAGTTATCGCGGTCATCCCGAAAGCGCCCAAAACTGAAACCGTCTTCAGGTCGGCTTGTATTCCTGCGCCGCCTCCTGAGTCTGAGCCGGCGATGATAAGCACCCTCGGCATCTTCATTGCGGTTCACCCCTTGACAGGTTTGAGTTTGTGAACAAGACGACCAAGTTATCTCGGTGGACGACTTCGGGCTTTCTCGCTGCCCCCAAAATCTTCGCCACTTTGTCCGTCCTCATTCCCGCAATCTTCCTGACCTCATCGGAGTTGTGGTTGACTATGCCTTTTGCGAACTGGCATCCAGTTTCGTCAACTAAAGCCACGACATCTCCCACTTCAAACTCGCCCAAAACACTCACGACACCGGCGGGGAGAAGGCTGCTGCCGTGAGCGATTATGCTTTGCTTTGCCCCTTCGTTGACGATGATTTGACCCTTCACTTTGGGCGCAAAAGCCAGCCATCGTTTCCTCGCTGGCAAGTCCCTTATGGGAACAAACTTTGTCCCCAATCGTTCCCCCTTGACAATTCTCGGGACGACATCTTGAACCCTTCCGTTCGCCAGAACCATCGTGATTCCGCAGTTCATCGTGATTTCGGCTGCTTGAAGTTTTGAGACCATACCGCCAGTGCCGAACTTCCCCGCCTTGCCAGCGCTTTGCCAAACCGAATCGTCAAGTTCGCGAATTTCGTGAACCAAGTAGGGCGTCCCTTTGGGCGGCTTGATGTAAAAGCCGTCAACATCGCTTAGCAGGATGACCAAATCCGCATCGGTCACCAACGCTGTCAAGGCAGCAAGTATGTCGTTGTCGCCGAACTTGATTTCGTCAGTCGAAACGGTGTCGTTTTCGTTGACTATTGGCACCACAGCCCAGCGGAACAGTTGGTGAAAAGTTTGGCGGGCATTTCTGAACCTTTCCCTGTCCTCAACATCTTCGCGGGTGAGCAAAATTTGCCCCACTTGCCGACCGTAGCGGGCAAAAAGTTCGCGGTAAGTGTGCATGAGAAGGCTCTGCCCTACAGCCGCTGCTGCCTGCTTTTCCGAAAGGCTGAGCATCGGCTTCAAGCCCAAAGCAGCCATCCCCGACCTTATCGCCCCAGAAGTCACCAAAACGACCTTGTGACCTTCATTTGCTACTTGACAAATTTGCCTGACCAGATCCGCCATGTAGTCGGTGTCAAGGTTTTCCTTGCCTCCAGTGAGCGTGGAAGTTCCAACCTTCACGACAATCGTTTTGCCCATAGCCCTCTCATCACCCCAGCACGCACAGGAACAAAGTCAGCATGCCGTGATTGGCTGAATGGAAATTGTAAAGCAGCGGATGGAAGCAGCGCAAAAGCAGTTAAGTTTCCGCCAATTCATCTTCCCTCTCCGCCAGCCAATCGGCGAGGCTGAAGGTTCGCTTTTTAGCTTTTGAGTGCCGAGGTCGTAGGGGCGGAACGAAAGGTCTCAGGTCCAACGAAGATGTCGGTTCGGTTCTGTGCGGCGAAAATTCCCAAGACGGGAGCGCCGAAACAGTCACCTCCAGCCGAGGGTTTTGAGCGTCCACCCGTTTGATGAGTTCCACCGCCACGACATTTCTGTCGTCCACGCCCAAAGCCTCGCAAACCAAATCCTGAACGATTTTGAGCCCGTTGTCCAAATCACGGCGCTGCGGCGTTTTGAAAAAGAACTCCAACCGCAGTTGAAGGAACACTTCACGGGGAGTTTGAAGGGCAGTCGGGTCGTCAAAAAGCGAGAGAAGCGATGTCTCCAAAGGCTTAAGTTGCAACTTCCCCGCCGCTTTCATCCGCTTGAAGGCTTTTTGGAGATGGATTTTGTAGTGGCGAGCCTCTAGGCTCAAAACCCATCGACCGTCCCGCTCAGTGTATTGGTGATTGATGCTCGGCGGAAGCGGCAAAATGAATCGCCATTGCATTTTTCCTCACCGCAAGTAAGTTTAGCGCCCATTAGCGAACAGTGAATAGCAAGGTCAACGGCTTTGACCACCCACCCGAGGTGGGTGGCTAAAAATTCAAAGCAGGCTAACTGAAAATTGCGAGTTGCGCGTTCATAGAAAAAGCCCTAACCCTAAACTCTCAACCCGCAACGCGCAACCCAAATAGCAGGCTTCGTTTTTCGTAGCCACTGACTTAAAACGGGGCGCGGGACGAGGGACGGGTGACGGAATGAATTGGGAGGGCGATGCTCCTGCCGAGCCGAAACGGCAGCGAGTAGCGAATAGCGAGTGGCGAATGGTTTTTCTGGAGGGCACGGCTCTGCCGTGCCGAAAAATTTCGGTCGTGCGGGAACGAAACTGGAGGGCTGCTCTCCTGAGCAGCCAAATTTGTTCAAATTTCGGTCGTGCGGGAGCACGACCCTCCAGTTAAAGCCGAAACGGCAGCGAGTAGCGAATGGCGAATAGCGAATGGTTTTCTAGAGGGCAGTGCTCCTGCACTGCCGAAAAAATTCTGTGTTTAACGATTGCACCCCGCACTCAGCACCCCGCACTGATTTTAGGGTTTGCCCTCCCAAATCTCCAAACGCCGAATGAATTCGGCGCTCATGAAAATCCGTCATCAACCACTGGCTAAAGCCAATGGCATGGGCAACTTCAAAGCACATTCAATCCGATGCAGTGCATGACATGGTTACAAGTAGGCGTGAAAGGTTTTGAGGGAGTGCTAAAATCTCAGAGGCAAAAGTTTGTCGGCAAGTAAAACGAGGGCGGAAGAGGTGAAGCAAATGGAACGGCTGAGTTTGGATGGGGTTTGGTGGTTGACAGAGTTTGAGTTGGGCGAAGGCGAAAGGCAAAAAGCGTTTGCCCCAGATTTCACTTTGCCGCCCGAAAGAACCGTCCCTGCCCAAGTGCCAGGCGTCGTTCACTTGGACTTGATGCGTGCAGGGAAATTGCCAGACCCATTCTATCGGCTCAACGAACTCGTTGTCCGCTGGGTTGAAGAGCGCGAATGGTGGTATCGGCGCGAGTTTGAGGTTGCACGGGAATTTTTAGACCACGATGCCCTTGAGTTGGTCTTTCATGGCTTAGACACTGTGGCAACCATTTGGCTCAACGGCGAGAAAATCGGCGAAACTGACAACATGTTCATCCTGCACCGATTTAATGTCAAGGGTGTCCTGCGGGAAGGCAGGAACACTCTCGCAGTCAAGTTTGATTCGCCCACCAAAGTTGCCGAGGAAAGGGAACAGCGCTTCGGTCAACTCCACTCATCGTTCTACCGAGCCAGACCCTTTTTGAGGAAGGCTCAATATTCGTTCGGTTGGGACTGGGGACCGAGATTGCCCACCACTGGGATTTGGCGGTCGGTTGAACTGTGCGCCTATAATGTGGCTTGCGTCCGAAACCTGTGGGCTTATGTCGTCAATTTGAGTCAAGACCTTTCCTTCGCCCAAGTCAGGGTGGAAGCGGAACTGAATGCCGTTAAGGAGGCGGAAGCGCGAGTCAGGTTCATCTTGCAACATGGAGAACAACAGTTTGTCGCTTGCGTCCCTACAACCCTTCAAACAGGCGCAAACATCGCTTATGCCGACATCACGGTCACCAACCCGCACCTTTGGTTCCCCAACGGTTTGGGGGCTCAACCCCTTTACACGCTGCAATGCCGAGTTGAAGTCGGCGAAGAAACAATGGACGAAAAGGTCGTGCGCGTTGGTTTGAGGAAAGTTGAACTCGTTCAGGAACCCGACGACGAGGGCAAAACTTTCGTTATCCGCATAAACGGTGTCCCTGTTTTCTGCAAAGGCGCCAACTGGGTTCCAGCCGACAACTTTTTGCCCCGAGCCACGAAAGAACGCTACCGCGATTTGCTTCAGAAGGCTGCATCTGCGAACATGAACATGCTCAGAGTTTGGGGAGGCGGGATTTACGAGGATGAGACTTTCTATGACGCTTGCGACGAACTGGGCATAATGGTTTGGCAAGACTTCATGTTCGCTTGCGCCGAGTATCCTGAGGAGGAGTGGTTTTACGAGCAGGTGAGGTTTGAGGTGGAGACAATTGTCAAGCAATTGAGGTATCACCCGTGCATCGTCTTGTGGTGTGGCAACAACGAGAACGACTGGTTCAACTACATGAAGGTCTGGGGGCAGCGGGACAAGTTTTACGGCGAAACGCTCTATGCGAAAATCTTGCCCGAGGTTTGCCAACGCCTTGACCCATCGCGCCCCTATTGGCAGAGCAGCCCGTTTGGTGGCACTGACCCTAACTCAATGACTGAAGGCGACAGGCACAGTTGGGATGTTTGGTTCAGGGAGGACCACACTGCCTATCTCCGAGACACCGGTCGATTCATCAGCGAGTTCGGCTTCCAAGCCCCGCCCAACTTGGCAACCATTGAGACCTTCACCGCACCCGAAGACCGATACCCGAACAGCAAGGTTATGGAGCACCACGACAAAATGGCTGACGGCATCCAGCGAATTTACCGTTACATGGCAAACCACTTCAAAGTCCCGGGCGATTTCCCCGAGTGGGTTTTTGTTGCTCAACTGTTGCAAGGCGAAGCCCTTAAGACCGGCATCACTCATTGGAGGAGGCGGAAGTTCAAGACATCGGGTGCTTTGTTCTGGCAACTCAACGATTGCTGGCAAGTCGTCAGTTGGAGCGTCCTTGACTACTTCGGTCGCCCGAAAATGGGCTATTACTTCGCTAAACGAGCCTTCTCCCCCCTTTTGGTCACTATCGCTCCAACGAGCCCGCCAAGCGTTTGGGTTGTCAACGATTACCTTGAGCCAATTCAAGGCGAAATTGTCGTGAAGGTTCAGGACATTTGTGGGAATGTCATCTGGCAGCATCGTGAGTCCCTGTCGGTTGAACCCAACAGTTCTCGTCAAGTCATGACCGTTGCTTTGCCCGAAAACTTTGACCCATGCAAACACTTGGTCTCGGCGGAGTTTTACCTTTCAGGCGACAAGGGCGAACCTGTGAGTTACGATGCCCTCTTCCTCGCACCATACAAGCACATCCTTTTGCCTGAGGCAGATGTGGCAGTTGAAATTGAAGGGAGCGGCGAAGCCTTCACCTTGCGTGCCTGCTGTGATGTTTTCGTCAAGGGACTGTGGTTCTGGGTTGAAGGTGACCCCGATGCGATTTTCAGCGACAATGCTTTTGACTTGTTGCCGGGCATGCGCAGGCAAATTTCGCTGCGCCCGTCACAACCGTTGACGCTGAGGGACTTAAAGAAGCGCCTCAAGTTTTGGCATTACCGATAAAAACCGCGAACGAAGGAGGGGATGAAGGATGGGCAAATTGGACGGGAAAATTGCTTTGGTTCTGGGAGGAACAGCGAGCGATGGCTACAGTTCCATTGGCGCTGCAATGGCTCACTTTCTCGCTGAAGAAGGGGCAATTGTTTTTCCTAACTCCCGAACCCGCGAAAAAGTTGAAGCAACGGTGAACTCTTTGGCGAAAATCAGACCTTATCCCAAGCCTGTGGACATAGACAAACTGACCTTTGACACCCGAGACGACGCTGCATTGGAAGCATGCTGCGACTGGATTGAGAGCGAGTTTGGTCCCATTGACATCCTCGTCAACGCTCAAGGAATCTTGAGGCGCTACAATGCCGAGGACATACCCCGTGAGGTTTGGGAGGACATCCTCGACATCAACCTTCTCAGCGTCGCCCGCGCCTGCCAAATTGTCGGCAAGCGGATGCTTCAAAGGAAGCGTGGGCACATAATCAACATCGCCAGCGAAACGAGCCTCAGGGCTGTCCCGTATGTGGCTGCTTACGGGACAAGCAAGGGCGGAATTAGAGCGCTGACTGCTCAACTCGCATGCGAGTGGGCAAGGCATGGGTTGTGCGTGAACGCAATTGCCCCCGGCGTGATCCCAACTGACCTCAACCGAGCCATTTTGGAGAGAGAACCCGAGCGGCTTCAACGCTTCCTGAACGCAACGCCTGCAAATCGTTTGGGAGTTTACGAGGATTTGAGGGAGGCAACCATCTTCCTCGCCACTTGCACCAACTATGTCAATGGGATAACGCTGCCCGTTGATGGCGGAATGAGCGTAGTCTTGTTCGCTGCGTATTGAGCCAAAGTCGCTAACCATTCGTCTGCCGTCTTCCGCCAATCACTATTCGCTATCCGCTGCCGTTTTGGCTTTAACTGGAGAGTCGCGCTCCTGCACGACCGAAAAATCTTGGATGAATTTGGCTGCTCAGGAGAGCAGCCTTCCAGTTTCTGAAACTCTCAACCCGCAACGAGCAACCCATTCAGCAGGCTTTAGCCTGCTTTGATTTTGTAGCCACCCACCTTGGGTGGGTGGTTAAAGTCGTTTGTCATGCCCTATTCGCCACTCGTCATTCGCTACTCACCACTCGCTGTCATTGTAGTCCCTCCGCCTTTTGTGGTAGAAAAAATCTGCCGAAATTGTGGCTTGAACTTTTGTCCTTCCGCTGCGTCCATGTTATTTGCCTGTTTGCTACGGAGGTGAAACTCAAGGTGACTAAAAACTTGACCCCGACCTCATTCAACGGAATAGCGGGAGCGGTTCGTTGGGGCAAACGGGTCTTCCTCGCTTGCGGTCATGAAGGGATCAAAGTTTTTGAACTGAACGGTGACAAGGCTGAACTCGTTGCTCATGTGACCGATTTCCCTGCATTTGACCTTGTGTTGCGGGACGGTTGCCTTGCCGTCGCCGCAGGCAAGCATGGCGTGGTGCTTCTGGACGCTCAAACTCTCAAGCCCCTTCGGGTTTTAGCGACGACTTTCCCTGTCCACAGCATCGTTTGGGATAGCGAGCATTTGACAGCCCACGCAACATCCGTCGGCAACAATCAATCGCACAAGTTCCTTTCTCCGTGATTTGCGTTCTCGCCGCTTCAACTCAAATCCCCCCTGCATTTCCGCTCACAAATTCGTTCCTGCGCTAACATTTTTGCGGAGGTGATTTTCGTGCCATCACCCTTTCCCGGCATGGACCCTTATCTGGAAGCGCCCGAGATTTGGGTGGACTTTCACGGTCGCTTAGCGGAAGTGATTTCGTCAGAACTTAACCGAAAACTGCCTGCCCGCTATGTTGCCCGACTATCGCCCCGTGTGGTTTACGAATTCGTGGAGATCGCTGAAACGCGAGGCATTCGTCCTGACATTGGTGTTTACGAGACCCAAACGATGGAGCAGGCTGAGACACCGACTCCCGCTGCGGTCACCACTATCACCGCACCTGTCACAAGTTTAGTTGCGCTGGAAGAACCTGTCCGCCTTTTCTCCGTTGAAATTCGTGAGGTCGGAACAATGCGTTTAGTGACCGCCATTGAAATCCTGTCGCCCGCAAACAAACGGTCAGGTCACGAAGCGAGAGAGGAATACCTTGAAAAGCGAAGGTCTCTTTTGCGTTCCAGCGCTCACTTGATTGAGATTGACCTTTTGCGAGGCGGCGAAAGGATGCCGTTGGAAAAACCTGTGCCCAAAGCGGCTTACTACATCGTTTTGAGTCGTGTTCAAAAGCGACCTGTCGTGGAGGTTTGGCCTGTTCAGATTTGGGACAAGTTGCCGACTATTCCTGTCCCCTTGCTTCATCCTGACCCTGATGTTCCTTTGGATTTGAACGCCGTTGTCGCTTCCGTTTACGAACGGGGCGCTTATGACCGCATCATTGACTACCGTCAGCCACCAACGCCACCTTTGACCGACGAAGAAACCCAATGGATTGACCGATGGCTGAGACAAAAAGGCTTGCGATGACAAAACGGGGCGAGGGACGGGGGACGGAGTAAAATGGGAGGGCGAGGCTCCTGCCGAGCCGAAACGACAGCGAATAGCCCACATTAATGGGAGGGCGAGGCTCCCGCCGAGCCGAAACGCCTGCGATTGGCGAATAGTGACTGACGATTGGTAATTCACCTCAATGGCACATACCGGCGAGCCCTTCCCATCTTCCAAAAGAACAAGAAGTTGCTTGGTGGGATAACTTGGACTTTTCGCACGAGAATTTGCTGCTGACCAGTGGCTGGGTTCTTCAGCCAGTGCTCAAAGGCAATGTAGAGGTTATTCCCGTTGAAACTGCTGAGGGATGGGTGAACGCAAGGGTCAAAGAGCCCAATAGGTGGCGGGGGCGAATTGGGGAGGTTCCTCACAAGAAGCGTTGACCAGACAGGTTGCAAATTGGTCAGGTCAAAAACATAGATGTCGTCCACGCCGTTGCGGTCAAACAAGTTCACATTGGGAATAACGATGTCGCTGGCGGTTGTATGAAAGGCAATGAAGGTTGCGTCGGGACTTATCACAGGCGCACCGTTGACACCGTTGTTGAGGCTGACAGGGACGAAACGCCCAACGACAGGAGATGTGCCGCTAAAGTCAATCTCCGCCAACCAAACCCCTGCTTTGTTCCCATTGAAAGCCACATTCGCAGTGAACGCAACTAATGCACCGTTTACTGGCTGAGTGATGCCCATAACCGCTGGGATGGAGAATTTGACAGGCGAAACAGCAACAGGCGGGTCAGTCACAAGGTTGTTGCGCCAATCCTTAACGAAAAGCCCCCAAGCCCTGTTAGCAGAGTCGTAGACCTGATAGGCGATATAGGTTCCGCCCGTATCGGGGCTGAGGGAAACATACGGGAAAGATGTAACCGCAACAGCATAGGTAGCGACCGTTATGACCGTTGGATCAGGAGAAACTTCGTCGTAAGTCCCGTTTCCGTCAACATCTCGGTCGTGGACATAGATAATCCACGGAGCGTCCCTTGTTGGAGTAGCATAGAGAGGCAAGGGGTCAGAAATGCCATCTCCGTTTGGGTCGTGAAGTGTAGGGTCCAAACTGGCGAAAGCGATGATGCGCCCGTTCTTGTTAATTCGTGGGCAAACGCTGTGGTTGTTGCCCGGTTGTCTGTTGGCGGGATCGGTGCCCAAGCCGCTGATCAAAATCTCCCGCCCTTGTTGGCGGTCGTAAAGAAAGACCTGCATGGGTGTCCCATTACCGCCCCGCATGTAGACGATATGCATCGCCTGACTCGTGCTAAAGTGAGGTCTTGCCGCATCCCGCCACTCTGGCAGCACGATTTCGTTCAAACCAACTTTTAACCTCACTTCTGTCCCAGCGGTTGTCATCTGTTGCGGCGACATTTGGAAGACATCCAAAGTTGGCAACCCACTATTCCAAACTGGGACAGCCTGATAAAGGACTTCACTTCCGTCATCACTTATGACGGGCATGCGTTGGTAAAACGAGACAGGTTGTTGCCCAATTGCCCACAGAGTGAGCAAAGCCGTGCCGATAAGCAAAGCCCATTTCGTCATGACACGCATCGTCGTGCACCTCCTTTGTTTTTATCGCAATTCTTCTCACCGCTCTGCCAACCGCTGTTTCATCTCCTCGTCGTAAGTTTCCATCAATGCCTCAAGGGCTTGTTCTAAGTTACGAAGCGCTTCTTCTTCCATTGCCCCTGAGGCGACAGCGTTCAGTTCATCGCAACTAACGATCACCCCTTCAGGGGCGTGCTCTAAAACGATAGGCACCTCAAAACGATGCATTGTTTTCATCACCCCTACAGCCATCTTTTTGCCAGTGTCCTCAGGAGGCGGCGGACATCTTGTTCCAATGGGACATCTTTTGCAGGTTGCATCAATGCGTCGGCGATTTGCTCGGCAACGAAAGCAAGGGCGCCTTCAACGGCTTCGGGCGGGATGCCGTAAGTATCCGCCACCTCCTGCACCGTCATGCCATCCGCAAGCGCCCCCAATAAAACGCCAATAGGGATACGCGTGCCCTTGATGACTGGTTTCCCGCCACAAACGGTCGGTTTCCGTTCCACCCAGATGACTTTTTCTGCCACTGCCATCTTCTATCACCTGCTTTGCAAGCGACGCACTCTGGTCTTGCGTTCAGTAACGATAACTAATGCCCCTGTCAGATTTTGTCCCTTCAGGTCTTGGCACAAGGCTCGCTCAAGGGCTTTCCATTGCCTCTCTGGCTTCCCAATAACCCTTAGCACGACAATGCCATGATGCGTCCCTAAAGGGAAGCGGCGAATGTCGCCGAACCCTTTGTCAGCAGTTACCAACACCGCTCCCAACGCCTGCGCCGTTGCGTAAACCACCATATCATCAGCCCCACCCAAACCCAATTGACGCACCTCTAAAACCTCAAAGCCTGCCCTTTGCAGGGCTTTTACAAATTGTGGCGGTAAACTTTCATCCAATAGAAACCTCATGCCTGATGCAAGTCCCTTAGGGCGAACTGCCGTTCGCCCCTACTACTCGCTACTCGCTACTGGCTACTCGCTGCCGTTTTACCATTCGCTATCCGCTGCCGTCACGGCAAAAGCACATTAGCAAGGTAAATGTCCCATAGACCGTTGGTGTCATTCTGCTGGTCAAAAGGTGCAAGGCTTTGGAAGGCGACGAAAAGTCGCCAAAGTCTGGGATCATTCGGGTCAGGGTTGACGAAACTGATTGCTGGCATCAAGTTTGGCGCCAAGACCAATCTATACTGTTGCGCTGCTGGGTTTGGTTGAAGGGAGACTGGCAAACCACGCTGTTGTTGGTTAGACCAACCAGTCAATCGCCACAACTGAAGTGGAACTTGGGCGCTTGGCGTGAAATCAAACCGAGCCAAGAAGATGTTGGCAACGCCTTGATAGAACTTGAGGCGAGGGGCATTGGCATTGCCATCAACAACCAAATCGCTGCGAACCAAAGTCAAGTCAACCAAGTCCGTCGACCATGCATGGAAGGCAGCGTAAACGACATTTGGATTGGTTGGGTCAACGGCGATGGTGACGGCGCCCCACCAGTCGCTATAGCCCCATCCTGCCGAGCCATCGGCTGTGCCCACTTGAGGCGGCAGTTGCAATCCGCTGAGCCGAATTTCGCGAATTTGCGCCGGTGGCTGTCCTGTTGCCGGGTCAAACAATTGGCGCACCACAAGGTCCATCGTCGTTTGCGGGTAGAAGTCAACAGGGTCTTCATCTGTCTTCCCGTCGTTATCATTGTCCACGCCATCTACAGGGTCTTCATTCACCTGACCATCTCCGTCGTTATCCAATTGCTGCGGCGTCAAATAAGCAAGGTAAGTCCCGTCGTCGCTGAGGGCAGGGGCATAGGCAAGGACAGGATTGTTGTTGCTATCACGGACGAAATCGCCTGTGCCTGATTGCCAGTCGCGGACAAAGATATGCCACTGCTCAGGATTGATGGGATCAGGAGTGGCGAAAGCGATAATGCGCCCGTTTGCGGAGACGCTAACAGAAGCGGCTGGTATGTAATTGCCATTGGAGTCTAAGGGATTGCCGATGGAAGTGCAGGTCGCTCCGATGCCTGCCTCGTCATAGACGCCGTTGCCATCCGCATCGCGGTCATGAATAAGGACGAGCCAATCTGAAGGTGGGTTGTTCACGGGATCAGAAGTGCCATCGCCGTCTGCATCCACAATGTTGAGAGCATTTGGCGATTGTGCCAAAAAGACGACGATTCGCCCGTCAGCGCTAATGGCAACGGGCACACAGTTGCCGTTGCTGGGCTCGAAAGTGTCCCTCATCCCATCACCATCGGTATCCCGCCAAAGGAAACTGATGGGGACGATGCGATTTTGGAGGCGGTCAAGGACATAGATGTGCAACTTGGAGAGTTCGGCACCTGATGAAGCACCAGGGCGATAGTCTTGCCACGAGGCGAAAGCAATATGGTTACCATCAGCGCTGATGACGGGGTGGATGCCAAATTCAGGTGGGTCTTCATCAACCCGACCGTCGTTATCGTCATCGTTGCCGTTAATCGGGTCTTCGTTCACCTGACCATCGCCGTCATTGTCAATAGGAATAGGATTGACTTGCCAGCGCCCGTTGGTGGCGTCCCAAACGGCTTGCCAAATTTGTGCGGTGGTGCCATTACCGACTTGAAAAACAACTTGCCTGCCATCAGCCGAAAGAGAGGGGAAGCGGCTGTCAACGAAGACACCGTTGACCGAATCAACAAGCCCCGTTGCTGGATTGATTCTGATGGGCACTTGAGCGTTCCCGTTGGCGACAAACGAGAGCCACCAAACTGTCAATGGCTGTGCGCTTGCTTGAATTCCGCTTACCGCTATCGCAATTGTCAGTGTCAGAGTTGTCAGCCAACAACGCATTTTTCCTTCACCTCGGACAAATCGGCACCGGCAAATTTTTCCGACCAGCGCTCATTTCAATCTTCGCCGACTTGTTGTTGCATGACGGCGAAGAAACCTGGACTGAGCCTCAAGTTAGGTATGGGCGATGTCTTGTAGAATGGCGGCAAAACAGCGTTGCCCAAGTTGAGCACTCCTTGAGCGGCAGGGTTTGCCGCTCTCCAAGACCAAAGCAATGTTGATGCAAACATGGTCCTCGGAACTTCAACGAATACAGGCGGATTGGAAGGTTGTTGCTGGCTCGGCGGTTGCAAGTCAGCAAGTTGCAGAGGTCTGAGGGCATTTGTGGTCGGGTCTATGTGGAAAAGGTAAGGCAACGCTGCTTTGTCCAACCCGATTTCCCAAGCAAAACCGAGGGCATCAGGATACGCAAAAGCAACTCGTTGCGCCAACCGCCACAACATCGTCTGAGGCGTTACCCGCATGATGAGTTGACCTGCAAGGACTGGGACAGAGTGAGGCAACAAAGGCGCAGGCAAGTTCCGAGCAATGGAAGGTGGCAGAGTGGCAGGGTCAAAGATCGGTGTCCATCGGACACTGTTCTGGCGCAGGTAGTAGAACGACCACAAACGCTGCCAGTAGCGGAACTGATCTCGCCACTGATTTTGGTTGCTGGCAATCAACTGCTGCCAAGACGGATGGGCTGTCGGGTCAAAGTAGGGTGGCGGGACGAACCCAATTGTGCCATTTTCGGCAAGGATGGTCTGAGCGAACACGAAGAAGGGCGAGCCGACCTGCCAAATAGGTCGTGGCAATCCATTTTCGTCGTAAAGTGCCAACTTAATGCCCGCAAGTTCGTATCTCACAGGGGTGCGCCCTTGCGGGATGACTTCGTTGGCGACAGGGCTTACAACCAAAACATGAAGCCGCTGCAGTGACAACCACAAGTCTCGCACCGTGATTTGACCGTCATTGTCTCGGTCAACAAGCAACCCTTTGGTGGTCGGCGGAATCGGGATGTCCATGATGCCCCACTCTTTCGTTGTTGTGGGGTCATTTAGGGTGACTTGCCTGCCGTCACCTTGATACCAACGGGAAGCAACAGGGAAAGTTCTCATCGGTTCGCCGGGACCGTAAACTCTGGTGACAAAATCTTCGTCCACTTGACCATCGCCATCGTCGTCAGGGTTGCCGTCAAAGTTAGCGTCGCCCAGAAGGTCAATATTGCCGTCACCATCTTCGTCAAAGCAAACATACACCGCCAAGTTCGTCCACGGATTAGGGACAACTCGCCAACCGTTAGGTGAATTAGGGTCTTGGACGGATGCCATGCCTCTGTGGAGCAAAACGAGCCTCAAAGTCCAAACACCGTTAAGGAGTTGCTGGAAGTTTCGTTGCAACTCATCGCTCA
>Ga0272447_1000883_pt1 | contig 20696 bp, 20 predicted proteins | sample YNPCB0133_FD_194589 | JGI IMG/M metagenome (GOLD analysis project Ga0272447, IMG submission 194589) | Hot spring microbial mat communities from Yellowstone National Park, WY, United States - YNP-CB-013-3 | ecosystem: Environmental > Aquatic > Thermal springs > Hot (42-90C) > Sediment | place... | reverse complement strand
GTGGTTGGGTTTGACGCGAACCCGGACGCGGCGGCGGCGATCCTGGCCGGCGAGATGGAGGCGACGGTGGCGCAGAACCCCTACAACATGGGTGCGTTCGGGGTGGAGAACGCGCTCAAGCTGGTGAAGGGTGAACGCATCCCCGAGCTGATCGACACCGGCACAGAATTGGTCACCAAGGATAACGCCGAGCGCTACAAGTAAGCGCGCACCGCTCATGCCACTACGGAATACGGAATACGCAATACGTATTCCGTATTCCGTATTTCGTATGTTGAGCGTGCTCCTGCTGTTCGCATGTCGGATTCGCCTTTGCAGTTGGGCTTGATCGGTGCCGGGCGCATCGGGCAGGTGCACGCCGCGACGATCACCCAGCGGGTCGAGCGCGCGGCGCTGGTCGCGGTGGCCGACGTCAATATCGGCGCCGCACAAGCCTGCGCCGCGCGCTATCGCCTGTCGAGGGCGATTGGCGACCCCTATGAACTGATCGCTGACCCTCGCATCCAGGCCGTGCTGATTTGTTCGTCCACGGACACCCATGCGCCGTTGATCGAGGCTGCCGCAGCCGCTGGCAAGCACATCTTCTGCGAGAAACCGATTGCCCTCGACTTAGACGCCACGCGCCGTGCGCTGGACGCAGTCGCGCGCGCCGGCGTGAAGTTCCAGATCGGCTTCAACCGACGCTTCGATCCCAGCTTCTCGCGCGCCCGCCAAGCTATCGTGAACGGGGAGATCGGCGAGCCACACGCGCTTCACATCATCAGCCGCGACCCCGAACCGCCGCCGCCGGCCTACGTCGCGGCGTCAGGCGGCCTGTTCCTCGATATGACGATTCACGACTTTGACATGGCGCGCTTCTTGATCGGGGACGAGGTCGAGGAGGTGTACGCCGTGGGCACAGCGCGGGTAGATCCGGCGATCGGTGAAGCGGGCGACATAGACACCGCGATGGTGCTCTTGCGCTTCGCGGGCGGCGCCTTTGGCACGATAGACAACAGCCGGCGCGCTGTCTATGGCTACGACCAGCGCGTGGAGGTCTTCGGCAGCCTGGGCGCGGTGAACGTGTCCAATAACTACCCAAATAACGTCGTCTTCAGCACGGCGCAGGGCGTGTGCCGCGACCGGCCGTTGCATTTCTTCATGCAGCGCTACATCGAAAGCTACCAGCGCGAAGTGGAGGCGTTCATCGAAGCCGTGCTCGACGACAAGCCAGTGGCGGTGAGCGGCCAAGATGGGCTGGCCGCCTTGCTCCTCGCCCTGGCAGCAGGGCGCTCGCTGCGAGAGGGCCGGCCGGTGCGCGTGCGCGAGATCATGTAGGACGCGCGTCCAGGCGCGCGGACCCTTGCGTAGCGATGGCGACGTTCGGCGTGGCGGTGATCGGCGCAGGGCGGATCGGCGCGCTCCATCTGCGCAACCTGTGCGCCATTCCCGGCGTGCGCGTGGTCGTCGTGGCGGATGCTGAGCGCGAAGCTGCCGAGCGGGGGAAGGCGCTGGCCAATGCGGAGCGCGCGACCGATGACGTCGAGGACGCCATCTGCCATCCCGCAGTGGATGCCGTGGTGATCGCCACGCCGACCCCGACCCATGCCCGGCTGATCACGCTGGCCGCCGAAGCCGGCAAAGCGATCTGGTGTGAGAAGCCGGTTGCGCTGGACCTGGGCGAGGCTGAGCGGGTCGCAGCCGTGGTGGAGTCCAAGCGGTTGCCGGCCCAGGTGGGCTTCATGCGCCGCTTCGACCCAGGCTATGCCGCGGCTAAGGACAAGATAGCCTCCGGCGCGCTTGGCCGCGTCGAGGCCTTCCGCGCGCTCAGCCGCGACACCTATCCGCCACCACCGTCTTTCATCGCGCACAGCGGCGGCATCTTCCTAGACATGGCCATTCATGACTTCGACTTGGCCCGCTACTTGGTGGGCGAGGTAGCCGAGGTGTATGCCTGGGGCGCTGTGTTGATCGACGAGCGCTTCGCCCAGGCCGGCGATGCGGACATGGCCTGTGCGCTGCTGCGCTTTGAGAGCGGCGCGCTGGGCGTGGTCGAGACGGCGCGCCGCTCGGCCTGGGGCTATGATATTCGCACCGAGGTCGCCGGCGCGCAGGGCAAGCTGGTGATTGAGGCAGACCAGAAGACGCCACTGCGCTTCTCGCGCCGCTTCGGCTTCGAGGGTGACCACTACGAGAGCTTCGCGGATCGCTTTGAGGCAGCTTACCGGTTGCAGTTCGAGGCGTTCTTCGAGGCGCTGCGCAGGGGATATTCACCCAGCCCCGGCCTGAGAGACGCGATTGAAACGTTGCGCCTGGCCGTTGCCGCGACCCGCAGTTGGCGGGAGGGCCGGCCGGTGGCCGTGCGAGAGGTCAAGAGCAATGCTTGATAACACGAGGTGCAGAGCAGCATGTGCGAGGAACGTCGTCGCGCGATTATTGAGCTATTGGAGGCCGAGCGACGGGTGCGCGTAGAAGAACTCTCCCGGCGCTTTGGGGTGAGCGAGGTGACCATCCGCAAAGACCTGGCCGAGCTAGAGGCGCGCGGCCTATTGCAGCGCGTCTATGGCGGTGCGGTGCCGGCCCACAAAAGTCGCTACAACCCCTCGTTTCTGGAGAAGCTCTCTCTCCATGCTGCTGAGAAATGGGCGATCGCTCAGGCAGCAATCCAACACGTCTGCGAAGGCGATGCCGTGATCCTGGACGCTGGCAGCACCACGCTGGCGATGGCCAGGGCGATGCGGGGAAGATTCCAGCATCTCACCGTGATCACCAGCTCGGTGCCTATCGCGTTGGAACTGGCGAACACCGGCTGGGAGCTGATCCTAGTGGGCGGTCAGGTGCGCGCGCATAGCCTGGCGTTGATCGGGCCACTGGCGGTCAACGCCCTGACCAGCTTTCACGCCGACAAAGCCTTTCTCGGCGCTACCGGCGTCACATTGCAAGATGGTTACAGCACGCCTAATCCACTCGATGCTCAGCTCAAGCGGGCCATGATCAACGCAGCGTCGGAGAGCTACGTGCTCACCGATTCTTCGAAGCTAGGGCATGGCGTGCTGGCAAATTACGCTCGCTTGGAAGAGATAAAGCTATTGATCACAGACAGCGCCGCGCCGGCTGCCTTCATCAGCGCCCTGCGAAAGCGAGGCATCGCCTATCAACTGGCCGTGCCAAACGAGGTTGACCAACCCAGCACGCCTCCATCAGATAACGGTTTGAGCGATCCCTCTCAGCCCATTCTTAATCTGTGGTGATAGATCGCACCTTAGAGCAGGGGTTGAAATGAGGGAAATTGCCCGCAGATGGCAGCGGGAGGACGATCGCAGTATTCTGCTGGAGCGCGTGTTCGCGGAGCTGCTCCGCGAGTTCAGATATCACACGAACCCCGCCAATCACCGACCTTTCTATATCGCCCCGATTGACCACCCTCTACAGCGCGCCGCCGTGTTCGCCCTCGGTGTGCTTGCGCTGCTCTTGGCCGGCGTCGGCGCCCTCGCGCCGGTGATGCCGGTATCACCATTTGCGTTTGTCGCGTTGTTCTGCTTCGCCCGCAGCTCCGCCCGTGTGCGGCGCTGGATCATGCAGAGCCACGTCGTGAAGAGCGCCGTCAGCTTTATTTGGTCGCGTGCGGAACCCCCGTTCATCTGGGTACGTTGGTGTGCGGTGAGGTTCGGCGGTCTGCGCCTGGTTGCCTAATCGTGAACCCGTTGTTGAGCCACTCATGGATGAGATAAAGCGCCAAGTGAGGGCCTGGTCGCGCTGGGCGCGTCTGCAACAGGGCATCGGCCTGAGCTTTGTCGGGTTGTCCTGCGGCCTGGCGCTTGCGCTGATCCTCGCGTTGGCGGCGCGCCTCGCGCCGCTGCTCGATCGGCCAACGCTGATCGGCCTGTCTGCGGCGCTGGCGGTGGCCGGTTTGCTGGCTGCCTTGCTTCTCCCCTGGGTTCGTCACGCGCGCACGCCGCTGGTGGCCTGGGCGCGCGCCTTCGACCAGCGCTTCGACCTGAAGGATCGCCTGTCCACGGCGCTGGAGATTGGTGAAGCCGGCTCTGCGCCTCCTGTTCTGCGCCACGCCCAACATCGCGATGCCGGTGCCGTGGCCCGCAGCATCGACGTGCGCGCGCGGCTGCCCTTGCGCGTGCCGCGCCGAGACCTCATCGCTGCGTCCATCCTGCTGGTTGCCCTCCTGTTGGCGCTCTTCTTGCCCAGCCCACAGCAAGAGGCCCTAGCACAACAAGAGCAGATTCGGCGGTTCATCGCGCAACAAGCCGAGCAGTTGGAACAGGCCAAGCAGGCCATTGCTGAATCGTCCTTAAGCGAACCACAGAAGCAGGCAGCCATTCAGGCCCTTGAGGAAACACAGCGCGCCCTCTCCGACCCAGACGTTACTCTGGAAGAAGCGCTGGCCGCACTTAACGAGGCCCAGTCCAAGCTGGACGCGCTGAACGACCCAGCAGCTCGTCAGCTTACCGAAGACCTGCGCCGAGCCGGCCAAAGCCTGCCCGCCGATCCACTCACCAACCCGCTGGCGAATGCGCTGACCAATCAGGAACTCGCCCAGGCAGCCGATGCGCTGCGCGAGCTGGGGCAGGCTAGACCAGATGGGCAGCCGCTCGACGAGGCAGCCTCGCAGCGCGCTGCGGATCAGCTCGACCAGTTGGCGCGCGGCGTTCAGGAGAGCGCTCCTGACTTGGCGCGACATCTGCGCGAAGCCGCACAGCACTTGCGCCAAGGCGAGCTGGCAGCAGCCCAACAGCAGCTCGAACAAGCGGCTCGTTTGCTGGAGCGCGCTCAGGCAGCGAGCCAAGCCGACCAGGCCATGGAGCGCGCGCGGGAATATACGGAGGCGGCGCGTCAGTCCATCGCGCAGCAGGCGTCGTCCCCATCCGCCAACACACCGCAACGCGAGTCGCGTGGCCAGCAAACGGAAAGCAGCAGCCCAGCCGGTGCGGCCGGTCAGGATGCATCACAAAACAATGCTGCCGGTGACGGCCGCGCCGCCGGCGGCGCGCCCACGGCGCCAGGCGATGTCTCGAGCGCAAGCCAGACGGGCAAGAGTGATGACGTCGGCACGAGTAACGCGATATACGCACCTCGCCGAGTTGGCGGCGAGGGCCAGCAGGTCGTCTTGCCTGATGCACGAAGCCCCACCGCCCCTGACCCAAGCGGTCGCGCTGCGCCTGCGCCGGTGGGGAGCAGCAGCGTGCCCTATGAACGGGTATATGCTGATTACGCTCGTGCGGCCGATGAGGCCTTGCAGCGCGGGCGTGTGCCTCCCGACATGCGCGATTACGTCCGCGACTACTTTAGCTCGCTCGACCCCGCCCGGCGCAACCGATAGGCCTCGCCAGCTATGCTCCCTTCGCGCTTTCACGGACTGGTGGAGCGGGGATGATCGTCGGTGAATACTCTCGCCGTCGCGCCTGATGGCATGCGTACCCTAAGCCGGAAAGAACCCGGAAGTGGTCTCATTCATAGGGAAGATATTTAATTTCCGGACGTACACGTGCCCGTCCACGGATCACTCGCTGTGCCAGCCTGGCATATTAGCGCGAGCAAGGCATTTAAGCGGTCGCATTCACCGAGGCCCGCAGGTGACACCGCGGCGCTTCAATCGCGCGTGAGTTTAGACCCTTCGCTGCGCTCATGGTGACAAGTATGGGGCGGGCCGCAGGTGACCCCGCGGCGCTTCACATGCCACCTCGGATTCCGAACTCACGTTAATTTCTGAGATGAGTGCTAGTTCAGCACAAGGAACAGGCTGCCCCAACCATGAACATACCTGGCGCAGTGCGTGGGCACATCATGATGCGCTCCCAGGGTGCGTTCATGGTAGGGGCAAAGCGCTAAGTGGGCGACAGCGCTGCCGTCGCCCATCCTAGATTCGCCTTCGTTGACAGCATGGCTCAGGTTGCCCCTATGGGTGAATGCACTCCGCCCCTACGAACGTTATGATCAACGTCACCATGACAAAGGGGTTCTCAGCGGCCGCCCTGGGGCTGCTGCGGGTGGCGGTCATTTCGCCCGATCTGCGCGTGGCGGACGTGGATTTCAACGTCCAGACGACAATTGACGCGCTTCAACAGGCGCGTGACGCCGGCGCGCGGTTGGCGCTCTTCCCGGAACTGGGGCTGACCGGCTATTCGTGCGGCGACCTGTTTCGACAGGCGTATTTGTTGGAGGCGGCGCTGCAGGGCCTGGGGCGGTTAATAGCGGCGACGGAGCGGCTCGAGATCACGGCGGTCGTCGGCCTGCCGTTGGCCCTCGATGGGCGGCTCTTCAACTGCGCGGCAGTGATCAGCCACGGGCGATTGTTGGGCCTGGTGCCAAAGACCTACCTGCCAAACTACAGCGAGTTCTACGAGCAGCGCTGGTTTAGCCCAGCGCACGTCGCCACGGCTGAACAGGTCGTCATCGCCGGCCAGGCTGTCCCGTTTGGCACCTCGCTGCTGTTCGCGGCAGAGGACATGCCAGATTGCGTGCTAGGGGTGGAGATCTGCGAGGACTTATGGGCAGCCGAGCCGCCCAGCGGCCGGCTGGCGCGGGCCGGCGCGACAATCATCCTGAATCCATCGGCCAGCCCTGAACAACTAGGGAAGGCCGACTATCGCCGTGCGCTGGTTCAGCAGCAATCGGCGCGCTGTATCGCTGCCTATCTATACGCCGGCGCCGGGCCGGCGGAGTCCACGACCGACGTGGTGTACGGTGGACACGCCCTGATCTGCGAGAACGGCACGATGCTGGCCGAGACGGAGCGCTTCCACTTCGGCACGCAGATGGCGATCGCCGACCTGGACTTGCAGCGGCTACAGCACGACCGGCGGTTGAACACCAGCTACGCAGCCGGCGGCGGGCCAGATGCGCTGCGCACGGTGCCCTTCGCGCTGGGTGGGATGGATGCCCCGTTCGGCGATGTGCTGCGCCGACCGCTCTCACAAACCCCTTTCGTGCCGGCCAATCGGGCCGAGCGCGCCAAGCACTGCCGCGAGGTCTTTGCCATTCAGTCCACCGGCCTGGCCCGCCGGCTGATGCACACCGGCGCGCAGCGGGTGACGATCGGCGTATCGGGCGGGCTGGATTCGACGCTGGCGCTGCTGGTCGCGGCGCGGGCGTTCGACAAGCTGGGGTATCCACGAACGGGCATCGTCGGCATCACCATGCCCGGCTTCGGCACAACCGCGCGCACCCTGGGCCAAGCGCGGGCGCTCATGCAGGCGCTGGGGGTGACGGCACGCGAAATCCCAATACACGCCGCGGTGAGCCAGCACTTTCAGGACATCGGGCACGACCCGGATCAGCACGACGTGACCTTTGAGAACGCCCAGGCCCGCGAGCGAACCCAAATCTTGATGGATGTGGCCAATCAAGTCGGCGGCTTTGTCGTCGGCACGGGCGACCTGAGCGAGCTGGCGCTGGGCTGGGCCACGTTCAACGGCGACCACATGAGCATGTACCACGTCAACGCCGGCGTGCCCAAGACGCTGGTGCGCTATCTGGTTGAGTGGTGCGCCGACGAAGAGTTCAGCGGCGAGACGGCGCGCCTGTTGCGCGCGATCAGCGCCGGGCCGATCACGCCGGAGCTGTTGCCGCTCCAGAACGGGCGGCTACAGCAACGCACCGAGGAGGCGATCGGCCCCTATGTCTTGCACGATTTCTTCCTCTACTACCACGTGCGCTACGGGTACGCGCCGCACAAGGTCTTTTACCTGGCCCATTGCGCCTTTGCCGGCGCGGACAGCCGCCCGCATCGGTTCGACGACGCCACGATCCTGAAGTGGTTGGACGTGTTCTACCGGCGCTTCTTCGCCCAGCAGTTCAAGCGCAACGCGATGCCGGATGGGCCGAAGGTCGGCTCGGTGGCGCTGTCGCCGCGCGGGGATTGGCGGATGCCGAGCGACACCAGCCCCGCCCTCTGGCTCGCTGCCCTGGAGGAGATCAAACAGGCGCTGGCCGTGGTTGGAGGATAGCGATGCCGATTTACGAATATCGTTGTGAGGCTTGCGGGGAACGGTTTGAGCGATGGTTTGCCAGCCAGGACAAGGCAAGCACAACAGAGGTTCATTGCCCTGCCTGCGATAGCCCGCGCGTGCGACGGTTGATCTCGGCGGCGCGCGTGCAGTCGGGCACGGCGAGCGGGGAAGACGCCGGCGCGGAAGATACCCCCGCTCCCTCGAAGCTCTTTGGCCGCAAAGAGATCGCGGAGATCACGCGCCAAAAGCAGAAGATGGGGTTGCTCTGACCCTAGACCGCCAAGATGAAGTTGAACCGGCCTACCAAGCTGCCGTCGGGCAAACGCTGAAGCTCCATGAGGCACGCTGGGTGAAAGAGCCAGTCGCGCGCGTTCAGCGGCTCGTTAGGGAAGTAGAGCTGGGTGGTGAGGATCGGTTGGCCGGGCGCTTGGGCGCGGACATGAATGTGGCGCGTGCGGCCCGGATATAAACCGGGCAAGATGGTCTCCAGGCGATAACGCCCTTGCGCGTCGCTGAAGAGATGCCCGCGCAACCGGTAGCCGACGTTGTCGTATTGTCCGTTCGCGTCGCAGTGCCAGAAGTCCAGCAGTACCCCCAGCAGTGGGCGGCAGCGCGTATCCAGCACGTGGCCGACGAGGGTGAGGGGGATGCCGGCCATGCCCGGCTCGCGCAGCACACTGCGCTGGGGTGAATTGGGCGTGTAGAAGGGGCCGGCCGTCTGGGGCGGCGTCGGGTCGCCATCGTCGCAGGCGGGCGTGGGGGACAAAAGCGGGTCGAGCGCAGCGGGCGAGGATGGTTCAGCAGGGGATGGGCGCTCAGTTGGGGTAGGCAGTGGGGGAGGCACCACAGCGCGACAAGCGGTCAATCCCACCCCGGCCAGGGCAAACGCTGCCGCGCGCAGGAAGCGCCGGCGGCTTGTGAGGGCTGCTTTCTTCATCGCTGCACTTCTACTTCGCGCATTTCAGTGAAAGATGAGCCTTGGCTGAGTAAACGCGGAGCATCGCTTTAGCCAGAATGTCATGTGCAGATTAGGCCATAGATCACATCACGCCGGCGGGCCGCATGCTACAATCCTTAACGCAAGATAAGAGGATACACGATGCTTCCTCCAGTTACGAGAGATGCTCAGCTCATCAATGAGCTTTACAACGTCGTACTCGCTCTGGCGATCCTCACCTTCTTAGTCGTCGAGGGGTTGCTCATCTACTCGATCGTCCGGTTTAGGCGGCGACGGGCCGATGAGATGCCCGAACAGGTGCACGGCAACCGGACGCTTGAGCTGGTGTGGACGGTCGTCCCCGCGATTGTGGTGGCGGTGATCTTTGCGCTATCAGTAGATACCCTGGGGCGCATGACGGCGCGCGGCACGCTCTCCAACCCCGTGGCGCACGTGCACGCCATCAATGACCAGGAAGCGCGCCGGCGGGTGGAGCGCGCACAACCGGTGGACATGGTGATCGAGGTGATCGGCCGGCAGTGGATCTGGCAATACAAGTATCCGGGCGGCGACGGGGTCATCACCAACGAGGAGCTGGTCGTGCCGGCCAACAAGAACATCCGCCTGGACATGACCGCCGCCGACGTCATCCACGCTTGGTGGATGCCTGAGCTGGGGCCGATGATTTATGTTAATCCTGGCCAGATGTCTTATGTTTGGTTCAACGTCCCGCCCGGCGAATACATCGGTCAGTGCAACGTGTATTGCGGGGTGGCCCATGCGAACATGATCTCGCGGGTGAAGGCGCTGCCGCAGGCGGAATTTGACGAGTGGTACGCCAAACAGGCAGCGGCGACCTCGACGGCCACTCGGCCAGGCGACCCCGAGGCCGGCAAGCAGCTCTTTATGAATAGCTCGTGCGTCGCCTGCCACTACATCGAGGGCACGAAGGCGCAGGGCCGGGTGGCGCCGCGTGAGCTGACCCACTTCGCAACCTATCCGACGATCGCGCAACTGGACGGCTTTGAGAACAACGCCGAGAACTTGGCCCGCTGGTTGCGCGATCCGCAATCCGTGAAGCCTGGCACGGCGATGCCCAATCTCAATCTGAAAGCCCAGGAGATCGCCGACCTGGTGGCGTATCTCCAGACCTTGAAATGACTTTTGGTTAGGGAGTTTCTCAGCGATGGCAAGCATTAGCATTCCTCTTCCGCTCCGTGAACGCGCCAAGACCGGCCTCTTGGGCTGGCTGGCGACGGTGGACCACAAGAAGATCGGCATCATGTACATGGTGATGGCGTTCTCTTTCTTCCTCATCGCCGGCCTATTGGGGTTGGTGATCCGCCTTCAACTGGCTGCGCCCAACATGCAGATCGTGGACGCCCACACCTACAACCAGCTCTTCACCATGCACGGCACGGTGATGATCTTCCTCTTCACCATCCCGATGTTGGTGGGCGGCTTTGGAAACTACCTGCTGCCGTTGATGATCGGGGCGCGCGACGTGGCCTTCCCGCGACTGAATGCGTTTAGCTTCTGGATCACCCTGGGGGCAGGCCTGGTGATGTTCGGCGGGTTTCTCCTTGGCGCGCGCTCGGATGCCTCGTGGACAGCTTACGTGCCGTACTCCAACAAGACCTACTCGCCCACCATCGGCATGGACATTTGGCTGCTGGGCCTGATCCTGCTGGGGATTGGCTCAACGCTGGGCGCGGTGAACTTCCTGGTGACGCTCTACACGATGCGCGCGCCCGGCATGACGGCCTGGCGCATCCCGATGTTCGGATGGGCAATGGCGACCACGGCTGTGATGATCCTGCTGGCCACGCCGGTGCTGACGGCGGCGCTGATCATGCTGGTGGCCGATCGAAACTTCAACACGCAGTTCTTCTCGGCCAACCAGGCGCAGCTCTGGCAGCACATGTTCTGGTTCTACTCGCATCCGGCAGTGTACATCATGATCCTGCCGGCCATGGGCATCGTCTCGGAGATCATCCCGGTCTTCGCGCGCAAGCCGCTGTTTGGCCTGCGCGCCGTGGTGATCAGCACGGCGCTCATCGGACTGCTTGGCTTCACCACCTGGGTGCACCACATGTTCGTCAGCGGCGTGGATCCGGTGCTTGAGCGCTTCTTCATGTTCACCACGATGGTGATCGCAGTGCCGACCGGCGTGAAGGTGTTCAACTGGTTGGCCACCCTCTGGGGTGGTTCGCTGAACCTCAAGACGCCGCTGCTCATGTGCATCGGCTTTCTGGCGACCTTCGTCGTCGGCGGCCTGAGCGGGGTGATGATGGCCTCGATCCCGATCGATCAGTACGTGCATAACTCTTACTGGGTGGTGGCCCACTTTCACTATGTGCTGTTCGGCGGCAGCGTGTTCGGCATCTTCGCCGGCCTGTATTACTGGGTGCCGAAGATCACCGGCCGCATGTTCGATGACAAGCTCGGCAAGCTGCATTTCTTGCTGATGCTGATCGGCTTCAACGTTACCTTCTTCCCGATGCACCACCTGGGCCTGTTGGGCATGCCGCGCCGCATCGCCACGTATGCCGCAGGCCGCGGCTGGGAGACCGGCAACCTGATCGCGACGATCGGCGCGTTCCTCTTGGCCTTCTCGGTGTTGATCTTCATCCTTAACGTCCTCAAGCTGCGCAACGGCCAGCCGGCAGGGGATGACCCGTGGGAGGGCAACACGCTGGAATGGAGCACCGCCTCGCCGCCGCCAGAATACAACTTCCGCGAGATCCCGGTCGTGGAGAGTGAGCGCCCGCTGTTCGACGCGCGCTGGCGCACATCGCATCTGCCATGATCCCGAAGCACGCACGACGCCGCGCGCTCATCGCCACCCTGCTCAGCTTTGGCCTATTGCTGGCGGGCATCGGGCTAGGGGCCTTGTGGGTGAGCATGTATAGCGTGAAGTGATCCATGAGGGAGCAGACAATGATTGATTTGACGGATGCCGCCGCGCCGGAGCGCGCGACGGGCAGCCTGCCTGAGCAACATGCCACGGCGGATGAGCCGCACATGCCATCGCCCAGCCTCTCACCGCTGATCCTCGCAGCCGGCATGACGATGGCTGCCTTCGGCATCGTGCTTGGCCCCATACTGATCGTCCTCGGCGCGGTGGGCATCCTGGTTGGGCTGGGCACGTGGCTATACGATGAGATCGTCAACGCCAGCAATGATGAGCACAGCACAGATGGCGCGCACAGCTAGCCTCAGCGAGCATCCAGCGACTCGCAGAGATGCGACCGGCCAGAAGAACAAGGGCGGCCTGATCGGCGTCATGCTCTTCATCGCCTCGGAGTCCATGTTCTTCCTGGGCCTGTTCTTGGCTTGGTTCTACCTGCGCGCGATGAGCACAGGGGGCTGGCCGCCGCCGGGCGTGACCCCGCCCCCGGTGCTGCCGGCATACGTCAACACCGCGGTCGCGTTGCTGAGCAGCGCAGCGATGGTGTGCGCCGAGCGCGCCATCGCGCGCGACGCCCGGCGCAGCTTATTGATCTGGATAAGCATCGCCGGCGCGCTGGGCATCATCTTTATGGCGATTCAGTCGGTGGAGTTCACCGTCTTGGCGAATCTGGCCCAAGGCAGCGCCTATGGGTCGGCATTTACGTTTTTGTTGGTCTTCCACATGTTGCGGGTCTTCGCCGGCGTGGTGCTGATGGGCGTGGTGCTGATACGCGCGCTGCTTGGTCAGGTCTCACACCGCCGGCGCTTGCTCGTGCAGGCCACCGCCGCATATTGGTATTTCATCACCGGCGTGTGGTTGGTCATCTTCGCCGTGCTCTACCTGAGCTAGGCTGTGTTCAGCCTTGGCTTGCGCTGGATCCTGGTAGCGCTGCTGGCCGCGTCGGGCCTTTTAGTGGTAGGTATTGGCTTAGCCCGCTGGCAAGCGCAAGCGACGCTCCAGGTGGACCTGCCGGTGCCGATAGACACTATCGCCATGCCGTTGGATGAACACGGCGTTGGCAGCCAGGTGATCGCGCTAGCCGGTCTCACCGTCCGCCTCACGCCTTATCCGCCGCGCGCCGGCCAGCCAGCCACCCTCACCTTGGTCGTGGTGGAACGGGCCAGCGGCAGCTTAATGGACGTTCAGCCCCACTTGGTGGTGTCCGAGTGGGCGCAGCCCGAAGGCCGCCGCTTCGCGGCTGTGCGCCGGGCGGTTGGCGATTATGTGTTCAGCGGGGTGTTCTTTCCCCAGCCGGGGAGATGGCAACTGCGCTTGGCGATAGACTTCGGCGATGGCCGGCCCTATCGGACGCTGGTGCTGGTCGAGGCGAAATAGCGGCCTAGCCGGTTGGTCGAACCAGTGACGGGTCGTCGTATTTCACGCTGTTGACGCGCGGTGATACAGGATAGGCGATCATCTGGTCGCTGGGGAAGGGTCGCCGCAGCGCGTCGAGGTCGGGATGGCCGCCCGTGAGCCAATCCGACTCGCTTTCCCTCGGCAAGATGACCGGCATGCGGTTGTGAATCGCGGCGACCAGCGCGTTCGGCGCCGTGGTGAGGATGACGAAGGTGCGCATCGTTTGGCCGTCCGGCGAGGTGTATGTGTCCCACAGACCCGCCATCGCGAACAGCGCGCCAGAGGCAAGCACAAAGCGCAGCGGTTGCTTGGTTCCGTTTGGCAGGCGACGCCATTCGTAGAAGCCATCGGCCAGCACCAAGCAACGCTGGCCCAGCAAGCGGCGGAAGGTCGGCTTTTGGGTCAACGTTTCGACCCGCGCATTGATGAGGCGGTTGGCCGGCCTGCCTTGATCTTGCCAGGGCGGTATCAACCCCCATTGGGCGATCGAGAGCGTGTTCGACGCGGTGTTCAGCACGATAGCTGCCGGCTGCGCCGGCGCGATGTTATAGCGAGGGACGAGCGGGGCTTCTGCGTGCTCCAGCCCGAAGCGAGCCATGACCTGCGCGGTGTCTGCTGTCAGCGTGTAGCGTCCGCACATCGCGCTATTTGACGGTGACCTGCCGCAGCACCTGCAACACCAGGCGCTCGTTGCCCCGCAGGTCGAGCAGGGAGAAGAACTTCATCTGCTCGCAGGGGTCGGGATGTTGGGGCGCAAGGCTGAAGTCGTAGTTCCATAAGAACATCGGCCCCATCCAAGGCCAATTGGCGCGCGCGAAGGCGAACGCGCGCACGACGTATTCAGCCTGCCGGCGGGCCGGCACGCGTTGCCAGTCCAGCTCCGGCCAGGAACAAGCCATGTCTTCCTCGCGCGGGTCGAGCAGCCAGCCGAACTCGGTGGCCCACATCAGTTTATCGCCGGCGCCGTAGGCCTCCATCAGGCGGCGGTGGGCTTCGGCACGGCGGAAGAGCAACCCGCGCGCCGCTGGATCGTTCGGGTCGTGCTCCGGCGGATAGGCGAAGCCGTAGGGGTGGAAGCCATAGCCGTCTATATAGTCGGCGATGCCGGCCTGGAAGAGCGCTTGCGCATAGGCCAGGTCGTCAACAGCGCCTGCGCTGTCGCCGCCCGTGGGGGCGATGCCGGCGGAGATCACCAGGGCATCCGGGTCGCCGGTCTTGATGCGGGCGTAGGCGATCGCCAGCAGGCGTGCGTAGCGCGCCGGATCGGGCGGCCGGCCGCCCCATTCGCGCGAGAGGTTGACCTCGTTGCCGATGGAGTATGCCTGGATGATCCCGCGCCGTTCGCGCGCCAGGCTCTCCAGGCGATCGGCCCAGGCGTTCACAGCGGCCTGGTCGCCATGGGTTGCCTCATCGAGGGGGACGCGATAGAGCACCTTGTAATCAGGGATGGGATAGCTTGGCGGGTTAAAGACCTGAATCCAGCCGAATCCCAGCGGGCGCAGGCGGGCCAGGTTGGCTTCGCTATAGTCCACCATGTTGATGCCCTCACCGGCCAGCGAGAGGCGCGGCAGCGGTTCGGCCGGCGCTGGGCCAGCAGTGGGGGGCGCGGGCGGCGTGAGGAAGGTGATCAGCGGCGCGGGCGCAGGAGAGGCCGGCGCCGGCGGCGACGAGCAAGCGCCCAGGACGACCACTATCAGCGCGCAGACAACCCGAGATCGCATCGCCGTACAGCCTATCACAGGCCGATCAGCGCAGCGCGCAGCAGATTTAAGGTCGCGATCTCGACCACGGTCAGCCCCATGCCGAGCAGCATCGGGAGGCTGAGCTGGTTTAGGTGCCTGACCTGGCCCTGTCGGCGCAGCGCGATCAGCATCAGCAGGCTGTTCGCCAGCGTCAACATGACCAGCACGCCCGCGCCACTGAGCACAGCCAGCGGCCCGTAGAGTGGGTCGGGCCGCCACAGGACGAGCGCGATCACGCCGGCGGGGATCAGCAGCAGGGGCAGGAACTCTCGCCACGACGCGACGAGCGGGATGCGAGCCGGCGCAGGCCAGAGCACTTGGTTGGCCAAGAGGATCGCGAACAAGCAAAGCGTCAACCCCATGCCGGCCCCGGTTGTCAAACGAAGCCAGTTCTGCGGCGGGTAGAAGAGCGTCTGGTTGGTCAGCAGAACCCAATACGAGTTGAACCCGTCGAAGGCCCAGATCAGGAAGAAGGCGATGAAGAAGAAGATGAAAGGGGGCCGGGGCGGATCGGCAGCCGGCTGGCGCAATCTCAGGCCGAAATACAACAGCCCCAGCAGCGCCGTGGAGAACATGCCGGTGTCGCGGGCACACAGCGGTAGTTGCCTGCCGGCGACGAAGAAGGATCGCTCAGCGATGCGATGACAGACCGCGTTGCCGACGAGGTCCAAAGGGCGCAGCCAATCTGCCGGCAGCCCGATTGAGATGATGGCTGCGGCGAGCAACAGGAGAGGGGGGAGCCAGCGCCAGGAGCGCGTTTGTCTGTGGGCAGAGGACATCGACTATGGGCCTCCGGCGCGCGCGAGCAAAATCAGCACCAGCGCGATGAGCACTGCCCAGGCCAGGATGCTATCGCTTTCCAATATGACGAACACAGATTGACATGGGCGATGCAGGCGGCGCATCACCCCTGCCAACAACTCGTGTAGCCAGGCCAGGTTCAGCGCCGGCGCGACCCGTTCATACCATGCTGACCAGCGAGCTGGCCAGCGTCTCCTGAGCTGCCACAGCAGCGCGCCGAACGAGAGCGCGGTCAGCCGCAGCAGCACGTCGACCGGCAACCCGCTGCGGTTCAGCAGCGCGTCCCACCCCCCAGCGCCGAGCAGGGTGGGGAAAGCGCTGAAGACAGCGACGGGGATGAGGAGGGACAGCCGGCTCATCCACCATTGACACGGCGCGCACGTCGCTGGAGACGGCGGGGGCGCGGCGAACAGCGCAAACAATGCGTCCGACAGACTTGCCATGGCGACGACCCAGCCGAAGGTCAGCAGCCAATGCGTCGCCTCCTGGGCCGCCCATAAGCTAAACAGGCCGGCCTGGCCGGCGAAGCCCACCGTAAAGGGAAAGCCGACGAGGCACGCTGCACCGAGCAGGCGCAGGATGAGGTCGTCCCGGCGCGGCGCAGCAGCCCTGGGTGATGCGAGGTTGAGCAGTGCGACACTCAAGAGCCAGGCCGAAGCGGCTGCGGCGATCGCGCCGGGCGTGGCAAGCGCGGCGCTGAGAGCGGCCAAGTGCGCGCCGGCGGCGGCGATGGCTGGGTGCGGCGCGCGCGGATCGCGCAGCAGCAGGCAGAGCAGTGCGCTGACGATGCCCAGCCCGTAGAACCACGCCGGCAGCGTGAGCTGAGGCAGGCGCATGAGCAGGAAGAAGGCGCTCAGCATGCCGGCTTGTGCGAATAGCCCGCTTTCCACCTTGTCCGGCAGGCGGAACGGGACGAAGCCCAGCCGCGGCGCTGCTGCGAGCGCCAGGATTGGTGATGCCGATGGCGAGAGCTGCATGAGCGACAGGTGAAGGCTGCCGCCGCCAGCTGCGTGGACCGCGCCAAGCATGGCCAACGACAGCACGCCCACGCTGTTGAGCGCCAGGCCGAGCCAGGCCGTGCGCATGTCCTCCGACCTTCCTCGTCGCAAGAGGTGATAAAGCGTGCTCAGGTCAACCAGCCCAAGCCCAACCAGGAGCGTGATGAAGTTATCGGCGAAGGCGGCCATCAGCAGCGCGAGGGTGAGCAGCGCGTAATCCGCAGGGCGCGAATTGGCCGGCCCGTCCATGAGCAGGTGTGCCGAGTAAACGGCGACCCAGGCGACGAGCAGCCCATGGGCCGGCTGAAAGCTGGCGATGGCCAGCGGCAGGCCGGTGAGTGACACGGGCGACCACCCGCCGACGACGAGCTGCCACTCCGGCTGCGCCAACAGCAGCCAAGCAGCGGCGAAGGCCACGCCGGCGCCTATGGGCAGGGCGAGCGCGCGCAGCACCTGTTGAGAGGGCGAGGCGCGCGCCTGAAGCGCGCTGCCCAACAGCGGCGCGCCGATGAGCGCGGTCAACAGCACGGCCGATCCCATGACGACGAGCAATATATCATCAGCCACACCCCTGCGAAGTCGCTGACTCCGCACCTCACCGTAGCGCCTTTCTCGCGCCCCGTTCTTTCCCACTCGTGGAGGAAAGAAGAGGGTGGAGAAGCCGCGCGCCGGCTCGCTGACCCCGCGGCGCTTTGTCTGTCTAGATGCTTGGCGGCTTGGGTAGCTCCTTGGGCGTCAACTTGCCGTCCCACTGCCTGCAAGCGAAGCCCTCTTAGCGGCTACGCTGGACAGAGGCCGCGCCGGCCTGGGGGCTTACAGGGAAATAGGCAACCCTAAATCATGAATGCACCCTAAGTGTTGGGTGCGTTCAAATGAAGAGGCACTGCTTGCGCGCTGCTGGCCAGCTAAAGTTCATCCTCTCTATAGAGGGTAGGCGACGGCACTGCCGTCGCCCACCCAGTGTTCTGCCCCTCGCTACGAACATACCCTATGCTTGAAGAAAGTGTTACACTACCCACATGACTGAGGGTACGTTCCCAGTTCACTTACCTGCGTCTCTTCTCCAGTTCGGCCTTAGCCAAGAAGATATACAACAGCGCCTAACGGAATGGATAGTCCTCTCGCTGTTTGTTGAAGGCCGCATCTCATCAGGCAAGGCAGCCCACTTGCTCAACATCGCGCGAAGTGACTTTCTCGACCTGTTGCACGCTAGAGGCATTGCATACATTAACTACACGTCTAATGAACTAGCTGAGGAGCTGGACTCTGGCTTGACTTATAGTACGCGATAGTGTATAATAGTGCGCATGGAAAGCACCATGAGTACAGGTAAAGCCGCAAAGCTCCTTGGTGTCTCGGTCAAGACGTTGCAGCGCTGGGAGCGTGAAGGAAGGCTGATTCCGGTGGCCCGAACGGACAGCAACCGCCGTCTCTACACCGAGACGTGAGTTCATCGGTTTACGGAAGACGAACCATGCACCAACCAAGCTGGTCGCCTACTGTCGGGTATCGAGTGCAGCGCAGAAGGCGGACCTGGCCAATCAGCGCAAAGTGCTGGAAGAGTTCGTGGTGGCAAAGGGATTAGCGGGGGTTGAGTTTATCGAGGAAGTGGGCGGCGGGCTGAACTTCAAGCGCAAGCGGTTTCTGGCCCTTATGGACGAGATCGGGCGACGAGAAGTCAAGATGCTGATCCTCGCCCACCGGGACTGCCTCACCCGTTTCGGCTTTGAGTGGTTCGAACATTACGCCAAAACCCATGGCTGCGAAGTGCTGGTACTCAACCAGGAACGGCTGTCTCCCGAACAGGAAATGGTGCAAGACTTGATGACCATCGTGCACTGTTTTTCGTCTCGGCTATACGGTTTGAGGAACTATCGAAAGAAGTTAAATGAAGCACTGAAACAGGATGCAAATGACGTCAAAAAGGCCCAACAATGCAACTAACCCACAAGATCGCTCTTCGTCCGACTCCTGAGCAGGTGGACTACTTCGAGCGCGCCTGCGACGCGGCGCGGCGTGTTTGGAACTGGGCGCTCAATGAGTGGAACAGGCAATACGCAGCAGGCGGCAAGCCAAACGCCATGGCGCTCAAAAAACAGTTCAACGCCATCAAGTACACCGACCCGCAGTGGCTCGATGAGAACGGTCGGCCTTGGTTGCAAGACATTCACCGGGATGCCCACGCCCAGCCGTTCAGGAATCTCGCCAAAGCATGGGAAAGGTTCTTTGCCGACCTCAAGGAGGGCAAGAAAGCGCACAAGCCACGGTTTAAGAAAAAGGGCCGTTGCCGCGACAGCTTTTATGTTGCCAACGACAAGTTTACCCTAAATGGCAAGACGATCCGTCTGCCCAGGATCGGCGAAGTCGCCATGACCGAGGAACTTCGCTTCGCGGGCAAGATTTTGGGTGCAACGGTCTCCCGCACCGCAGATCGTTGGTTTGTGGCAATACAGGTCGAGGTGCCTGATGCGCAATTCTATCAGTGTCGCACGTCGCACGGGGTCAACGGCGTCGACCTGGGCATCAAGGCTGTCGCAACGATCTCCAGCGGTGAAGTCATTGAGGCGCCCAAGCCGCTCAAAGCAGCGCTGCGCCGCCTGAAAATCCGTAGTCGGCGCCTCAGCCGCAAGCTGGAAGCCGCCAAGAAGGCCGCAGGATTTGAACGCCGCGCCCGCCTGCCCAAAGGAACACGCCTGCCGGTCTCGAACAACCGGCGAAAGTCCGCTGCGGCATTGGCAAGGCTGCATGCCCGCATTGCCAATATCCGAGCGGATTTCACCCACAAGCTCACGACTCGCCTCTGCCGCGAAAACCAAGCGTTAGTGATCGAGGATTTAAACGTCAAGGGGATGCTTGAGAACGAGAAGCTCGCCCGCGCCATCTCTGACGTGGGTTTTGGGATGTTGCGCTCGCAGTTGGAATACAAGGCCCGGCGCTACGGCACTCATCTCATCATCGCTGATCGCTGGTATCCAAGCAGCCGACTGTGCTCCATCTGTGGTTGGAAGAACGAGGCGCTGACATTGAGAGACCAAAAATGGGTGTGTGCTCAATGTGGTGCGCACCACGACCGCGACCTCAATGCGGCGCTGAACCTGAAGCGGCTGGCAACCGAAACTGCCCTACCCGTGGCGAGTCCGACCAGCAATGGCGGCGCTGCGTCGGGGACCCTCCCCGCCGTAGTCGGGAAAGTCACGCCTGTCAGATACGACGATGGTCAGCAAGACACGTCGGGGCAGGAAGAGAACCGTGCGCACCTTTGCGCACTTTCTTGATAGCAGTTTGAAGCTGTGACGCAATTGGAGGCCCAGTCGCAAAGCAACGCGCGACGTCCGGGGCATGGCCAGTCATCTGGTTTGCAAATGTAACTCTGCTGAGATGCTCCCTGAGCAGCATGATCGTCGTCTCAGACAGTTCGCCCCTGATTGGCTTGACACAAATTAGCGTCTTGAACTCCTGCAATGCCTGTTTGGCGAGATCTTCATTCCGCAAGCGGTATATGACGAAGTTGTCATCGCAGGGCGTAAAAAGGGTAGGGACGTACAAGCAGTGTCCACTGCGACTTGGATCAAAACCGTCGTTGTAAGCGACCCTAGCTCAGTGGGGGCATCGCTTAAAGAGCTTGACGAGGGTGAAGTAGAAACCATCGTGCTGGCGCAAGAGCTAAACGCAGAATGGGTGCTCATGGACGAGAAAGTAGGCCGGCGCAAGCTTACACAAATGGGCATCAACAAGATTGGCACTTTGGGCATCCTGCTCTGGGCGAAACGCGCAGGATTCCTGAATGCGATTCGCCCAGAGATCGAGTGATTACAAGCGCAGCGCTTCAGCGTTAGCCAGTCTGTCATCAATGCCGTTCTAGAAGAAGCCGGCGAATTGGGATAATGATCTGCGCCTGCGATGACGCATCCGACCCGCCTGGCGCTGACGGCAGCGCTCGCCCTGGGCGCGCTAGCCCTGCCGGCC